>Ga0114933_10000076_pt1 | contig 115811 bp, 114 predicted proteins | sample 4SBtaG_FD_89691 | JGI IMG/M metagenome (GOLD analysis project Ga0114933, IMG submission 89691) | Deep subsurface microbial communities from Kolumbo volcano to uncover new lineages of life (NeLLi) - 4SBTROV12_W25 metaG | ecosystem: Environmental > Aquatic > Marine > Volcanic | place: Kolumbo...
CGAGCGCGGCCATCAGGGATTGCCTTGAGCTCCAGGATCTCGGACTGGAGACGCAGAACCTCGAGTAGTTCGTCGATGCCAGTGCGCTTGATCGCCGACACGGGGACGAAAAGAGTATCACCGCCCCAGTCTTCGGGCTGCAACCCGTGTTCGGAAAGCTGCTGCTTTACCCTGTCGGGGTTAGCGTCAGGCTTGTCCATCTTGTTGACCGCTACGACCACCGGTATCTCGGCTGCTTTTGCGTGGTTCACAGCTTCGAGGGTCTGGGGCATAACGCCGTCGTCGGCCGCGACGACCAGGATCACGATGTCTGTAACACTCGCCCCCCTCGCCCGCATGGAAGTAAATGCCGCGTGACCCGGGGTATCGAGAAAGCAGATAGCCTGGTCTCCGCTGCCCGCCGTGTACGCACCGATATGCTGGGTAATACCCCCGGCCTCTCCCTCGACGACTCTCGAGTCGCGGATTACGTCCAGCAGTGAGGTCTTGCCGTGATCGACGTGGCCCATGACTGTCACAACCGGAGGCCGAGCGAGGCCCTCCTCTTCGGTGCTTTCCACGTCGCCGCCGTGGTCGAGCAGCTGGTCGACATCGAGGGAGGTATTCTCGACTGTATAGCCGAACTCTTCGGCAATCAGGCTGACAGTGTCAAAATCCAGCGAGTCGTTCATGCTGGCCATCACTCCCTGGCCCATGAGCTTGCCAAGCACTTCGCCAGACTTGACGCCGATCGCCCTCGCGAGCTCAGCGGGACTGATTACGTTGTGAATCCGTACAACACGCTTGGCCGCCTTGGGTATTGTCAGTTCCGTTTTCTGAAGTTTCTGACCCGGCATAGCGCGTTTTTTGCGAGGCCGCGCCTGGTATGACCGCTCGAATGCGTCAAAGAGCTCCTCTTTCTTGACGACCCGCCTCTTGCGTTTGCGCGTCTTACCATCCGCGTCGGCGGGCTTGTCGGTTGTGGTCTCTTTTTCCGTGACCGTGACAACCTTCGGCTTCTTGAGAGCGGAAAGATCTATGCGTCCCAGTATCCTGGGGCCGCTGAGAGAGCTTTCGCCCTCGCCGTCTTCTTCAGATTTTTCGCTGTATTCGTCTTTCCCTTCCGCAGCCTTGAGTAGCTCTTCCGCGATCGCGTCACGATCGTCGTCGCTAACTTCCTGCTTGGCCCTGCCTGCGTTCTCCTCGGCTTCTCGTTCTGATTCCTGAGCAGCGGTTTCAGCTACGGTGCCGTCACCAGACACTTCCTGACTGGCAAGCCCACCGTCGGCCACGACGCCAGGTTCGGGAATCTCGGCCTGACCCAGGCCGCCTTCCGCTGAATCGCCAGTGGTTTCGGGATCGAAAGAGGGTAGCCCAGCCGGTGCCACGACTCCGGGTTCCTGCTCCAGCAAGGGGACAATAGAGAGAGCGTGATGGGCTTCTGCAAAGGGTTCGTTTGCGAAAGCCACCGCCAGTGCGCCCGCATCGGTGTCCATGGTCGCTGTCACAGCCCGAACGCTGGAAGACACCGCGAAGGCAGGGGCCGCGGCTTCATCGTCGCCTTCTGCCAGGCGCTTACGGCGTGTGCGCCTGATTACCGATCCACCCTTCAGGCGCTTGCGGGTCACGGTATCAAGCGCTGTCACCCGGCCACCGCCACCGTCTTCCTTTACCTCGATAACATCTTCCGTGGTCTCGCCCACATGCTTGTCGATGTCTTTCGCGTCAAGCCCCATTTCATGTCGAACGCGCGCGGCTTCCGAGTCTTCGATGCCGCTCTGGGCGCGTTTGCCCTTCACGCCCATTTTCTCAAGCCGCTCGATTACGGCTTTCGATTTTACGCCCCATTCTTTCGCGTACTGACTGATGCGTCGCTTGGCCATCAGCAAATCTCCTTCCCTGGCGCGCGATTTTTCAGCATCGCCTCAAGATCCCTCACGAAACGTATTTTCTGTTCCGCGGCCACACCGGTGCGCAACGAGCGATTTACCGTACGACGCTTGACCAGCCCGACCCTGCACTCCAACGTACGGTGCAAGTACGCCGTTCGTCCGCCGATCGGGACCGCCACTATGGCCAGCCCGCCCGAGCCCTCCTGTCTAAAACGCAGCATCTGCCCCGGTGCATCGCGTTGGCCACAACCTACGCAGGTACGTTGCGGTGTATGGCTCAGCCTGCTCACTAGGAGGCTTCTCCCTTGGCAGCCTCGTCATCGCTCGCATTTTCTTTCGCGGAGACTTCCGAACCGGCAGATTCGCTACCCGCAAACTCACCCTCGGTAGATTCTTCGCCGGCTGCGCGCTCTTCGTCAGCGAGCCGTGCCTTCTCTGCATCGTTGGCGGCTTCCACTGCGTCACTGATCGCTGCGGCCACGCGTCTGACCATGCTGGTCCGGCGCTGCTCTTCGGCTGCAATCGCCGCACTGGCGAGGAAAGCTGCGGCGGCTTCTTCCTCTATACTGAGCGCCTCTGCAACGTCTGCCGCCGAGCTGTTGGACAACTCCGCAGCCGACTTGTAGCCGTCGCCCAACAGGACCTCCGCCTGCAATTCACCGAGTCCGGCCACACCTTGCAGGGACAGCCTGGATTCCCTCAAGCGCCGCTCGTAGTCCGCGTCACCGAGTACATCCAGCTTCCAGCCCGACAGGCGCGCGGCGAGGCGGATATTCTGCCCCTTGCGACCGATGGCCAGTGCCAGTTCCGCGTCGGGGACGATCACTTCCATGGCGTGCGCTTCTTCATCTATGACGATGCGTGAGACCTTGGCCGGCGAAAGGGCACGGCACACAAACTCGGTTTCGTCAGGCGTCCAGGGGACGATATCGATTCGTTCACCCCGCAGCTCCTGCACCACCGCCTGCACTCGGTTGCCGCGCATACCCACGCAAGCACCAACCGGGTCAACATCGCTGTCTTTAGAAACCACCGAGATCTTGGCGCGTCCACCTGGTTCACGAACCACGTCCTTGATCTCGACGATACCTTCGTAGACTTCCGGCACTTCCTGTTCAAACAGCTTCGCGACGAGCTCCGGTGCGGTCCGGGAGAGAACGATCTGTGTGCCGCGCAGCGTGTCGTTTACTTCCTTGATGACGGCGCGAACCCGCTCCTGCTGCCGATAACGCTCCCGCGGAATCTGCTCTCTCTCAGGCAGTATCGCTTCCACGTTGGGACGGAGTTGGACAACCAGGTTGCGTCTTTCAAACCGTAGCACGACCCCGGAGATGACCGCTCCTTCCTGCTCCTTGAACTCGCCGTATATGATCGAACGCTCGTAATCCCGCACCTTTTGAACGATATTCTGTTTAGCCGCCTGGGCAGCGATCCTGCCCAGGGGCGCAGAATCGATCTCTTCCATCAGCTCGTCGCCGATTTCGGCTTCCTGGTCAATGTCCGAACGCGCGAATTCCAGTGAAATTTCGTTGTCTGGATCCGCCACTTCTTCAACTACCGTGTGCACCCGGTACATATCGACCGAGCCGCTCTCCGGGTTGTAAGTGGCGTCAATGTTGAGCTCGGCGCCGTAGGTCTTGTGAGCAGCCGATTTCATGGCCTCTTCGACAGCCTCGATAATGAGGGCGCGGTCGATTCCTTTTTCTTTACTGATCTGGTCAATCGCGTGTTTTATGTCGAATTCCATTTTGTTCTCCCCGTGGGCACCCGCCCCAGCCGTTCCGCAAACTCAGGCATCTGTAGCTCCGGCTTCATCAAAGCGGTACTCCAGGTTGGCCCGGGTGATGTCCTTGTACGAAATCTCCCGGCGTGAACCCTCATCATCTACAACCACCACCACCGTGTCGTCGGCTCTCTCGAGCGAGCCCTTGATCCGTCGCCTGCCGTCGACCTGTACCGCCAGGGTGATCCTTACTCGCTCGCCTACAACCCGCTGAAAATGCGAGGGCAGGCGTAGCGGCCGATTGAGGCCGGGCGAAGAAACCTCGAGCATGAACTGCCCCTTGACGACGTCGTCGTTGACGTCGAGCAGGTCGGATAGCGCCCGGCTCACTGCCGCACAATCTGCGATCGCAACCCCGCGGTCTTCTTCCACCGAGTCCAGGTAAATGCGCACGGTCCTGCTGCCGGCCTCGCCGCTGAAGTCAACATCGAGGACCTCCAGCCCCCTTTCAGACGCCAACGGGCCTGCAAGTGAACAGAGCTTATCTCTCGTAGTACCTGTAGTTCTTTCCAACTTATCTTTCCGCAAGCGAGGCTTTACCCAGCCCGCTGAGCCATCCCGGGGACTTCTACCTGCGCAACCGCTTTTGCAGAGCACAAAAAAAGGCAGGCCCTGGAGCCTACCCCACCACGTATCCGACCCCTGCCCAGCCCACCTTGTGTAACACGGCGCCCCCGAACGCGCAAGAAGCGTCGACCCGCCGTCAAGCTCGATTCAATGGCATTTCGGGCTGTTCAGGCCGGCTGTTTGCGCCCGAGACAGGCACCGCCGACCCGGGCCCAGGTTCACTCCGCTTTGCGGTCGTGAACAGTGACTAACTCGATGATCTCGTAAGTGCGCTTACCCGCCGGTGACCGTACGACGGCCTCGTCGCCGACTTGCTTGTGTAACAACGCCTGTCCTACCGGGGATTGCAGCGAAATCCGGCCTTTCTCGGGCGCGGTTTCCTCGGGAAAAACCAGCTCGTAGACCCGTTCGTCACCACTGTCGACATCGGCCACTGTCACCCGGCTGCCGTAGCCGGCTTTATCAACGGGTACAGAAGAAAGGTCGTATCGGGAGAGCTCGCTCAGCCGGCCGGTAAGCATACCGACCCGCGCGTGAACGAGACCTTGCCGCTCCTTGGCTGCGTGGTACTCGGCATTTTCACTGAGATCGCCGTGGGCGCGCGCTGTTTCGATCTGTCGTGGAAGATCCACTGCCAGTTCACGCTCGAGCTCTACGAGCTCAGCCTTGATCACCTTGATAATGGGAAGTTCGTCAGCCATATCGAGTCCAATAACGCCAGAAAAACCAGCTGTCAACGCGCCTGTTAGAGCAGGTCACGCGCGATCGCGCTGGCCGCCTTGCCGTCGTAGCGGCCGGCGTAGCGAGCACCGAGTTCTTTCATTACGTCACCGAGCGAAGATGCGTCGCCTTCCGAAAGTATCCCGCGCACAGCCTCGGTGAGCTCGGCCTCGTTCATCTGCGAGGGCAGGAACTCCTTGCACACGGACAGTAAATCCCTGGCCCTGGCTATTGTGTCTTCCCGGCCCGATTTTTCGGCGAACTCCAGTGATTCGGTAGCCTGCTTGGCCTCGCGCCTTGCCACGGCAAGCCGGTCCTTATCGTCAAGCGGCTCGCCCTTCTTCTCGATTGAGCGGTTCTTAAGCCCCGTCAACAAGCTGCGGATCACCTGCAGGCGCAGCGCTTCGCCCGCTTTCATCGCGCTCTTGAGCTGTTTCCTGAGGTCGCTCTCTTCAAGACTGTTCAAGTGAGACTCCTGCCTTCATCCGGCCACCCGTGTATTTTCAAGGGATCGACCGAGTTTGCCTACCAATTCCTGCAACGCACCGTAGTTGTCACCTCGCAGTACCCATACTTCTCGTCCCCCACGACCCCGGTGCTCGCGGCGCACAAAGCCCATCTCTTCGTAGCGTCTCAAGGCGTTTGCGAAAGTAACTGCGGAGCCGCCCTCCACACGCTGGGTTTCGCCTACCAGCATACCGGTGCGATAGGCGGTTCGCATCTGCTCGAGCATACTTTTTTCCTGCGCCCCATCCTCGTCCAGGTCATCCCTGAGCGCCATGGCCACGTGGCGGTAGCTTTCCTTGAAGCACTCCAGCACGTTTCTCGTGGCCAGGGACAGGGGGTGGCTGGCCTGCAAGCTGGTGTCGACAACAGCCCCTTCCTCGCGGTAGTAAGCCATCACGTCGCCCACCACGCGGGAAATCTCCCCTCGCTCCGGCAACGCAAACTCAAAACGAAACAGCTCGAGCCACCACCACACCTTGTCTGCGAGTTCTTCTTCCCTGCACCCGTTCGCCAGGATCGAGGTGACAAGCGACGGAACGAGGAATGCGTGGATGAGGTTGTTCTTATAGAAATCCATAGCCACGCGCCGGCCCTGCTTGACCACCAGTGCCTCCGCGTGCCCCTTGTCGATCACCTCCACGAGGTCGTTGCTTTCCAGGAAGGAAACACTTTCGCGAAAATCGCCCAGGTTGCGTTCGAGCGAGGAGGTAAATGGTATGTCCTGCTGCCGTATGAGCCTCGCGAGTGCATTGGCCTGTTGCCTGAAGTCCTCGTAGCGCATGCCCGCGTGGGTCGCGCCGAGCAGCACGGTACAGGAAACAGACGTCGCGCCGGCCACCGACACGTCGTTGACTTCGCGGAGAATGCGAAAGCCGAGCTTTTGAACAAAGCGGCGGAGCTCCTCCTCAACTTCCGGTACACCCACGCCCTCGCTGAAACGGCCCCTGTTGTCACCCAACGCGTCGGCCAGGGAAATGGGTTCACCGAAGGACGCGTACACGGTTCCGTATTTCTGCTTGAGAAAACGCCGGGCTTTCAACAACGCGCCGATGCTCTCGGTTTCCTTCTCACCGCCGAGCAGTTCGTGCTGATAAGCGGCCTCTTCAACCACCCGGCCGTAATGTATCGAGACAGGAACCAGGAACAGGTCACTTCGCACCCCGCCGACGAAGGAACTGACAATCGCCGACAACATGCCCAGCTTGGGCGTCATGATTTTACCAGTACGGCTGCGTCCACCTTCGATGAAAAACTCCTGGGTGTAGCCTTCCTTGATCAGGTAAGAAAGGTACTGCTGAAAGACCAGCTTGTAGAGTTCGTCCTCGCGGAAACTGCGCCTGACAAAGTAAGCACCCGCCGCCCGAAACAACGGACCCATGGGCCAGAACGCCATGTTGGCACCTGCAAAAATATGCGGTGGGCTGACGAAGTTGAGATGAAAAAGGTAGGTGATGACCAGGTAGTCAAAGTGGCTCCGGTGGCAGGGAACGAGGACCACGGGGTGATGTCTTACCTTGTCGACAACCTGCTCGAAGTTTATCGTTTCGAGGCCCGAGAACATTCGTCGCCATAGCTTCTGGAAGACGTAGGCAATAACGCCGAATACGATGCCGTTGAAGTTAGCGGCCATCTCTTCGAAATAGACTTCGGCCTGCTTGCGCAGCTTGCCCACGGAGTCATGGGTTTCGTCAGCTATTCTCCGTATACCAGCCGCCATCTCTTCGTTCTCGAGAACGGTGGCCTTTATCCGCCTGCGCGATTGCAGGGCCGGGCCGAGCACGACGCGCTCCTCGCGTTGGAGAAAAATCTGAACGGCGCGCGAGAGTCGACGAGCCAGGCGTTCCTCGGAGTCTTCGCTGTAACGTTGGCTGAACTCGCCCATCGCTACTTCCATGCCCACCGTGATGAACAGGTCCTTGCGGTTCCACCAGTAGGCAAACAGCTTTAGGGTATCACTGGGGGCGTCTTCAACGCTGTAGATTACGGCGGATAAACCGGTCTCGCGCTTGCGAAAACTGTGCCCCCGAAACAAGGCGAGTGGGACCACGAAGCGCTCGGTCGAGCCTAGCCCGTGGACGACTTCACGCAGGTAGTCAGTGCCTACCCGGGTACCCGTGGGCCCGCGCCTGCCCCAGTTGAACGACACGCGCGCGCGTCTGCCGCGCATGAAAATGAGAACCGGCCTGTTCTCCTTAACGGCCGCCGCGCAGTAGTCGTGGCCAAGGCCCTCGGGCTGCTCACGCCTGAGGTTAAGCACGCGGCTGAGTGCCACCCGGAGCCTGCGAAGAATCACGGTGAAGGGCGCGAGCACGGTGGTAGTAACCCCGTTGGCGAAAACCGGCAAGGGCAACCCTTCTCGACGCAGGACGTAGTTGACCAGGAAGTAATCAACCAGTGACCGATGGCGAAGGACGTAAACTACCGTGCCACGCTTGGCAAGATCTCTTATCTTTCGAACCGAACTTTCGTGGATAACCACTCCGCCGAACACCCGGCCCGCCACGAAGTCGGCGACCGAGTTAAACACGCCGCGCATCGCCGAGGGGTGTACCGTGCCGCTTTCGTCTTCGGCGACGGTGTTGTCCTCTTCGGTATCGGGGTGTACTTGTTCGTCCATGTCAGTAATTGGAGTCGTAGCCTAGAGTAATCTCTTTACCCCGGTCTTCTCAAGCACGGTTACCACCTCTCGGACATCCTGGCTACGATCTTTGCGACATACCAACAATGCATCACCGCTATCCACCACCACGAGGTCATCTACACCGACAAGAGCCACCAGCTTGCCCCCGGAATAAACCATGTTGCCGCTGGAATCGACGCTGACAAGGTCGTCTCGAGACCTGTTTCCGTGGGCGTCTTCGGGCCAGGATTCGCCCGCGACATCCCAGCTACCAACATCGCTCCAGTCAAAGCTCGCCGGAACCATGGCGACCTTGTCGGAGTGCTCCATTATCCCGTAGTCGACCGAAATCGCCTGCAGGCGAGGGTATATTCGGACAAGTGCGGCCTTGGTTACCCGGCCGCTGCTACGCTGCCTGTCCAAGCGAGCGAGGGCTCTTCGAAGTAATGGTAGATGCTTGTCGATCTCCTCGAGCACCACGTCGGCCCGCCAGGCAAACATGCCGCTGTTCCAGTAGTAATTCTTGTTGGCGACGTAACGCCGGGCTCGAGCCAGCTTGGGTTTCTCGTAGAAGGCCGCCACCTGCCTGCCCCCGAGGTCGCCTTGGAGTGTTTTGCCTGCTTTCAGGTAACCATAACCAGTGGCCGGTCCGCTGGGCGTTATACCGAAAGTCACCAACCTGCGCTGGTGATAGGCCAACGCCAGGCCTCGACCCATGTCAGCCAGGAATCTTTTTCGATTTTCGATCAAGTGGTCGGCCGGCAGGACCAGCATGACACCGTTCTCGTTGCGACGGGCGACTTCCAGAGCCGCCCAGCCCACGGCTGCGGCAGTGTTGCGTCCCACGGGTTCGGCCAGGACATTGCGCGCCGGCATCCACGGCAGCAGCTTACGTACCCCGCCTGCCAGGGTCTCGCTGGTGACCACGAGAACGTTCTCATCGTTAACGAGGCCACGTACCCGGGCCGCGGTTTCTTCGAGCATGCTGGTCAAGCCTGCGAGGGCCAGCACCTGCTTGGGGCGTTTTCGCCGACTCAGGGGCCAGAAACGCGAGCCAACGCCACCCGCTACGATGATCGCGTACCTGTCTTTCCGAGCTGTCGTTTTTCTTGCCATAAGGGTGGGCGATGATCGACCCCCGCGAAGCGTAATGCAAGTGGCCTTGCCCCTGCAGCCGTTGACCAGAGAGCGCTCCGGGTTAATATGCCGCGGCTATGTTACTCAAATTAATCCTGCTTGCTTTCTTTCTCGTGTCGCTGTTCGAGGCGGCTTGCTACTTGCTCCTTCGCTACGAGGACGCTGATATCACACCCAGGCGGGACCCCCTTCCCGCGGCATCACTGCTGGCTGCATTTGCAGCCGAGTGCGTGGTGACTCTGCTTTTATTGCTGACGCGCCCGCTGGGCCTCCTCGGCGGAAAACTATCGAATGGCAGTGGCCGTCCAGTGCTGCTGGTCCACGGTTGGGGCCAGAATCGCGCCAGCATGGCGCTGTTGGCGGCGCGCTTGCGCAGGGATGGCCGCGCTACGCAGTCGATCAATTACCCAAGCGTCTCCGAGTCGATGGAAATCAAGGCCGCGGTAGTGGCCTCGGCTCTGCGCTCTGCTGCTGCCTTGAGCGACGACGGTCTCGTGGACGTGGTGGCCCACAGCCAGGGCGGGGTCCTCGTTCGAGATGCGGCTGCTGGACAACAGTGCTCTACCATCCTGGGAAACGTCATCACCCTCGGCTCTCCCCACCAGGGCACAGGGCTCGCGGCGGTTGTTCCTTTCAAATCCGCTGTCCAGCTGAAACGCAATTCGCGCTATCTCCAACGGCTCGATGCCGCCGAAGAAGGAGTTGCGTGGACCCACTTCGTGTCGATCGCATCAACTTTTGACGCGATCGTATTTCCCAGGGAATGTTCAGGCTACGCCCCGGGTATGAACGTGACCGTCAACGCTATCGGCCACAACTCGTTGCTGGTTGCAGGGGGTGTCTACGAGCTAGTGAAAGAAAATCTCGCATATTCCCCCCTGGCCCCCGACCCGGCTGCCCACGTTAAAAAATGATTGTCCGCCGGGCCATCGTCGGTCCCGATTCACAGGGACGCAGGCTCGATAGAATAGTTGCCGATTTCACTGGTTGCGGCCGCAGGCGGGCGCGCAAGCTGATAGAGGAGGGCCACGTGCAGGTCGATGACCACTGGGCAGCAGCATCGAGTCTGCCCGCCGTCGGTTCGGAGATCAGGGTTGAACAAAACAATCAGGAGGTAGCGCCCTCCGAGCCTGCAGGCATGCGGCTGCTATGGTGTAACGACGAGGTGCTCGTGATGAACAAGCCCGCCGGCGTGCATTCGCACAGGGGCTTACACAGGCCCTGTGCCGCTGACTACACCGCCGCCGCGTTTCCTGAAACAATGGGTGTCGGCGGGAGCGACAAAGAGGGCGGCATCGTTCACCGATTGGACTGTTTTACGTCGGGTTTGCTGATGGCCGCACGAAACGAAAGCGCCTACCGGGAACTGAGACAGCGCTTTGCCCGCAACCTGGTCACGCGGCGCTACCTCGCCCTGGTTATGGGCCAACTTGAAGCCGTGCAGGTAGTCGAACAAGCCCTCGTACGAACCGGCCGCAAAGTTCGCGTGGCCAGAGAGGAGGAAGCCGGCCTGCCGGCCCGGTCGCAGGTGCGGTCACTGGATAACGGCCGCGACTGGGCCTTGCTGCACGTAGAATCTACCACCGGGGCTCCCCACCAGGTGCGCGCCCACTTGAGCTCGCTGGGACTTCCCTTGCTGGGCGACACCGAGTATGGAGGCCCGCAGGCGCGGTTTCGCAATGGCCAGCTACTCCACGCCGTCGGCCTTTCGCTGCACAGCGAAGCGGCTACGCAGCCCGTGTCTTTCTGCGCTGCTGCGCCCGGCGATTTCCTCCTGGAGCTGGCGAGCCTGAGAAAGAGAGCTTGACCCGCAGATCAACTACGCTTGCGAGTTGACGTCTTCTTACGCGCGCTTTTTTTGCCAGCCGTAGTTTTGCGGGCCGCCGTCTTCGGAGTCGGAGTCTTGCGGGGGCTCGATTTCCGCCTCGGTATCTGGGCGAGCTTGGAACACTCGGTGCACCTGTTGTTCTTGTTGTCCTCGTCTTCGACGAGGCCCTCGTCAAAGTTATGACAGATCTGAGTACAGTCGACGCAGATGAAGTAGATACCCTCTTCTTCCTTGGTCAAGCGTTCGCGGTTGAGAATCCGCCCCGCCAGCTTCTCCCGGCGTATGCCCAGGAGTTCGATGTACTGGCGCTTGATCTTAACGCGACCGGCCTCGTCGAGTTCTGACTCGTCGTCCGAAGGAAGGGCCTTGGCTCCAAGGGGTTCATCAAACAAGCGGAAGTCTGTAGACCCGGCCCCTTTTTTTCCGGCGCTTTTCCCTCTTTTTGTCGTTGCCATTATCGGCTACTGACCGGTACGCTGCTTGTAGCTGCATTTTCCGCAGTGCCAGAAAAGGCCTTTCTCTCCGGCCCCGGCGAAGCGCACTACTTTCAGGTCGGTATTGCACTCGGGACATTCAGGCGCCGAACCAGTTCCAGTTTTAAGCGCGGTCTTGGCTTTTTGTTCGGCCATAGTTTTGTATTCCTGTTGGGGTTCCGGTGGAGTATCCGGTAAACGCGCTGTTCCGGATGCAAGCTACCCGGGCGGGCAGTTATACTACGGCGACCGCGGGCGGAGTGCAAGCTCCGCCCCGCGATTGCAATGCTCTGTCGAATCCAGCAGGGTCGCCGGCGCAGCGCCCCGGCGGGACGCGCCCCACAAATGGCTTTGCAGAACACATCCCCTCGCTCCCCCTGCCCTCCAGCCGTAGCAAAATCAACGCTCAACGACGGAGACCGAGTAATACTCGTCGACGCCAAGGGCAGAAGCTACTTCAAGCAGTTGCGTGCCGGGCATCGTATGACAATTCGCGGCACCATATTCAGGGCCGACGAAATCATCGGGTCAGCCGAGGGCTGCATAGCCGGAGAAGGACCCGCGGCGGCTTTTCGCGTCTTCCGACCCACCATCGCCGAGCTGGTGCCGGCTCTTCCGAGGACAGCTGAACCCGTTTTCGCTAAAGATCTCGGCCAGATACTCGTTCACACCGATATCAGGGCCGGCCTTTCTGCGCTGGAAATCGGCATAGGCAACGGCATGCTTACCATCGCACTGCTGGGGGCGTTGGGCGAACAGGGGCGCCTGTCGAGCTACGAAATACGAGAAGATTTTGCTGCCAGCGCTCGCAGTAACGTTGAGCGCCACGCGGGATCCTCAGCTAACTGGACCATAACAGTGCGAGACGCGGCCCTCGGTCTCGACGAAAGCGATTTCGACAGGGCCGTCATCGACCTGCCGGATCCAGTACGCTGCCTCGACTCGATTGCCGGGGCGCTCAGACCCGGTGGCCTGGCTGGGTTTTTTCTACCCACCGTCATGCAGGTCGCAAGCCTGCACGAAGGCCTCGAGAAACATCCTTCGTTTCTCTATGCCGTTACCCGCGAGGTGCTCGAGCGCAGTTGGCACGTCGAAGACGGTAGCGTAAGGCCCGACCAGCGCATGATTGGCCACACAGGCTTCGTTACGACTGTTCGCCGCTCGGCCGACTGACGGACTCATTCCAGCCCCAGCCATTCACCGAGATCTGATACGTCGGCTAACTCGCCCTCGGCACCCGCAGCCAGTCCGCGACCGCTGAGGTCTCCTATCCAAACGGCTTTCATACCGCAAGCCACTGCGCCCTCGATGTCAGCCCTCAGCGAATCTCCAACGTGCAGGCAATGACTGTCGGCAACGCCAAGCTCGCTGGCCGCGTGCCTGAATATTTCGGGAGCCGGCTTACGCCAGCCAAGGTCATCCGAAATTACACTAACGGCGAAAAGCATGCTGAGGCCCTCGCGTTCGAGTATCTCGCGGGCGGTCTCCTGCTGGTCAAAATTGGAGACAAGGGCCAATGGGTATTTATCAGCGAGCCTTCGCAGGGCGGCCAGTCGCGCAGCCGGACAGCTCACGACAGAGGCTATGGTCTTCATGTGCCTGCAACTCAGCTCACCAGCCAGCGCCTCCCTGTCACCGGGCATACCCGCCAACTCCAACGCGCGGCTGAAGCGTTCCTGGGAAGAAACTTCGCGGTGGTCTTCTTCCACCCTTTTTCGAATTTCGTGGGAGGCTTCCATTATAGACTCGTGAAATCGTTCTGCGCTTGGCGCGCGAGAGAAATCAGCAAGCAGCCCTGACAGATCCTTGATGGTGGAAATCACCCTGCGCCCCTTGATCTCCTCACTTGGTAAGGCTTCGAGATCGAAATCCACCAACGTACCGAACAGATCCAGCAAGAGGGCACGCGGAAGCGCTTCAGCGGCGGCCAAAAAATCGTCCTCCAAAAAGCACCAGCCCACTACCAGCGAGGAGAACAACGGAGTTGAGCGCCATCGACCAACCGTGCAGTTTCATGAACTCGGCGCGAGCGGACTCCAGCCCCCTGAGCTCCGCCATGTGCGGTTGCAACACGAGCACGGCCCAGCCCTGGCAGGCCAACATTATCATCAACACCGCAACGACAATCCCCCAGGGACGATCGCCGCGGGCCATCCACGCGGCTCCCAGCACTGCCGCGGCGCCCGCTCCCAGCCCGAGACGGTAGTAAGCGGGAAACAACAGCGCCGCCACGTCCCCAGCCAACGAGCGTTCCAGCCCCGCAAACAGGCCCGGAAGCACCACAGCTGAAAACAACCATGCGCCGCCAATCCAGAGCACCAGTCCCCCGCGGAACATGGCCATTGCGATGCTATCGAGTCTTGCCTTTTTCATCCTGCACCCTGGTTTGCATGTTCATCTCGGGGAAACGCGGCCGGTCGCTACTCAGCGCAAAGTTAACCGTGGCGACATTTGCACACTGAAGACGTGTAGTCGATGCCCCGGGGGTGTACTATCGTTGCTTGGTGGTTGTGAGGTGGTGATGGAAGACGGCGGAACAAATCCCGACGACGCGCTTAACCGTGTCCCAGGAGCAGAAGGCTCGGCCCACTGGTTTGGCTTTGAAGAAGAGGTCGAAGAAGTCGAAGTCGGCACGATTCTACCGGTGCTGCCGCTGCGCGGCATTTCGGTGTTCCCCTCTGCTATTCTCCCGCTTCTGATTTCGCGCGAATCCTCACTGGCCCTGATCGAGGAAACCCTGCTCGGCGACCGGGTACTCTCGCTGCATGCCCAGCGCGTTGCAGAGACAGAAGAATCGCGGGCCGAAGACCTTTACCCCAGGGGCTGCGCTGCGCGCATACTCAAGATGCTCAAGTACCCGGATGGCAGCATACGTATACTCGTGCAGGGGTTGCGGCGGGTAAATCTCGGTGAGACAACCCAGGACCAGCCGTATCTCAAGGCGAAGGTCGAGTTGCTCGACGATCTCGACGACAGCGACCAGGAAACCAACGCAACCCGGGCCCGCGTGGTCGAAGCCTTCTCGCGGCTGGTGGAGCTGACCCCTTACCTCGCTGACGAACTACAGGTGGTCGCCATCAACGTGCGCTCGGCCGGAAAGGTTGCGGACCTCGTGGCAGCAAACGTCAACCTGCCGCTCGAAGAGAAGCAAGCGCTGCTGGAAACACTGGAGGTAGGGGTGCGGCTCAAGCGCCTGCTGGCAATACTCGACCGCGAGGTCGAACTTCTCGAACTCGGCCAACACATACAGGGACAGGTGCAATCCGAGATGCACCGCAACCAGAAAGAGTTCTACCTTCGCCAGCAACTCAAGGCGATACAGAAGGAGCTGGGCGACGCAGACGGCAAGGGCGGTGAGACTGCCGCCATCGCCGAGCGCCTGGACGAGTCCGCTCCACCTGACGACGTAAGAAAAATAGCCGACAGCGAACTGGAACGGCTGGCGATCATACCTCCCGAATCGGCCGAACACACGGTGGTCAGAAGCTACGTTGAGTGGCTGGCCGATATCCCCTGGTCCAGGACCACCACTGACAATCTCGACACGCGCCACGCTGCCGAGGTCCTTGATCATGACCATTTCGGGCTCGATAAGGTAAAGGACCGAATTCTCGAATTCCTTGCAGTGCGGCAACTGCGCAGCGACTCCAGGGGACCGATACTCTGCCTCGTGGGCCCGCCCGGGGTTGGTAAAACCTCGCTCGGCCGCTCTGTTGCGCGGGCCATGGGAAGAAACTTTCAGCGTATTTCGCTGGGCGGGGTGCGCGATGAAGCCGAAATCCGAGGCCACCGCCGCACCTACGTAGGCTCGATGCCGGGCCGCATATTGCAGGCCCTCAAACTAGCAGGATCGATGAACCCGGTGTTCATGCTCGACGAAGTAGACAAGCTCGGCAGCGACGTACGGGGAGACCCCTCATCCGCCCTGCTCGAAGTACTCGACCCCGAACAGAACTCTACCTTCCGCGATCACTATCTCGACGTACCAGTAGATCTCTCGCGGGTCTTGTTTCTCACTACCGCGAACTACCTCGACCCCATTCCCCCGGCACTGCGCGACCGAATGGAAGTGCTCGAGCTTCCTGGTTACAGCGAGGAAGAGAAAATGCAGATCGGCAGACGGCACCTGCTGCCGCGACAGATAGAAGAAAACGGCCTGGCGGACATGGGAGTCGAGTTCGAAGAGGAGGCCCTGCTTGCACTCGTACGCGACTACACCAACGAAGCTGGCCTCAGGAATCTCGACAGGGAGATCGGCTCCGTGTGCCGTAAGATTGCCCGCACGGTGAGTGAGAATCGAAACGGGAGTAACGATAGCAACGGCGGGCAAAACGACTTCGCTGTTAATCGAGATGCAGTTGCCCACCATCTCGGCCCGCCACGTTTTTCGAAAGAGGACGCCGGCCAGTTGCAACCCCCCGGGGTCGCAACTGGATTGGCGTGGACACCCAACGGTGGCGAGATACTCTTTGTCGAAGTCAGCCGCATGGCCGGCAAAAAGGGCCTGCTGCTTACCGGCCAGCTCGGCGACGTCATGAAAGAGTCGGCTCAAGCCGCGCTCAGTTTTCTCAGGGCCAATGCGACGGTGCTCGGCCTCGACCCCGACTTCTTCGAACACACAGACCTACACCTGCACGTGCCCTCCGGAGCGATACCAAAGGACGGCCCGTCCGCTGGGGTTACCATTCTTTCGGCGATGGCCTCCGCGATGCTCGACCGGCCGCTGCCCAGCGGGCTGGCAATGACCGGTGAAATCACCTTGCGGGGCGCGGTGCTGCCGGTGGGTGGAATCAAAGAAAAAGTACTTGCCGCGCGCAGGGTGGGAATAACATCCCTCATGGTGCCTGAGCGCAACAGGGTCGACGTACTGGAGATCGAGCCGGAGCTGCGCAATGACCTCAGGTTCTCCTATGTTGGAAGCCTGACCGAGGTATTGGCGCTTACCCTTCCCGACCGGCAGCCGGCCAGCAGCGCGACCGGCCTGCAGGGCGAGCCCAGCCCTTACCCCTGGAACAACTGACCGCGAAAGGAGGGGGCCCGCGGGTCAGCCCCTGCCCGTCTCCAACAACGCTTTTATGGCCTGCGCAGCGTTCCGATCGGCATCCGCTCGCAAGACCGCTGGAGCGGACTGCGCCAACAACTCCTGCAACTGGTCGCCCCAGGTGCCGTCGGCAAGCATAACCGGATCTATCTCAAGGCTACCCGGGCGAGCCTGCAGCCAGTCAGACAGAACGCGGTGCTCAGGAAATCCGCTGGGAACCGCGTAAAGCATTCGAGTGGAGTTGGCGAAGCAGTCTCCAATAATGCCGCAACCGGGCTTGGTGACTACAACGTCACAAGCTGAGATCACGTCCCGGTGGGCCAGCGAGGGAGGAATCAACGAGAAATCATGGCGCTCGACCAGTTGATAGCTGGCAAGATAGACCACGCCATCGGTGGCAGGCGGCAACCCAACCTTGTTTTCAATTCCGTCCCTCAAGCTCACCAGCACCAGCGTGCAGTTCTCGTCAACGCCGAGCATCGAGGCGAGGCCCGCCCTGTCGAGCTCACTTCGACAGCCGAGCAGGCCGGGCTGTTGCTTCACGGAAAAAGCCGGCATGGGCGCGGCGGGATCAAGCTCCAACAGGAGCTTGCAGTGAGAATAAGCCTCCGCGGCAATCTCAGCGTAGACCTCCAGGCCCATCTCCCGGTAGATCCAATCCCAGGAAAAATTTGCTACCGCCACCGACGGCAAAGCAGCAACTGCGGCAGCAGAAAAAGCCAGCGGAGGGACATCGCCGTAGACAAGATCGACAGTTGCTCCAAGAAGATCGGCTTCGGCAGACACCTTGTCCCGGTAGTCTCCGTACCAATCGGCCAGGGAAGCGATAGTCGATTTACGGTCGACCTGCATTTCACTGGCCTGCAGCACGCCCACGTCGCAGGGATCACTGCGCCAGTTGCTGACCGGGCCGAGGGCTTTCGGCCAGAGTTGTCGTGGTGCAGCCGTTACCAGCTCGAGCTCAACCGGTATCAATTCCGACAGGCGCTCAAGGATCTGTCCACTGCGGACGGTGTGACCATAGCCATGCCCTGAAAGGTAGACCGCTATGCGGAAAGGCCTTGTTCTGTCGGTCGAGCGTCCCAGCTCAGGAAACAGAGAACGACGTTCCGCAGCCGCAGGTCGCGGTGGCACCGGGATTGAGAAATTTCAGACCAGCGCCGTGAAGACCATCAACCCAGTCAAGCTTCAGGCCCCGCAGGAGATCGACAGCGTCGGCTTGGACGTAAATGGCGACACCTTGACTGCTCACCTCGAGGTCGCCCTCGCCGGGCCCCGCCACGAAGGCCAGGTTGTATTCGTAGCCCGAGCAGCCGCCATTTGTTACCCCCAGGCGCAGTCCACTGACAGGGCTGGCCTTCCCTGCCATGTTTTCCTTGATATGGATGGCCGCGGCCTCGCTGAGAGTTACGAAGTTGTCCGACATACTGTAATTGTAGGCCTGTTTCAGGCCCTGTCAACGTGCCCCCTGATTTGAAAGAAAAGATACGCGGCGCAGCCGTCGAAAACGGTTTCAGCGCCTGTGGATTCAGTAACGCGGTGTCCCTGCCGGCGATTTCGCTCCTCGAGCAATGGATCAGCTCTGAACGACACGGTTTCATGGACTACCTTGAGCGCGACCAGGATCTGCGGGTAGACCCCGGCTCACTGTTGGCGGGCGCCGCCACCGTTGTCGTGCTCGCGTTGCCCTGTGCGGCGCCGCCGCCGCCACCCATCGACTGGCGATTCTCCTTGAAGGGACGCATCGCCTCCTACGCGGCGGGTGAGGACTACCATCATGCCATGGGCCGCAAACTCGAGTCATTCACAGAACAGCTGCAACGCCTGGCTCCCGGCGACCTCCGTTGGCAGGTAGACGCGGGACCCTTGCTGGAGAAGGATTTCGCCCGCCGCGCTGGCCTCGGCTGGTTTGGACACAACACCAACATCCTCACCCGCGAGGCTGGCTCCTGGGTCATGCTCGGTGTCGTGATTACCACCGCCTTGATAGAACCCGACCCGCCTTTCCAGGCTGATCACTGCGGGAGCTGCCGAGCCTGCCTGCCCTCGTGCCCAACGGGTGCCCTGGACAACGGCCCCACGATCCAGGCGGACCGCTGCATCTCTTACCTGACCATAGAGCTCCGTGGGCCCTTGCCCCTGCACCTGCGCCCGCTGGTGGATAACTGGGTCTTTGGCTGTGACCTCTGCCAACTGGCCTGCCCCTGGGGCCCCGCGCTCAGGGCCGAAGACTCACTGGGGGAATTTCTATATCCATCGCTGATCGAACTACTGAAGCTCAGCGAAGACGACTTCCGCGATCGTTATCGCGGCAGCGCCGTGCTCCGAGCCAAGCGGAGGGGGCTTGCCCGCAACGCAGCAGTGGCCCTGGGTAACAGTGGCAACAAGGCTGCTGTCGGCCCTCTGGCGGTAGCCCTGGCAAGCGACCGCGACGAGCTCGTCAGGGCCCACTCCGCGTGGGCCCTGGGGCAACTGCAAAGCGGCGAGGCCCGGGCGGCGCTCAACCGGTCAGCAAAAACCCAGGCAGCTCCGGTACAGGCCGAAATAGAACTCGCGAGGTCTGTCTGCCCGGCGGCGCCGCTTCAGCGCTCGCGTTGATCGGCCTGCATCGCCCTTATCGCGGCCTGGGCGGCCCTGAGGCCGGCTGTCTGCCCGTCCTCAAACGCGAAGCGAGCGTCCAGGGCCAGCTCGGGAAAGTCGTGCGGGTTTTTAAGATCATCGGCCGTAAGGCCCGGCTTCAACCGGCGTGCCATATCAAGCACCCGCGCTTCCTGTTGTCTGATCATTTTTTCCAGCATTGAGATTGCTTCGTCACTCAACTTGGGTCCCCCTGTCGCGGTGAAGCCTGCTGGGCTGCTGCGGCTTGACCCGACACCACCCCCGGCGCAGCATTATCCCGCTTGCGCCCTCGCGGTGCCAGCGAGGCCGAGGGTGCAAGCCAAAACAGGAAACGCCAAGGACAGCGGCGCGTTGTTCGAGCAATTCACTGTGCTCGATCAGCCGGATCTTTACTCGCGTGAACGCTGCGCCGATATCCAACGCCTGGTCGAGGAAATTACCCAGCTCAAGCGCGAAAAAGACGCAGTAATACTTGCCCACAACTACCAGCGGCCCGAGATTTTCGAAGTTGCCGATTTCGTCGGGGATTCACTTGAGCTGGCAAAGCGCGGAGCGCAAGTTGAACAGGAGACGATAGTCTTCTGCGGGGTGCACTTCATGGCCGAGACGGCCAAGATTCTTTCGCCCGAAAAACGCATCCTGATCCCCGATTCCAATGCTGGATGCTCCCTGGCGGAGAGCGTCGACGCCGAAAGCCTCGTGGAAATGCGGGATGAATTGCGCCAGCAGTATCCCGACCTGGTGGTGATCTCTTACGTTAACACGACGGCCGAGGTCAAGGCGGTGACCGACGTCTGCTGCACATCGTCGAACGCGATCAAGGTCGTGGAGTCGGTAGACAGTAACAACATCCTTTTTGTTCCGGACGAAAACCTTGCCGCCTATGTTGCCCGTAATACCAGCAAGAACATCATCGCCTGGGAGGGGAACTGCTACGTTCACCACCAGATCAACCCCGAGCAGGTAGAGGAAGTCCGTCGCGCGAGGCCAGACATTCGCGTCATTGCCCACCCCGAGTGCCGCGAGGACGTGCTCGAGTTAGCAGACGCGGTTCTAAGCACCAGTGGCATGATGAAATTCGCTCGGGAAGACGCCGCCAAGGATTTTCTCGTAGTTACCGAGTGCGGCCTTTCCGACCGTCTACTGCTCGAGGTTCCAGACAAGCGATTCTTTAAATCCTGCCAGTTGTGCAAGTACATGAAGATGATCACCCTGGAAGGGACACGGGATGCGCTGGTGGAAGGCCGGGACGAGGTCAAACTGACCGACGAACTTTGCAACGCGGCTCGCTCGTCTGTCGAAAGGATGTTCGAGCTGGGCTGAGACTGTCAGCTCAAACCGATATCCAACATGCCAGCAGTTTTTCTTGCAGCCGCCCTGCCCTTTGTTGTTTCCCCCATCCTGCTGCTGTTTCGCCGTCCTGATCGCCGCGCGGGCTTACTCAGTGCCGCTGCCTGCGCCGGGGCTTTTGCCTGTTTTGTCTCGGTAGCCCTGGGAGCGTCTCCGGCCACCGTCGCCCTCCCCTGGATTGGACCACTCGGCTTGTCTTTTTCGCTGCACGCTGACCCGCTCGCGCTGTTCTTTGCCCTGCTCATCACGGGGGTCGGCTTCCTGGTTGCGGCCTTTGCCACCAGCTACCTCGATAGCAACGAGAATTTCCCGCGCTTCTTCAGTTTTCTCATGTTGTTCACGGGCTCGATGCTCGGCGTGGTGCTGTCGTCGAATCTCATGGCCTTGTTCGTGTTCTGGGAAATGACGAGTTTTTCGTCCTTTCTGCTCATCGGCTTCTGGCACCACCGCGAGCGCTCTCGCTACGGGGCGCTCAAGGCACTGGTGGTAACTGGCAGCGGCGGACTCGCGATGTTGCTGGGCTTTATCATGGTCGGCATCGTCTGCGGCAGCTTCGAGATAGCCGTTCTGGCTGAACGCGGAGCGCTGCTGGCAGCCAATCCCTGGGCCACCCCGGCTGTGCTCCTCATCATTGCCGGCGTATTGACCAAATCGGCCCAACTACCTTTCCACCTCTGGCTGCCTTCGGCCATGGAAGCACCGACGCCGGTCAGTGCTTTTCTACACGCCGCCACGATGGTCAAGGCCGGCTTGTTCATGGTAGCCCGCCTCGGGCCACTGCTGAGCGTTGTGCCCCTGTGGACCCCGACCCTGGCCCTGTTCGGGTTGCTCACGATGACCTGGTGCGGCTGGCTGGCGCTGAGGCAGAAAGATCTCAAGGCCTTGCTGGCCTTCTCGACCGTGAGCCAACTCGGATTGATCCTGGTGCTGCTCGCTCCTGCTGAGCCCGACACAACGGCGGCCGGCCTCCTCCATCTTCTCAACCACGCGTGCTTCAAGGGAGCGTTGTTCCTTCTCGTCGGCGTACTCGAACACGAGCTGCACACCCGGGACCTGTCCTTGATGGGGCCATTGCGGCGAAACATGCCCTTCACGTGGCTTCTTATTGCCCTGGCGGCGCTTTCGATGGCCGGTGTACCACCCATGGGTGGTTTCGTGTCCAAGGAGCTGTTTCTCGACCACCTGCTGAACGGGCACCCATTGTTAGCCCTGCTGGCAGTGGCCGGCGCGGTTCTCACGGCTGCTTACTGCTTTGCGCTGGCGGCTGGCCTCGCCGCAGGACGCAGACCTGACGGCCCACGCGGCCAGGATCCTTCGCTTTCGCTGTTGTTACCCCCCGCCCTGCTGGTCGCCGCTACCGTTGGTCTCGGTATTTTTCCCGACCAGCTGGTTGGAGCCCCTGTGGCGGCGGCGACCCTGGCCGCAACCGGGAGCTCCGTGACGGGCCATTTTGCTGTCTGGCACGGCGCCGGTCCCTCCTTGTGGACCAGCGCCTTCGCCGTTTCCATGGGCCTGGCCCTGTGGTGGGGCTGGTGGCAGAAGCGAGTACCTCCCGCGTCTACCCTTATCGCGGACCGCGTGTACGACCACGCCCTTGAGCAATTAGAAACCCGGGCCCGACGCCTTACCGCCTCGTACATGAGTGGAATTCTCTGGCGATACTGTTCGGTGATCCTGCTGACGGTTATCGTAGGCGTCGCCGTGGTCGCCGCCAGCCAGGGATTCGTTATACAGGACGGCTGGTCTTCCCGTCACGCTGGCCCCTGGGACCTTGCTGTCTGTGCAACGGCTATCCTGGCAGCGCTCGCGACGCTCAAAGCGCGTACTAGACTGGCAGCCATCCTCGCGCTGGGAGCGTCCGGTTTCTCACTGGCACTCATGTTTGCGCTTTCGGCTGCGCCCGACCTGGCCCTCACCCAGATCATGGTCGAGACGATCTCCGTGCCGCTGTTCCTGGCCGTGTTCGCTTTCCTGCCGCCCTACCAGGTTGATCGTGTCCGGCGAGCGCGCCCCCTGCACGCCGTGCTCGCCGTGGCAGCCGGACTTGGAACTGCCTTGTTGCTCGCAGCCTCGCGTTCCCAACGAGTAGCTGAACCAATTTCTTCGTTTTTTGTTGAGAAAAGCGTCGATGCTGCCGGCGGTCATAACGTGGTCAATGTTATCCTGGTCGACTTCAGGGCCCTCGACACACTCGGCGAAATTACAGTGCTGGGAGTGGCGGCTATCGCCTGCTACGCCATCATTAAACTGCTCAGCGAAAAAGAGGCGGGCAGGTGAACGATTCGTTGATACTCGCTACCGCCGTCCGTATCACGCGGCCGGTTCTCTTCCTCTTCGCCGTTGTACTTTTCCTCAAGGGCCATAACGCCCCGGGCGGCGGCTTTATTGCCGGCCTCGTGACCGCCGTAGCGGTTCTCCTCGGACTTCTCGTCCACGGGCACGGAAACAGGAAAACCGGACGCCCGACTTTTCTTTATGTCGTCGCGGCTGGACTCGGCCTGGCCCTGCTCACTGCTATCGTGCCGACCTTGCTGGGCTGGCCTTTCTTCACCCACAGCTTCGGTTTTATCAATCTACCACTGTTGGGATCAATCGAACTGGCAAGCGCCGCGCTCTTTGATCTCGGGGTTTACATCGTCGTGGTGGGCAACGTAGTGACCGTACTCCACGCCCTAACGGAGAGACGTTAATGCATTTAGCCGTGCTCACCGTGGTAGCCGTGTTCATCACTTGCGGCGTCTATCTCTTACTTGACCGTACTCTCCTGCGCGTTGTCATCGGGCTGGGACTGCTTTCCAACGGCGTGAACCTCGCGCTGCTGGCCAGCGGCGGCCTCGGTCCGGGAGCCGCGCCTATCCTCGGTCACGGCAGTGCGGCGATCGTCGACCCCCTGCCCCAGGCCCTTATTCTCACCGCCATTGTCATCGGCTTCGGGGTAACTGCGCTGTTGCTGACGCTGGCCTTTGCCAGCTACCAGTCCCAGCTGAGCGACGACCTCGAAGACCTGCACGGAAGGCTGGATGATGAATAACCTCTGCGTGCTGCCGGTGGTGATCCCGATGGCAACGGGTGTGCTGCTCATGCTCACCCAAGCGCGCCCTGCCCTGTCGCGGGCAATAGCTATCTCGGGCAACATCCTCTCTCTCGGCGTAGCACTGGCACTGGTAGAAACCGTGCGCGCGGACGGCATACAGGTTCTCGCGTTCGGCAACTGGCCGGCCCCCTTCGGCATCGTCTTCACGGTGGACATGCTGTCGGCGCTGATGGTGGCAGTGACCATGGTGGTTTCTACAGCGACCCTGCTGTTCGCCAGCGTGTCTCTCGACGACCTTCATAAAAAAAACTTCTTCTATCCCCTGTTCCAGTTTCTTCTCATGGGCGTGAACGGCGCTTTTTTGACGGGGGACCTTTTTAATCTCTTCGTATGGTTCGAAGTGTTGCTGGTCAGTTCCTACGGCTTGATGGCCCTGGGCAGCCAGGCTTACCAGTTGCAGGAGACCTTCAAATACCTGGTCATCAACGCGCTGTCCTCGGCGCTGTTCCTGATCGGGGTCGCCCTGATCTACGGCGCCACGGGTACGCTCAACATGGCCGACCTGGTCTTCAAGTTTCCCGCCCTGGCCGACTCCGGGATGGCAGGGGTGATAGCTGTTATTTTTCTCGTTGTTTTCGGCATCAAGGGAGCCCTGTTTCCACTCTACGTCTGGCTGCCCCGGGCTTACTACGGCCCCCCCACGGTGATTTCGGGGCTGTTCGGCGGTCTACTCACCAAGGTCGGAGTCTACGCGCTCTTTCGCACTGTCACGCTGTTCTTCGCGCCGGGCTCGACCTTCGTGCTGCCGCTACTCTCCTTCGTGGCCGGCGCGACCATGCTGCTGGGCGTACTGGGTGCGCTGTCGCAATGGGACTTCAAGCGTATCCTGTCCTACCACATAGTCAGCCAGATCGGTTACATGATCATGGGCCTCGCGATCTACACCCCCCTGGCCCTGGCCGGGGGCATCTTCTACATCATCCACCACATACTGGTGAAGACCTCGTTGTTTCTCGTCGCGGGAGCCGTGGAAAAACGCTACGGCACGACCAACCTGAGGGCTCTCGGCGGTGCAGCTGACGGCTCGCCCCTGCTCGCCACCTTGTTCATGTTCGCAGGCCTGGCGCTGGCCGGGGCACCGCCGCTGAGCGGCTTCGTCGCCAAGTTCATGTTGCTGCGCTCGGGCCTTGAAGCGGCCAACCACTTAGTCGTTGCGGTCAGCCTGGTGGTGAGCTTTCTTACTCTCTACTCGATGATGAAGATTTATCGCTACGCTTTCTGGCGCCAGGAAGCCGAGAACGCCATCGTTGTCCAGGGTGAACCGGTGAGAACATTTGCCATCGCGGCACTGGTGACACTCTCGCTCGTACTGGGCCTCGGTGGCGCGATATTACTTCCCTACGTTGAAATCGCCGCCGCCCAGCTGCTCGACCCGGTTGCCTGGGGAACAGTTGTCCTTGAGGCTCGCGTAAGATGAAAAGCGGCTGGTCTCTAATCTGCCTGCTGGCAAGCTTCATGCGCGAACTCGTGCTGTCAAACCTGGAGGTGGCCAGGATAGTACTGAGCCCCCGGCTGCGCATCAGGCCCGGCTTGATCGCCTACCGTACTGAATTGAGAACAGATCTCGCTATCGCCACCCTTGCCAACATTATCACCCTCACACCGGGCACGCTCACCCTGGAAGTATCCGAGGACAGGACGGTGCTTTTCATCCATGCGCTCGACATTGAAGATCCCGAAGTAGTCGCTGATAGCATACGCGGCTCTTTCGAAAAGCGATTACAGGAGTTGGAAGAATGCTGGAGTCGGTAGCAGGCGGGTGCCTGATTTTTCTCTCGCTTTCCTTGCTTGTGTCGCTCTACCGGGTCGTCCGGGGACCGAGCGTAGCCGACAGGGTCATCGCCGCTGACACCATGACGACCTCTGTACTCGCCGTGGTGGTCGTTGGGGCCATCCTGGCTGACAGCAGGGATTACACCGACACCGTGATGGCCCTGGCCGTCGTCAGCTTTTTCGGCACCGTGGCCTTCGCGCGTTATCTCGTCAGGGGCCGGCCCGTTGATTGAGTTTCTCGTATCGATCGCGCTGATCTGCGGCACATTCTTCATCGTAACAGCTTCGCTCGGCCTGCTGAGAATGCCTGACGTCTATTCTCGGCTGCACACGGTCACCAAGGCTTCTACCCTGGGTACGGCCGGCATCCTCGCAGGCTCGGCTTTGCATGCCCTGGAGACCGGGCACGGAGTCCTGCCCGAGATACTCACGGTGCTCTTCGTGGCCCTGACCAACCCGGTGGGTGCGCACATGATCGCTCGATCGGCCTACCTTATTGGAATTCGCATGGCCGACATCTCGGTAATCGACGAGATGCAGCGGGCCGGCGAGCACGCGCATACCGCCCACGACAAGGACTGATTTCTCCCCGTCCAGCCTGGTCCTGCACCCGGCGGGTCCGGTCGTGGTATTATTAGAGGATGGCTGTCGCTGCGCCGGCGGCCTTTCGACGTGCGTACAAAGATCTCCCAACTCGGTGAAATGGTTGTGTTGTTCCGCGACGTGCTGGTCACCGGCCTGCGCGATCCTCCCTCGAGAACCGCGGTGGTCAGCCAGATGCACGAAGTGGGTGTACGTTCCCTTTCGATCGTAAACCTCACCGCGATTTTTACCGGCATGGTAATGGCCCTTCAGCTGGGCTGGTTCCTGAGCACCTTCGGCGCCAAGATTTTTGTAAGCCGCGTGGTCGGCTTCGCCATCATCTCTGAACTCGGGCCAGTTCTCACCGCCCTGATGATTGGTGGCCGCGTGGGTGCCGGCATGGCAGCCGAACTGGGCACCATGAAGGTGACCGAGCAGGTAGACGCACTAAGAGCTCTCGGCACCGACCCTGTCCAACACCTGGTAGTCCCGCGACTGTTGGCCATCATCATCATGATGCCCCTGCTCACGGCAATGGCCGATCTCGTTGGCGTACTGGGGGGCATGGTCATCGCCTGGCTCGAGCTGTCGGTTTCTCCTTCCTTCTACTTCACCAGCCTCGTTCAGTTTCTCACCCTGGGGGACCTGTGGCGCAGCCTTGCCAAGGCCACCGTGTTCGGCGCGATAATAGGTACCATAGCCTGCCACCAGGGGCTCAAGGCGAGGGGCGGCGCTGATGGCGTAGGCCACGCCACTACCGCAACCGTGGTCAAAGCCTGCATTACCGTGCTGGTGACAAACTTCTTTCTCAGCAAGGCACTGTTGATGTTCGCATGAGTAGACCTGAAACACTGCTTGAATGTCGAGATCTGCACTGCAGTTTTGGCGAACTCGATGTACTCATCGGTACCGACTTTATCGTCAACCGTGGGGAGACGGTGGTCATCATGGGCCGCTCAGGTTGCGGTAAGAGCGTCCTGCTCAAGCACATGAACGGTCTCTACAGGCCCGACCGGGGAAGTGTGCTTTTCGACGGCGAAGAGATCAGCGGCAAGAGCGAGAAGGAACTCGTCTCGGTACGTCGCAGGGTTGGAATGCTCTTCCAGGCGGGTGCCCTGTTTGATTCTCTCACCGTGGGCGAGAACGTCGCGTTTCCGCTGGAGCATTACGGCCTCTACCCGGGTGACGCCCGCGGTGACCGTATTGCCGAGCTGCTCTCCTTCGTGAGCCTCGAAGGCACAGAAGATCGTATGCCCTCCGAACTGAGTGGGGGCATGCGCAAACGAGCAGCCCTCGCCCGTACCCTGGCCCTCGAACCCGACCTGCTGCTCTACGACGAGCCCACCACGGGACTGGATCCGATCACCGGGCACCAGGTCAACCGCCTGTTACGGGAGCTGCAAGCCCGCCTGGGGCTAAGCGCTGTGGTGGTTACGCACGATGTGGCTACGGCGAGATATGTCGCGGACAAGATTGCCTTCCTGTACAATGGTGAGATACGAGAAATCGCGAGTGTCGAGGATGTGTTGGCCAGTTCAGACCCCGTGATACGCGAGTTTCTCTACCCCGACCCCGCCCGACCGGGGCCTGGATTACAGGTAGCGGAGTGAAAGATACCGGCAATAAATCCTTTGCTGTGGGCGCGCTCACTATCGCCACCCTCGTGATAGTGATGGTCGCGGTGTTCCTGGTCGGACAGGAGCAACGTTTCTGGGAGGGGAAAAACCACTACCGAATAGAGTTCACCCGAACCAACGGATTGCTGGAGGGGGCCCACGTCGCCCTCAACGGCGTATCGGTCGGCTCCGTGAGAAGGATGCGCTTTCCCAGCGACCCACGGGCCCAGTACGTGGAAGTACAGTTATCTGTCTCGAGTTCGGTAGCCAACAGAATTCGACAGGACACGGTCGGGCGAATACAGACCCTGGGCATGCTGGGCGACAAGTACGTAGAACTTTCTGCGGGCTCCGTTGACGCCGAACTCCTTGCCCCCGGGAATCTCATTCGCTCGGTCGACCCGGTCGATTACGAGGGCATCCTGGGACAGAGCGGTGACGTTGTGAGTAACGCTATCGAAGTAACTGCCCTCCTGCGACAAGTGCTCAACGACATACTTACCGGAGAAGGCGTGGTAGGCCGTCTCATCAACGACAAGGATTTTGGTCTCTCCTTCATGGAGGACGTTAACAGCACCGCCGCCAGCCTCGAATCTGCGAGCGCCAGGATAGATCGCCTCGCTGCACGAGTTGAGGAGGGAGAGGGAACCGTGGGCATGCTCCTATCCGATGACACTCGCGTCGACGCCATCATCGAGAACCTGGAAGACGCCTCGACCGACTTTGCTGACTTTGCGGGCAGCCTCAACGAGGGAAATGGCGCCCTCGCCCGACTTGCTCACGACGAGCAGTTTGCCGACGAAACGCTCGGCAGTTTCAGACGTTCGTCGACCAGTATCGCCGCCATCACCTCGAAGATAAACCAGGGCGAAGGTACCCTGGGTAAGCTGGTGAACGACGCTGCGTTGTACGATGGCGCTAACTCCTGGGTGTCGGGCAGCAGCAGGGGTGGTTTCTGGAAACTGCTTGGCCGCGGCCTGTCTTTCTTTGTTCCCGGCACAGAACAAGCATCGTCCCCCCCCAGCGGGACTCCCTGAAATACCGGCTGCCCGCTGCACTGCGCTGGATACTCTGGGCCCGCTTTCAGGCTTCTTCTTGTCGCGCGGCCGCACTGGATGCGGCCATAGCACCCCGAGCGGCGCGTCATAACGCTCCCACCCCCTTGCTCCTTTCTTCGCAATGGAGAATTCAGTGTAGCAAGTTGCTCCACGGCTGAGTAACCTTATAGCGAGTTAAGACCGGACGAGGAGCTCGCATGGCAGACAAAGACAGCACCCTGGTTAGTCAACAGACTGGAGAGGTCTTTCACGATCTAGTGGTCGAGGCCATGACAAGCGAGGCCGTCAACTCTCCGCGGGAAACCGGGTATTACCTCGTTACTGTGCTGCAACGATTCGTGCGCTTAACGCCCGGTGAACTCGAAAAAGTCTTTGGTGTAGAACTCCTGAAAGCGGGTAACGAAACCCCGGTCACACGCTACGTACAGCTCAAAAGCCTGGCTGATAGCTCGCTTTTTCTATCGGGAATTTTCCTCGATCATCTCGAATCCCGCTTACCGACGACCGAGTACTTTTTTGATATAGGAAGCAGAGCCTACCTTGACCTGGGAAGTCTCGACCGCGAGTTGGGTCGCAGCGAAGGCGAAATCGCGCCCGTTTACATGGAACTCAGCCAGCACTTCGACGCCTACGTCAGGGTCCTGTCCCACATAGCGGATTCAGCCCTGTTCAATGACACCGAATCGCGGATGCGCCTGTACAAGGCCTGGGCCGAGGGTAGCAACGACCGTTACACCCACCGCTTGACGCGCAGCGGGGTACTACCCGTAGACGGCGATAAGACCAGGCACTGAAGGCCGACGAGGGCCTTCAACTGCCCGGTAGAAAGTCTACTTCCTTGCGGGCTTCCACGACCGTAAACAAGGACCAGGGCGAGGTCTTGTAGCGGTTCTTCAGCCTGAGGCTAGGCTTGCCTATGACCTCATCGAGCGCAAGGCGAGTACTCCAACCCAGTCGCCGGGTGAGAGGATCTACCAAGTTAACGACCGCTCTTACCGCGCGACGCTGACTGCTGAAATGGTTGATGATGACCACGAATCCATCGGCCTTGCAGATGCGGGCCATCTCCCGAACGAGTCGCGCAGGATCGGGAACGACAGTCACAACGTGGAAGGCGGTCACGTAATCAAAAGATCCGTCTTCAAAGGGCAGGTCCATCGCGTCCATGCACTCGAGCTTGATGTGCGCGTGAGCTTCGGGATTCAACTTCTCTCGAGCCCGTTCGAGCATGTCTTCCGACACGTCTATGCCCGTGACCTGGCAGTGACTCGGGTAAGAGTCGAGAGACAAGCCGGTCCCGACCCCCACTTCGAGTACGCGGGCGCCGGGTTCAATGCCCAGGCCAGACACCACGGTTTCAATACGTGACGCAAAGACCCGGGTAAAAACCCGGTCGTACATACCCGACAGGTCGGAATACAACCTGCTGCGGTGGGGCTCCTGGACGCCCACGTCCTGCTGTTGGAGTTCAGCCATACGGCACAGTACCGAAGCCGGGGTCAGCGCTCCCCGGCCTTCATGTATTCCACGACCGGGCTGGCAATACAAACAGAAGAATAAGTTCCGACAGAGAGGCCGATTATAAGTGTGTAGGCAAAGCCGTGGATGACTCCACCGCCCACGAAGAACAGTGCGAACAACACCATCAGCGATGTGCCGGTCGTCAATACGGTGCGGGAAAGTGTTTCATTGATGCTCGAGTTTATCAACGACGCCATGTCATCGCGGGAGAACTTCTTCATGTTTTCCCGGATTCTATCAGACACCACCACGGTATCGTTGACCGAGTAGCCCACCACCGTAAGCAGGCCCGCGACGACACTCAGGTCGATCTCTACGTTCGCTAATGAAAGCGCCCCGATGGTCACCAGCACGTCATGTAGAAGTGCAATGCCGGCCCCAACACCAAAGCGGAGCTGGAACCGGAACGCGATGTAGGCACCCATCATCAGTGTCGCAAACAGGACCGACAGGATACCCCTACGCCGGAGCTCCTTGCCTACTCGAGGGCCCACGATCTCGGTGCGTAGTTCTTTGAAACCGGAAGCTGGCAAGGATTCGCGCAGTGCTTCCTTGATCGTAGCAGCACGCCCTCCGCCGACACTGGAATCTCCCGACGGTACTCGCAGCAGGTACTCGTGCCCCTGGGTGCCGAACTCCTGTACCGAGATATCCCCCAGTCCCACCTCGGCAACGGCACTGCGCACCTGCCCAATCGATATATCGTCCTCGAAACCCACGTGAACCATCATCCCGCCAGTAAAATCAATGCCGTAGTTCAGCCCACCCTTCATTACCAACGACAGCAGGCCGATCCCGATGACCAGAGCTGAGAACGCAAACGCAATACGCCTCAGCTTGATGAAGTTGATGTTAATCCCAGGCTTTACGATCTCTAACATGACGTCTCCCGCTCGAGGGCCGGATTAAATGCTCAACGAACGGTTGCTCGCGCGAACCATCGTCAAGTCGTGAAACACGCGGCTGGCGAAGACAGCCGAAAAGATAGTGCTACCTATGCCCACACACAGGGTAAGGGCGAATCCTTTGATCGGCCCGGAGCCGAACTGAAACAGGATCAAGCCTGCCAGGAAGGTTGTCAGGTTGGAGTCGAGAATGGCAGGCAGCGCCCTGCTGTAGCCTGCGTCGAGGGCCGCGCGCGGGGGTTGCCCCTGGCGCAGCTCTTCGCGAACCCTCTCGTTTATCAAGACGTTGGCGTCAACCGCCATGCCCAGGGTCAGAACGATTCCCGCAATACCGGGCAAGGTGAGAGTGGCCTCGAAGCCTGCGAGCACCCCGAGAAGAATAACCACGTTCAGAATCAAGGAAAGATCAGCCAGGAAGCCCGAAAAGCGGTAGTAAATCATCATAAAGATGATCACCATGACGCCCCCAAGCATGAACGAGCGCGTGCCGTTTACAATCGAGTCGCGGCCCAGGGATGGACCAACAGTACGTTCTTCCGCGATCGTAACCGGTGCCGGCAGCGCGCCTGCGCGTAAGACGATGGCCAGGTCCCGGGCCTCGTCGAGCGTGAAGTTCCCCGTTATAGACGCGACCCCACCTCCTATGCGCTCGCGAATCACCGGTGCGCTCTGCACCTTGCCGTCGAGAACAATAGCCAGCTGTCGGCCCACGCTCTCACGGGTTACTCTCTCAAAAACACTCGCGCCGTGGCCATTGAGAGTGATCAGCACGTAGGGGCTTTCGCCCAGTTGGCCGGGCCTGTGGCGGGCGTCCGAGATGACCTCGCCGGTCATGATGACCTCGGGGTCGAGGTTGTATTGCACGTCGTAGCGCCCACCCGTAAGCGGGTCGACTTCAAAGCCCGAAAGGATCTTCTCTCCCGCTTTGCCGGCTTGGTCGGCAACGAGAAGGAACTCGAGCTGGGCCGTACGTCCGATGAGGGTCTTGGCCCTCTCGGGGTCCTGGACACCCGGCAGTTGGATGAGTATGCCGTCCTTACCGGTTCTCTGAATGGTCGGCTCGTTAACGCCGAATTCATCCACCCGGTTCCTGATAGTCTCGAGCGCCTGGTCGACAGCCAGCTGCTTGATGTTGTCGACTTCCGGCTGGATGAAACGGTAAGCCAGGCGTCGGCCGTCATTGGCGGCAGCAGCTTCTACGTTGCCGTAACGGTCAGCAATGACGCTGTCTACCCTGTCACGCCTGGACCGACTCACGAGGTCAAAAGAAAAGCCAGTGTCACCGTCCACTGTCCAGTCCCTGGTCGCTATCTCCTCGTCTCGAAGCTCACGCTTGAGTTGCTGCGAGAGAAAGTCCACCTGGTTGGCGACGGCCTTATCTGAATCCACCTCGAGCACCAGGTGTATGCCACCCTGCAGGTCCAGGCCCAGGCGTATAGACTCGGAAGGGAACACGCCGGGCCACCACGACGGCAACTCGCCGACCATGCCCGGAAACAGAAAGAACAAAGCCAGCGCCAACGATGAAAAAACAGCGCCCGCGCGCCAGGCAAGTCCGCGATTCACCCCTTCCCCTCCTTCTTGTCATCCCTGGCCAGCTCACCGATCTGGTTGCGCTGGAACTTGACCATCACGTTTGTAGCCACCTCGAGGGTGACCACGCCCTCGCTGACCTCGACCAGGCGGCCATATAGCCCCCCCGAAGTAACAACCTGGTCGCCCCGCTTGAGGTTATCGACCATGGCCTGATGTTCCTTGGCGCGTTTCTGCTGCGGCCTCACAAGGAGGAAATAAAAAACCGCGAGAATGAGGATTAGCGGCAAAAAAGCCTGAACTCCCCCTGGCTGTCCACCAGCCTGGGCCAGCAGCAACCCTTCAAACATCAAATCGTCCATTTTCTATTTTTCCCCTCGGTATCGCGCAAAGAAATTGTCGGCGAATTCTCCGTATGTACCCAGCGCCAGCGCTCCCCTGATCTCCTCTACCAGATTCTGGTAGAACGCAACGTTGTGCAGGCTGGCCAGTGTAGCGCCCAGCATTTCATGCCTCTTGGCCAGGTGGTTCAGGTAAGCCGCGGAAAAGTTACTGCAAGTGTAGCATGAACAACGAGGATCCACGGGGTCAGGGTCGTCAGCGTAGCGAGAATTTCGTATGGCTACGACCCCCCGGGACGTAAACAGCGTGCAATTGCGTGCATTGCGCGTGGGGAGAACGCAGTCAAACATGTCGTAGCCCATGCCACACAAGGCGACCAGGTCCTCGGGAGTACCCATGCCCATCATGTAACGCGGCTTGTCGGCAGGCAGCAGGCCAACGCTGTACTCGGCCATGTGCATGGTTTTTTCTCGCTCCTCGCCCACCGACAGACCTCCAACCGCGTAGCCGGGAAAATCGAGCTCCAGCAGCCCCTCGGCATTTTCGCGGCGGATATCCTCAAAGAGCCCGCCCTGCATTATGCCGAATGTGGCGCCCGGCTGATGGTCGATCGGTAGCTCCCTGCTTCGCACGGCCCACCTGAGGGTCCGAGCGGCAGCAGACTCGGCCGCGCGCCTGTCAGAGCCATTGCCGGTCACGACGTCTAGTACCATGGCCACGTCGACTCCCAGGGCTCGTTGTGTGCGGGCCACCGACTCGGGCGTAAAGTGGACCTTCGAGCCATCTATGTGAGACCGAAACACCGCGCCCGCTTCGTCAACTTTCACGTTCTTTCCCAGGCTGAACACCTGGTATCCGCCGCTGTCGGTCAGGACAGGTCCGTCCCAGGCCATGAAACTATGCAGTCCACCGAGGGACTCGATACAACCCACGCCCGGCCGGAGGTGCAAGTGGTAAGTGTTGGCCAACAGCATCCTGACCCCGGCTGAACTCAACTGGTCGGGCGTCAGCCCCTTTACCGTCCCCGCCGTGCCCACCGGCATGAACAGGGGCGTGGGCACATCACCGTGCTCGGTCTTAAGGGTTCCCGAGCGGCCCGCGCAATCGCTGGCCGTGCTGGCTTCAAAATTAATCAAGTTACTTACAGTACGAGCATGGCGTCGCCGTAGCTGTAGAAGCGGTAGCGACGCTTCACTGCTTCGTTGTACGCGTGGGCAGCCAGTTCGCGCCCGGCGAAAGCAGCGACCAGCTGAAGAAGGCTGGTGCCCGGCAAGTGGAAATTGGTGAGGAGCACGTCTACTACCTCGAACTGGTATCCTGGTGAGATGAACAAATCCGTGGTACCCGAGCCTCGGAGCAACCCTCGCTCTCCGTCAGCCATCGTCTCCATTGTGCGAACGCTCGTGGTGCCTATCGCCACCACCCGGCCTCCATTGCTGCGACAGCGACGCACCGCCGACACCGCATCCTCTCCTACTTCGTAATATTCTTCTTCCGGCGCAACCGGGTCCCCGAGATCGTTGCGCAAAGGCAGGAAGGTGGCCGGGCCCACGTGCAGGGTCAGCGAGCAACGGCCGATTCCCCGGTCGCCAAGCCCTGCGAGCATTCCCTTACTGAAGTGAAGACCCGCGGTAGGTGCCGCGACCGAGCCCTGCCTGCGGGCATAAACAGTCTGATACCTTTCCCTGTCATCGGCCACCGCTGGGCGCTTTATATACGGCGGTAGCGGCACCTGCCCGTTGGCCTCGATGAAACTGGCAGCGTCGCCGTCTCCAAAATCAACGACACAGCGCCCGGATTGCACCGGCCCAACCACGCTGACCCTGCCCCCGTTCTCGAGCAGCAGCTGCTGCCCGTCGCGTAAGGGGCGCGAAGCCTTGTACATGGATCGCGCGCGTCCCGAGCGCGGAAGCTCAAGCAGGAGCAATTCAACGCGACCGCCGGTGGCCCTGCGGGTCAGCAGGCGGGCAGGGAAAACCCGCGAATCATTGAGCACCAGGGTATCGCCCGGCCGCAGAATATCCCCGAGCTCGTTGAACACGGCATCGCTTACCCGGCCCGAGCGCCGATCAACGACCATGAGTCGCGAATCACTGCGTCGGGCAGGTGGATGCTGGGCAACGAGTTCTTCGGGGAGCTCGTACTCAAACACCGGGCTCGGGCACCCTGCCTGTTGTTGTGCTGCTTTCAAAACCCGGTCAGCCCGGTGTCGTTTCCTTCTTTGAAGGCATCAACGACGCCAGCAGGTCCACGGGTACCGGCAGAATAACTGTCGAATTATTCTCAGAAGCGAGCTCCGAAAGCGTTTGCAGAAAGCGTAACTGAATGGCAACTGGTTCTTCCGCGATACGCGCGGCGGCCTCGGCGAGACGCCCCGAAGCCTGGAACTCTCCTTCGGCGTTGATCACCTTTGCCCGACGCTCGCGCTCAGCCTCGGCCTGCTTGGCCATGGCCCGCTGCATGTCCTGGGGCAGGTCGATGTGCTTGACCTCCACGCTCACGACCTTGATACCCCAGGGGTCGGTCTGCACGTCGAGTATCTCCTGTATCTGTTGATTGACGCGGTCCCGCTCGGCCAGCAACTCGTCAAGTTCTGCTTGCCCGCAAACACTGCGCAGCGTGGTCTGTGCGAGCTGGGAAGTGGCGTAGAGATAGTCCTCTACTTCCATGGTGGCCTTGCTGGGGTCCATAACTCGAAGGTACATGACCGCGTTTACCTTGACCGACACGTTGTCACGGGTAATGACGTCCTGGGTCGGTACGTCCATGGTTATGGTTCTCATGTCGACCCTCGCCATGCGTTCAATCAGGGGAATGACATAGATGATCCCAGGGCCACGGTAGCCCACCAGCCGACCGAGCCTGAGCACTACTGCTCGCTCGTATTCCTTCATTATCTTGAAGCCACTGGCCAGGGCCGCAAGCACCGCGGCCGCCGCATAAATACTGAACATATTGCTCTCCTCTTGCGGGTTTACAGCGACCCGCGTTCATCAACAACAACGGTCAGCTCTAGACCGTCGATCGACACTACTCTTACTCTCGTCCCTGTCTCAAGTTCCTGTCCGCACCTGGCCCGCCAGAGTTCGCCATGCACGCGCACCATGCCAATTTCGCGAAGATCACCAGCGGCAACGCCGATCTCCCCGACCAAGCCCTCGGCTCCCGTCATTGACGGCCTGCGCCTGTCTTTGACAAGCAGCCCAACCACCACGAGCAGGGCAGCGGCAAATGTGAGCATCATTCCCACGATAAGGCCCGTGTCTACCGCCAGGTTCGACTCCGGTGTGTAAAGGAACAGTGAACCAAGCGTCAACGCGACTATGCCCCCGAAACCAAGCACACCAAAACTGGGCATAACCAACTCCCCCAGGAGGAAAGCCATTCCCAGCACCAGCAGTAAAACGCCGGTGGAGTTAATAGGTAGCACCTGCGACGCGAGCAACGCCAGCAGCAGGCATATGGCGCCGGCCACGCCGGGAAAGATCGTACCCGGGTTAGAAAACTCCATGTACAAGCCCAGCATGCCGGCCATCATGAGAAGGTACGCGATGTTGGGGTCGGTGATGATGCTGAGCACTTTCTGCCTCAGCGTCATCTCTATCTCGTGCACAGGCGGTCCGCCGGGCAGGTCGGCCAGAGAGGCCAGGTCGAGCGTAACGGTTTCGCCAGCGAGTTCGATCTCCATGCCCGACGCTTTCTGGAGAAGCTCGGCAATATCGCCGGCCGCGAAATCCACCACGCCCAGTTCGACGGCCTCGATTTCGGTTATGGCGACGCTCTCGCGCACCGCTTTCTCCGCCCACTCTACGTTACGACCGCGTCGATTAGCTATCGATTCGACGAACGAGACGGCGTAGTTTTCGACCTTCTCACGCATGTCGCCTTCAATGTCGCCGCCCTGTCCCGACACCGGGTGAGCTGCGCCAATCGTCGTACCTGGAGCCATCACGGCCACGTGGGCAGCGAGGGTTATGAAGACACCGGCCGAAATTGCCCCGGCACCTCCGGGCGCGACCCAGACAGCCACCGGCACCGGTGACGCGAGAAGGTCCTTGGCGATGGTCTTGGTAGAGTTTAGCAGGCCACCGGGAGTGTCGAGCTCGATGATGAGCAGGGCTGCGTCGGCTTCGTGGGCCTGCCCGATCGAAGATTGTATAAAGTCCGCCACCGCGGGGCTGATGGGTCCGTCTATCACTGCATGGTAGACCACCCCTCCCGAGGCCCCGTTAGACGCTGGTGCGAGCAACACCAGGAATAACGCGGCAAGGCCTACCAGCGAGGTTTTTATCCGCTGCTCGCCCATCAGCCTTGCTCCAGGCCGAGGCGAGCCATCACCAACTTGATATCACCCCACACGACTCTCTTTTCGGACGGCGAGCGCAGCAGGTAAGCGGGGTGAAACGTCGGCATCAGCGCCACACCGTGATAGTCCTGCCAACGCCCTCTCTGCTTTGATATCGCCACCCGGTTTCTCAACATGACCTGGGTCGCAAAGGCGCCAAGGGTCACTATGACCTCGGGTTTGACGAGTTCCACCTGCTTCAAGAGAAACGGCTCGCAGGCAACGATTTCATCGGGTTGCGGATTACGATTTTTCGGCGGTCGACACTTGACGACGTTGGCGATGTAGACCTCCTCACGACTGAGGCCCATACCAGCGCCGAGTATCTTGTCGAGCAGCTGGCCCGCTTTGCCCACGAAGGGCAGGCCCTGCAGGTCTTCTTCCTCGCCAGGGGCTTCGCCGACGAACATCAAGCGGGCATCACTGTTGCCGACGCCGAAGACAATGCTGCGCCGCCCACCAGCCAACTTGCAGCGCTGGCAGTCACCCAGCGCAGTTCCCAGCTCCTGCAGGGAATTGGCAGCGTTGACTTCGGGTTCCAGCAGCAGGCGGTCCTTGTCGGGCCCGGCCTCGAGCCGTGGTCTCGGGTCAGCTGCCACCGTCCTCCCAGCCGGGGTGGGCGCAGGAGCTGGCTTTGACGGAGAGACAGGGAGAAACTCAAGACCCAGCTCGAGCTCGCGACTTAAATAATCGCTGGCCAGTTGCCGGGCCCTCTCTATGCTTGCCTTGTTCACCATTGTCGCCGTGCTACTGGCCATCCTGGGTTTGCCCGACAGCGCGCTCGCCTGGGGGCCCATAACCCACATTGTTCATGGCTCGCAGGTGCTGGCGAATATTACCAGCCTGCCCCCAGCCCTACAAGCCATCATCGGGGCGAACGAGAACCGCTACCTCTACGGATGTATCGGGGCCGACATCGTACAGGCAAAGGCGTACACGAGGTCGCTCGCTACCCACTGCCACGGCTGGCCCGTCGCCTGGGAACTCGTGCGCCAGGCTCGCGGAGACGGACAGAAAGCCTTCGCGTGGGGGTACATGACCCACCTGGCGGCCGATATCCTGTCGCATAACCACTTCGTACCCATCCACACCTTGATCAGCTTTCGTGCGCGTACCTCGGGGCACGCCTACTGGGAAGCACGCATGGACGGGCTGCAGCGAATCCGCTATTGGCGCCGCGCCAGGCAGGTGCTCGGGTTTAACTACGAGGACTGCGACGAGCTGGTAGAGCAGACGATCGAACACACCCTGCTTTCTTTCAAGGCCAACAAGAGGATCTTTGACTCGCTCATGGGCATCAGCAAACTCGAGCAGTGGCAGCTGCTGGTCAACACGGTCAACCGGGCGTCGCGCTACTCGCTGTCCCGAACGACCGTGGAGCGCTACAACCACGCCTGCGTGCACGCAGTTATGGACCTGCTGGTTCATAAGAAACATTCGTTCACCCAGGAACTGGACGCAACGGGTAGCGAGATGCTCAAGCGAAGTATCCGCCTGAGGCGGGAGCTCAGGAAAATGCGGCGCGGCCGAAGTCTCGGCCGGGAGGCAGAAGAACGAATCATGCAGCGGCTACTCAATCGCGCGCCGCGCATTCCAGTCGAAATGGACTAGCCGAGCTTTCTTTTACGCACCAGCGCTGGAAGCTGCAGCTGGCTGCCGCAAGGCCACGACTCGGTCGAGTATACGATCGGCGAGCTCATCCTTGCTCATAGAACCGGTGCTCTCGTCCTTGCCGTCACGGTCAATGATCAGCGCTGCGTTCTCAGTTGAATCGAAGCCACCGTCGTTTCCCGACACGTCGTTGGCGACCACCAGGTCCAACTTTTTCCTTTGTAACTTGGCCAGGGCATTGGGCGCGAGGTTTTCGGTCTCGGCAGCAAACCCCACCAGCACCGAGTTCGGGCGTCGCGCACGCTCACCGAGCAACGAAAGAACGTCGGGGGTTTTAACAAGGTCAACGCGCATCTGCGCACCCCCCTTCTTGATCTTGCTCTTCGCTACCGTACCAGGCGCGTAATCAGCTACGGCTGCGACCATCATCACCACGTCTGCTTCAACCGCCCGGTCGAGCATCTGATCGCGAAAGTCTTCGGCGGTCTCAACATCGATAAGCGAACAATCCCTGGGAGAACGCAGGCTGCAGGGTCCGCTGACCAGCGTCACCGCGGCTCCTCGCCTTCGAGCGGCTGCCGCCAACGCGTAGCCCATGCGTCCGCTGGATCGGTTACTGATGTAGCGCACCGGGTCGAGAGCTTCGCGGCTGGGGCCGGCGGAAACGAGAACCGACATGCCCTCGAGGTCGCGCTCAACGAAACACGCCGCCAGGCTGTCGGCAAGGTCCTCGGGGTCGGGCAACCTGCCCTGCCCCTCCCAACCGCAGGCGAGCTCGCCGCTGTCTGGTTCCAACACAGAGTAACCATATCCTTCGAGCGTCTTGATGTTGGCCCGGACCGCCGGGTGCAAGTACATGTTTACGTTCATCGACGGTGCGATGACCACTGGAGCACGGGTGGCGAGCACCGTCGCCGTCACTACGTCGTTGGTAATGCCGAGAGCCAGCCGGGCAAGCAGATCGGCTGTCGCGGGGGCCACCAGCACCGCGTCGGCTTCATCTGCCAGGCGAATATGGCCTACAGTGGCGTCTTGCGAGGCGTCTAGAAGGTCGGTGGCGACCGGGTTGCCCGACAGGGTCTGCAGGGTCAGCGGCGAGACGAAACGCGCAGCTGCGCCGGTCATCGCGACCTGCACCGTGGCCCCGGCACCCGTGAGAAGGCGAACGAGCTCGGCGCACTTGTAGGCGGCGATACCGCCGCCTACGCAGAGCAGCAGTTTACGATCATTGAGGAGGTACATCGCCTGTTTGTCCGGGGGCGCTGGTTTTACCCACGCGACCCAACTCGCCAAAGCTTAGCCCTTCTTTCACCAGGTACACAAGCCCCAACACAACTTGAGTCGAAAACTGTACGAAATGCGTGAAAAAAGCATAGCCCACCGCCAGAATCGATGGTGTGCCGTAGACGCTTTCGAGGGCCAGGCGGCTGCCGTACTCGAAGGTCCCCCAGAAGCCAGGCGCCGACGGAACCGCCACCGCAAGGGCCACCAGCGTTGTCACGCCGATGCCGCCTTGTAGGTACGGAAGCTCGAGGTCGAAGGCCGGAAACCCCAGGGCAAACGAAGCGGCGATAACAATCCACACGTAAAACGACCAGGCCAGTAGCAACGCGAGTGTGCGAAGATCGCCTACCGCTACCAGCGCGTCGATAAACTGGTGCTCCAGTTTTACGAGCGGCTGGGAAATTCGCGACGGCAACAGGCCCCAGATTCGATCGAGAAGGGGCAGCATGCGCTCGCGGTTGAACCGCACAACGATCAAAAGCACGACCGCGGTAAGGGCCACGAGACCGGCTCCGCGTATCCACAGCTCGACCTCGGGGGGCAGGTCGAGCTGGACCAGCAGCAACAAGGCAAAGCCCAGCAGGGCTATGAGGTCGAGAACCCGTTCGAGTACCACCGTGGCGACGGCCATGCTCATCGGAACCCCGGTGTTGCGCGAAACAAGCCACGGACGTATCACCTCGCCGACGCGGAAAGGCAGCAGCATGTTGGACATGAAACCCACGGCCGAGGCCGAGAACAAGGGCGCAAGCGGCAACTGGCGACCCGACGAAATGTTCAGGAGCAATCGCCAGCGTTGCGTGCGAACAAAAAGGGAGAACACGCCCATGCCCGCCATTGGAAGAACCCAGCGGTAGTCGGCCTCCAGCAGCGTCTGGCCAACGCGCTGCCAGTCCTCTCCGCGCAACGCCAGGTAAAGAAAAATCCCCGACAGTAACAGCGCAATTAAGAGCCTCGACCAGGACGACGCTCCCGCAGTATCTCCGGGCCGAGCCATGCCCTGTGGTCAGGTCCTGAAGCGAGAAGGAGGTGGGTCCGGAATTTCAGCGTCCGGGTGCAACACCCTGACCCTCTCGAGCAGCGCTTCCTCGGTCTCGGGGATATCCGGGTCGGGTATGCAGCAGTCTACAGGACATACCGCGGCGCACTGCTCCTGGTCAAAAAAACCAACACACTCGGTACACTTGGCGGGGACGATGTAGTAAACGTCCTCGTCTATGGCGGCTTTCATTTCGCCCTTGTCTTCCCACTCGATTCCGCCTTCGTAGATCGCGGTGTTCGGACACTCGGGCTCGCAGGCCCCGCAATTGATGCATTCGTCGGTTATCTTAGTCGCCATAACAACAGTCGTCCTCCCGAGCAGACGCCGAAGCTGCCACAGTAGCGAGCAACAGTAAAGTGGCTGTGTTGACATGCTTCCGGATATGAAGGAATCCTGCGCTGCCGAGGGCGCTCACGCCTTTACGGAAGACGACCAACTGGCCGGTGTCAATTACCCAGCACAACCCCATTGAACAGGACCGCCTGTTGCGCGAAGATCTCGATCGCGTCGAGAATCGCATAGCCGAGGTGATCGAATCTCAGGAACCGCGCCTTTCAGAGGTTTCGGATTACCTCATCAACGCCGGCGGCAAGCGCGTACGACCGGCGGTAGCGCTACTCGCCTTCCGGGCCTGCGGGGGCGACGACGCCACCGACGTGATCGACCTTTCAGTAGCACTCGAGCTCATACACACGGCCACCCTGCTTCACGACGACATCATCGACTCTAACTCCACTCGCCGCGGTAAAGAAGCAGCCTACCTGCGCTACGGACTGGCCGACACCCTCGTGGCGGGAGATTTTCTGTTCTGCAGGGCCTTCGATATTTGCGGACGTTTTGAAGAACGAATCGTCGCCTGGGCAGCCGGCGCCTGCGTACAACTGACCGAAGGTGAAATCATGCAGGCTCGCTATCGTCGCAACGAAGCGGTGACGGTCGACCACTACCTCGAGATAATCGATCGTAAGACAGCGTCCTTGTTTCGCGCGGGGACGCGAATCGCGTCTTTTCTCGCCGGGCAGAACGAAGAAGAAATCGAGAGAATGGGGGCTTGTGGAAAAGACATAGGCCTCGCTTTCCAGATGGTCGATGACATCCTCGACGTCGAAGGCGACACCGAAAAGACCGGCAAGATGCTGGGCACCGACCTGCGCGACGGAAATCCTTCCCTGCCCACGGTCTGGGCCCTCGACGACGCTGCCGTACACCACGCGTTCACAAACGACAGCGCCTCGGAGGCCGAAATTGAAGCTGCGCTATCAGCCATACGCAGCGGCGAAGTCATCTCGCGAGTCCGTGCGCTGGCCACGGGCCACGTAGAATCCGCGCTGGAAACAATAGGCCGGTTGCCCGAATCGATTTTCAGCCAGCACCTCGCCGACCTGGCCGGCGGATTGGTTACCCGCGTCAGCTGAGCTCTCAGACTGCCGCGCCCAGCCAGGCCTGTACGGCTACGTAGAGTACCCACGCGGCTAGCAGCGGGCCACCCATCCAGCGGCTGAAACCGCCGCTTTGGCTCGCCCTGCCCACGCAGTACCTGAACCAACCCAGCATAAGCAGCATCGCCGGAAGGTGCAGGTAGAACAACAAGGCCGGGAGTTCAGCGCCTGTCTCAAGCAGTGGCAGGGGAGCCGCCAGCGCCGATGCTCCAACAACGAAGAGAACGTTAAGAATGTCGGCACCTATGACGGTTCCCACGAGGATTTCGGGGTGACCCTTGCGTACCGCGCTCAGCCCCACGACCAGTTCCGGCAGCGAAGTCCCGAATGCGACCAGCGTACCGGCAATGACCAGTTTAGAGACGCCAGCCTGTACGGCCAACTCCGAAACCGCGAGAACGAGCACCTGGCTGCAGAACACGACCACCAACAGGCCCAAGGCCAGCGTGGCCAGCAGCTTGCCGAGCGGCGCTGTCGAATCAACCTGGATCAATTCGCTCGTTGACAAGTCGCCAGCTACATCAAGGGATCCCCGGTCACGGCGACTCCAGCGTACCGACAAGTACAGGTAGGCAACGAGCAAAGCGGTGAGTAACAGGCCTGCGGGCCTGCCGAGAACCGCTGATGGCCCCGAAACAATCAACGACCCGTAACAGAGCAGCGCCAGGAGAAGGGCCGATCCGGCCTGGAACCAGCCCTGCCTGTTGAGAAGTTTCCGGTCCGCCGGCAGCGTTGCCAGGAGGCAGCCAAGCCCGAATATCAAACCGGTATCGGTCACCACCGAACCGATGGCGTTACCAAGAGCGAGTCCAGGCTCGCCCGACCAGGCGGCGATCACCGACACGGCACACTCGGGACTGGTAGTTCCCAGCGAGACCACGGTAGCGGCAACAACGACCTTGGGTACCCCGAAGCCGGCCGCGAGTCCCGACGCTCCGTCGACCAGTCGGTCGGCACCCCAGGCCAGCACCGCGATGGACGCGACGGTTACGGCCAGCAGCAGCCAGGCTGCCTGGCCCACAAAGAACTCGGACGAGATAAAGTATTCCACCTGGCACCCCGCGGAAGGTCAGGGAAGACCACCTCGGCGGGCACAGTCTACACGCAGCGGCCGACAGCGGCCAGTGGGGCCGCCGTACCTTGAACAACAATGACAGCAAAGGCCGCCGAGGGCGGCTAAGAGACTGTCATCTCAGCTTATAAGTTCCTGCTCTTGACGGTTTGCGTCCCACAGGGCACGCAAGAGCTGCTCGAGGACAATGAACTCCTCGTTCATGGACACCAGGGATTCCACCGTGGTGTTGAGCCCACGGGTTTCTTCCTCGTGGTTTTCATCGGCACTGAAATCGGCGAGATTTCTCGCGGCGGTCAGGAGGCTGTCAGAGGCTCTCCTGACGTGAAGGGCGATCTGGGTAAAGGATTCGTTGTCGATGATCATCTGGGCTCCCTCAGGCAAAGTCTGCCTGGTAGGGCAGCGCCTTCTATAGGCAAGAGGGGTGCCAGCACACGAACTCACGGCGATGCCGCAGACAGCTACGCTGAGCCACCGTGAGCGCCGTCCGGACAGCAAGAACAGCCAGTATTCAAGGGGTTCAGCCCGGGTCGACAAAGAAGAGCACAAAGCACCTGCTCCGGGCTCGGGATGGCCGGCTCCTGTATAACCGGCAGTGCATTTCTGCCAGCCAGCGCAGGGGACGTGCATTATGGCCCGATCAGGCCTCCGACGAATCAGTTGAGGCTCGAGCCGAAACGCTTGACGAATGAATCAAGCCCCGCAGCCGCGAGTGCTGTTTTCGCCCGTCCCGCTGCAGCCTCTGTCTGGTAACGCCCCGCAACCACTCGATAGAGAATTGCGCCGTCGCGACTGACTTCGACCAGGTGTACATCACCGGTCACGCGGGATGCCCTGCCGCGCAGCGCCTGGGCATTGGCCGCCGAAGAGAACGCCCCCAGTTGCAAGCCGTAGTAGCTGGTTGGAATCATTGCCACGGGCCCCGGGGCCGCCGCTACCGGAGTCCTGCTTACAGGAACAGGCTTGAGCGCTTGTTGCACGATATGTCTTTTCACTACCGGCCGCGTGACCAGTTTTGCCGGCGGCGACACCACCGGTAAAGCGGCCGGAGGTGATTTAATGGGCGCGACCCGGGGCTCGGCTTTGGTCCTGCCGAGCGAGGTTGTAGCGGCAGCAAGCGGAGCAGCAGGCGCTTGCGGTTTTACTGCTACCGGCGGTACAACGGCCGGCGGTACAACTTGAGCTGGCCCCCTGGCCGGGCTTGCGGCTACCGGCGCGATGCTGGCGACCGCAAGCGCCGCCTCGTCGGCTGTACTACCCTCGGGAGATGCCTTGGCCACACTCGCTGCTGGCTTGACAGGCTTACCAAAAGTCTGCCGCTGCCGCGCATTAAGTTCGGCTGCCCTGTTACGCTTCACTTTCAGTCCGGGCACCGCGGTCACCATGCTCTGGTCAACCTTGCCCAGCGAAGCTACCGCCACCCTCGACAGCTCCTGCAGACCAGCGGCCGTAACCTTACTGCCATCGGCGCTGATCGCCGGGTCATCACGCCCACCCGGCGCAAGGGCCATCCGTATCGAGTCAGCGCCCGGCCCTTTTCCGGTCAGGGCTGCCGCCAGTCCTGCCACCACGGCAAAGAAACCCACGGCCCATAAACCGAGCCGACGGCGATTGGCCACCACTCCGATTTCTTCACCCCCGGCGGTTTCCGAAACGCCGCTGGTCTTACCTCGAGAAGACTTTCGCGGCCGCGCGCGTTCGGTATCGGAAACCAAGCCGAAATCCTCGCCCAACACGTGAGCAGCTGGCAACGCGGGCTCAAGCGCTCCGCCCCCAACAGCTGTCTCCTCAAGGGTTTCTACTTCGAGCTCCAGATCCAGGCCCCTGTTATCTTCGAACGACACTTGCACCTGCTCAATTCCGGCCGGTTCGGAGCCATCCAATTCCTCGAGCGCACGACTGCAGAGCTCGTCGATACGACCAGGAATGCCTTCGGCACGGTCAACGATGCTGCTCAGGGCTTCGGACGAAAACAGCCCTTCTACTGAGCCGCCGACTTCCTCAACGCGCATACGGATGTAATCCAGCGACTCCTCGGAGTCGAGAGGATCCATGCGGCAAACCTGCACCAGCTGCTTGAGAACACTGCGGTCCGAGGCCGCGTTCATGCGGTCAAGGAGTTCCGGCCGGCCCACGAGGAAGACATGAAGCATCGTGTTGTCAGCTGGGTCGTCGCCGAACAGCGTGGACAGCCTCTCCAGGGTCTTAGCCGGTAGATCCTGGGCGTCGTCAATGATGATGACGGTGGCGCATTGCCGTTCGGCCAGGCCCCGCGCCTGTTGTTGCAGCGCCTCGACCAGCCCAGCCTCGCTGTTGCCCGGCAGTTCTACGCCGAGACCAGTCAGGGCTTCGCCCAGCAGGTGGCGCAGACCGGGGCCTGCCCCGGGAACGTAAACCACCCGGGCGAGGTCACCGAATTTTTCATCGAGGGCACGGGCAAGAGTACTCTTGCCCGTGCCCGACCCGCCAATGAGCAGGGTGATACCCTGTGGCGCCTGCAGGCCGGCTCTCAACTCCGCAACGAGTGCGGCCCAGACATCTGACAGCGGCCCAGCGTCGGCTCCACCCTGTTGGTCAAACGGGTGGCGCGAGAGCCCGAAACGGGAAGGATTCATCCACACCTCCTGCAATCAGGGCCGTTCCAAGGCAACGGCCTCCAGCCAAACTATCACACGGCCTCCGGTTATCAAAAAAATGCGCCCAGCTCTCGCTGCCCCCCGCGGCGAGACCCGAGGGGCTAGCGGCGGCAGGCCGAGGAGACGAAGCCTGCAAAGAGCATCCTTTCACTCAGCGGCGACAGTTTCAGAGCGCTGTCCAGTTCGAGAACAGCGCTGTGCAGGGACGCCAGGGCCGCAGGCCCGAAAGCCGCAGCCGCCCGGAACTGGTGAAACGCGCGCCAGGGCGACGAAAAGCCGTCGCGCAGCTCTGCGGGCAGCGACTTCCATGCAGACCGGAAAAACCCATCGGAACTGCCCTCGAGATCACGCCTGCTGAGCAGGCCGAGATGCCGTGAAGCCTCGTACAGAGAGCCCACGTGGGTTCCCAGTGCCGCGCATATCGCCAGGGGAAACTGCCCCCGGTCGAGCATCTCATCGAGCGCAGCCTGGGCCGCGGGGCGGTCGCGCCTGCTCAGTGCATCGGTCAGTCCGAAAACGCCCGCCTGGGCGTAATCGGACATAAGCTCTCTCACCTGGGCCACCTCGAGTGCCCCGCCCTCGGCCACCGCCAGGCAGAGCTTCTGAACTTCGCCCAGCAACACCCCCTCGTTACTGCCCGCGCGATCGTGTACCAGGGCGAGCACCGCCCGCGAGGGTTCGGCGAGGCCGGCACGGCGGCACTCCGCGCGTACCAGCGCGTGTACCGAATCTTCTTCGAGGTTCCCGCCCCTGTCGACGGCGATCCTCAGGTCCTCGAAACCATCGAGTCCCTTGACTGCCTTGTAGAGCCTGCTGCGGCGATCGATCGAGCTGGCGGTAACCAGCAAGCAAGCACCGGCGGGGACGCCGCTCTCTACGAGCTCGAGCAGATCGTCCACTTCTCGTTCCAGGCTGGCATCAAAACCCCGAAGCCAGGCGCAGCGGTTTCCACCGAACATCCCGACCTGCAACAACTCGGCTTCTGCCTGGGCAACAGTAGCGTCGGGAGCGCGCATGACCGCGAGATCCGTATCTACATTGCCACCGTTGAGTGCGGCAACGGCCAGCTTCCTGGCCCTGTGATCAACGATGGCCGGTTCGCCGACAAGGACGCGAATGCCGGCAGACTCTGTCTTAACAGCGGTCGTCACTTGTTCGTCCGGGAGCGCCCTGTTCGTACGAGCGCCCACTCCGCACTGCCGCTCGCGAGAAGTCTGGCGCGACTGTCCTTGACGGCGGACTCTGTTTTCACCGTCGTACCTTCCTGCCCAATGATGCGTGCCGAAACGATCAGTTCAGTAGATGCCTTCACCGGGCGGCGAAATTCGACGGCGAGCTTGCGGGTAACCCCGTAGCGACCCAGTCCCTCGAATACAGCCCAGCCCATGGCCTCGTCGAGCAGCGTCGAAACAATCCCGCCGTGGACAAAGTCCTCGTAGCCCACGAAGTTGGCGTCGATAACCGTGCGACACACCACGCCATCATTTTCCTGCTTGAAGGCCAGGCCCAGGCCGCTGTCGTTCTCCGGCCCGCAACCAAAACACCCAGCGAACAAACGATCCCCGCTACTGTCGGCCTGCTCTTCAGCCATTTCTGCTTTTCCACCTACCAGCCACGGGTCTCGCCTACTTTCAATACCCAGTCCAGCTCCGGCCCCCGTGCGGCCTGCATGGAAGCAGCCTTGAAGCGGCGGGGAGGCTCGTCGAGTTCTTCCTCGGCCAGGTCAAAAGTTCCGAAGTGGACGGCTACCGTCTTCGAGGCGCCCAGGCTGACCGCCGCATCTATAGCCTGCTCCGGGTTCATGTGCGACAGCGACATGATCTCGACAGGCAGGTAAGCGCCCACCGGCAGGGCCGCCAGGGCCGGGCTACCAAGTCGGTTGCGGATCTCATCGAAGACGTCGGAAGGGGCCGTATCGCCGGCAAAATAGAACAGCCTGTCCTGGGATTCGACTACCCAGCCGGACCAAAGAGCCCTGTTGCGATCCAGCAGCCCGCGCCGGCTCCAGTGCCTGGCCGGAACGCAGGTGATCTCCAGGCCATCGACCTCGACCGATTGCCACCAGTCCAACTCGAGCACTGGCCCTATGCCCTCCTCGCCCAGGAGGTCGGCGTTGCCAAGGGGCACTACGAAAATGCTTCCCCGCTCAGAAAGAGCTCTCAATGTCGGCAGGTCGAGATGATCATAGTGGTTGTGAGAAATTACTACGAAAGCGATGTCGGGAAGCTCGGCCAGTGGCATTCCCGGGGGCTGGAGGCGGCGCGGGCCGAGTTTTATGGGGCTGGCGTATTCCGACCACATGGGGTCGGTAAGAAAGTGCACTCCACCCTGGCGGACCAACAGGCTGGAATGGCCGATCCAGGTCACCGTCGGAGCGTCTTGATCCGCCTTCCAACGATCGAACATGGCGGCGCTATCGTCCACCGAAGCGGCGGCGCGACCAAGCGGGCGAAGCGCCCTCACCACTCGTCCGGCCAGGAACCCCAGCCCGGTGAGGAGGGCCGGCCGACCACCGTCTATGTAACCCGGGTTGGTGAACCCACCTGCCGGTAAATGATGCGCAGGCAGCCCTGCTGCGCCGGCCAGTGGCGTCGACAACGCCAGAAACAACGCCACCGCCGTGGCCACGGCCCTGCGTCTCGGTAGACCAGGAGACCATATTTCAACTACAGCCTTTGCGCCCACGTACCGCTGCTACTGCCAGGTCAGACCTATGTAAAGTCTGGTGTTTACGGCTGTAACGTGTTTCAATTTACCGCCGTGGAAGAGCGCGCAGAGCGAATTATTGAGTCCGCCGTTGCCCTGGCGGAGAAGGGGGGATTCGAGGCGGTACGGCTACGCGACGTGGCTTCTGATGCCGGTGTGGCCCTGGGTACACTTTACAGGCATTTTCACAGCAAGGAAGACCTCCTGGTCGCTGCCCTGGCGGCCGAAGTGACTACTCTCGAAGACTACCTCAGCAGCAACCCGGCCCGTGGGGTCAACCCTATCGATCGTGTGGTGTCAGTTTTTGCCGTGGCCACCAGCGGTATGTGCCGGCGACCGAGACTGGCCCAGGCGATACTCAAGTCGGTGGCCTCGGCTAACCCGAACCTGACCGAACAGGTAGCGGCCTTTCACGGGCGCATCGCCGCCCTGACCGATACCGCTCTGCACGGGCCCGAGACCGAAAGCAACGGTAACGATCACTCTGCCGAGGCCTTGGTACTGCAACAGGTATGGTTCGCTTCGCTGGTGGGCTGGGCCGGCGGACTGCACGACCAGGAAGCAGTGGTAAGCAAGGTCAGGGTCGCGGCTGGTTTCGTTCTCAGCTGAAGCTGATAGCTGCCGGCCTCGCCATGGTAAAAAAATCCGGTGCGGCCGGCACCGGGCCCCGCCAGAAGCAGGACCCGGATGCCGGTTACACCGAACGGCACTGGCAGAGGTCAGGGGGGTCGTCCATCCCCTACCATGCCGGCGCACACCTTCAGCGGGCGTACACACAAGACATTGCAAGCCGGGGGCCAAAGATGCTCGTTCTTAAAGGCACTCTAAATAGGGCATTCTGCCAATGCCCGCCCCCCTTTTGGGGAAGGTCGGATAACCCAGCCTGGGTGATATAACGACCAGCGGCGGCTCTTGCTGCCCCCCAGCCGCGTCAGCTCGTTTCAGAGCCGCGGCGGAGCCCCGCCTCCTCCATCATCTCCTGCATTCGCTTACGGTCGACCGACACGAACATTCCCCTGCCCCGCGCCAGCACGACTTCACCCTTGCAGAGCTCGCCCTCGGCATAGATCTTTCGGCCCTCTACCCGCGCAACCGAGGCGCGGCAGTTAAGGTCCGCGTGCAGCGGTGTAGGTCGCAGGTAGTCGACGGTGAGGGTCGCGGTCATGCCCGGGGCACCGGTGATCGACTGCGCGAAGCCCAGCAGCTCATCAAACAGCTCCGCTACGACCCCACCGTGAACGTGCCCAGGTGGGCCCTCGTAGGCTGAGCCGAACTTGACGAAACCGCGCACCGTGTCGCCTTCGAGCTCCAGCCTCATGGGAGGAGACAGTGGGTTGGAAAGGCCCACGACGGGGCTGCGATCAAAGAGCGCGTGAACGTTTCCGGCCGTGGAAGTTTCTGCAAAAGCATCAAGAGTGCCGCGTTGCGGCTGCAACTCGAGTTGTTGCGAGATCTTGTCCATCTCGCCGGCGGCCGCTTCGAGCACCCCCGGCTCCGGATCAGAAAGCACCGCCTGCCCTATCAAGCGTCGCAGGGCGGCCGCGAGCTTGCGTTTCTCGGCCCAGGTGCCTTCCGCCGGTACGGCCGAGGACTGCCACCAGGCGTGGGTCTTGCCGGTGTCGTCTGCCAATTTAACTTCCCTTGAAACGGGCTGGACGTTTTTCAAGAAAAGCCCTTGGGCCCTCGCGGGCGTCTTCGCTGGACATCACTTCCATGCCGAGCTCGAGTTCGCGCACAAATGCTTTTTCTTCGGGCAGGCACGAGCTCTCCAGCACCGAGGCCTTGATGTTCCGTACAGCCAGCGGTCCGTTCTTCGCGATCGCGTCGGCCAGTTCCCTGGCCCTGGCCAAGGCCCCGCCATCTTTGACCACGTGACCCAGCAGGCCAACCCTCAGCGCCTCGGCGGCGTCCAGCGGCGCGCCGGTGAGCAGCATCTCCATGGCTACCGTGTAGGGAATCTGCCTCGGTAAGCGCACTGTTGTGCCAGCCATGGGAAACAAGCCACGGCAGACTTCAGAGATCGCGATGCGCGCGCCCTCGCCCGCCACTCGGATATCCGCAGACATCAGCATCTCCATGCCACCCGCGTAGCAATAGCCTTCGACGGCGGCCAACAACGGTTTGGCCAAGCGGTACTCCTTGAGAAAGCCCTTGTAGATGATCGAGTAGTCCTGCTGGATGCGTTCTTCGTGCTCGTTGTCAGGTGGCAAGCCCTTCATGAGCTTACCCACGAGCTGGTCGAGGTCAGCGCCGGCAGAGAAATTACCGCCCGCGCCGGTGAGGATCGCCACGTGCACACTATCGTCGCCGTCGACCAGGTCCCAAGCGTCGGCCAACCCACAGAGCATCTCGGGGTTGAAGGCGTTACGGGCTTCGGGCCGATTCAGCGTCAGGGTAACGACGCCTCCATCGCGTTCGACCAGCAGAGCGGGTTCAGACACCAGTTGCTTCCCCAGTGGCGGGCCTTGCGGGCGGGCCGGACCTCTTCACGGTTTGTCGCTGCTCACCAGCCACATGGCAAAGTACTGTGAACCACCGCCATAGGCGTGACCCATTGCCAGCTTTGCGCCGTCCACCTGGTGTTCGCCTGCCATGCCTCTTACCTGCAGGGCCGCCTCGGCAAAGCGCAGCAGACCTGACGCGCCTATGGGATTGGAGGAAAGCACACCGCCCGACGCATTTATGGGCATATCGCCATCGAGCGCGGTTGCACCCGACATTGTCATCTTCCAGCCCTCGCCCTGCTCGGCAAAACCCAGGTTCTCCATCCACATCGGCTCAAACCAGCTGAAGGGAACGTATATTTCAGCCACGTCTATATCCCGCCGCGGGTCGGTGATGCCCCCCTTTCGGTAGAGTTCAGCCGCGCAATCTATCCCGGCCTGGGGATTCACGCCGTCGCGGCCCGCGAACATCGTGGGTTCGCTGCGCATGGCGGTCGACACCACCCAGGCCGGTTTTTCGCAGCTTCCAAGAGCGTCCTCGGCGGTCAACACCAGCGCGCAGGCCCCGTCCGAAGACGGGCAGGTCTCAAGGTAGCGTATGGGGTCCCAGAGCATCAGCGAGTCAGCCACCATCTCCTCGGTGATATCGGGCATCTTGAGGTGGGCGTAAGGGTTCTTGAGAGCGTTAAGCCGATCCTTGACGGCCACCTTTATGCCCGTATCTTTCGGTGCCCCCGAACGCTCCATGTAAGCGCGGATATAGGGCGCAAAGTAACCGCCCGCTCCCGCTACCAGCGGAGCCGCAAAGGGAATTTTCATCATCAGTACCCAGGATGCGTCGGCCTCGGATTGCTTCTCCCAGGCCACCACCAGCACGCGTTTGTGTACGCCTCCCTGCACCAGTTTGGCCGCCACCAGGCCGGTCGAGCCGCCCACGCTGCCGGCGGTGTGCACCCTCAGCAGTGGCTTACCGACCGCACCCAGAGCGTCGGCCATCATCAGCTCGGGCATCATTACGCCTTCGAACTGGTCAGGCGCCTTGCCTACCACCACCGCGTCTATGTCTTTCCATTCGAGGCCGGCGTCAGCCAGGGCTCGCACCGCGGCTTCGCGCACCAGTCCGTGCATGGACAGGTCGCTGCGTTCAGCGTCGTGGTGGGTCTGGCCGACGCCCGTAACAGCGCAGAGCTCGCTCATCGGGCCGCCTCCATAACGCAGACCAGGTTCTGCTGCAGGCAGGGCCCAGCCGTCGCGTGCCCCAGCACCCTCGTGGCGGTGCCGTCGTGAATGCGACGGGCAGCTTCGCCTATGCGCGCGAGCCCCGCCACCATGAAAGTGTGGCCCGCCAGCGCGCCACCCGAGGGGTTAACATCCACCCCGTCGCCAAGACCAAGCTCGCTCGCCAGGAGCAGCTCCTGGTGAGAAAACGGCGCGTAGACCTCTGCGACTTCGATGTGGCTCCTGCCGACATCCGCGCGCTCGCCGGCCATTCGCGCCGACGGGCAGGTGGTCAGGTCGCGGTTGCCTGGCGCGTGGGTATCCACCCTGTGGTCAATACCGCTTATCCACGCCGGCTTGTCACAGACCTCTGCGGCGCGGTCGCCAGCCACGAGCACGATCGCGGCTGCGCCATCGGTGGCAGGCGCTATGTCGTGCTCACGCAGAGGATGCGCCACGCGTGGTCGCGACAGCAGATCGTCAACGTCGGCGGGACCTTCCGCTTCGGGAATCGCCGGGTTGCCCTGGGCCGCTTCGCGGCTGTGCGAAGCCACGGCGGCCATATCGGCTTCGCTGACCGTACCCGCGGCGAGCATGGCGCTGGCCTGCAGGCCAGCCAGGCTGATAGCACCAGGCCAAAGCGGCATGAGCGTGTATGGGTCGAGCTGGCAGCTCATTACCTTGTCGAGATCCGTGAGCGAGGTCTTGCCAAAGCTGTAAATCAAGGCAGCGTCGATATCTCCATGCTGAAGCCTGACCCAGGCCTCGTACAAGGCCCAGGCTCCGTCCATCTCTACGTGGCTCTCTTCAATCGGCGGCCAGGCGCCGACCGCGTCGAGGGCCATGACGAAAGAAAACGGCACCCCGGTGAGGTAATCGCAGCTGCCCGAAACGGTGAAACCGATGTCGCTCTGTTCAAGGCCAACGCTGTCCAGAGCCTCGCGCACCACCGGCATGACAATCTCGACTTCGTTGCGCTCACGGTCTGACCGCAGGTTGGGCGCCTGGGCGAACGAAACCACGGCTACGTCGCGCATCAGACGTGCTCCTTGTAAGATTCCCGGGAAGCATCGGCTTCGCCGGTCGGCTTGAAAAACAAGATGTTCTCAAGCGTCGGGCCCCACTCGGAGGGATCTTTCCAGACAGCCTCAACGCGCATGCCCATGCGTATTTCGTTTACGTCGACTTCCTGAACGACGAAGAAAAACGGAATGTCGGCGCCGTCGAGTAGTATCTGCGCGCACACGTAGGGAATCTCGCGGACGGTCGAAGCAAACTGGAGGTTCACTACGCAGAATGTAGTGACTGTTCCCCTGTCGGCTACCTCGACCTCCTCGGTGGTAGGTAGACCATGCGTGGGCGATGAACCTCGTGGCGGCATGTAGACCTTGCCGGTGGCCGGACAGCGCTGGCCCAGCAGCTTGCCGCTTTCGAGGCCCCTGAGAAAACGGGTCTGCGCCCTACCCGGCGTGATCGTGTAGTCGAGCCGTATGGGGCACACGATGCCCGTTATGGGATCTTCAGCCATCAGTCTCCCAGCAACCTGAAACACTCAATGTCGGTGATGAAACCGTGCCTCTCGTCACGCCAGGACACCTCCACCCGGCTTCCGACCTCAAGATTTTCTGCGCTGCCGCAGTCAACGGCGTGCAGGAGCCCGGTGTCGGCTCCGTCCAGCTGTACCAGTGCCCACGCGAAGGGCTTGTCGAGGGGATGTTCGGCCCGCGGCTCGGCAAGCCAGCTGCAAGCCGTGACTGTTCCAATCTCACCCACCTGCACGAACTCATCGAGTTCATCGCCGGTGACAGGGTCGGTTTCAACGGGCGGAACCAGGACGCGTCCGTCCGCGGCCCGTATTCCTTCGATCTTCTTGTCGCGTAAACCACTGAAAAAACGACCCAGCACGGGACCGGTGCTGCGCGTATAGCTGTACTCAAGGACGTAGGGTGCGGTCAGAATGCCCTTGGTCGCGTCTGTTTCAGCCTTTCTGCTCATCGAGTTTATCCGTCGGGCGGCTCGGCAGCGGTCGCCCGCACGAGTGAAACGTGTTCTACCCGCAGAACACCGGCTACCGCAAGTCTCGTCGAGCAATTCACACAGCGAGTCGCGGCTGCTCCTCGCTCGTGACCCCCTCATTGGCCGGCCAGCAGAACACCCGGGACTTATCCAGCGAGGCAGGCAGGGCCTCCAGGCAGAGCCGTTGCATCTTTTCGTGAATATCTCGCGGAGTAACCCGAGCGCCCAGCCATTCCTCGGTAGGAGCGGCGAGCAAGGGGTCCGTGGGATGAAGCCGCCTCATTTTCTCCAGTACTTTGGGCGGAAAGCGCAGCGGCCCCAACGACAGGGAGTGCAGCGACGAAGTCGGCACGCAGGCAAAAAGATCAGCGATCAGCTGCGTGTAGCCCTGCTCCCAGCCATCGTGAAACAACAGCGGGTCGAGCCGCGCGCCAAGTTTCCAACCGGCCCGCGCGAGCCCCGCCATTGCTTTCAGGCGTGAGCGAACCGGAGGAGCGCCGATATCGAGGCGATCGGCAACCGCGGGAGGCGAAAGGCTGAAAGCCACTATGCAATTATCAATCGGCTCCCGCGCCAGCAGTGCAGCCGTATTAACCGAGCGGGTGCGCAGCTCGAGCCACGCGCGCGGGCGCTGCTCAAAGAAACTGAGAAACTCTCCCGCGAAACCGGTGACCGCATCGAGAGCCAGCGAATCACCGTCGTATCCCGAAAAAAAGCACGCCCGTTCACCATCGCCGAGTTCGCCGATGCGTTCGTCCACCGCCGTCATGAAGTCTTCGTAGTTAACGAAGAGTACGAGGCCAGCCGAGTTGTAACTGCCCTGCAGAAAACAATAGCGGCAGTCGTAGGGGCAGTTGAGCAAGTGGGAAAAATAGAAGTCCTGTTCTGCCCCGATACCCGACCCCGGCGGCACCGGCAGGACCATGCGGCCGCGCTTGCGAGCTATCAGCAGGGCAGGGTTCTCCTTCTGCAGGCGAAAATCCTGGGCGTGGGGATTGAAAACCTCGCCGTAGTGATCGCAGCTGACGACCCGGGCGCGGGGCAGACGCTTCATGACGGCCCGGGCCCGGGGATGCTCGAGCAGCTCGCTCTCAATATAAATGGTCTCGATCACTGGCCGTCCCGCTGCCACATCTCATCGAGTCCCGCTTCGAGCTGCCGCAGCAGCTCGCCAGCCGCGCTGCCGCGGGCCGAATCGGTCTGCTTCACCTCCGGAAGCTCTCGTCCCGGAAACAAGGCATTCCATCGCTGCAGCAAGCGTCGGAGCAAGGCGGCCTGGGTCACCGAGCAGGCATAGTCTTCGGACAGCTTCTGCCACTGGGCCGGCGGCGCGAGTCGGCTTGCCCTCTGCTCGGCTGGGACCCTCAACTCAGCCACCATTGAAACCACATCCTCAACCGCTAGTTCGAGCAGGGACTCGACCCTGCTCTTGCTCAAGCCAGCCGTTGACAGGGGCTGGGCCCGGTTGTCGGACACGACCTTCAGGCAGTGCACGAGTTCAGTGCTCGAGTAGCGCAGGGCCGTCGCCATGAAGGCCGACCCTTCCATGTCGTGAAGAAACCCGGGGCGATACTCCTTGCTCGGTCTGTCAACGGTCAGAAGCGGGGCCGTTCCCAGGGCCAGGCCCGCGGGTAACGCCGGGTAGTGCACCCTGCCGCCCGCCTCTTCGTGAACAGATTCGGCCACCAGTACGCGACCGATCTCCTCCTCTGGGTGCCCGGCAATACCGACGTTGAGCCAGGCCGAACAGGCCGGGTGTCCCGACAACTCCTGCAACGTTGCGACCCCCGCGGCTGCATGGACCCTGCCGATGCCGGCCTGCAGAAGGAAAGTTTCGTGCGCGTCATCACACCAGGCCCTGAAGCCGCCTTCGACCGGCAGCGACCTCAAAGCAAGGGCACGCAGCAGGGGCGCGGCTTCACAGCCCATGGCTACGACCAGGTTAACGGTCGCCACGCTCACCGCTGGTACCTGCCTAGTTCGGCCGCACGTGTACGGAACGCACACGCCTCCTGCATCCTCCCCCTGCGCTCAGACCCACCGGCGAGAATGTCGAGTCGGCGCCGCGCCTCGGCCGCCGCCGCGCGGCGCCAGCGGGGTTGCAGGGTTCCCGGGAGCAGCACCTTCTCCAGTGCTTTCACCCTGAATCGGTCCATGGCGGGGTAGCGCGCAGATAATTGGTCGGCGTGCCCACCCCAACGCGTAGCAAGTTTTTCGTCAAGATAGAGCACCGGGAAACGAGCGCTGACTCTCAACCAGAGATCGTAGTCTTCGCAGGCAGGCAGGGTTTCGTCGAATACCCCGACCGAGGCAAAAACATCCCGGTGGACCAGGGCAGTCGAAGGCGATATGCAGCACAGGGGCAGGCAACGCTCGAATACCCAGCCACCGTAACGCGCGTGCTTGCGCATCGGGTTCACGCGCCGGCCGTTGCGCAACCAGATCTCGTCACAGTGGCATATTTTCATCGATGGCCGCTGAGAAAGGGCCGTCAACTGTCGCTGCAACTTATCGGGGTGCCAGGCGTCGTCTGAATCGAGAAAGGCCAGCCAGTCCGAGTTGCTACCGGCGATTCCTCGATTGCGAGCCGCGCTCACGCCTGCTGGCGCCTGCACCAGCAGCTTGACGCCGGGGTAGCGTTGCTTCACCAGCTCAGCACTGCCGTCGACCGATCCGTCATCCACTACCACTATCTCGTCGGGTGGCCGCAGCTGGGCCAGCACCGAGTCGAGCGCCCGGCCGAGCAGCTGCATACGGTCGCGCACCGGAATGATCACCGCTACTGTCTGGCGGCTATCAGTCATCGGGATTAAGGTTCTTGTAGACCCTGCTGTCAAAACGCTCGAACAGGTTCTGGCCACTGCAAGCGCGCTCGGCAAACACCGGCAACGCGAAGGCAGCCGACTGGAGACCGGGCTGGTAGTAAGAACAGGAGGCGGCAATTTCCTTCGCGCGTTGCTGGTCGAAGAAATCCCCGGGGCGGCGAGTAGACGAGGCCCAGGCCAAGGACCAGCAACCACCGGGGTAGGTGGGAATCATCGCGAGATAGGAATCAACCTGGGCGAAGGCCGAGCCGATTTCCCGGTTTATGGCGCCAAGCATGTCGGCGTTCCAGTGGGGCGACTCCGTCTGAGCGGTCATCACTCCACCACTACGCAAACTAGCGCGCACAGACTCGTAGAACTCCCGCCTGAACAAGCCTATCGCGGCACCGACCGGATCGGTACTGTCTACTATGACGAGGTCGAAAGCGGCAGGATGCTCCTTGACGAAGCCAATACCGTCCTCGAACACGCACTCGGTCCGGGCGTCGGCAAAAGCCGATGCCGGCCAGGTAAAATACTGCTCGCAGACCCGGCTTACCCGCTCATCGAGCTCGCAGAGTACGACTCTCTGCACGCAGTCATGTCGCAACACCTCGCGCAGGCAACCGCCGTCGCCCCCCCCGATTATAAGAACGCTGGCGGGGTCGGGCATGGCGAGCAGGGGAACATGAACGAGCATCTCGTGGTAGACAAACTCGTCGCGCTCACTGAGCATGAATACATCGTCGAGGGTGAGCACCCTGCCGAAGAAACTGCTGTCGTAGACCGAAATCTTCTGCCAGGGAGACCGCTCTTCGTGAAGCAGCGCCTCCATTCTGACCGCGAATCGCGCAGACCCGTTTGCCTCCTCAGTGAACCACTCACCATCGAAGCCACCGCGCGTCGCCGGCATGAGCCCCCCGTCGAGCAGGGCCGCTGCCTGGTCGATGCCCCCAGGTTTGTCCGGCAATCCCACGCTGCTTGTCAGCCCTCGGCCCTGCGCAGCTCGACCAGCTCGCACTCCCGGCTCAGGACCTCTACGTCAGCCGATTCAAAAACACGGTCATCCTCGACCTGCTCGGGCAAGCCGCGAATTATTTCGCGTTGGCGTGCGCTACCGGCGTGCAGACTGGATGCGAGATAACCAAACGCGTCGCCCGGTACGAGACCACCGCAGGTGTAGATATCAATCGCCGCGTAACCGTTCTCAGGCCAGGTATGAAGCGACAAGTGAGACTCGGCGATGACCACCGTACCGCTCACCCCCTGGGGCGCGAATCGGTGAAAGGTTTCGCCTACTACGGTGGCTCCGACGGTTTCGGCCGCCCCGGTCATGATTTTACGTAAGCTGTCAAGATCATCGAGCAGGGGCCTGTCGCAATCGTAAAACTCAATGAGAAGATGTCTACCGACCGTTTTCATTGCTGTTCCTGAGGCAGAAGCTCTGTGCCGCCCTGCCCGGTCCTGCCGCAACCGGCAAAACCACGACCTTGTCCCACTTTCCGGCGCAGTTTTCCAACGGGGAAGCGTAGAGAACAAGGCCTGTGCTGTGTTCAAACGCAGTCTAAAAAGCTGCGCGAACCGCGTCCAATGTGGCATCATAACGAGAGGAGTTTCACGAGAATATGTCAAAGAAAAACAAGTCCAAGCAAGAACGCCCCTCCCGGAACACGACGCCCCTGGAAACGGCTGCGGACGAGCAAGCCGAGGCTGGGGTTTCCGAGTACGCGCCGGCACTGGTGACTGCCCTGGTCGCTGTATGCGCGGTCGGCTTCGCGGTGGCTGTCTTCCTGGTGCGCCACAAGCTCAAACTCGGCCTGGACCCGAGCTATGTTTCTTCCTGTAACCTGGGCGGCGCCCTCAACTGCGACAAGGTTAACGCTTCGAGTTACTCCGAGTTCCTCGGCCTGCCCATCGCCCTTTACGCCGCTCCGATTTACGCCCTGATGGCCTTCCTGGCAGTGCAGGCGCTGTCGGCCATCAAGACGGCGACCAGCGTTTCGCTGCAGCAAGCCCGTCTCGTCCTTCAGTCGACGGCCCTGCTGGCACTCATCGCGGTGGTCTACTCGCTCTTCCTGGCCTGGGTTTCCACCGTCTGGCTACGCGCCTACTGCCTGTACTGCATAGGCCTGTACACGGTAAACCTCGCCGCCTTCCTGCTCGCCTGGAAGGCATCGGGCTCTCCCCTGCCCGAGGTCGCCAAGGCGCCCCTGCGAGCACTGGCATCTTTTGCCGCGCCCATACCGCAGGCATTGCTGGTCGTGGGTGTCAGTGCGGGCGTCGCGCTCGGGGCTTACTACACCGCCGGCAGCTCGATGGAGACTGCCTATCGCGGGGCCATAGACGCCCAGTTTGCCGCGGTCGATTCAGCTTCTACCGGGTCAGCTACTTCCGAGTCAGCTACTTCCGAGTCAGCTGTTGAGAGCTCGGCCGACAAGCAGCCAGCCCCGGCCTCGAAAGCGTCAAAAGTTGCTCCGCCAATCGTCGCTGGGAGGGGCCACGGAAAAAAGACTTCCGAAGGCTGGAGCATGTTCGAAACCCCCATCAAGGAAAACGAGTTCTGGCTCGGCAACCCCGATGCCGATGTCACCATCGTAAAGTATGCCGACTTCCAGTGCGCTTACTGCCGGATGCTCTCCAATTCGTTTAAAACGGTTATGGCCAAGTACGGCGACCGCGTAAGGCTGGTCATGCGCCACTTTCCGATGAACGTAAAGTGCAACCGCTCGATGAAAGGCTTCGACAAGCACCCGGTCGCCTGCGAGACCGCCTGGGCTGCTCACTGTGCGGGCGAACAGGGACTCTTCTGGAAAATGCACGACCTCATGTACGATAACCAACCCTCGCTCAACGTGCAGACGGTAGACGACTACGCCGCCGGGGCTGGCGCCGACATGGACCGTTTTCGCTCCTGTCTCGAGGCGGAGTCCACCCAGGCGGCTATCGCCGGTGACGTAGAGACTGCCTTCAGGGCGGGCATATACGGCACGCCTCGCACCTATATCAACGACAGGCTGGTCACCGGTTCGGCTTCGGCCTCCATCCTGGAGTACTACATAGAAAAGGCCCTCGAAGCCGCCGATTCTGCCGAGGTCGAGGCCGCGACAGCGCCCGCTGGCGACGGCAGTTCGATGGTGTCGGTCGGCGATGGTTCGTACTGGATCGACCCTTACGAGGCTGCGATCACCCGCGACGGCCGAGCGGTGAGCCAACCGGGACTTGAGCCTGCCCGCATTGATTTTTTTGGCGCCGAAGAAGCCTGCGGGGCAGCCGGTAAGCGCCTTTGCAGCGAACTCGAATGGGTTAGCGCGTGCACCGGCAAAACAGCAGAAGACAACAACTCCAACGGCCTGTTTGCCGACGATGCCATAGAAGGCAACATGTACCCCTACGGCCCGTACTACGAAGAAGGTGTCTGCAACGACTCGGCCGATAAAAAGACCGGTGAGCCCTCGAACACCGGTAGCCGGTCGGGCTGCCGCACCGCCTCGGGCCTTTTCGACCTCGCTGGCAACATAGGCGAATGGGCCGATAGCGGGCGCGGGCGACGCACGCTGCTTGGCGGCTACGCCTCGAGTAAATCGGGTGCCGCCTGCAATCGACGCACATCGACGGTAGGCCCCGGCAGTCGCAACAAGACCACCGGCTTCCGCTGTTGCGCAGACGAGAACGTAACCACGCAACCCGTCGACGCTTCCATGCTGAGCGCTAACGTTACCGACCTGCTCGATACCAGGGCGCCGATATTCTCGACTACCGACGCCGAGGGCAACGCGGTGAGCGAGAGCGCCTACAAGGGAAAACTCACGCTGCTCAACTTTTTTGCTTCCTGGTGTGGGCCATGTAAAAAGGAATTCCCCTTCCTGGCCGACTACACCAAGGAATTCGGCCCGCGCGGCTTCCAGGTCATAGGTGTCGGTGTTGACAGCCTGGCCAGCAGGTCGATCGAGTTCGCGGAAAGCTACGAAACCAATTTTCCGGTGATAACCGACCCCCAGGCTGTCCTCAAGGGCAAGTACCTGGTGCACTCGATGCCCGCGACCTTCCTGGTCGATGGCGACGGGATGATCCGTTACCAGAGCACCGGCTTCGATCCAGGCGTCGACGAGCACAGGCTCAGGGCCGCTATAGAAGCGCTGCTCAAGGAGCCCAGCGTCGCACAAGGGCGATAAACCGGCCAAGCAACACCACTACTCCAGGTAACCCAGCTGCCTCAATTCCTGTTTCAACCGGGGGTCAAGCTCCTCGATAGCTTCTTGCGTTCCTCGCCGTGGATGCTCGCCTGTCCAGCGCTGCAATCGCTCAAACAAGCGATCTGCTTCGGCCGACCGGCCGAGATCGTCCTGCTCACCCGGGTCTGATGACAGGTCATAGTATTCGCGTCGCCGTTGGTCCATCCAGTGTACGAGCTTGTCGCGGTCGCCGCTGATGGCACGAACGTCTCCTCCCTTTCTACCGGATGATCCGGAAACACGAGAAGAACCCGTTTCGCTCACGACATATTCAAACGCCGGTTTCTCGACGCCGGTGACCAGCCGCGCCAGCGACTCCCCGGCGAACCCCGTCCCGCCCAACCCGACGAGGTCAAGCAACGTAGAGGCGACAGCCACAGACGCCGGCACTACCCCGGCGACGCGGGACGGCTCAACGCCGGGCACCCTGACCAGCAATGGCACGCGCACAATCTCGCGATACAGGCGATAGAGGTGAAAGCAATGCCCGTGCTCAAAGAACTCTTCACCGTGATCCGAGGTGAACATGACTACGGTATTATCGGCCAGGCCACGCTCCGAGAGCCCCTTGAGCAGGCGTCCGAAGGCCCGGTCGCCGCGGTGAATGGCCGCGTCGTATTCGAGTATCCACCTGTCAAGGTCAGCGGGCTTCTTGCCGCTCTCACAGACCGAGGCCCAGCCCTTGCGCCGGGGAGAGTCGAGGCCAAGGGCGAGCCGGTCCTGGGGTTCGGAGCGATAGGGTCGGTGGGGCTCAAAACCGTGCACGAAGAGAAAGAACGGCTTGCCCGCGGTCAGTGAGTCCACCCAGTCCAGGGCTGGCTTCACGCCTTCGCCCATCCGCTTGCCCGGGCTCTTGTAGAGGTCGAAACCACGGTCGAAGCCGAAACGCGCCGACATGTTAGCGCCACCGGTAAACGCGGCAGTGGCGTAGCCGCCCTCGCGCATACGCTCAGCCAGGGTGGGCAGGTCGCCTGGCACTTTTGCGTTCCCCTCCATTGAAATCACACCGTGTTCCGCGGGGTAAAGGCCTGTGAACATCGAGGTATGGGCAGGCCGGGTCCAGGCGGACTGCGACACGGCGTCCTCGAAAAGCACCGCCTCCTGCGCAAACAGATCCAGCTTCGGGGTGGTCGGTAAGCCGTAACCGTAAGCACCCGTGTGGTCGGCGCGCAGCGTGTCCATAGACACCAGCAGAACGTTGCAGCCCTCGCAGACCGCCGCTTGTTCAAGGCGACAACCTGCCGCCGAAATCAACAGGCCCAGGATCAGCAGGCAGGTCAGTGGGTGAAAGGTCGGCCGCGGCATCCCGGCGAGAACTAGCGCCGCCGCCTACAACAGGCAAGCCGCGGGATCGGACTGGCCAGGGGTCAGGCGGCTAACCGCGCCAGCGCTTCGAGCACGATGTCGGGCGTGAGCAACTGCGGCAACAACTGCGGTTCGGAGTCGCCCCTGCCATCGTACAACACGTACAGGGGAACACCGTCGCGACCGTAACGGCCCAGGGCCCGGGTGATGAGCGGGTCTCCGCGCGTCCAGTCGGCTTTCATGGCAACTACCCCCAGCTCGCGAAAACGCTCGGCGACACGCTGCGAAGAAAAAGCTACTGCCTCGTTGGCCTTGCAGCTCAAGCACCAGTCAGCCGTAAAATCGATGAATACCGGCCTGCCTTCGGCTCGCAAACGGTCGACCTCGTCCTGCCTCCATTCGCGCCATGGGATAGCCCCCTCGGCGTGCTGGCCACCCACCAGCGAGCCCGCGCCGGCCGACACTGAAAAGGGTTGTGCGGCTCCCTGCAGGGCCAGTAGCAGGGCCAGGACGGCCACGCCCAGCGCCGCCAGCGCGCGAGGACGAGACTGCCCGTGCCCCCGCAGCCAGGCCGCAGCACCACCAACAACGAATGCCGCGAGCAGGTAAATAAGACCGCCGTTGCCCACCTGCCCCGAGAACACCCACACCAGCCAGGCCGAGGCCAGGAACAGCGGAAAAGCCATCGCTTCCTTGAAGGTCTCCATCCAGGCGCCAGGCCTGGGTAGAAAGCGAAGCAGCGCCGGGCTGAACGAGAGTAGAACGTAGGGCGAGGCCATGCCCACCCCGAGGGCGGTAAAAACAGACATGGCTTCAAGCGGTGGGCGCTGAACAGCAAAACCCAGCGCCGCTCCCATGAAGGGCGCCGTGCAGGGAGTGGCAAGTACGGTCGCGAGCACCCCGCTCAGAAAAGACCCCTTGTAACCGCTCGTCCCGCCCTCCAGCTGACCGGCCGACGCCGTGAGCGAGTAACCAATGTCAAAAGTCCCCACGAGTTGCAGCGCCAGGGCAAACAAGAGCAAGGCCATGGCAGCCACGAACGCGGGCGATTGCAGTTGAAAACCCCAGCCCAGTTCCTGGCCACCGGCCTTGAGCATAATCATCACGCCGGCCAGCGACTGGAAAGACAGCACGACACCGGCACCGAAAACCAGGCCGTGGCGGCGTACGGCCGCTGGTTCATCGCCGGCCATCGCCACGAAACTCAGTATCTTGAGCGACAGCACGGGGAATACGCAGGGCATGAGATTGAGCACCAGGCCACCGGCGAGAGCCAGTAAAAGGGCCAGCATCAAGGTCATGTCAGAAACCGGCGGCGCCTCGCTGAGCGCTGTATCCAGGCCCCCTTGCGAATCAGCCGCGGCAGCCGCCTGCGGTGCCAACAGCGAAGACAAGCGACCGCTGACAGTCTTCAGCTCGACGTCCAGCTCCACGGCATCGTAGCCGATCTGCCCGTTACGCGGCTGCTTGTCGACCGACGGCCACTTGAAGAGCAATCGTGTGGATTCGGGAACCTCGCTGTCCCTTTGCCGCGCCAGGGAGACGAGCAGGCCTGCTCCGCCGGGTCGGCTCCGCGCGGGCACATCGTCGTCTACCAAGCCGCTGGCCAGCGGATAAACCTGCAGTTCGGACAAGCTCGTGCCCAGGGATTCAGGCGGGCGCAGGGATACCTGCACGAAGTCATCGTAGACCTCTGCCGTGGCCGACCAGTCCTTGTCGTCCGCACTCGGAAAAGACCTGCGCGCAGTGTCTATCTGCCCTGACCACGTCGCGTTGCTAATCGCCTGCATCGCCAGCACCGGCAGCTCCAGGTACAAATCGGCCTTGCCCGGGATGCAACGATCTTCTCTGCAAATAGTCCAGGTGGCCCGCGCGTCGGCCCGCAACTGACCACCCGGCTCCAATTCGCCCGAGGCGGTAAGAGTGGAGAGCAACAATACCGGCGCGTCGTAGCCGTAGCTCACGAATGAACCGTCCACAAAACGAGTCGGGGCAGGAAACTCAAGCTCTCCACCCTGCAAGCCTTCTGGTAATTGCCAGTCCAGGGTAGTAGGCAAACCCACCTCGCCGGGGTTCTTCCAGTAAACGTGCCAGCCCTCGGCCGGGGTCAACTTGAGAGCCACGTCAAACGAGCTACCGGGCTGCAAGGTGTCCACCCCCGCTGCCAGCTCGAGGCGCAGGTTCGGCGCCTCAACCACGTCGGCTGGCGCATAGCCCGACAGCAGCAGCAGGAGAATGGTAGCAACGGCCCTCAACATCATCCCTGATTATACCAAGATCAGCCCCCCGCTGGCATCCCCTGTCTCCACCTTTGCCCGGGTATGCCCCCAGTTACGCCCAGTCGTATTTGCAATCTCCTAACCTGCTGCTAAACGCTGCTGAATCAGCCCACTCATACCATGTAACGTGCTTCGGCCTATGACCGTGGCAGCTGCAGCGGGGATCCAGTGACTACCCACCTCGAAGAATTACTCAAACATGACATTTCGGCCATCCGCGACAAGGTGCGCGAGATGGGCGACCTGGCGTTGCGGGCCCTCGAAGACTCGGTCAAGGCCCTCGTAGCGGCGGACACCGCGCTGGCCTATTCGTGCATCCTGCGCGACTCGCGCATAGACGACCTCGAAAGCCGGGTTGACTCCATGACCGTGGATTTCATGGTCAGGCATATCCCCGTGGCTGCCCAGCTAAGGTTTGCCCACTCGGTGGCCAAGATCGTCAGTGAGCTGGAGCGGGTCGGTGATTACTCCGAGAGCATCAGCCGACAGGCCATCGAGATCAGCGACGCCACGGATCGCCCGGATTTTGAAAAGTTCGAAAAGCTCGCGGCCGTCGCAATCGAAATGCTCAGGCAGGCGCTGCGATCTTTTCTCGACGAGGACCTCGAGCTCGCTGAAGAGACCAAGCGGCTCGACGCAAAAGCCAACCGCATACACCAGGATATCTATGCTGACCTTGTAGCTTCGCAACCAGAAACAAAATCAGACATGTCGCTGTTGTTCTCCCTGCTGTCGGTCGCCAACCGCTTTGAGCGCGTGGCCGATCAGGCCGGCAACATCTGCGACGAGGTGGCCTACATCGTAAGCGGCAAAAACGTGCGGCACCGCTTGAGTAAGGACATCGGCATACTTTTCGTCTCCTCTTCGAACTCCTGCAGGAGCCTCATGGCCGAGGCCATCGGCCGCACCATAGGCGGTGACCACATGGAGTTCTCCTCGGCCGGCGTCGACGCCGAAGCCCCCGACCCCGAGGCAGTCAAGTTCCTGACCGCGATGAGCATCGATGTTTCGAGCCACAAGCCCACCGACCTCGGCTCCCTGGACAACATCAAGAAGTTCAAGGCCGTTGTCGCGCTTGGCGCAGAAGCGGCTGACGCCCTGCCTCGTCTCGGATACCGGACGATCGCGCTCGAATGGGACGTGGCCAACCCGGCCACCGACCTGGGAACCAGCTACGAAGAAGTTTTTCATGTCCTCGTGGAACGCGTAACCAACCTTATTCACAGCCTGCACGGTACGACCAGTGCATCACTGGAAGGAGCAACAACAGCTGATGGTACAAACTGACAGAACCGCCTACCTGCTCTGTGCGGGGCTCATCGCCCTGGCCGCCTGCAGCAGCTCGAACAGCGACCGCACGGTGCTGCAGAACAAGGGGTCTGATACCCTCGTCAACGTGGCCCAGGCCTGGGCGGAGAACTACAGCCGCGTCAAGTCCGACGTGGCAGTAGTGGTCAGCGGCGGAGGTTCAGGAACGGGCATCGCCGCCCTCATAAACGGCAAGGTCGACATCGCCAACGCCAGCCGCAAAATGAAATTCGAAGAGCACGAATCGATGAGGCAAAACGGCTTGAAGGCCGCTGTGCAACACACCGTAGCCCGCGACGCCATCGTAGTCTTCGTTCACGAGGACAACCCGGTCTCGCAGCTATCCGTTCAACAGCTGGCCTGTGTTTACGGTGAGGGTGGCAGTTGCTCCACCTGGACCGACCTCGGCATCGAGGTACCCGGTTGCGCAAAGCAGGAAATCATCCGTATCAGCAGGCAGTCCAACTCCGGCACCTACGTTTTCTTCAGGGAAACCGTGCTTGGTGAAACCGGCGACTTCAAGCTCGGCTCGCGAGACATGCAGGGCAGCAAGGACGTCGTTGACCTGGTGACCCACACACCCTGTGCCATCGGATACAGCGGCATGGGTTACGCGAACGAGAAACTAAAATCCGTCTGTGTATCTGCCAACGACGGCGAGGCCTGCGTATCTCCCAACGCCGAGACAGCGGCGTCGGGCGCTTATCCCATCGCACGGGGCCTGTACATGTACACCATCGGAGAGGCCGAGGGTGCAGCTAAGGATTATCTCGATTGGATCTTGTCGCCAGCGGGCCAGGCTATTGTCACGCAAAGCGGCTTCGTCCCGGTCAACTGACGGCTCTTTAGACCGTCGCAGACGTGACAGCAAAACAGGACGTGAACCCACAACAGGCTACGTCACCCCCTGACGACGAACGCAAGGCGCGGGCTGGAAGCCCGCTCGAACGCGTCATTGAACTCGCGATCAAGGCGAGCGGCTTCAGCGCGATCCTTTTTGTCTTCGCCATATTCTTCTTCGTCTTCTCCACCGCGTCGGAGTTCATCTTCGAAAAGTTGGACTTCGTGGAGTTCCTGACCAGCCCCGAGTGGTATCCGACTTCGCTGTCCAACAAGCGCTACGGCACCCTTGCCCTGCTCGCGGGTACCGTGAGCGTCACTGGACTGGCCATGCTCATCGCTGTTCCGCTTGGCCTGGGCTCGGCTCTCTTCATATCCGAGTTTACCAGTGGCTCGATGAAAGAAGGCTTGAAAATTGTCATCGAGCTGCTGGCCGCAATTCCCTCGGTGGTCTGGGGATTCATCGGCCTGGCCGTGATGAACCCACTGATTATCGAAGTATTTGACGCTCCCATCGGCCTGAACGTGCTCAACGGCGGAATTATACTGGGCTTGATGAGCGTGCCCATAATCGTGAGCATAGGCGAAGACGCGCTCAAGGCCGTGCCCGACTCTTACCGGGAGGCATCGCTGGCCCTGGGCGCCACGCGCTGGCAGACAGCGCGCCAGGTGCTCTTTCCGGCCGCGCGCAGCGGCCTGCTGGCCGCCGTGCTGCTCGGTGTCGGCCGCGCCATCGGCGAGACCATGGCTGTGCTCATGGCCACCGGTCACGCGGTACAGATTCCAGGCAGCCCACTGGATTCTGTTCGCACACTGACCGCGACCATCGCCGCTGAGCTGGGCGAGACGGCGGCTGGCAGCGATCACTACCAGGCCCTGTTCGCGGTGGGAGTCCTGCTCTTCCTGCTGACCTTCGGTGTCAACCTGGCGGCTGACCTCATCGTCAGGGGACGGTCGTCCAGATGAACGCCTCATCCTTTGCCACCAGCGCCCGCACCGCGACCAACCGCCGCGTTGAAAGCGTAGGCAAGACGGTGCTGGCGGGAGTCACGGCGCTGCTTATCCTGCCTCTGACTGCCATCCTCGGCCTGCTGGTCATACGCGGCGCCCCCGCACTGAGCTTGGAGTTCCTCCTGGAGGCGCCGGCGGCAGGCATGACGGCCGGTGGCGTGTTCCCGGCCATAGTGGGTACGCTCTGGCTGGTAGGCGTCTCACTCGCGGTGTCGGCGCCAGTAGGAATAATGGCGGGCATTTACTTGAACGAGTACGCCAGGGCGAACTGGATCACGCGCATGGTCAACCTCGCCATTGTAAACCTGGCCGGTGTCCCGAGCATAGTGCACGCCCTGTTTGGTGTGGGCGTGTTCGTGCTCTTTCTCGGCCTTGGCACCAGCATACTCTCGGCATCGCTGACCCTGGCCATCATGACCCTGCCGGTCATAATCGCCAGCACCAAGGAAGCGCTGGCGGCGGTGCCCATGGCCTTTCGCGAGGCCTGCTGGACACTGGGCGCTACCCGCTGGCAGACCATACGGCACGTGGTACTGCCCAACTCGATCTCGGGCATACTCACCGGCGTGATACTCCAGGTTTCGCGCGCTGCCGGTGAAACTGCCCCCATCATGTTTACCGGCGCGGCCTTCTACCTCCCCTTTCTGCCCCAGTCGGTCCAGGACCAGTGCATGGCGCTTTCGATGCATCTTTTCACGGTCTCCACGCAGGTGCCCAACGTGCCCGAGGCCATACCCTACGCGACCGCTCTCGTACTGCTCAGCGTGGTGCTACTGGTAAACCTGTTAGCGATCGCCTTTCGGACTTACCTCAGGAGAAACCGAAAGTGGTAAACGCGTCACCGATGATAGAGGTAGAAGAGCTCAGCGTAAGCTACGCGGGCAAGCCGGCGCTCGACCAGGTCACCCTCGACGTGCGTCGCAATGAAATCCTGGCTGTCATCGGGCCTGCCAACTCGGGTAAGACCACGTTGCTCAACTGCATCAACCGCATGATCGAAACCATTCCTGCTGCATCGGTCAGCGGAACCGTGAAGGTGGACGGACACGACGTGGCCGAGTACCGCGACCCCTCCATGCTGCGCCGCAGGATAGGCATGGTGTTTCCTCTCCCCGTGGGCCTGCCCATGACCGTGTACGAAAACGTGGCGTTTGCGCCCCGCATGGCGGGCGAGAGAGACCGCACGGTGCTGGATGAAAGCGTAGAGCGCTGTCTCAAGCAGTCGGCGCTGTGGGACGAAGTCAAGGACAGGCTCGATGACCTCGGCACGCGCCTGTCTGGCGGTCAACAGCAGCGCCTCACCATAGCGCGCGCGCTTTCGTTGAACCCCGAGATTCTTTGCCTCGACGAATTTTCTATCGCTGTTGATCCGGTGACGACGATGAAGATCGAAGAAGTCCTCAAGGAACTCAACAAGGACATGACCATCGTGATGGTCACCAACCTCGTGCTTCAGGCCAAGCGCATGGCAGACCGGACGGCCCTGCTACTCAACGGCAAGCTGGTGGAAGTGGGCGACAACGAGGTCATATTCTCCAGGCAGGCCGCTGACGCGCGCACCTTTCAGTACGTGCAGGGATTGTTCGGCTGACGTGGGCGAGTACTGCATCAAGACCCGCGGATTGAAACTCTTCTACGGGGAGTTCGAAGCGCTCAAGGGACTCGACATGCGCTTTCTCTCGGGCAGAATCAGCGCGCTCATCGGCCCGTCGGGTTGTGGGAAGACAACCTTGCTACGCTGCTTCAACCGAATCAACGAGCGCTACGAGGGTGTGCGCACCGAGGGAGAAGTGGTCGTACAAGAGAGTAACATATACTCCGCCGACACCGACCTGGTAGAACTGAGAAAGAAGGTCGGCATGGTTTTCCAACGACCCAATCCGCTGCCGCTGTCGATACGCGATAACATACTCTACGGGCTTCGCCTCCACTTCAGTCGAAAACATCGAAACGCTTCTATCCTCGACGAAGCGCTCGAGACCTCGCTGCGTGCGGTTCACCTCTGGGACGACTTGAAGGATTCGCTGTCCAACCAGGCGACCACCCTGTCGCTGGAAAAACAGCAGAAGCTCTGCATCGCGCGCCTGCTACCGCTCAAACCCGAGGTAATACTCATGGACGAGCCCTGCTCGGCCCTGGACCCCGACGCTACCGCCAAGGTAGAGGAACTCCTGCGCGACCTCGCAGGCGACTATTCCCTGGTCATAGTTACCCACAACATGGCCCAGGCCCGTCGCGTGAGTGATGAATGTGCGTTCATGTTGCTGGGCGAACTGGTTGAAATGCGCCGAACCGAGGACCTTTTTGTTTCCCCTCGAGACCAGCGCACTGCCGACTACATTGAAGGACGCTTCGGCTGACCGCGGGGCGTAGCTCTCCCGCGAACAGCTGCAATCGGAATCCCGCGCTCCGCGGGTTATCATCAACGCATGGATCTTCAAGCCCGAGACCGTCGCACCCTGGAAAAATTGCTCGAGCAGCTTCATATAGCGCTTCCCGAGCAAGTCGAGTCGGTCTGCCTCTACGGCGATATATGTCGGCCCAACTACAACCGTCGCCGTACACCGCTGGCCCTGCTCATCCTGCTCACCGAAGTTACACCCGCTGTGCTGAAAACGCTGAGGCCCCTGGTTTCGCGATGGCGCAGGCGCCGTGTCAGCGTGCCACTGGTCATGGACCGGGCCTACATCGAGAGTTCGCTCGACGTGTTTCCCGTGGAGTTTCTCGAGCTGGCCGACGAGCACCAGCTCGTGTGGGGGCAGAACGACCCCCTCGCCGACATAAGCATTGACCGCGCTCACCTCAGGTTGCAGCTCGAATCTCAATCACGGGGCCGCATGCTGCACCTCTGGGAGGGCTTCCTCGGGGCTGGCCGTTCGGGACGGCTCCTCAACGACCTGCTTTTCTCGGCGACCGCCGAAATGGAGATAATTTTTCGCGGCATGCTCTACCTGCTTGACCTCCCCCGCCCCGAAAAGCCGGTTGATCTCGTGGCCGCCGTCGAAGCACAGTTTGAACTGCAGCTACCCACGCTGCGCGCTCTCGAAGTGGCCCGCTCGACCGGCCGCCTGACAAGGAGCGAACGCGAAGCACTTGCCGACAACGCCATGGCCGAAGTCCGCTCGGTGGTAAGGGCCATAGACGCACTGTGAAGCCTCCGGGCCAAGGGGACCCCCTGCTCAAGCGCGCGGCGGCGGCCGCGTTGCTGGCCGTATTCTGCCTGCTGCCCGCGGCGTCATCTGCCCAGCCGCAGCTGGAAACCCCCATTCCCTCACGGGCTGCGGCCGTCATCGACCTCGGCGAGCAGTTATCACCGGCTGCCGAGCGTGCGCTCAACGCGCTGTCGCTGGAGCTCAAGCAAAAAACCGGCGCCGAGCTGGCGGTGCTCACTGTTCCAACGAGTGCCCCGCTGGATGCTTTCGCCTACGGCCTCCGGGTAAGCGAGGCCTGGCAACTCGGTAGCGCCGAGAAGGATGACGGCCTGTTGTTACTGATGGCCGTGGAGCAACGCCAGTTGAGATTTTTCAGCGGTTACGGACTCGAGGGCCTGTTGCCCGACGGACGTCTCGGCGGAATCCTCGATGGCTACGCCATGCCCAACATCAGGGCCGGCAAGGTGGACGCCGGTATCTACAGCGCGGCGCTTGCCGCGGCCCAGGTCATCGCCACCGATGCGGGGGTTGCCCTGAGCGGCCAGGCAGAAGCAACGCCTGCTCGCCATTCGCGCAGGCGGGGATTCAACCCGTTTTCGCTGGTGTGGATTTTCTTCATGTTGCCGGGCATGTTCGGGAGACGTCGGCGCAGGGGATTGATGTACCTGCCCTTCCTCTTCGGGGGAGGCAGCGGCATGGGTGGCTTCGGTGGTGGACTGGGCGGCCTGGGTGGCGGCGGCGGCTTCGGAGGCGGCGGTGCAGGCAGGGGATGGTAGAATGTTTCTGCATGGAGGAATCAACGTGAGCGTAAAAGACAATGTCCCTGCAAGCCCAGCTCGCGCAATGACCGCGGCACTGCTGGCCCTGCTGATGGCGGCGCCCCTGTCGGGTTGCGGCTACAACAAGCTCGTGGGCCAGGACGAAGCGGTTACTGCGGCCTGGGGTGAGGTAGACAACCAGCTCAAGCGGCGAAACGACCTCGTCCCTAACCTGGTCAACACGGTCAAGGGATACGCAGCCCACGAGAAAGAGGTGCTCCTCAAGGTGACAGAAGCCAGGAGCAGGGTAGCCGGCGCCGGCTCTCCGTCGGAATCCATGGAGGCGTCAAACCAATTGAGCTCGGCGTTGTCGCGCCTGCTGGTCGTCATGGAGCGCTATCCCGACCTCAAGGCCAACCAGAACTTCATTCGCCTGCAGGACGAGTTGGCGGGCACTGAAAATCGCCTGTCGGTGGCGCGGATGCGCTACAACGAGTCGGTGCGGGCCTACAACACCACGCGGCGGCGTTTTCCGACCAATTTCATTGCCAACGCGTTCGACTTCGAGGGGCGTGACTACTTTGAGACACCGGAAGAAGAAAAAGCAGTCCCGGAAGTCAAGTTCTAAGCGCGACCACCGGCGCCATCAGTGCAACGAGTGTTGCGGGTCTGAGCCTTCCTCTATGACGCCGAACTTGGCCTCGTAGCGAGACAGGTTGTCGGTCAGCGCGCGCACTACACGCTTCAGGTGCTCGGGCGAGGTAACCACCCGTGACTTCAGCGACGCCACCGGCTGACCCTCCGGCCCTGCTTGTGGCTGAACGAACAGCCAGTCGAGCACGAACTCGCCCTTGCGGTGGTTCACCATCATGAGGTTGGAGTAGACCTCGCTGCTTCCGTTCTTGTCAGGCTGAACTATCAGTTGACGGGACGCCCTGCCCCCCGCCGGCTTGCCTTCTTCGCTCATGTTATTTCCCTCGCTCGGTCTATTCAGGCGACGGCGGCCTGTTCTTCTTCGGCCAGAACAATATCACTGAAACTATCGGCTACTCGGCCCGTCACCCCCGAGTAAAACTCGCGTATGCGGTCCATGTCTTCGCCTACGCTGCCGGTAACTTGGATCTCCGGGCCGACACGGCCGATCTTACGCCCGTAGTCGAGAAAGGTCGGCACGATGGGTACCCCCGAGTGCCTGGCGATGTGGTAAAAACCCGATCGCCATCTTGAGCGGTAAGAGCGCGTCCCCTCGGCCGGTATCAGCAACCTGAGGAAATCGGCTTCGTCGAAAGCGGCCTTCATCTGCTCGACCATGCCCGAACCGGCGTCGCGGTAAACCGGGATACCGCCCATTCGCCGCATCAAACCGGCGAACGGCGGCCTGAACATCGGCGCCTTGCCCATCCATGAAACTTTCAGGCCCATGCTCCAGTTCATGAGCAGCATGTAGTAGAAATCCCAGTTCGAAGTATGCGGCGCCGCGATCATAACACAGCGGGGGGCCGGGGTTACGGGACCCTCGAGTTTCCACCCTGCTAACTTCAAGAAAAGGCGCGACACGCTTGCAAGCATCCGGCCATCATACTGTTATCGGGCGTTCTTTCTAGCCCCGGCAGTTTTAACCCCAGGCTTGTTCGCGTACCAGCGAAAGCTGTTCCTGCAGAATACCCAGTTCTTCGAACCAGTAGCGGTCGCTGCCGAAATCGGGGAAGACCTTCTGAAAAGCCGGATCTTCCCAGCGCCGGGCGATCCAGGCGCTGAAGTGAACTATACGAAGCGCGCGCAGCACCTCCACCAGTCGCAGGCTGCCACGATCAAAATCACGCATTTCCTCGTAGGCCTCGAGCAGGCGTTCGCGCTGCCCCCGCGCGTAATCGTCACGCCCAGGCACGAGCAGCCACAGGTCCTGCACGGGAGGGCCCACCAACATGTCGTCAAAATCCACCAGGAACAGGCCCTGCCCTCCCCAGAGCACGTTGGCCAGGTGACAGTCGCCGTGGATACGCTGTACCGTCACCTCTTCGAACCAGGGCTCAGACAACTCGCAGATGGTTTCCACCGTGGAGCGATAATTATCACAGACACCCGTGGGCAGCTCGTCGTTGTCGACCAGCCATTCGAGGTTGTTCAATCCGTAGCTGCGCGGCGTAATGTGCAGCCGATGCTCGGCTCTGCGCGTGGCTCCAACGTTGTGCAGGCGAGCGAGAAGGCGCCCCAACTGGGCCAGCTGGCTGTCGTCAAGCTCATCCGGAGAGCGGCCACCGACGCGTGGAAACAACGCGAACATGATGCCCGTGGATTCGTCAAGGTGCAGGGTCTCGCCATCACCGTCGGCAAGGGGTGGCACGACAGGTATTTCCTCGTTGGCGAGGTCGGCCAGGAAAGTATGCTCCTCCAGTAACTGCTCGCGACTCCAGCGTCCCGGCCTGTAGAACTTGGCTACGCAGAACGAAGTGGGGCTTCCCTGGCGATTATCTTCGAGCTCGATCTCGAGTTGGTAGACCCTGTTCTCCATCGAGTTGAGCGCCATGGCTCTTCCCGTCAGACGTAAGCCGTGGGCCTCGACCGCGTCGAGCATGCGCTCAGGGGTGAGCTCGTAGAAAAACCGGGTCTGTTGGGCGCCGAACGCTGAGGTATCCTGGCGCCCGGGCATGGCTGTTACTCGCACCGGCGCGCGGGCTTGGCAAACCTCGGCTCACGTGAAAAAACTGTTTCGTCAAAGCGCCCGAGCAGGTACGGGCAGAAGTGAGCAATAACACGGTCATCATAGTGGGGGCGCCGGGGTCTCCGTACAGCCGCAAGATGCTTGCGCTGTTGCGCTACAGGAGAATCCCCTACCGCTGGATCACCAGGGGTTCCAAGGAAGACAGAGGTTTGCCGGCGGCCAAGGTCGACCTCTTACCGCTGCTGTTGTTTGACAAGGGCAACGGCGAACTCGAGGCAGCCATAGACTCCACGCCCCTGGTCCGTCGACTCGAAGAAGAGCACGCGGCTTCACCCCTGGCCGAGCGCTCGGTACTGCCACCCGACCCGGCCCTGGCCCTGGTGGACGCGCTGGTCGAAGACTTCGCCGACGAGTGGATGACCAAGGCCATGTTCCACTACCGCTGGTCCTTCGAAGCCGACGTCAGAAAGGCCAGCGCCGTGCTTCCTCGCTGGGGCAGGCCCGAAGCCGAAGAAGGGTTGATGCTGAAAATGGGAGATGTCTTCGGGCAAAGGCAGATCGAGCGCCGTTCCCTGGTGGGCATCAACGCTGATAACAGCGCCCTCATTGAAGACAGCTACAAGCGCACACTGGCGGCGTTGGACCACGCGCTTTCGCGGGCTCCCTACCTCGCGGGCGGCCGGCCCGGAGCGGGTGACTTTGCCGTTTACGGGCAACTCACCCAGCTCGTCGGCTTTGACCCGACCCCGAGCGGCATCAGCCTGGAAATCGCACCGCGGGTCTGCGCCTGGATTGACGTAATGGACGACAAGAGCGGCGTGGAGCCCGGGCCCGGCGACTGGGCCGACCGGCAGACGACGGCCGACAACCTGGCACCGCTGCTCGCTGAGTTCGGGCGCTGCTATGCCCCCTTCCTGCTGGCCAACGCGGCGGCGGTGGAAGGCGGTAAAAAGAAAGCGGAAGTCACTATAGGCAGCTCGACCTGGAGCCAACCACCCTTCGTTTACCAGGCCAGGTGCCTGGCGGTTCTGCGCCAACGCTATTCGGAACTCGGGCCTGACGACTCGGCCTGGTTGGATCAACTGCTGGCTGGCTGCGGAGTAGCAGCGCTGTTACTGGAGGACCGCTGATGTTGAAAAAAAAGCTGCCCGTTTTCTGTCACTTGTTTACCTTGCTCCTGCTGGCAAACGCTACGACATCGCAAGCCCTGCAGGCTCCGCTGGTGTCGAGCGATCCCGACGTGGTTTGCACGACCCTGGAACTGGACGGCGACCTGGCCTTGTTCGAAGGGGACATCGCCGTTGGCTACTGCCGGCCGCTGGTCAGCGGCGGATGGGCCTTTGAACCACGCGGTTCGCTGGGACACGCGATCATCGGCAGCCACACCCGGGCGGGCCTGAGGCCGGCTTCCTGGTCCTCGGCCACTATCCCCTACACGATTGATGCCTCACTTTCCGAATCGGCGGCACCTGACACTTACCAGGACATACAGCGCGCGATCAGGCACTGGGCAGACTCGGTCGGCATATTCCTCGTGCCTCGTACTACTCAGAGCGATTACATAAATTTCGTGTCGGCCGGTGGATGTTATTCTTATATAGGGCGCATCGGGGGCTCCCAGAGCATCGGGCTGACCGCCACGGGCACCTGTGGCTTCGGGGCTGCCGTACACGAGATCGGTCATGCGCTGGGCTTCTACCACGAACAATCGCGGCTGGACCGAGACACTTACGTGACTATCAATTTCGCTAACATCGAGCCCGGCAAGGAAGGTAACTTCGCCCAGTACTCGGCATCCTCGGCGTTCGATCACGGGGTCTACGACTACGGGTCGATAATGCACTACCGCGCCACGGCCTTCACGGTGAACGGCCTGCCCACCATTGAACCCAACGAACCCGAGTACAGCGACTGGCAGGCCATCTACGGCAGTATGTCAATCGGCAACAGGGCCGGGCTGAGCCCGTTCGACGAAGCAGCCGGCGACTACTACAGGGATTTCTGTTTCGACGACTCCGGCGGAAGCAGTTTTTATTGGAACGCCGGCAACTGGAATCGCTGCGAGAGCTCCTGCTCACTTCCGGCGCGCTCACGGGCCGTGCACTGCATGGACTCCGCCGGCAACTGCGCCGGCGAATCCAGCTGCGACCCGGCCAGCAAGCCTGCGAACACCGGCCACTGCCTGACGATGCTGAGCTGCGACTTTGAAACCAGTTCCTGCGCGTGGGACCACCGCGATACGGGGGATGACTTCGAATGGACGATAGGCCGAGGGCCCACCCCCTCCAGCGCGACGGGCCCCGGCGTCGATCATACCCTGGGCACCGCGTCGGGCAGCTACTACCACGTCGAGGCCTCCAGCCCTCGTCTCGATGGAGACCTTGCCTACCTTACATCGCCGCCACTCACGCTTCTTGGCGGTGACACTATCAGCTTCTGGTATCACACCTACGGCAGCAGCCACCGGCCCCTCACCCTGGAGGAGATCCCGTGTTCGACGGGCACGCCGGCCGTGCTGTGGGCTTCCGACGGTGTGAGCGCGGACCTGTGGCGACTGGCGACGGTGGTCCTGAGTGCGGGCAGCAGCGTCCGGCTGCGTTTCGTCGCCGAGAGAGGCACGGGTTACGATGGTGACGTAGCGATAGACGACATAGTGTTCAGTTCGGGCTTCGTAGTTTCTACGACCACGACCACCCTGGACACCACGACAACGACGTCGACCACCACGACAACACTGCCGCTTTTCACCTGCCCCGCCTCGCCGGTTGCTGGTTGCCTGTCGTCGGCGAAAACGAAATTACTGGTCAAAGAAAACGTCGACAGTTCAAAGAATCTCCTGAAGTGGGGCTGGCTCAAAGGCGAAGCCCTCAGCCAGGCTCAACTCGGCGACCCCGAAATTGACGCCTACTACCACCTTTGCGTTTACGACTCCTCTGTTTCCGGCGACGAGATGTTGGCCGATATCGTCGTACCGCCCAACTACCTATGGCAGGATCGCAGCCCCAGGGGATTCCTATACAAGGACAAGTACGGAGACTACGACAGCGTCAACATGATCCTGCTGAAAACGGGAACCGCCGGCAAAACCGGAAGCAAGTTCAAGGCCAAGGGCCCACTACTGCCGCTGCCCGGTGCCTTCGACGCGGCGAGTTATTTCGAGCAAGCAGTCACCGTCACCGCGCAGCTCCATGTCTCGACCGCCAACGCGGGCCAGACCTGCTGGAATTCCGCGTTCACGCCCGCTGACACCAAGAAAAACAAGTCCAATATGTTCAAGGCGGTGGTACGGTGATCGCTGGCGTCGATCTCTCAAGCGTGGACGACGAGACCTTCGCTCAGATACACTCGGCTTTCCTCGAACACCACGTCCTTGTTTTCCGTGGCCACGATCCCGCCCCGAAACAGCTGATCGCATACGGTGAACGTTTCGGCACCCTGCAGGTCCACCCTATCGTTCCCAGTATCAAGGGTTACCCTCCCGTAATATGCATCCCCAACCTGGGCAAGAAACACACGCTGACCGAGATATGGCACTCTGACGTTTACTTTGCCCCTACCCCGCCTCTCGGCAGCATCCTTTACGCGCTCGAGGTGCCCGAGTGTGGCGGAGATACCCTGTTTGCCAACCAGCACCTGGGTCTTCCACCTCGCCGCTCGTACGCAGTAGCCCGCCCAGTACGGCGACGCCCGCGGCTACCCTGGCTTAAAGGGAGGTAGATGGTGCGCCCGGCAGGATTCGAACCTGCGACCTACGGGTTCGAAGCCCGGTACTCTATCCAGCTGAGCTACGAGCGCACGAGAGGCACACTATTGCGGCTGCCAGCTCTTTCTTCAAGCGCCTGGAGCTTTGTCGCTTATCACGCGCCGCGCTTGAGTACACCGCGACCGAAGCGTGCGCTGATATCGTCAAGCGCAGAATTCAGCGCCGTCCGGCTGGGTGCAGAGCCCGCGACATCATCACGGGCAGCGACTTCGGCCTCGCCGAACAGGTCGAGCTGCGGTGCCCGCTCGGCTTCGAAGCCGGCCAGCTGTACGCCCACCAGGCGAAGGGGCGGATGCCGCGGCTCGTCGTCCCACAAGCGCATAGCCTCGCGTGAAATTACGGCGCCGTCGTCGGTCGCAACCGCCAGGCTCCGGGAGCGCGTCACCAGGCGCCAACCTTCGCCACTCCCCGACGGGCGATACTTGAGCGTAACCGTCACCCCGCAACGGCCAGCCCTGCGCAAGCGCCATGCCACCGTCTCCGAGTGGGCAATTACGGCAGCCTCGATGACCTCGCGTTGCTCGACGTCATCGTTAAACGTGTTTTCGGAACCGTAGCTGCTGCGCTCGCGATCGTTGCTTACGCGCCGCCGGTCGCGGCCCCAGGCGAGGTCGTACAGCCCGGGGCCCGACTTGCCGAGCTTCTTCTCAAGCAGACCGGGATCGAGCTCGGCCAACTGGCCGAGTGTAGCCACGCCCATCTCGTGCAGCTTGCGCTCGGTGACAGGACCAACACCCGGAACTTCGCGCAAGCGCAGCGGCTGCAGAAACTCCAACACTTCGTCGGCCGCCACGAGAAACACGCCGTCGGGTTTGGCCCGGCGCGAGGCTATCTTCGCCACGGTCTTTCCGGGGCCACCGCCCACCGAAACGGCCAACGACAGCTCGTCGCGCACCGCCGACCGAAGCGCCTCGGCAATCTCCAACGGCCCCCCGTGCAGCCGCCGCGAATCGCTGACATCCAGGTAGGCTTCGTCCAGCGACAAGGGCTCCACCAGTGGAGTGAAACGGTAGAATATCTCGCGAACCCGCGCCGATAATTCAGCGTAGCGTTTCATGCGTGGCGGCACTACCACCGCGTGAGGGCAACGTCGCCGGGCCTCGGCCATGGACATTGCCGATCTCGCCCCGCTGCGTCGTGCCTCGTAGTTAGCCGCCGCCACCACGGCCCGCCGTCCACTGCCACCCACCAACACCGGGCGGCCGGCGAGGGTCGAGTCATCGAGCTGTTCTACCGACGCAAAAAACGCGTCCATGTCTGCGAGGAGTATCGCCGCGGCCATCGGCCGTTCTCAGGAAAGGGTTCGGTGGGCTTGTCCCATGAGCTTGCGAATCGGCAGGCCCTCGGGACAAGCGGCCTCGCAGGGCGCCGAGCAGCCGAGGCAATCGGCTGCGCTGGCCACCGAGCGCGTACCACCCGGCTCGGCGAAGGCCCTGCCCTCGGTCAGTCGCGCGTACAGGTCCACCGCCTCGCGCTCGTTGCCGTAGTTGCGGTAGTAGGTCGAGTAGCGCAATACATCGTTGACCGGCAGGTCAGACGGGCAGGATTCAAGGCAGTCGCCGCAGCCCGGCGGACAGTACGTACCCGATACCGCGTCCTCGTACTTCTTGAGCACCAGCAGATCGGCGGGGTCCATGCGCGTGCCCGAAGCGTAGAGATACTCGTCAACCTGGGCAGCGTTCTTGATGGTAACAACCAGGCCCGAGACGGCCGGGTCATTGTTGATCCACTTGAACGCGGCCTGGGTAAAACTCGCCCGCTCATCGCCCTTGAACTCGCCCAGCACCGTATGGTAGGCACCCTTGAGGGTCTTCATCGCCACCACGCCCACTTGTTTTTCGTGAGCACGGTCGATGGTCGCGCGCAGTGTCGGCCAGTGGCGAAAGTTGTAGGCCGGCATGATGACGTCGAAGCGATCACTTTCCACGGCACGGGCCATCACCTCTTCGAGCTTGGGCGTGTGACTTGAAACGCCCATGAAGCGAGCCTTACCCTGCTCCTTGAGGCGATCGAAGGCCTCGTGGAAGGTAGGCGCCATGAGACGATCGACGGAGTTACAGGCGTGCACGTGCAGCAGGTCCACGTAGTCGGTGCGCAAGCGGCCCAGGCTCTGCTCCACCGCCTCGATGATTTCGGCCACCGGGGTGTCGGCGTCGAGATGCCCGTCGGGAGTGCAGAACTTGGACGCGATAAAGACCTTGTCGCGGCGCCCCTGCACGGCCTCGCCCACGGCCTGTTCGCTCATGGAGTCGGAGTAGTCGGGCGACGTGTCTACGTAGTTGATGCCCCGGTCGAGCGCCAGGCGCAGTACGTCGGGATCCCTGAGGCCGCCACTGCCGAAAGAAATATCGGACATCTGCCAGCCCGTACGACCCAGCGGTCGATAGGATTTTACCGAAGCTCCCTGCCACTGGGCGCGTGGCTCATCGGCCTGCACGGGAGCTTCGCGCAGCAGGTAGGCCTGGGTCTGGTAACGCAGCAGTGAGCGGATGCCCCCCAACACGCCCAGCGCAGAACCGGCGGCACCCGCCCGCGCTAGAAAGGAACGGCGACCCAGTTGACGCCCGTCCCCGGCCATGGCTCAGGTCTCCGGCGCGTCGGGTGCCGGTGCCGGCTCGCTGGGAGTCTCCATGCCGGCGTCGGGCGCAGCCTCATCGCCAGTCTTCTTACAGGCCGATACCGACAACACCATCGCCAGTGCCACCATTGCCAGAATTGCGCTACGTCCCATTTCTCTAAACTCCTCCCCTTTCCGCCGTTGCAGACGGTAAGTTTCTTTTATCATCCCTCGCGGCCATGCCCAAGCCCTGCCACTTACTTATCATTAGCGGCGCGCTCGGCCAGGGCTTCCCTGACTTTGAGATCCAGGGCCCCGCCCGCGGCCCACATGTGGCAACTGTCCACCTGCCCGAGACTACCCTTGTTGTCTGCGTCCGGACCCGGTGGCCGCCCCATACGGGCCCGCTGGGCAATAGAAGCCTGGATCGTCACCGGGATCATCATGCTCAAAAGCTGGGTCAACAGCTCCGATTCGCGTCCCCCCGGCAGGCGCCTTCTAAGGTCAGCAAAAACCCCCGGAGCCATGCGCAGGCCGTCGAGCCGGTCGGCCAATGGCACTTCTCCGGCAATCCCTGCAGCCGGACAGCGCAAGGTGGCTACGGGCATTTTATAAATGAAATCAGTGACTTCGAAGGATATGCTCAAGTCTGCCTCGACTATCACTTCGCCCATCGGGCCGGCAGACAGGTCGTCGGGCAGCTCGCTGTCTATCATGCTCGCCTCCAGCGTCACGCCGGTGGCCCCGTAGTTATATCCGTCGATGAGCAGGTGCCTGGCCACCCTTCTCGGCTGGTCGCCGTCAAGAGCCTCGTTGATCACCGGCAAGGCCCCTATGGCAAGGGTCTGCCCATGAAAACAGCCCCGAGGACCCCCTACGAGCGCCATCACGTTACGATTCATGCGCTCATCGACCCTGACCCCTACCAGGCCTTCAAAAGCGCCCAGGATGTCCTGGCAGCAAGTACCGCCGTGACGCTCTGCGTCAGGAAACGGAACTGTGTACATCTTGAACGACGAATCGCTGAGCACACGATCCTGGTCGACGCGCAGGTCGAGTTCAACGTCGTGGATAATGCCCGGCGTAATCACCTTGTCGTGCAGCACGCCCTGGAAAGCCACGCGTCGTATGTCACAGAGCTTGGCCTCGAGGGCCAGGTCTCCGCCAGCCAGGGGGCAGGCCTCGTAGTCAATCACCCTGCTGTGTACGTGCCTGCGTTGCATGATCTGTTGATCAGCGCTCGAGCTTCCAGCTGGTTCCGCCGGGGCCGTCTTCGAGCACGACCCCCATCTCGACCAGTTGGTCCCTGAGGGTGTCAGCTTTCTGGAAGTCCTTGTCGGTACGGGCCTGCACGCGGGCCGCGACGAGCTCTTCGACCAGGCCGGCGTCCACGCCCCCGCTTTGAGCGGCGCGCTCGCGATAATCGGAGAGGTAAGTCGCCGGATCCTGCTCGAACAAACCCACCCCCGCACCCACAGCCGCGAGGATACCGCGGGCCGTGGAGGCCGCGCGCAGGTTACCGGCATCGAGTTCCCGGTTGCAGTCCCTCATTGCATCAAAGGCCAGCGCGATGGCTCGCGCGGTATTGAAATCATCGTCCATCAACTCGACCAAGCGGGCGGTCTCGGGACTGTCGAAGTCAAAGCCCGGATCCACAGCCCCCGCTTCGTCAGCGCGGGCGATCGTCTCGTAGACCCTCAGCAGTGCGCGTGTCGATTCGTCGATTCCGTCGGGACTGAAATCAAGAGGGCTGCGGTAGTGAGTAGAGAGCAGGTGAAGGCGCAGGCCCTCGGCCTCGACTTCCTTGAGAACATCCTCGATCGCAAAAACATTGCCCAGGGATTTGGACATCTTCTCGTGGTCTATGCGCACGAAGGCGTGGTGCATCCAGTAACGGGCGAATTCCTCGCCCTCGGCGGCGCCGCAGGACTGGGCGAGCTCGTTTTCGTGGTGAGGAAAGATGAGGTCCTCGCCACCACCGTGAATATCAAAGGGTCGGCCGAGATAGCGCGCGCTCATGGCCGAGCACTCCAGGTGCCAGCCGGGTCGACCCTCGCCCCACTGGCTCGGCCAGCAGGGCTCTCCCGGTTTGCTCGACTTCCACAGCGCAAAATCCATGGGTCCTTTTTTTCTATCGTCCACCTCTACCCGTGCGCCGGCCTGCAACTCGTCGAGCCTGCGCCCCGAGAGCGCGCCGTAGGCAGGCCAGTCACCAACAGAAAAATACACGTCACCGTCTCCTACTGCGTAGGCCAGCCCCTGCTCTTCGAGCCGGGCTACAAGCTCGAGCATCTCTTCTATGTGCTCGGTCGCGCGGGGTTCGACGTCGGGCCGCTCGCAACCCAGGCGATCAAGATCAGCGTGCATGGAATCGATGAAGCGGGCCGTAAGGTCTGGCCAGGGCTCGCCGTTCTCGGCAGCGCGAGCGATGATCTTGTCGTCTATGTCGGTGATGTTGCGCACGAAGCACACGTCCCAACCGCGCCAACGCAGGTAACGTGCGACCGTGTCAAAAAATATCAGCGAGCGCGCGTGGCCCACGTGGCAACGGTCGTAAACCGTGACCCCACAGGTGTACAACGATATTCGGCCGTCCTGCAGCGGTTCGAAATCGCGCTTGCAACGCGCCCTGGTGTCGTAAAACTGTAAGCCCACCGCTTTCCCCTTCAGCTCCCGTTAGTCGTCTTCGCGCAGGCTGGCGAGCACCGAGTAGTCCTCGAGCGTCGTGGTATCGCCCACTTCGTCCCGGCCGGCGGCAATGTCCCTCAGCAATCGTCGCATTATCTTACCACTTCGCGTCTTCGGCAGTGCATCTGTAAAGCGAATATCATCGGGTTTTGCGAAGGCACCTATCTCCTTGCCCACGTGGGTCCGCAGCGCCGCCACCAGTTCGTCGTCGCCCTCGTAACCGGGCCCCAGGGTAACGAAAGCCGCGACGGCCTCGCCCTTTACGTCATCGGGACGGCCTACTACCGCCGCCTCGGTCACTGCTTCGTGACCGACCAGCGCGCTTTCGACTTCCATCGTACCCAGCCGGTGTCCCGATACGTTCATCACGTCATCGATTCGACCCATGATCCAGAAATAACCGTCTTCGTCACGACGGGCGCCGTCACCGGCAAAATACATTCCCGGCATGCGAGCCCAGTACTGTTCCTTGAATCGCTCGGGGTCGCCATAAATCGTTCTCAGCATCCCCGGCCAGGGCTTTCGTATGACGAGCAGTCCGCCCTGGTTGGCAGCGACCGGCTGCCCGTCGCCATCAACGACCTCGGCATCTATGCCCGGAAAAGGCAGCGTCGCCGAACCTGGCTTGGTGGTCACGGCTCCGGGGACCGGGCTGATCATGATCGCGCCGGTCTCGGTCTGCCACCAGGTGTCAACAATCGGGCAGCGGTCGCCGCCTATCACCCTGCGGTACCATATCCATGCCTCGGGATTGATCGGCTCACCCACCGTTCCCAGCAGCCTCAGGCTCGACAAATCGTGCGAAGCCGGCAGTTCGTCGCCCCACTTCATGAAGGTCCTGATGGCGGTAGGGGCGGTGTAGAGCACCGTCACGCCGTAGCGCTCCACGATATCCCAGAACCGGTCCTTGCCCGGCGTATCGGGAGCGCCTTCGTACATGACAACAGAGGCCCCGTTGATGAGCGGGCCATAGACAATGTAGCTGTGGCCGGTAACCCAACCGATGTCAGCGGTGCACCAGTAAATGTCATCGTCCTTGAGATCGAAGATCCAGCGGGTGGTTATGTAGGCCTGGGTCATGTAGCCCCCGGTACTGTGAACAACTCCTTTCGGCTTGCCGGTGGTACCAGAGGTGTAGAGGATAAAAAGCGGGTGCTCAGCGTCGAGCTCGGCGGCAGCCTCCAGCGGCACCACTCCAGCCAGCGAGTCGTGCCACCAGGTGTCGCGCTCTTCGTCCCAGGCCACTTCGTTTTCGCAGCGCTTGAGAACGATCACGTTCTTCACGCTGGGGCACTGCACGACGGCGTCGTCAACTATCTCCTTGAGCGCGAGCACCTTGCCGCGCCGCCAACCGCCGTCGGCGGTTATGACCATGGCTGCTTCGGCGTCGTTGATCCTGTCGCGCAGAGAATCAGCCGAGAAACCACCGAACACGATCGAATGAGTAGCGCCGATACGCGCACAGGCAAGCATGGAAATCACCAATTCGGGCACCATCGGCATATACAGGGCGATACGGTCGCCGGCCTTGATTCCCTTGGCCAGCAACGCCCCGGCAAACTCACACACGCTTGCATGCAGTTCCGAGTAGCTTATCTCGCGGCGATCGCCCGGCTCGCCTTCCCAGAAAATGGCCGTCTTATCGCCGAGACCGCGGTCGAGGTTGCGATCGAGACAGTTGTGGCTGATGTTGGTTTCTGCGCCCACAAACCACTTGGCAAACGGTGGGTTACTCCAATCGAGAACCTCGTCCCACTTACGAAACCAGTGCAATTCCTCGGCAATCGAAGCCCAGAAAGCCTCGGGGTCAGCGGCCGCCTTGCTGCGTATCGCGTCGTAATCTTCGCGGTTGCCTAGCCGTGCAGCCGAGGCAAATTCAACAGGTGGCTCAAAGGAGCGATCCTCGTGCAGCAATGATTCTATGTTCTTTTCCGTCATGTCTCCCCCATCTGAGGGGGTGCCGTTTGCGCCCCCGCGGATAGCTGATTTTTTTTACGGCCCGGGCCAGCGAAGACCCGTCTGACCAGTACTAGCGCCTGAAAACACCCATGTAAACGCAATGCGCACGGCAATCCGCAAACCGGTTGTGACTGCGCAAGCGGGGGGCTATGGACCTCAAAAGCCAAGGCCTGGCTATATTCGTTGCTGGAGTAGAGCCGCGGAAGCACTGAACGTGCCTCGCCCGCTGAAGGAAAACCCTATGCCCAAACTCATCAAGCAAATCGCCCTGCCCTGCTGCCTCGTGGCAACGTGGGTGCTTCTATGCGCCATGGGAGGCCAGTCGGGTCCGTCGTCGCTTACCAATCCCAAGGTCAACTACAACGCGACCCTCGAAGACATTGACGGCAGAAACTACAAGGTTTCGGCCTTCAACCTCGCGGGCGAAACAGCGCTGTCGGGGAAGCTTGGACGCGGAACCCTGCGCGTGGACTTCGCCCAGGTGGCGGTCCTCGAGTTTGCCGACGACGATGACGCCTACTTGACGGTGACGTTGGCTTCCAATGAAGGCGACAAGGTCGACCTGGAGATACGAGACTCCACTTCTTTTTACGGAACCACCGCGGCCGGCCTTCTCCAGTTGCGCGCCAGGGACCTGAAGAGAGTCACTATTGAGCGGTGAGCAACAGCGTTGAAATCTATGATCACATTGCTCTTCGCCGCCATGATAGTGGCGGCATCGAGCGGGACGGCCGACGCGTCTCGCTACCGGCTGTGGCCACTGTTCTTCTGGGAATCCACGGCCGAAAGCAGCCGTCTTGACCTGCTCGGGCCCCTTTTCTCCTGGCAACGCGAAGGCGACCGCAGCGCCTGGGTGCTACGCCCCCTGATCAGTATGCGCCGGCATTCCACCGTTACCCGGGCCGATGTTCTCTACCCCATGTTCTCCTGGGGAGCTGGCCCCGGCCACAGCCGTACCAACCTCGCGTCTATTTTCATCGATGACTTGCGCAGCTATTGGCACGTGGCAGACCCTGAGCTCAATAGTAAGCAGTCTGCCGCGGAGACCCCTCGTGCGCGGGTGCGCGATCATTCGTTGCAGTTGCGACCACTGCTCTTCTATCGCAACCGCAGTGACCGGGGTCGAAGCCTCTCCGTACTGCCCATCTACGGGGACTTCCAAGGACTGCTGGGATTTGACAATATCCGCGTGGCCGCCTTTCCGCTCTACCTTTCTGTCACCCGAAACCTCGAGGTCAGGCGCTGGTACGGATTCCCGTTCTTCTCGACCATAAGCGGGCCGCGCGCGTCCGGCACACGCCTGTGGCCACTGGCCGGCAAGTGGAAGATCGATGGAAAGGAAAGCTCGAGTTACTTCCTGTGGCCCACCTGGGTGAAGTCCACCACCATCGAGCGCGACGGCACCACGCAGGTCTCAAGGCTCCACTGGCCCCTGTACGCATCAATCGATTCACCTGCTCGCAAACACAGGGCCTGGCTGCCCCTGCTGGGCATTCCCCTGTTCTCAGTAACCGAGGACTACGACGAGCGCGTGCGAACCGTGTCGGCACCCTGGCCCCTGGTCATGACACAGCGTGATCTCGACAGTGGAGAACTGCTCACCACGAGGGTGTTCCCTTTCTGGCAATCATCAAAGCGCCCGGGACAGCACCGTTCTTTTTACGCCTGGCCGCTCCTGCGTTACCGGCGCGAGCAAAACGAGAACGGCAGCCGGCGGTCGTGGAGCGCCTTGTTCGTGGGCGGCAGACACGTCACCCAGCAGCACGCCGATGATCCGTTGGGCGACCACGTGGCCACGACAGTGCTGGGCCTGGTCAAGGACATTTCGGTTCACGGCAAACACTCGGGCCATTCTCCCGCCCTGCTCGAAGCCCTGTTTCCGTTTAACACCACCGTCGAAGCTCTGTACGCTCCGCTGTGGACGCTGGTGGCCTGGCAGCGCGAAGAGGCCAGGCAACCGTTGGACTTCGAGCTGCTGTGGGGAATTGGCGGCAGGCGGAAAGGCCGTTGGCACGGCCCCATCGAATTTTCGACAGGAGACTCAGGGTCGTGACGGAGCCTGGTACAGCAGGAATCGTGCAACGGTGCGGCAGGACCGTGCTCGACACGCTCTCGATGTCAGGCGAGGTGTTGCTGTTGCTCGGGCGTTCTATCCCGGGACCGCGCTCTTTGTGGCGCGAACGCCCACGCATCGTCGAACAGATCATAATAGTTGGCAGCGAGACCCTCCCCATCGCATCACTCGTGGCCTTCTTCATCGGCATGGTACTGGTGGTGCAGACCGCTGACCAGCTGGTCAACTATTCCCAGGAAGTGCTGGGATCCATAGTCGGGCTGTCGATGACCAAGGAACTCGGGCCAGTACTGATAGCTTTTCTTGTTGCCGGCCGCGTGGGCTCTTCGATCACCGCCCAGATCGGTTCGATGGCGGTCTACGACGAGGTGAGCGCGCTGCGCACCATGGACATCGACCCCGAGCGCTACCTGGTAACGCCCAGGATAACGGCTATGGCGCTGGCCCTTCCGGTACTGATTCTCTACGCCGACGCTGTAGGCATACTCGGCGGTTGCCTGGCCGTGCAACTCGACCCGGCCATCAACATCTCGCTAGCCTTGTTCTGGGATAATCTCGTGAACGAAATTGCCATGCAGGACATCGTGGTGGGGCTGGTCAAGGGCGTGGTGTTCGGTGTGACCATCGCCACGGTTTCCTGTGCCTTCGGACTGCGAACCCGTGGTGGTACGGCCGGCGTCGCATCATCGACTACCCAGTCGGTGGTATGGAGTTTCGTGCTGGTGATCGTGTTTGATTTCATAATCGTGAGAATGGCGGTGTTGCTTCCGTGAAGCGCACACCGGGAAAGGGTGTCGGCGTAACGGTCGACAATGTCATCCATGAGTACGGCGACATCCGGGTACTGGACGGGGTCAACATGAACATTGCCGCCGGTGAGACCCTGTGCGTGCTGGGCGGCAGCGGAACCGGCAAGAGCGTGCTCGTGAGGTTGATGGCCGGGCTTGAAGTCCCGACATCAGGCAAAATACAGATCGGCGGCATGATGGTACCGGAATACGCGGCCCTTCCACCCGACGAGAAGCCCTTTCTCGTTTCGATGGTATTCCAACACTCGGCCCTGCTGGGATCGTTGACGGTGGAAGAAAACGTCACCCTGCGTATGCGCGAGCACGGAACCCACAGCGAGAAAGACATGCACTCGATATGCGAGCAGGTTCTCGACGAAGTGGAGATGGGCGGCTCGAACAACAAGTTGCCCGGTGAGCTGAGCGGTGGAATGAAAAAGCGCGTCGCCCTGGCGCGGGCACTGGCCGTCAACCCCGACCTCATTTTTTACGACGAACCCACCGCCGAGCTCGACCCGGTGCTCACCGAGCAGATAGGACTGTTGATAGCGCGGGTTCGCAGGGATCGACCGATCACACAGGTAGTGGTTACCCACGACATGGTCATAGCCGACTTGGTCGCCGACCGGGTCGCCATGCTCGAGGGCGGACGGATCGCCGAAGAAGGAAGCTACCGCGAGTTTCTCACGAGCACCGACCCGGGTACGCGCTCGTTCCTCGAAGCGGCTCGCGTACTCGCGTCACGGGATCAAGCTGACAACAAGGACGAGACAGGCAAGGACGGATAACAAGTTATGAACAAGGAACAGAGAGCTGGATTATTTTTCATCGGCGGACTACTGGTGTTTTTCGTGGCCATCGCCCTCACCGGGCAGTCGAGGATGTTCACGAACTCGTGGCATCTCTACGCCAAGTTTTCGGACGTACACGGGCTGACCGCGGGAGCACCGGTACGTGTGGCGGGCGTGGAGGCCGGCAGTGTGAGCTCCGTGCGACTGGTAGAAGGGGGCGTGCGCGTAGGCATTGAGCTCGACGGCGCCGTGGCGGTATACGGCGGAAGCGAAGCAGTGCTCGACTACCAGGCCTTGAGCGGAAACCGTTTCGTCGCTATTTCTGCTGGCGACCCGGTTGCGGGACGCCTCGGCGACGGCGACAGCATTAGGGGAGTCGAGCGCGGCGGCATCACCGGTGCCCTTGGCGAGCTCGAACGAGTGGGTAGCAGTATCCGCGAGCTGGTGGAATCGTTCAACAGCAACCAGGCAGACCTGCTGGGGACCCTCAACAAGATCGTCGACGAAAACGCCGCGGCCATAACCGCCACTGCGGGCAGCCTGGATATTATAACCTCGCGCATCGCTGCGGGCGAAGGAACCCTCGGTCGCCTCTCGGCCGACGATTCGCTTTACACCGAGATGACCGGCGCGCTGGCAAGTCTCAAGAATGCCGCCAACAACATATCGACCCTGACCGGCCGCCTCGTAGACGGCGAAGGATCGCTGGGCGAGCTATTGACCGACGACTCCGCCTTCTACGACGAGGCCCGCGAAACAATGGCACGACTGAGAAGCAGCACCGACGAACTCGATCGCATGGCCTCGATGCTCAATTCAGGCGACGGGACCATAGGCAAGCTGCTGACCGACGACTCGCTGTACTACGAGACCGAGGACGCCATCAGGGCGCTTGGCCGCACGGCCGAGACCATCGAGGACCAGGCCCCGATATCGGTAATCGGCACGGCGATAGGTACGCTTTTCTAAGCGGCGGCGTGAGCAGGCCGCCTCAGAGCTGCAGAAGGGAAGCGACCTTCTCTCTTTGAACGGTCGCGTCGCCCCAGCAGGCCTCGGAACCCTTCACGCGCCGAAACAGCAACTGGAGGTCGTGCTCCCAGGTGAAACCTATGCCGCCGTGAAGTTGTATGGCAGCCGCCACTATCTCCGAACATCCATCGCTACACCAGGCTTTAGCCATGGCGACGGCCAGCGCCGAGTCGTCCCTCCCCTCATCCACCGCCCACGCGGCGTAGTAAACCAGGGAACGGGCGTTCTCCAACGACACTTTCATGTCGGTACAACGATGCTGAAGAGCCTGAAAACTACCCAGCCGCTTGCCAAACTGCTCTCGCACACCAAGATAATCGAGGGTCAAATCGAGAGCCTTAGAGGCCACTCCGCACATCTCGGCCGCAAGCACGCAGACCGCCGAAGATATCGGTCCGTCCAGCTCGGAAGCCGACAGCGTTTTATTACCCAGCAACGCGCTACCGGGCAGTTGCACGTCCTTGAGTTCAACAAGCGACAAGGGCCGGGTGGCATCGACCGTCGCCATGGTTTCCATGGCCAGGCCAGCCTGGCCCGTTTCGACTACAAATAAGCCGAGCCCATCGTCGACTCCGGCCACGACCAGCAGGTGAGTGGCGAAGCAGGCGTCGGGCACGAAATATTTCGTCCCCTCCAGCACGAAACCCTCTTTGCTGGTAACGGCAACCAACTCAACGTCGGAAGGATTCCAACTGCCCGATTCTTCGAGCATAGCCAGGCTCACTCGAGCGTCACCTGCGGCAATGGCGGACAGTAGCTCGTCGGCCCGCTCGCCACCGACTGCGGTCAGCACGGGAACCGCAAGCGCCACGGTGGACAGCCACGGAGCGGGCAGCAGGACCTTGCCCATCTCTTCGGCAAGTACTACAGCCTCAAGTACGCCCAGTCCAGCGCCACCGTTTTCTTCTGAGACCGTGAGACCAGTCCAACCCAGGGCCACCATGCGCTGCCACAGCGCCTCGTCCAGTAGGGCGACATCCTGTTCGGAAAAATCGCGCGCGTAGGTGATGGGAGTTTCGGCGGCGAGAAACGACTCGGTGGTAGCGCGCAGCAGCTGCTGCTCTTCGCTGAAAGCGAAATCCAAGGTTTACGTCCTAAGGACCCGAGCCCTTGTTCTGCCCTGTCAAACCGCGCTGCCGCGCTACTTCGTCGAGCAGCAACTCGGTGTAGTAACGCGAGCTGAGACCGATCACGTAGACCTTGGTCTCCCCTTTGCGTCCGGCGTAGGCGGCCGTGCGGGTGGGATTGCGATCGCCAAGAAGCAGCTCGCCAAGCTCGCGCTCGCCCGACCAGGCCCGGAAAACCAGTGCCGGCGGATCGAGACCAAAGTCCGAGAGTTTAACGTCGTCGTCGGAAATAGATTCTATGGGTGGTGTCGAAGTCAGTGTTTCGAGCGTGGCGTCAAGCAGGTCGTTAGACATCGCCAGGCCCCTCGGCTCGACCAATCGCCAACGATTTTCAATCCTCTCGCAGACCAGTTGCTGCCCGTCGGCTGTAATTTCTACGCGGTCAATTCGGTTCGCCGGGCCTTCGAGCAGGGGCGCCGAGGTCGTCGTGGCCGGCAGTTCCAGTTCTGACCGGGAAGTGTCGCCTCCCCACTGCAGGTAGATAGCGATACCAACCGCGAGGGCCCAGTACAGGGCTATACGTCCCCACTTCATGGCCCCAGGCGCCTCCACGCGACCAGGCCTATGCCCACTAAAAAGAAAAGCATTGGTTGGCCGACAGCAGCCCAGGTAAAAATACGGGAGAGTTCGGCCTGGCTGATGAAGAACTGCTCCTTGGCCATCGCTTTCTGCTTGGGCCGCGACGAAATCAGATCACGCTGTCTCGCCAGCCAGTTTATCGAATTGACCAACAGGTCCTTGTTCGCCAGGTAATCGAGGAATCGATTCTGAACAAAATCCGAGTCACCAACCGCGATGATACGAGTTGTACCGTCACCGCTCAGCGCGCGCTGGCTGACTTCAACCGAGACCGACATGGGCCCGTTCAGGTCCCGCCCGGCCACAAAGAAAGGCGAGCTCTCGCCGAGTACCGCGGGGTCGTGGCTCGCCCAACTCGCCTGGCTCGATTTCAGTAGCACTGCAACATAACGGCCCCGGTCATCATCGCGACGGCCACTGACGCTGCGCGTACGCGAAAGCAGTACCGGCGCGTCGAGGGTGGCCGTCACCAGGTGTTGATCGCTCAGGTCATCAACCACGGCTGACAAGGATTCGCCCCCGGCCAGCCTGTTGCGCTGATCAACCACCACGTCGTCGCCGTAGGCAACGCCGTAGTTTCGCAGGAGGGCAACCAACGAAGGAGCCTTGAACGGATCAAGCAGGACGAGAGCCCTACCGCCAGCGTCAAGAAACCGCTCCACTGAATTGAGCTCGTGCTGAATATAATCCTTCGTCGGACCGGCAATAATGAGCACCGCCGTGTCGGGATGGACTTCGCCTCCGTCGGCCAGGCTCTGCTCTTCGACGTCGTAGAACTCCAGCGACACGGCATCTCTCAAGCGCGAGCAACCGTGGTCCCGGTCGGTGTCCATGATGTCGCACTCACCGTGCCCCCTGATCACTGTCACTCGCCTGGCCGGGCGGGTTACCTGCACTATGGCCGATACCAGTTGGTCTTCTGTCGGATTGCTGAAGGTGCGGCTGCGATCGGCGCTTTCAACGAGCACAGCACCGTAAGAAGATACCGACTTTTCCTGGGCGAGCGACGGGTTACGGTTTACATCCACCAGCTCGTAGCTGATGAAGGCACTCTCGTGCGACGCTTGCCACAGCAAGTCCTTGAGCAACGGGTTCCTGGGATCTTCGGTACGTATGAAGCCTGTAACGTGCAGCGGCTGATCGATGTCATGCAGAACGGCCAGCCCGTGGTCCGACAGGGTGTAACGATTACCCGGGCTGAGGTCGAGCCGCGCCGGGTGCACGTAGCTGAGCACCACCAGCATGGCCAACAATGCGACCAGGCCGCCGGTAGCCAGCAACAGCTGGATCAAACGAAGAAGCCGATCACCCATCAGCGGCGCCCCCTCCACTGTCGCGACTCCATCGAGCGCAGGGTACCGAAGACCATCAGCAACGACAGCGCAGCAAAGTACGCCATGTGTTTAAGCTCTACGACACCCCGGGCAAAGGGCTCAAAGTGGTCGTAAGCGCAGAGCTGGGAAATCACACCGAGCAGGTCGGTGGGCAGCGCTGCTTCGTTCCAGCTGAGATTCCACAACAGCAATACCACGCCATAAGTAAACATCGCGGCAATTAGCTGGGTCCGGGTCAACGAAGAAACGAAAATGCCTATCAGCACCATCGTAGAAACCAGCATAAACAAGCCGAGATAAATCGCCTTGAGCTGCGACAGGTCGAAGGGCTGTATGTAGTAGATCATGGCCGGGTACAGCACCGTTGAGCCCAGTAAAACCAGGAACACGCACATGCACGCCAGGTACTTGGCGGCCAGTATCTCTCCGTCTCGCAGCGGCGAAGTGTAAAGCAGCTCGATCGTGCCCAGGTGTTTCTCCTCGGCATAAACCCGCATGGTCACCAGGGGTATGACCGTCAATACCACCCTCACGATGTCGTTGAACAGCCGCTGCCACAGGTGCTCGACGATGCTGTCACCGAAGCCGAAGGTGATAAAGGCGTTGAGGTCGGTGTAGAAGTAGTAGCCGGACAGCGCGAGAAACACGGCCGCTACGAAGTATACCAGCGGTGAACCGAAGAATCCGCGCAGCTCTCGGCGAAGCAGTGCCGCGAACCTTTTCAACGGCCTTCCCCGTCTTCAAGTATCTTGACGAACAGTTCCTCAAGGCTCATCACGCGTGGTGTGGCTTCGTACAGGGGCCAGCCCCGCTCGCTTATTTCGCGTACCAGGGCGGGCACGAGGTCGGTAGCCTGCGCAGCTGTCACCAGCAAGGAAACCGTGCCATCGGAAGCCGTGCCTGTGAGCTCAACCGACTCCACCCCGTCGACGGCCTCCAGCACCCGAGCAGCCTCGGCGGCGTCGGCTCTCAACCGGAGAACCGCCTCCCGTTTGCCAACTGTCTTTTTTGTCAGGCCTTCTGCCGTGTCCTCGGCTACCAGCCGGCCCTCGTCGAGAATGAGCACCCGCCTGCAGGTCGCGCTGACCTCGGGCAGGATGTGGGTGGACAGCAGCACGGTCGATCGCCCGGCGAGCTCCCCGATCAAGGATCGTATCTCGACAATCTGGCGGGGATCGAGACCAACCGTGGGCTCATCGAGAATGAGCACCTTGGGTTCGTGTACGATAGCCTGGGCAATGCCCACCCGCTGGCGATAGCCCTTGGACATCTTGCCAATGGTGCGCCGGGCCATGTGGGCCAGGCCGCACTCCTCCATGACATCGTCTACGCGTTGCTTGACGTTACCACCGTAGTCGCGGGTACGCGCAGCGAAAGTGAGATAACCGCGCACGTTCATATCGGGATAAAGCGCGATATTCTCAGGCAGGTAGCCGATGTGGCGCCGCGCTCCAAGAGAGTCTTCTACCAGGTCGACGCCCGCCACGCTGCAAGTGCCAGCGGTGGGGGCAAAGAAACCCGTAAGCATGCGCATGATGGTGGTCTTGCCCGAACCATTGGGTCCGAGCAGTCCAACTATATCGCCCGCCACTATATCAAAGGAAATATCATCAACCGCCCGCACGGGCCCGTAATTCTTGCTGAGGTGGTCGGCGTTTATCACTCGAGCTGTTGTAACCTTCCCCGGCTACCCGGGAGAGCAGTATAGCGGACCCCGAGCCAATGAAAAGACGCAGCTGGCGGGCGGCCGTGCACTGGAGCACGACCCGCCAGCCGGGTTAACCTGCCACACGCGCCACGGTCAGCCCGCGTCGATAACCGGGCGCCGCTGGATGAACTTGGGCTTTACCACCGCCATGACAACCGGAAGCAGGGTCAGCGACGCCGCCCAGCTGATGGTCATCCATATCGCGAGTAGAAGCCCCATCTCGGCGTCAAATCGGATCTTCGAAACCGTCCAGAACAGCGTAGACAGGACCATGGTGGCCGACACGAAGGTAACGTTCTTGCCAGCCGTGGTCACGGCCAGGTACACGGCCTCCCACACTCGCTGGTCGTTTTCCGCTTCCGAATAGGAGCCTTCCAGTTCGAAATACGACTCGATCGTACGGCTGACAATATACAAGCCATAGTCGATGCCGAAGCCGACACCCACAGTAACGACGGGAAGGGTGTTGATGTTGATACCCATACCCATCGCGCCCATGTACGCATTTATGACGAAGTTGGACGCTATGAGCGGTAGCAACATGATGATGCCCGACACGAACGAACGGTAAGTAAACAGCAGTACGATGAAAATCGTGCCGAAGCCCAGCGCGTTCATCAACACGTCGTTGGTCAACAACTCCTGGTTGGCTGCCGCAAGAACACCGATCAAGCCACCGGCCAGCTTGAATGCAGCCTTGTTCATGGGGTTGGCCTCGATGAACTCGTTGCAGCGGTGGATAATACGCGTGATGTTCTCGCCCTTGTGATCCCTGCAGAAGAAGGTCACGTGCGCGGTCGAATAATCCGTTTCCACGTACTTGGCGGTCTCCGTCGGGGGTGAACCCGAAAAGAAGATGAAGAACAACCCGCCGATATCGACCCAGCTGTTGGGTATCACACCCCACTTGGGCTCTAGTTCGTGAAAAACGCTGTTAACGGCCCGGATGATGTCTGCGAGCGAAAAGCTGTAGCCTACGCCCGAGTCGCGCTCGAGGTAGCGCTGGAACTTCTCCATGGTATGCAACGCCTGCGGATCCTTCATGGCGTTCTTATCGCGACCTTCCGCGACTACGATCAGCGGCTCCACGCCACCGAACTTGCCCTGTATCTTGCCGTGAGAAGCGTTATAGGGAGAGTCCAGGTGCAGCAGTGGCGAAGCAGAACTCGGATCACCAATGACCAGCTTGGTCCACTGCGTCGCGCAGACAATCGACAACGCCACCCAGAAAACCAGGGTAACCACCTGCCCGCGCTTGCTCAGCACGGCCGAGGCGAAGCTCTCGATCATGCGTTTGAAAGAGCCCTTGCTGCGCTTCTCGACCACGCTTTCTTCGGGTGCGGCGAGCATGTCGTAGATGATCGGGTTGAGCAGCAGTTCGGAGATGGTTATCGCCAGTATCCAGAAGGATGCCGTGATGGCCAGTTTCTGGAGCATGAGTATCGGCACCAGGATGATGACCAATACGCCCAGTGCGTCGGTGATAATGCCCGACAGTGTCGGCACGAAAAGCTCGGCAAACGAGGCTACAATGGCCTCGTGCTTGTTGAAGTTGTGAGTCCGGTATTCTTCGTAGTAGCGGTCGTGCATCTGCACGCTGTGACTCACAGCTCGAGCGGTAATAAAGAATGGAATCACCAGGGCTAATGGATCGAGGGCAAAGCCGATTATGTCGATGAAACCGAGCCCCCAGATAGCAGCCAGTACACCGGTGATGGTGGGCCGGAGCGCCCCCCTCCAATCATGGAAGTACAGGTAGAGCAGGATCCAGACGAACAGTGTCGCCGCGATGAAGATCCAGAATATTTCGTTTGAGTAGTGGTAGACCCAGCCGTACAGCCGCGGCTCACCCGCGACCCACACCTGGACGTCAGAGCCCCCTCCGACCAGGTTGACCGAGATTTTTTCCTCTCCGCGCAGGACACCGAGCTCTACGCCTTTGCCTTCAACGTCGGCAACCGCGTTTCCGATCTGCCAGCGATGATGAGCCGTGTCCCCGTTGACCGAGACAATTACGTCACCCAGTTGCAGGCCCGAGCTTTCGGCCACTGACCCGGGAAAAAACTTTTTGACGAGAACACCGGTACCGGGCTCCACGTGGTAAGCCGCGGCCCTGTCGGGGTCTACGTCTACGAGCTGCGCGCCTACCCAGCCTTCCTTGTGTGGCCGTATGACGCGCTCGTTCATCTCGTCGAATATGCGACGGTAATCGAGCCTTCCCTCGATGAAGTTAGCCCTTACAATCGCCGCACGGTCGTCCAGCGAGACAAGTATGCCGTATATGTTTTCGGAGTTGTGGACGATCCGCTTGATGTCGGCCGCTTCTTCCGCGGTGCGCGGCATGCCGATCATGACCGGCTCCGATCGCATCGTTCCGCCGGCTGCCACCGCCAGGTGACGGGTGGTGCGATGGCCGATAGAGTCGATCTGGTTGTGGTTAACCCCGTAGATCTTGTCCACTTCCTCGGTCATCAAGTAGATCTGGCCGAGGTTCTCAACGTTGAAGATGTCCGAGTCTTCTTTCTCGAACATCATCATGATGTTATTGGCGCCACCGAAGTTCTTCGAGTAGCGGTTGTGAATCTTGATGAACTCGTGCGACTGCGGCAGCAGGTCACCGAAACTCGTGATCATCGTGAGGTTGGTAGCACGCCAGCCGAAGAAGGCGGTCACCACCACGACCGCGATGGTCACGGGAACACGAGAGCGTATGAGAATTTCGCCGAGCAGGTAAAGTGATTTCTTGTTTTCGCGACTCATTCAGGTCAGTCCCCTAGCCCATGCGGCGGTACCAGGTCTTGCCGCCATCGGTCGTGTTCATTATGAGGCCGAATCCACCGACCACCCAGCCATTTTCGTTATCGATAAAGCGTATCCGTCGCACCCAGCTGTTGATCGCTGTGCCAAAGCTTCCCCTTGAGAGCCTTCCATCGTCGCCGGTCTTCACGACCTGGCCCGAGGAACCGACCGCCCAGACGGTCCCGTCTCCCAGCACGGTGCCGGAATAGAAAGGATCCACGTATTCCTTGACTCCGTGGGGCTCGAAGCCCCAGGTCTTACCACCGTCCGAGGATCTTCCCACGCGGCCGTCGAGCCCGACCACGACCCCGCTCTTGCCGTCGGCAGCGATCTCGACATCGAACAAGGTTGGCAAGTCCATGATGTCAAAAATAGTTTCGTCCATCAGGCTCTTCTGCCGTTCCATCCAGGTCTCACCACCATCGGCGGTGTGGTAGATCTTACCAAACTCGCCCACGACAAAACCGTTCTGATCGTCGACAAATTCGACATCGTAGAGAACCGGATCCTCGAACACGATGGCCCAGTTAGGGTCGATGTCGGTGTTCTCAGCAGTGAGCGTCTGAACGCTCCAGCTCGCGCCCCCGTCGTCAGTGCGCATGAAGACCGACCGGTCACCGATGGCGACCGCACTATCCGCGTCCAGCGCCTGTACTGAAAAGAGGTAGGCCTGGGGGCACTCCTCCGAAGCGAACTGTCGGCATTCGCGCTCGAGGCGTGCCTCTTCGACCTCTATAGTATCAAGATTCTTGCTACCGAGGCTACGCAGGATTTCGGCCGCCGCGTCTTTCTCCAACCGGCAATCGTCGTAGACACTATCGCGGTACTCCGTGTCGCGGCAGTCAGCAGTAGTAAAAATCTCCGGGGTCTGCCGTGTCCAGCTATTACCGCCGTCCACGGTTCGAAGGATCATGCCCTCCTGGCCAACTATCCAACCGTTCTTGTCATCGGAAAAACTTATGCTGAACAGGCCGCTGTCGGTGCCCGAGTCGACAAGGTCCCAGCTCATGCCCCCGTTGGAACTCGAAAGGATCTTGCCGCCATAGCCCACGACAAAAACGTTTTGTTCGTCGAGAACGGCCACATCGAAGAACTTGTCAGAAACGTAGATCTTCTGGCTTCCCAGCGGCTCGAAATCCCCCGAGCCGTGGCAGCCGGCCGCGACCATCGCGGCGACCATAAAAAGGCCCAGGCGCAGAGCCGGTAACACAACAGCCCCCCTAGAGGCTGCCCGGAACGAAGCCGTCTGCGCAGAGACGGCCCGGAAAAACGGGTGATCAATCAGCATGAAAATCTCCTATCAAAAGACGCGTGGGTGCTCGAAGCTGTATCGTTCAGGAGTCGACTACCAATAGTCGAGAACGTCCCCGTTTATCGGCCTGAGGCCGCAGTGTCAAGGATTAAGCAGGCTTTTCTGCCAGCCGTAGCCGCCAGTGGCCATAGGCGACGCATGTCCGGAAAGGAAAGCCGGGGACGCGGTCAGGCCTGGCCCTCAGTCGGGGAAATACTCGCGGCGGTCAGCACCCTGCACAAGCAGCTGCTGATCTATCCGCCAGGCCCCCTCTTCTTTGATGAGATCGTAGAGTTCGTGCTCGTCCAATCCCAATTGGTTCAGGAATTTGTCTTGGGACTTCAGTAAGTTAGGCACACGGGCCTTGTCGTCGGTGACACGAGCCGGGTAGACCTCGAAACCAAATATTTTGACCTCGGCTAACTCGACTATGTACTTCTGTTCTTTTGCCCAGGTGTCACGATCCTTGCCAGCCCTCAAGGTGGAGGAGACATAGTCGTAGGCGTCACCGAAACGATGCTCCTGCATAGCGAGCAGGTAGGCTTTGACGGCTTCATCGGCAGCCAACGTGCCGGGCTTTGCAGAATCCTGTTCTTCAGCCGCACCCGCTGGTCTTTTGCTGTCGGCCGTTGCGAGGGGTGGCAAAGCCAGGGCACAGAGTAGACCGAGAGCCAGGAACACGAAAAAGCCGGACGCGCGCACGAAAACTTTCATGGCTTCATGGTAACAACCGGCCGAACGAAGGCAACACTCCGACGCCCCGGCCTGGGAGAAATCGCCACAGGCGAGGTTTTTTCAGCCTCCAGAAGAAGCCAGGCAGCTCGATTCGCGTAGAGGGTGTGACGAAAATTACTTCGCCAGGCTCGCAGCTTACCCGCTGAACCCCCTCCTATTGACCGCATACCCGAAGCCTTGCTGAGAAGCAGGAGTGGCTTGGGCCCCCCGATCAACGCTTGGTAATCGACAGCACTCGGCTTCCTGAAAAGAGGACGATCTGCGTAAAAGCGAAAAGACCAGGGCCTTATGCCCCAGGAAGCCAGCCGGACCTCCGCGGGAACCTCGGCGGAGACCAGGGCCGCGAGATCGGCGTCGCTGGTGAACGGGCTCACGCGAGGGCCCAGCGCCAACGAAAACAACAGGCTTACGAGAAACATCGAGCTGCACAGCAACGCGCTTATGCGCCCGACACTGAAAAGCCGACGCCAGCTCGACAGGGCCAGCAAGCCCCCGGCAGTGGCGAACCAGAACAACAGGGTCGCCGGTCCCTGGTATACGGCGCCGGTTTCCTCGAGGTAAAACCAGACTGAGGCGGGTCCAAGCGCGACCATGATTGCTGCCGAAGCGGCCAGCGCCAAACCGTTGAAGCCAGTGGCTCGCCGTCCACTGTTATCATCCAACCAGCGCGCTACCAGTACCGCCGCCGCCGGAAAGGCCGGCATGATGTAAGTTGCCAGCTTGCCATGAGACAGCGAGAAGAAGACCAGTACCCAGCAGCAGAACACGGCGAGCCAGCGACTGGAGTCGCGACCGGCCAGGGCCCTTGAGACAGCGGCCGGCAGTAACGCCGACCAGGGCAGGAGACAGGCAATGCCAACAGGAATAAAGAACCACAGTGGTTGAGCGTGAAACGAAACTCCCCCCGCGCCGGTGTAGCGCCCGATGTTGTGAACGAGGACAAACTCGCGAACGTAATCGGGGTTGCGCAGGAACGTGGGAAGCAGCCAGGCGCAGACCACCAGGCTGAAGATCAGCACTCCCCTGCCCGGCCTCAGCCGAGAGAACTTGATGCGCCCGCTGATAAGGAACAACAACAGCGGCAACAATAGCAGCAAAACAGCCACCGGTCCCTTGGTCAAAGTCGCCAGGGCGGCAAAAACCCAGGTGTCCCAAGGAAGAGGGCTACCCTCTTCGGCGTCGAGCCAGGCAGCCACCCTGAAAACCGTGGCGGTAATAAACAGCATCAGCAGGGAATCAAAATTGGCGAAGCGGCCCACCAAGGGGAAGCAAGGAACGCAGAGCAGCAGGCCCGTCGCCAGCAGGCCACTAGCGGTTTGGCTGTCTTCCTGGCTACTGGCGGGCCGCGAAGCCTCCAGGTAGACAAACAAGACCGTGCCGAGGCAGGCCAGGGCCGGTACGAACCTGGCCGCAAACTCGTTGACACCAAGCGCTCCGTACGCGAGACCGACGAGAAGGTAGAAAAATGAGGGCTTGTGATGGTACGGGGCTCCGTTGACGGTCGGTGCCCACCACTGTCCCGACTCGAAAATTTCTCTGGCGATGAGCGCGTGCTTGGCCTCATCGGGATCCCACAGCGCATAATCACCGAGCCCTGCAAACAACAGCGCGCAAGCCCCGGCTGCGGCCAGCAACATTCCCGCTGTCCGCCCAGCCATCGGAACGATACTAGCGCCCACCCTGTTGCCGGGCAAGACCCGTTTGCCCGTCCGCGCGTTGCGGTCTAAAAGGACGCATGACGGAAACCACTGAAAAGAATGCTGAAGAAACCGTTGAGCAGCCCTCGACGGGCGAAAGACTCGCCGACCTCTTCGAGTCCTTCAACAAAACCGAACTTGCCAGCGGGGTCCCCGAATGCTGCGTGCAACTCAAACTGACCGGCGACAGCGGCGGTGACTACAAGTTGCAGCTCAGTGGCGGTCGCGTAAAAGTCGAAGCCGGCAGCGCGGACAGCGCGGCGGTGAGCGTTACCCTCTCGGCAGAAGACCTGGTCGCGGTCGCCGACGGCAAGTACGACGGAAGGCTCCTGGTAGCCAGCGAAAAAATCGTCGTCGAGGGCGACCAGGACCTGGCTCTCGCCATGGGCACCCTGTTCTCAGATTCGAGTTCCGACTGAACACCCGGTCAGGACAGGCAAGAGGCGAGCTGCCTGCGTGGCGCCCGTTCAGGCCACGTGGTGCAGCGGTGCGACCAGACGGGCGCTGTGGCAACGCGACCTGGTCCTGCCCGCGAAAACGTCACGAATGACAGCGAGAACCACCTCGTCGTCGAAGGGCTTGGAAAGGTACAGATCAGCGCCCGCTTCCAGTGCCCGCAACTCGTCAGCCTTCTGCCCGCGAGCGGTCAGTATCAACACGTAGGCGTCCCGAAGATCAACGTCTGATCGTATACTGCGGCACAGCTCGTAACCGTCCATGCCGGGCATCATGACATCGAGAAGCACGACCTTGGGTCTCTGTTCGCGAACCAGGGCGAGCCCTTCGAGGCCGTCACAGGCCGTGCCGACCTGCAAGCCCTCGGCTTCCAATATAAAGGCTACCGTCTCGCGGATATTGGGCTCGTCGTCGACGAGGACAACGCTATCCGTCAGGGGGCAAGAGGCTTCGTGGTTGCGCGATCCTGTGTTCAAGGGCGACTCTCCCTGCCGTGCGTTGACCACACGACCTCCAAACAGCTTAACCTTTGACGGCCTTGAGCTGCTACCGAAATCTCGATTGCGGGCCCAGCGCCAAGCTCTTTTATGGCGTGTGCCTTGCGCTGTGCTGCAATCGGTGCTCCCCCCCGTTCGGGGTGGAGGCCTCGAGCCAATTCTTGCAGCTCCACGCGGGCAGGCTTACCCTCGAATTGATGCCATGGATGTTGATGCAGGCTGGTCCCCTGCAAGCATTGCCTCGCACCGCGGGCCAGGAGGCGGGCGAGGATTATACGCGTACGCCTGCTGGCAGCGAGCAGCTTCGGTCTGCCCAGGGAGCCAGCGAAAGCAGCGCCGAGCCCACGACCTCGGCCACGGATGAAGCCGCCGCCGGCGAGCAAGAACCGGATCCTCCCGAGCCGTCGCTCGCCGGCGAGGCCGTACCAACTTCGGACGACAGCAAGGCCACGACACGGACCCTGGAACTCGTTCCCGGTCGAACAAGAGCCATGGAAACCAGTGACAGCGGAGACCACGCCGACGCCATGGAGATCGAGGAACCGCCTGCCAGCACGGTAAAGCAGCCCTGCCTCGCCTGGATCATGCACGGCGACATCAGCAGGGCCCTGTACCAGGCTGGACTTGCCGAAGTCCTACTTGAAAAAATCGGCCCACCTGCCGTTGTTTACTCGGGTGGCACTTCCACCCTCAACGCGCTGATGCTCGCAAACGGCAGCAGCGAAGAACTTGCAAGGGGCTGGGAGAAACTTCGTGCCCAGCACATCCTCTTTGATACCGCGCTCGAACACGCCCCCCTTCTGGCGCCACGAGGACGGGAAACCAGCAGGCTGGTCGGCTTCGTTGAGAACGCCCTCGGCTACGGGGACACCGACCAACCGCTGGTCGAATTACAGATGTTCTGCGGCGAGCACTACTCGGCCCTGCCCGGTGGTAGCGCCCAGCCGGGCAGCATGGGAGTCGCCACGGCGAGCCTCACCGAGCAGAACAGCGGAGCCTGGCCATGGGAGCGTGCGATCCGGCACCTGCTGGCAAGCCGGGTAGAAAGGGTGCTGTTACTCGGGGTCGATGACGCGGTTTCGCGGTCACTGGAATTGGAGCAGGCAATGCACACTGCTTCTGAAAGAAACATCAAGGTCAGTGTAATCGGCTTCGACAGCGGCGAGAGGCCGGGACTACTCGACTACCTGCTGCCTGGTTCAGGCAGCCCCGAGCGGCTCATGCGCGACGGACGCGAAGCGGCGCTGAGTTGGATCGACGATGAAGAAATCCACCCGGCCATGGCCACCTGAACAAAGCCCGGCTGCCTGAAGTGAACGGCTGGTCAAGGTTGGACAGGGGGCGCCTCAGCGCCCGACTCGTCCCCCGGCAAAGCATCGTCACCGCCCGATTCGCCCTCCACCGCGTCTCCCGTTGTTTCCGCAGCCGGAGAATCGCCGTCGGCCTGTTCAGCGCGCCAGCGCAGGGTCGATAAGGAGAGCATAAGTGGTGCATAAAACGGGGCCTCGCGGAACTGGGGCTCCTTGGTGGTGAGCTTGGCCACGAAGTACTCAGACTTATCGGGCGCCAGCATTATGAAGAAGGTTTCCTGTACGTTTTCTTCACCCACCTTCACGACCAGCGAAAAAGTAAAAATACCCGACGCCTTCTCGAGGACCTGCACCCGGGTAAATGCCACGAGCGCCTCGCCCCTGAGTTGAGTGTGCTGGTTCCAGGCCGCGGTGGCTGCCGAAGCGGAGTCGCCCTGGTAATCGGGGTCATCCACCTTGTGAGACTCCGCGATAAAGTGGCAACGCTGATTTATGTCCACATCCGAAACGCGCTCGGCATAAACGGCCTGGAAGGAAGTCGCCGAAGACTGGGTCTCTCGCCAGTTGTCGACCGGGGGAGAGCTCAGCGAAAAGCCTCCCAGGTCGTAGCTGGGCGGCATGGGGTTGAGAACGAGCATTCCCTGGGCCCTGACCGCGAGCGGAAAAACCAGGACAAGTACCAGGGCCCACAGCCACTCCCCCGCGCCTACCCTCGGGCTACGGGAGCCCGGGCTAAGCCGGGAATCGGCATCGGCCGACTCAAGCATCATTGGCGTCATCCGCCTCGACTGCCTCGCAGCTCTGCAACAGGGCCGAAACCAGTGGCAGCATGTCTCCACCCTTGACCACGTAGTCACTCGCCTGCCACCGTTCGGCGGTGTTGCGATCAAACTTCTGGGGGTTAGAGGTATAAAGAATGATCGGCACGCGACTGTGGGCCTTGAAGGCCGGGTCGTTCCTGATGATGCGACAAACGTGGCCACCGTCTGCGCCTGGCATATCAGGCTCGAGCACCACCGCATCGACGTCGTGGTAACAGAGCTTCGACAGGCAATCTTCTGCGCTCGAGGCCGTAACCACCTGGTAACCGGTCCGCGAAAGGTAGATAGAGAGAACGGTGCGCGCGTCGGGCGACGAATCGACCACCAACACATTGCGCCGGGATCGTGAGCGCTGGCGTACCCGTCCTCCCATGACCGCGAGCTCGCGGTCAGCCAGCTGAGCTATGAGCCGCTGGTCCAGGTCAGGAAAATTCTCCGCCTGTACGGCAGGCTCATCCGGGCGGACAGCCGGGGCTGGCTCGGCTGTCTCGGTTTCGGAAGCGACGGGCCGGCCGGTGGCTGTCTCGCGGTGGTCCACCCCAGCGCTAAGGCCAGCAGCGCTACCGCTGCCCAACAGTTTAGCAAAGCCGTCTACTCGGGCGCGCACCGAGGCCACGTTGTTGCCCAGACGCACGATCTTCTGTTCGATGCTCTCCAGTCGCTCAGCCGAGGCCGCGGCACCGGAAACAGCGACAGCTGACGGCGGTGACTGAATAGCTTCTACAGGTGGCTCTTCTTCCCGCAACGGGGTTTCTTCTTCCCGCAACGGGGTTTCGGCGGGCAACGGCTCTTCAGCTGCGAATGCATCAACGGAAGGAAAAACCGCTGCCGGGGCTTCGCGCGACAAGGGGCGTTCGAAATCCGGATCACCGACCTGCAGTTCCAGCGTTTCCAAGCGCTCCGCCTGGGCTTCCAGCAAGTCGGTCATCGAAGCAAGCATGTCGGTCGCCGATTCAACCTTGCCACCGAGAGATTCGATTTCGTTCTCGAGGCCGTGGGCGTGGTCGAGACCACCAAGGTCGCCCTGCAGCCTGCGCGTACCCGGTGTTTCTTGCGAACGCTCAGTTTCGCGGGCTGTCCTCGGTGATTCCGGGCGCTCGCGTTCGCGTGTTGAGACCCGCGCTTCGGTTTCAGCGCTGGCGAGCTGGTCGATCAGACCGTCGACCTGTAACCTCAGCGACTCAAGCGCGTCGCCGACGCTGAGTTCACCCAGGGCTTTACCCAGGCCACCGCCCAGGGCTTCCGAGTTGACACTACCTTCCCGATCCACTGCCATTCCGCCACACCTCCCGCTACATCCTGTTTATCGTAAGTATGCCCGGTATGAAAGACCCCGGGCCCATATCCTGTGCGCCGAAGCTCATGGCCCAGACCAACCCGGCAGAAACACGCCTCCCCGGATCAGGCCCCTTCTCTTTCGCGGGCGTAATTACCTCGCGGAAGGGTGGGAAGATTCATCACGCTCTTGGGAAACAGCTTGACCAGGTAGTTGACGATGTCCTTGACCGAAATGACTCCCACCGGCGCATCCGAGTTGTCGACCAGCGGAATGTGGCGATAGCCGCCCAGGCTCATCTTGTTCAAGGCGTAGGCTATTGAATCGCTGGGCCTGAGAGTTTCGGGGTTGCCCGTCATCAACTTACGCACCGGCGTCTTGGTCACCTCCGGGCCCAGCCCGACCAGGTTGTTCAAGACATCCCTCTCTGTGAAAATACCCTTCAAGCGATTAGACCGGACGACCAGCACGCAGCCCATTCCCTGCTCGCGCATCACCGCCACGGCCTCCAGTGCCGGTGTTTGCGGACCGACCACCACCGGTTTACGCGGTTCGAGCGTACTCACGGGCTCGCGCAGCGCGTCTTCGTCGAGCACGCCATCGCCACTTACCCCCTTGAGTTCTTCCATGCTCTCATCGATGAATTCTTCAACTCCTTCGGTCTCTTTCATCTCTGTTCTCTCCTGTTGCCCGTTCGAGGGGCATCCCAAGGCACGCCCGATGAACTTACAAGCGCCCTATTCAACTGTCCAAGTGTCCCCACCACAGAACAGCTTGTTGAAGTCGGGCTTTCCCATCTCGCTGAGTGCGCGTTCAGCCTGTGCCATGACTTCCTTCTCGTAAATCGGCCTGTCCATGGCTCGTATAACGCCCAACGGCACTGGGAACTCGGGTCGCTCCAGGCGACTTAGAAAAAACCCGAGAGCCTCGTTGGTTTCATCGTGCAACAGCACTTGCTCCGCTGGCGTCGAGTCCATGCTCACGACTTGCGGAGACATGTCCTTGCCCAGGGCCACACCCATGCGGGCATCCTCGGGACCAAAAAGCAGCGGCTGCCCGTGCTCGAGGACCAGCTGGTTCTCAATACGAGAACCTTTACCCGAAACCTCCTCGAAACATCCATCGTTAAAGATAGGACAGTTCTGCAGGATCTCGATAAACGACGTCCCCTTGTGTTCAACGGCCCGGGTGAGCATCGCCTGGAGATGCCGGGTCTCGGTATCAACAGTGCGCGCGACAAAGGTCGCGTCGGCCCCCAGCGCCAGGGAAACCGTATCAAAAGGATGATCGGCTACACCCAGGGGGCTCGACTTGGTGATCTGGCCCATCCTCGACGTGGGAGAGTACTGCCCCTTGGTGAGACCATAAATCTCGTTATTGAACAGCAGGACGTTGATATCCAGGTTACGCCGCAGCAGGTGGATGAGATGGTTGCCGCCGATGCTCAGGCCATCGCCGTCACCCGTTACCACCCACACCGACAGGTCCGGCCTGGCCAGCTTGAGTCCCGAAGCAACGGCGGTAGCCCGGCCGTGAATGCTGTGAAACCCGTAGGTGTTCATGTAGTACGGAAAACGGCTGGAGCAGCCGATACCCGAAACGAACACTATGTTTTCGCGCGGTATATTCAGCTCGGGCATCACCCGCTGCACCTGCGCAAGTATCGCGTAGTCGCCGCAACCCGGACACCAACGAACGTCCTGGTCGCTGACGAAATCCTTGCGATTCAGTTTTGCCTGCTCGCCACTCATCGACCTTCCTCCACTATGGCTTTCACCCTCGCCTTCAGTTCGCCCACCTTGAAGGGTTGCCCCTGTACCCGCGACACCGGTATGGCGTCAACCAGGAGTCGTTCCCTCAGAATGCGCACCAGCTGGCCCATGTTGAGCTCAGGGACCACGATGGTCTTGTACCTCGCAAAAATCCGTTTCAGCTCTTCGACGGGTAGTGGGTTGAGCCACCTGAGCTGAAGATGCCCGGTGGCCAGACCCTCAGCGTTGAGCTCTTCGGTCGCCTGGGCCAGGGCACCGTAGGTAGAACCCCAGCCCACCATGAGCAACTCGCCCAGTTCGCTGCCCTCAACACAGAGCGGATTGAGGTCTTCGCTCACACGCTCGATCTTTTCTGCTCGCACCCGCGTCATGCGCTCGTGGTTAGCCGGGTCGTAGCTGATATCGCCCGAGTCGTAGTCTTTCTCAAGGCCACCGATGCGGTGTTCAAAGCCCGGCGTGCCCGGTATCACCCAGGGCCTCGATAAGGTGTCCTCGTTGCGCAGGTAGGGATGAAAACCCAGGTCGCCCTTCCAGTAGCGGACCGAGATATCGGGGAGCTCGTCGTAGTCGGGTATTTTCCAGGGCTGGGCGCCGTTGGCCAGGTAACCGTCCGACAGAATCATCACCGGCACCATGTACTTGAGCGCAACGTGAACCGCTTCGAAGGCCATGTCGAAGCACTCCACGGGGGTCGCCGGCGCGACGATGGCCAAGGGGCTCTCCCCGTTGCGGCCGAAAAAAGCCTGCATAAGATCGGCCTGCTCGGTCTTGGTCGGCAGGCCGGTGCTCGGCCCTCCGCGCTGAACGTTGACGACTACCAGGGGCAGCTCGGTTATCACCGCCAGGCCCAGGGCCTCGCCCTTGAGCGCAATTCCAGGACCGCTGGACGCGGTCACGCCCAAGGCACCACCGAACGAAGCGCCTATGGCCGAACAAACCGCCGCGATCTCGTCCTCGCCCTGGAAGGTGGTTACGTCAAAGTTCTTGTGTGCCGCCAGCTCGTGGAGAATATCACTGGCCGGGGTGATGGGGTACGAGCCGAAGAACATGCTCTTGCCCGCCTTCGATGCCGCCGCCATGAGCCCAAGCGCCAGGGCCCTGTTACCGGTCATGTTGGTGTAGGTACCCGGCTCGATGTCGGCCGGTTTGACCTCGTAGGTGTGAACGAACACCTCGGTGGTCTCGCCGAAGTTCCATCCCGCCTTGAACACCCGCGTGTTGGCCTCGACCAGGGCCGGTGACTTCGCGAACTTGCTCTCTATCCAGGTAAGCGTCTGCTCGATCGGACGATTGAACATCCAGGAACAGAGGCCCAGTGCAAAGAAGTTCTTGCACCTCACCATTGTCTTGTTGGGCAGGCCCATGTCGGAAATGGAATCCGTGGTCATACGGGTGAGCGGCACAGAGTATACGCGAACTCTCTTGTTTAGACTCGCGTCGGCGAGCGGGTCCCCGTCCATTCCTGCCTTACGAATATTGGCGAGCGTAAACGCGTCGCTGTCGGCCACCAGTATACCGCCATCCCTCAAGTCAGCGATGTTCACGCTCAACGCCGCCGGGTTCATGACCACGAGCACGTCGGGGCGATCGCCGGGAGTAAAGACCCGGCCCTGGGAAAAATTAACCTGGAATCCACTCACACCCGCCAGCGTGCCGGCGGGTGCCCTGATCTCGGCCGGGTAGTCAGGCAAGGTGGCAATATCGTTGCCCGCTACGGCCGACTCGTTGGTAAACTGCGTGCCCGTCAGCTGCATGCCATCGCCCGAGTCCCCGGCAAAGCGAATCACGACGGTGTCGATCTGCTCTACGGGCTTTTCTCGCACATTAGTCTCCGAGGGGACTTCAGCCATTTAATTGCCTCACTATCATCAGATTTGCCCGTAGCACCTGCTGGCTGCCCACGCAGGACGGTCAGCAGGGTCGGTTCTTCCAAGCTAAACAAGCAAGATTACGATATCAAATACTCAAGCCCTAATTACACAAGTAATTCTAATTTACCTGAACCCGCCTCAGCCCGGTTACTCTGAACTGAAGCTGGGGTTATTCAGCGGAAGCCGTTTCGGCTGCCGGACGGGTCTTCCAGCGCCGGTGGGCCCAGTTCCACTGCTCGGGCCGGGATCGCACCTGCTGCTCTACGAGCTCGGTATAGTTGGCAGTAAGATCTGTAGCCGCCTGTCGCCTGTCGGCCGGTGACAAAGGTGGATGCACCGCCGGCCTCACATCAATCACGAGGCCGTCGCTGTCCCAGCTGGCAAATACCGGCAGAACGGGGGCCGAGCTCGCCAACGACAACCTCGCCAGCATGGTCGACGTACAGGCCGGACGACCAAAGAAATCCACGAAAACCCCCCTCCCGTGGCCCTGGTTCTGGTCCAAGGGGGCTGCCACCACGCCGCCGGCAGCAAGAACGCTCACTATTTCGCGCAGGGCACTGCCCCTGCCCACCGAGCTCACGCCGGCCTCTGATCGCTGGGCCAGCAGAAAATCGTTTATCAGCCTGTTCCGCATTGGCCGGTAAAAGGCGCTCATGGCTACGCCACTGTTACCGACAGCCCGGGCCATCAATTCGAAATTGGCGCTGTGAGCGGTCAGTAACAACACCCCGTTGCCAGCACCGGCCAGTTCAGATACCGCAGCGACAACCTTTTCGACGCCGCGGATACTCCCGTTGGCCAGCAAGGCACGCGAATGCATGAGTTCGGCCATCATGCGTCCCCAGCTGCGAAAAACGACCCTGGAGCAACGATTTCGCTGGCCGGCGTCCCAGGAAGGAAACGCCTGGCGCAGGTTGCTGTCGATGACCCGCCTGTGACGGGCGTCGACCCTGGAGGCCAGGCTGCCGAGGCCCTCGAGGGCGCCCCTTGTCACCGCCAGTGGCAGCGCGGCACCCAGTGCCCAGGCCGCTCGCAACATGCCATATGCGACCATGTCAATTACTCTGCCCACCCCCGCAAGTGTAACCCCAGCCGCCCTCCCGCCCAAGCTCACCCGGGGGGACAGCAGCCTGTCGTCTCCTTGAGCAAACACCGGCAGCCTGCTAGGCCTGACCGATGGCATCTACCGATAATTCCGCCACGAAGCAGGTCGAAAAGGACCGCGCGTGGATTTTTCGTACCTACTCTGGCCACAGCTCGGCCGAGGCCTCGAACGCGCTCTACAGGGGCAACCTTGAAAAGGGCCAGACCGGCCTGAGCGTAGCTTTCGATCTGCCTACGCAGACCGGTTACGACTCGGACCATCCCCTCGCGCGCGGCGAAGTAGGTAAAGTCGGCGTGCCGGTTGACAGCATCGCCGACATGGAAACCTTGTTCAACGACATACCGTTGGACCGCATGAACACGTCGATGACCATCAACGCCACCGCCGCCTGGCTGCTGGCGCTGTACGTCGCGGTGGCCGAGCGCCAGGGGGTTGACCCCGGTGGCCTGCAGGGGACCATTCAGAACGACATCATCAAGGAATACCTTTCGCGGGGCACCTACGTGTTTCCTCCCACCCAGTCGATGCGTCTCACCGGCGACATCATCGAGTACACGATCAGCAATATTCCAAAGTGGAACCCGATCAACATCTGCAGCTACCACCTGCAGGAGGCCGGGGCCACGCCGTCCGAGGAACTCGCGTTCACGCTGGCAAACGCCATAGCCGTACTCGACGAGGTCAATAAACGACCCGGAATGGACAGCGAGACCATGGTACGGGTCTTCGGCCGTATCTCATTCTTCGTGAACGCCAGCATCCGTTTCATAGAAGAGACTTGCAAGATGCGCGCGTTTGTCGAGACCTGGGACAAGCTCGGGCGCGAACGCTACGGGGTGGAAGACCCCAAGCTCAGGCGGTTCCGTTACGGCGTGCAGGTCAATTCGCTGGGCCTCACCGAGCAGCAACCCGAGAACAACGCCATCCGAATAGCGCTGGAGATGCTCGGGGTTGTGCTGTCCAGAAAAGCCCGCGCGAGGGCCGTTCAGCTCCCGGCCTGGAACGAGGCCCTCGGCCTGCCCCGGCCCTGGGACCAGCAGTGGGCGCTGAGAACGCAACAGATAATGGCTTACGAAACCGACCTGCTGGAGTACGCCGACATCCTCGACGAATCGCCGGTGGTTCAGGCCAAGGTGGACAGCCTGATCGCAGAAGCCTACGAGGAGCTTGAGCGTATTGACGAGATGGACGGCGCGGTCGAGGCCGTCGAAGCCGGATACATGAAGCAGCGCCTGGTGGATTCCAACGCGCGGCGATTGCGCCGCATCGAGGCAGGCGAGCAGTGCGTCGTGGGAGTCAATCGCTGGGCCGAGAGTGAGCCTTCGCCGCTCACCTCGGACATGGACAACGCCATACTCAAGGTCGATGTATCGGCCGAGCGCGAGCAGATCGAACGCCTTGAAGCCTTCAGGGCAAAACGCAATAAAGACGATGTCGAGGTGGCCCTGCAGGCCCTGCGCGATTCGGCAACAAGCGGCAGCAACATCATGGAGAGCTCGATCGCTGCCGCTTCGGCCGGGCTGACTACCGGGGAGTGGTCACAGGTACTGCGCGACGTCTTCGGTGAATACCGCGCTCCCACCGGCGTGGGCGGCCAGTCGGCGGCCGACAACGAGGCTGTGGTTGCGGTACGCGAAAAGGTAAAAGCGCTCGGCGAGCGCCTCGGCCACACGCTGAGGCTGCTGGTTGGTAAACCGGGCCTCGACGGCCACAGCAACGGCGCAGAACAGATCGCGGTACGCGCGCGCGACTGCGGCATGGAGGTCATATATCACGGCATCCGCCTGACCAGTGACGAAATAGTGGCCACTGCCCAGGAAGAAGACGTGGACGCGATCGGCCTGAGTATACTTTCGGGATCACACATGACGCTGGTCCCCGACCTCGTAGACAAGATGAAGAAGCTCGAGCTTGGAGACGTGACCCTGGTCGTGGGCGGAATCATTCCCGACGCGGACGCCGACCAACTCAAGGCCCTGGGCGTCGCAGGGGTATACACCCCGCGGGACTTCGAATTGACCAGCATCATGAGCGACATCGTAGAACTGGTGAGCGACAAGCGCGGCTGAGCAACGAAGGAGCGGGCTCGGCGTTACTCGGCTCTTTCCAGCCGCGTGAGTGTTGCGCCCTCAGCGACCAGCAGATCACGCACGCCGTGGCCCACGCAGCAACAGCGGGGGAGATTCTCACCGCCGCGCAGTTTACTGCGACATGTAGATGCCGCCATTGGGTGCCAGCACCTGCCCGGTAAAAAACGAAGAGTCATCGCTCGCCAGGAACAACGCTGTGGTCGCCACCTCGGAAGCCGTGCCGAGTCGCTGCATCGGCGTCTGCATGGCAATCATGTCCAGGGTCGTTCTATCGACCGGGTCCAACAGCGGTGTTTCTATGAAGCCCGGGGCTATGGCGTTGGCACGAACACCGTAGCTGGCCCCTTCCCTGGCCGTCGCACGGGTAAAAGCCATGATGGCCCCCTTTGCGGCACAGTAGTCCGGGGCTCCGGTGAGCGACGCCGCTCCCATCAGGGATCCCATGTTGATGATTCTACCGCCGCCCTGTTCGCGCATGAGCGGCAGTGCCTCCCTGCAACAGTAAAACGTACCGTACATGTGTACGCGCATCATGCGATCGAACATCTCGTCGCTGAGCAATTCGATGCTGCGCAGGTGGGTTTTTATGCCCTGCCCCTGCATCGACTCTTCGATCTGGGCCTGCACCGCCGACGCATTAGCCTCGAGGTAGTCAGGGTCGGTGTGAATAATGCCAGCGTTATTAACGAGGATATCGATGCCGCCGAGTTCCGTGAGCAACGACGCGAAGGCCTCTTTCACCGACGACGAGTCGCTCACGTCGCAAGGCCCCGATACCGAACCCTGGGTCAGCTCACAACAACGGGCGGCAACGGAAGCCGCGGCGTCTTCGTTTATATCGCTGACGTAAACCCTGGCACCGTTGGCCGCATAAAGAATCGCTATTTCGGCACCCAGTCCCGAAGCCGCACCGGTTATAAAAGCCCTCTGTCCATCGAGTTTCATTCAGAACCCCTTCGAGTAATCCCAGCTGAAGCTGCTGTCTATGTTGATGTCGAGGAGCACCTGGTCTGCGAGGGTCGCGGCCGTCGCCTCGATGTAAGCGTCTCCCATTTCTTCGCCCAGGTAGTGCCGCGCAATGCGCCGGGCTTGCTCGCCGTCGGGTTCGGCGAAGGTCACCGTTCCGCGCAGGCAGATCCCCCGGTAAGGCGCCTGCCGCGTATCGAGGGTGACCGAAACCAAGGGGTTTACTCTCGCGCAGCGCGCTTTGTGCGAATTGGCGCCCACCATTATCTGGATGCGCTTGTCGCGGTATTCAAACCAGACCGGCGTGCCCTCCGGCGCTCCATGGTCATTTACAACCGACAGCACCGCGATCTCCGGTTCGGCCAGCAAGTCTTCGGCTTCTTCTTCGGTCAATCGTCCCATTGCGACTCCCTTGCGATCCCCTCGCCCGCGGAACCTACGTTGAAGCCACGAGTTACACAATGCCCAAGTTCGATCGTGCCGCCAGTATTGCGGCGTGGACCGGGCGGGGACGAAATGTCAGCGTACCCACCGTGGCAACGCTGGAATTTCCGAAAGATTTCAAGCGGGGCAACACGACCTGGAGGCCGCAAGCAGTTACGGGCTGGTTCTCTGTGCCCATCAGACCCAAGCCCGCGGGCCCAGTAAAAGCGCCTACTGTTATCGTCGGGGCATAGAAGAAAATGGAATCTGAATCTTCTGTCGACTTACCAGGGGATGGCCCTGACCGCGGGCAAGGGAACAACACCGATACTGCTGGCGTCACTCGCACTGGTAACTGTCAGGTCGAAGTCAGATTCACGTAGGTCGGAAACAGCGGCCGTAAAGTCACATCTTACAGTGTTAGAGGGACTCACCATCACGGCGCCGGGAGAGAAGAGCTCGATGCTCAGCGCCTGCCTAGACAGCCTGGTCGCAGAAACTGACACCGCGCTGTCGATAGCCCGGCACAGCGGGATCCCGGCCCCTTCTACAAAATCCCCGACGTTAGCGTCGAACTCGACCAGCAGGGTCAGCTCGACCATGGACACCCCCGTTTCAACGCGGAACATAACCGAGGTCACCGGTCCGCAGTTAAGTGAAACCTCAATGCCGACGGCCCTTCGAAGAATCTTCAACGCGTCGGTAGCCGTGATCGCACCACTACCGTCTACATCGCAAACGTAGTCGGGGCAGACCAGGTTCTGCCCGACGGCCCGGCGCAATAACATAAGCGCATCCGAAGCCGTCAGTCGCCTGTCATTGCTGCTATCACCGCAGATACGCTGGGTCAGGCACGCGTTCGAACAGCCATCACTGTCGTCCGTGTTGCCGTCGTCGCAGGCCTCGCCGGGGTCAAGCAAGCCGTCGCCACAGGTGGGCAGCGAGCAGTCGTTGCGGCAGGCGTCGCTGTTGTCCAGGTTGCCGTCGTCGCAGGCCTCGCCGGGGTCAAGCAAGCCGTCGCCACAGGTGGGCAGCGAGCAGTCGTTGCGGCAGGCGTCGCTGTTGTCCAGGTTGCCGTCGTCGCAGGCCTCGCCGGGATCAAGCATGCCGTCGCCGCAGCTGGGTAGCGAGCAGTCGTTGCGACAGGCGTCGCTGTTGTCCAGGTTGCCGTCGTCGCAGGCCTCGCCGGGGTCAAGCA
>Ga0114933_10000078_pt1 | contig 115033 bp, 76 predicted proteins | sample 4SBtaG_FD_89691 | JGI IMG/M metagenome (GOLD analysis project Ga0114933, IMG submission 89691) | Deep subsurface microbial communities from Kolumbo volcano to uncover new lineages of life (NeLLi) - 4SBTROV12_W25 metaG | ecosystem: Environmental > Aquatic > Marine > Volcanic | place: Kolumbo...
ACCGGCGCAGGCTCTTCCTCCACCGGCGCAGGCTCTTCCTCCACTGTCTCTTCCGAGCCCCCTGAAGATCCTTCCAACTCGAACTCTACCAAAGTAGTGCCAACTGCGATCATATCCCCTACATCTCCGCTCAGGGAAGAAACTACTCCATCAGTGGGAGAGGGTATGGTAACCGTTGCTTTGTCGGTCATTACATCCACAAGCGGGTCATCTTCGGAGACTTTGTCACCTACAGAAACATGCCATGTCACGACCTCGCCCTCAACTACTCCCTCCCCAATATCTGGAAGCTTGAATTCGTACGTTCCCATGCTCAATTCTCCTGTGTCTTGGCGATCGCCGCGGCTATCCTGTCCGGTCCGGGCATGTAATCCCATTCAGTAGTATGGGGAAAAGGTGTGTCCCAACCAGTAACTCTTTCGATTGGAGACTCAAGACTCCAGAAACACCTTTCTTGTATCGAAGCAACCATTTCTGCCCCAAAACCACTGGTTTTTGGAGCTTCGTGGACAATCACACATCGACCAGTTTTGGATATTGACTCCTCAATTGCCTCTTTGTCCCAGGGGACTAGTGTTTGAAGGTCGATCAAGTCACAGGAAATGCCACTATCCTTTATGGCCTGTTCACAAACATGCACCATGGCACCCCATGCAATTACCGTACAATCATTCCCTTCGAGGGCCAGCCGAGCTTGACCAAGTGGAATTGAGTAGTGGGATTCAGGAACCTCTGCCTCTGGGTGACCCCCCCATGTCGGGACATTGTGCGGGTCTCCGTAGAATGGGCCCCTGTAGCATCTTTTCGGCTCAAAGAAAATTACAGGATCATTATCTTCAATCGCACTGATTAGAAGTCCTTTGGCGTTGTATGGCGTAGAGCAGTAGACCACCTTGAGCCCTGGGGTGTGAGTGAACTGGGCTTCGGGAGACTGCGAGTGGTGATGCCCCCCTCTGATCCCTCCTCCAGCTGGAGTTCTGATTGTGACGGGGCACCAAAACTCCCCTCCGGACCTGTGTCTAACCTTTGCCATCTCATTTACGATTTGGTCATAGGCTGGGAAAATATAGTCTGCAAATTGAATCTCCACGACTGGTCGTAGCCCGTTAATCCCCATCCCAAAGGCAGTAGCAGCAATGCCTCCCTCCGAGAGGGGCGAGTCGAAGACACGGTGCTTTCCGAACTTTTCTTGAAGTCCATCAGAAGTCCTGAAAACCCCTCCGAAGTAGCCCACATCCTCTCCAAAAATTATCACATCCTCGTCATTCGAAAGCATGGTGTCCAGTGCACTATTGACCGATTCTACCATATTCATGTTGGGCATTATTCATCCCTCCACTTTTTCATTTCTTCCCATTGTTCCATAAGGTGCCAGGGCGGAGTCTCGTAAACCTCGGTAAAGATTGCATCCGATGAGGGGTATGGGCCATTCGCCAAGTCTCCGAACTTTACCGCCTCTTTGTAAGCGCTCATGATCTCGGAGTCTAGCTTTTCAGATAATTCATCGTGATCCTCCTCGGTCCACTCACCGATACTGATCAGATGATCCTTCAGCCTGTCGATTGGGTCTCCTCCGGGCCAGTATTCGTTTTCATCATGGGGCCTATATCTGGAAGGATCATCACTGCTGCTATGCGCTCCCGCGCGATATGTTAGAACTTCTATGTGAGTTGGGCCTAATCCCATGGATGCCCTCTCCCTAGCCCACCTAGTCACCGAAAATAGCGCTAGGAAATCATTCCCATCCACTCTGATACTCGGTATTCCGTAAGGTATGCCTCTGATGGCAAAATTCTGCAAGCCACTGGCGAAGTTGCTGTGAGTTGATATTGCCCATTGATTGTTCACAACATTTAGTATGACTGGGGCCTTGAAAATTGCTGCAAAGTTCAGTGCGTAGTGATAGTCGCCCTCTGCACTGGCACCATCGCCAATCCAGGTTATGGTAACCTCGTCGAGCTCCTTGTATCTGGAGGCCAGAGCAACTCCTACAGCCTGACTGAATTGCGTTCCAACAGGGCTTGAGACAGATATGAATCTGCCCTCTTTGTAAGTGTAGTGGACCGGCATCTGCCGCCCCTTTACGTTGTCCTCCTCATTTCCAATACAATGACAAATCATGCTAACCATATCGCGACCTCTAACAAATTGAGCTCCGGGTTGCCTGTATGTCGGGAATAACCAGTCTTGAGTTTCTAGAGCCATTGTTTGGGCAATTGCTACTGCCTCCTCGCCAAAAGACCTCATGTAGAATGAAAGCTTACCAGTGCGCTGCATTTTCATCATCCTATCATCAAAAATTCGAAGCCTTAGCATGTACTCAAGCCCCATCTTCAGATCTTCCGGGGAAAGATTAGGATTCCACTTTCCGGAGGCACTATTGTCGTCCCCTAGAACCCTTACTAGTCCGGTTGCATGATCTGATGATTCCTCGGCAGAGCAATCCATTTCCAACATCCCAAGATCCTCGGGTTTCCAGGGCCAATCGGTAAATTCTGATTCATCACCAGGCCTGTGGGGGGCATCCGGGATGTGCAGGGGGATATCAGAACTATCTCCGGTCATGATTCATCACCATCTCTTCATGCTCATATTGTTTGGGTTTGGCTAATCTGGCCGACCTTAAGGAAGCTCACAGCCGAGCCAGTCGACTCTCTGGTTACTACAGGCTCTCCACCTTTGGCCTCTTCCCATAGCAGTCCGGCTCTGTAGCTAGACCTTACCAGGGGTCCACTGGCGACAGCGCTGAATCCAATTTCCCTTGCTTCCCTGTCCCATTTCGCGAATGCAGATGGCTCTGGGAATCTATCCACCTGGAGGTGCCTGTCACCCGGCTGAAGGTACTGCCCCAAAGTAATCATGTCCACTCCTGCTGAACGGAGCCTCATCATCGCTTCGGATACCTCCTCGTCTGTTTCCCCCAATCCCACCATAATACTGCTCTTTGTCAGCATGTCAGGCCTGATCCTCTTTGCCTCCACTAGAATTGAGATCGAACGTTCGAATGATGCCCTCGGGTCCCTCACCACCGAGTCGAGCCTAGGCACGCATTCGACGTTATGGGCAAACACCTTCAGAGGGAGTCCCTCAAGTAGTGTAGAAAGAGACTCCATGTCCCCGTCTAAATCTGAACAAAGTAATTCAAGGCCAACATCGGGTGATTTTTCATGAATTGCTGCGATGCACTCTCTGTAATGTCTAGCGCCTCCATCAGGTAGATCGTCCCTGTTGACAACCGTGATTACTGCATGACTCAAACCCATTCTACTAACCGCTTCCGCCAATGACTCTGGCTCAGAAGGATCTAGGGGAGGTGGATTCTTAGCAGTATCAATCGCACAGAACCTACAACCACGAGTACAGACATCGCCTGCAATCATGAATGTCGCAGTCCCCCTTCCCCAACAGTCGTGAACGTTAGGGCACCGAGCCTCTTCGCAAACTGTATTCAAGCCATTCTCAACAACTCTGGTTTTTGTCTCGTTGTATCTTATTTGAGACTCGCCTACTGGAAGTGAGGTTTTGAACCACTTGGGAAGCCTCTTCCTTTCCCTAGACCTTCTTGATTTAGCACTCTCCGAAGGAGTTACGGCGCATCCATTGCCACTGCCCGGGGCATCCTTAGCGAGGGGCAGGCGAGTGACCATCGGTTCTCTCGGATGGAGGTACGAAATTAACCATTCTCATGACGCTCTCTACGAGTCTATCAAGAACAACCCGTAATAGGGGCGTGTTTACTCGGGGCGTCATGCCCGGAGGCACAGTGGTTGTTACGGGCGGTGCAGCCAGGATTGGCAGAAACATTTCTTTAGCGCTGGCTCGAAGTGGATTCTCAGTAGCAGTCCACTATTTTTCTTCCGAGAATGAAGCCAAGGAGGTAGTTTCAGAGATACAATCCTCCGGAGGTAAAGCCACGCACGTCAAGTGCAATCTGTCCGATTCCAAGTCAGTATCAGAAATTATCTCCAAGGCGGAAGAGTCACTTGGTCCAGTTGTAGGCCTAGTTAACAACGCTTCCAAGTTTTCTCATGATGACATCTCAAACATCTCAACAGAGTCTTGGTCCGATCATATGGAGGTCAACGCCCTATCTCCGATATTGCTAATCGGAGAACTCGCCAGAAGACTTCCGGATGGAAAAATGGCATGCATTGTCAATATTTTAGACCAAAAGATTGCTCAACCCAATCCCGATCATCTATCTTATACTGCCTCGAGGTATGCAATGTTGGGCGTTACTGACGCTCTGGCAAGGGGCCTGGCACCTTCCATACGCGTGAATGCTGTGGCACCCGGTCACACTCTTCCAAGTCCGGAACAGACCGAGGCAGGATTCGCCAGGGCCCAATCCGAGGCCCCATTGGGCTTCGGCCCGAGCCCGGATGACATAGCTGAGGCAGTCGTCTTCCTCATGCGATCCAGATCCATCACAGGCCAGACAATTTTTGTGGATGCGGGAGAGAGATTTCTCGCCAGGGAGAGGGATGTCTATTTTGAAACGGAGGGGGTATAGTGAGTTCGTACGTCGAGTTGCTAAGGGATTTGGCAAAATCCGGGGCTAATGATTTCACAACTCTCTTTTTGGAAAACTCTGTGAGGGAGGTTGATATCGGCGTGCATGAGCATGAGATTGGTAATCCCCAGAGAATTAGCTTTGATCTGTACGTAATTATTGAAGGCGCCTCCAAGCCGGAGGAAGATCAGATTGACATGGTCCTCGACTATGAATTTCTTTCTTCTTCAATCGATAGAGTCGTCTCGAGAGAGAGGAGCGCCCTTTTGGAGACCCTTGCGTCAGGATTACTGGATGAGGTAATGTCCCCTGGGGAAGTCGTCGCTGCTACCGTATCCATCAAGAAACTTGATGTCGCTGGGATTGATGGCGAGCTTGGTTGCTCCATGACACGCATCAGATGATTGGTGCAGAGGGCAGGATTTGAACCTGCGAAGCACTATGCACCGGAGCTTAAGTCCGGCCCCTTTGACCAACTCGGGTACCTCTGCAACCCCTGAGCGCGGGTTCTCCTCCTTGAATCGAGCGCTTTGACAACCCCCACAACCGACTTATCACGTGCCCTTAGGGCACGAACGCTTTAACGCCACTCCTGTGGGCGACAAGACGTGTATGCGAGCAGCATAGCGAATAGGGACTCCCGCCGTTTCAGGCTGGCCCTAGTACTTTCAGTGCTGATGTTAATGCCGTTTGGAATGGCCTCAGACAACCAATATGAACTCCCTGAAGAAACCAAAGCCAAAGCAAGTTCTGATGTTCAGTTGAATCTCTATACAATGTATTTCGCTTCTCAGAACTCCTCTGCGGGTGGGGATGGGTACATCACAACACAGGTCCCAGAGTCAGGCGGACAGGAGTCAATGAGCGCCCTCGATAACAGCATAGAGTTCCGAACAAGTCCTATGCTTTCGTCATTGGATGTCGCAGGCCGACCTAATCACGGCTCAGGCTCCGGATCTTATTACCTGCCACTGGGCCTATTCATGAGAGCAACAGGCCCGGACACCTCTACGGTGGAATGGACCATAACTCTCAAGTCATCTGGAAGTCAAGTCGGCTCAGTTTCTTGGAGTACAGACGCGTGCAACCCCGGAATCACTCAGAGCTGTAGCTTCGACCATGAGACATTTGAGATTGACTTGGGAAATAATCAAAGATTCACCATCGACAAGGATGAGCGCCTTGAGTTGATTGTAGATGCCGACATGTCGGGGTGTGACAGCGGAGGAAGCCCATTCGGCTCCAGTTGCGAGGCCGAGGTAGCATGGAACGAGATTGACGGAGATGATAGGTTCAGCACACTCGAGATCGAGGCAAATGCAATTTCTAACAGCCTAGTGCTCCTTCAGAGGGAGGGTGCAGAACTTGCAGAGGGCCCAGAATTGGAATGGTATCCGAACGATATTCTTTCAGAGAGGGTTATGCAGTTCTCATTCGATGTGAAGAGTAGTTTTGGCAGATACGACGTGGACTCGGTTAGGTTACTGATGAGGGATCCCGATGGCATGTACCGAATAGACCATGTTATCGATGAGGATGATGAGGAAATAGAGGACACGAGTCAAGGAATCTTTGGAGAGTACCTTTGGTCATACCCGAGTGGAATCCCAGCTGGAGAATATTCGGTAGAACTCGAGGTTTCCGATATTCAGGGTAACAGCGTAATCATCGAGCACGAGCCTGTTACTATGGAGCAGTGGGGAGTTGCATTGAATCACAGGCTGGACCGTACCACGGAATATATGGCCCCAGGTCAAACAACCCCGGTCCCTCTCCAATTGGTCCACAGGGGAGACTCGACGAAGTCCATGGAGGTGGAGTTGGAAGTCCTTACAAATTTCCCAAGCTCTTGGTTGCTAGAATTTGACTCACCAGGGGGCTACACGTTGAATGCAGGCGGCGATATCCTGAATCCAATCCTGACCCTTACTGCACCCGAGGATCTTACCGGTGCCCCCGGTTCCATAGACATCAGGGCCGTTGCAGAAGCAGAGGTCGAAGGAGTACTTACTGTTGTCCACCAAGACACGCTGCAAATTGACTTGGAGAAGATTGACGTTTACCAGCCGCCGCAAGTATCTATCTGGTCAGAAGATCATGATGTTCCCATAGCAAACTCCTCGCGCCCCGACGACATCGATTCAACCATCCCGAGATATGTTGATTACGACCAATTCACACCCTTCCTGCTTGAGATATTCAATACCGGTTTCGATGCCGACACTTTCAGAATCGATGTTCTACAGAGGTCGAAGGCGATTATTCATGTCTATGACAACGATACAGGCCAGAGAATTCTGGAAGATGAGGGGGATGGCACATTCCATACCGTCCTTTTGGATAGGCACGACACACAAACACTGAGGCTGATGGTCAAACCCTCTGCTGACAGGGAAGATCCAGATATTGGCCCAGTCGAGATAGAAGTAGTAAGCTCTGGAAATGCCTCATTGAGGTCCACCGTTTTATTCACCATACAACGTACCTTTGGAATCAGGGCCGAGGTTTCCTACGACTGTGACGGGTCCCCCCTTGGTCACATCACAGTTTCCCTCTGTGCGCCAGGCTCAGGAAACCCAGAAGTGTCCCTTAGGGCAAAGATCACCAATACGATGACCTCTGGCGAGTCAGCCACTTGGTGGAGAATTCAGAATCCAGCATCATTGGATGAGAACACCGATAGAAACGGGGCATATGGGCAATGGCAATTCAGAATCGAGGACTCTTCAGGGAATGCAGTTCCCCGTGTATCACTGGCACCGGGCGATGAGACCGAGGTATTTGTGACTGTGACCCTGACAAACCAAGTCGAATTCGGAAACCACACTGTTTACTTGAGGATCGTAGAAGATACTACAGATGACGATGCCAAGTACTTCGATCTGCCAATGGTGTTTGAGATAGACGCGGATGAACCTAATTTGGAAATTGTTCAAGTTACGCCCAATAGGCTTCTCGTCCCAGGCGAATCTTACCCCATTCAGATGAAAGTCAAGAATTTGGGAAATAGCCCTCTGACAGTCCTTCTGGAGGCCGAGGTCGATGGAACCGGCTGGTCTGTCGATATCGACGGCCCTTCAGGGTCCGTTCTGATAGTCCTAGGGGCCTTCGAGGAAGTCACATTCGTCCTGGACGTCAACGTTCCAGATTCAGCAAACAATGGCGAGGCAGTCGATGTGTTAGTCTCAGCAACCCCCTTCGACACTCAACAGAGCTGGCCTGACGATGCCACAGCCGAGAAGACGGTAGTGATGAGAGTGGGCATCTCATCTCTGATTGACAGGCTAGTAAACGAGATCACGCATCCCCGGCTTTCAACTTACATCGTAGGCCTAGTTGCAGCAATGCTATTGATCGCAGGAATACAGGGTGCCATGAACAGGAGAAGATGGAAGGCACACATGGCATATTTGGATGCTATTTCAGATGATTCAGATGACGACCTGGAGGATGAGGAGGAGGATGATTTACCCGCTCCAGTTGTGTCGATAGAAGAGGAAGAGGACGACCAATACGAGGATGACGACATCGAACTGGTTTGATTAGTAGCGAGTCATTGTCCGAACGACGCTCCATTCCTCTTAAGTGCCCTACTTTGCGCCCAAGAGCAAGGGGTTGCGTAGCATGGGCTCATTTAATCAATCCAAAGGGTTGGATAAGGACAGGCTCAGCAAGAGTCGGTCGGCCATCATTTTCTCTGCCCTGATGCTCCTTTCTTCATACTCAGCATTGGAGTTTGCTTCCTGGGAGGCATTGGCGTCTACTGACCAGGATGGGGATGGCCTTTCCTATGGTCTTGAGTTCTACATCAACACACAGCCCCAGGACTGGGACACCGACAATGACGGCCTCCCGGATGGCTGGGAATGGCAATATGGCCTGAACCCCCTTTCTGCAACAGGCGATAATGGATCAACAGGCGATCCAGATGGTGACTCCCTTTCCAACCTGAACGAGTACATGTATGGCATTCCCGCGAATTGGGACTCTACAAATACCCCGAATGAGCTAGACAATGGCGTTTGGTGGAATGGCACAGTCCCAGTAAGTAATTGGGACGAGGAGAGCGCCATGCAACTTATCCAGGGATTAGGTTCTGACGGGGCCGATGAAGATCCATGGGGCAATATCTGCTTCAATACATTCGATGATGACAAGGACGGACTGGTCGACAACTTCGACAGTGACGGCGACGGGGACGCAAACTGCACCAGTGATGACGACGATGGCGATGGAGCCATCGACGAGGACCCCAATGGCTGGGATACCGACGGAGATGGCATGCCCGATGGCTGGGAGGTCGCAAATGGACTAGACCCCACCTCTCGCACCAATCAAGACGGGGCATCAGGTGACCCAGATGGTGACGGCCTAGTCAATCTGAAGGAATTCATCAACCCTGCTTGGGGGACCAGGAATGGGTCTACCACTCCGCCCACCCAGTATTTCCGACCGGGACCTTTGAGCATGACTGCTACAGAATCGCCTTGCAACCCAGTGCTGCTACTAGGTCCCGGGGGTTGCCTGATTTTCACTGCTGAGGTGGATGGAATAACCTCCACAGACCCCCAACTGAACGACACAGACGGGGATGGCCTCAATGACTCATATGAGGCACTCGTTTTGCTTACTGACCCAACTTCCCCCGATACCGATGGAGATGGAATTAGCGATGGCGTCGAGGTTAATGGGCAGTATGGGGATCCTCCCTTGGCAAGCGATCCGAGGGACAATAATACAGATGACGACCAGTTTGATGATGGCGAGGAGGATCTTAATGGAAACGGGATCGTAGATGAAAATGAGACGGACCCCACTAGGATAGAGGATTCGGGTGACTTCGACGATGACGGCATACCAAATTGGGAAGAAAATATGACATGCACCCTGTGGAATGTTGCGGACACTGATGGAGGGGGAATAAGTGATGGCTCGGAACTCGATCCATCTCATGGTACCGATCCCTGCACCTCCCTGCAAACACTGAATTTGTCCATCGTAGATTTCGATGCCACTAACATGGTGCTTACGTTGAACGATACCTCGGCGCTCGACCAGACTCCCGAGGATTGGAGGCAGAATGGGGAGCCAATGGGATTCTATGTTTCATCAACTAATGGCAGCCTAACTGGTTTTAGATTCACATCGATCAATGGAGACTCATTAAGGGGAATAGACACGGACAAGCCTCCCGATGCCACATCCGTGACGTTCGTCAATTTCTCTTGGTGTTGGGACCAATCGCTTGGGTTGTCTAACGATCCTATATGCGATGATGACTATTTCGATACTGATGGGGATGGGCTAGCTGACTGGGAGGAATCAACAGGAAGCTTTGGTTTCCTGTCGGATTGGAATATGTCTGACACTGACGGGGACGGGGTGAACGATTTGGATGAGATACTGAATCTCACCGACCCAAGCAACCCTTGCGACAACCTTCTGGACTCAGATGGGGATGGGCTGAACAATTACTTCGAGAATACGACTGTTTGCCTTGTCGCCTTCGGTGATTTGGGAGGCAACGCCACTACTGATACTTACTTCACATTGTGGAATGTCACTGATACGGACAATGGCGGGGTTACGGACTTCCAAGAGTACCTAGATGGGACCAATCCCCAAAATAACCCAAATGATGACCTAAATCCAGTCGATACAGATGGAGACGGAATCCCAGACACAATCGAGAATTCTACCGGCACAGACTGGAGGGATCCGGATACAGACGGAGGCGGCGTTCCTGATGGCCAGGAGTGCACGTCTGAATTTTGGGACATTAATTGCCTGAATGCCGATGGAAACCCCTGGGATCCCACGGACGACATAGACGCCAATATGATGTTCTTCGAAGCCATGAACACATCTACTGGGGTCGATCCAAATATCACTCACTATTGGAGGTGGCACACATACGATTTCTACACGGGGATTTCTTGGGGCGTCAACACCAGCCTCGTAGGCAACACGCAGATGTTCCCTGGTTTCTCTACGACACAGGGCGTCGCCGACCAACAGTTTTGGGATGGCTCTGAGGTCCTCGGTTGGGAGATATCCCTAGAGTCAGGGGCCCTGATTTTCCCTGGCGAGGAAATAATAGTCCCTCATAATGCGGTCAATTACACAGGATGGACCGATGCAAATGCGGGACTCAACTTCTCGAACTTCACCAGGGACGCAATAGTGGACGGTGCCACCATAGACACTCTCTTCGTCACCGCCCCACAAGTTCTAATCACCCAAGCAATTAGGGAAAATACCACAGAATTCGCAAATAGCACCTATGCGACTGATCTCCCTAGCTCATATCTGGCAAAGGGCAACGCAGCCAACTTTGTCAGTTCCATAACTGCGACAGTAATCAACGAGTCAGGCGCATTCTCAGCTTGGGATAGGGTATCAGCAATCCAGGACTTCATCATTAACGGAAACTCCACTACTACTTTCCTGAGGAATCACAATGGAACTGAAGTTGGCGTTCTTGATGATGAGGACGATATATCCTACTGGATTTTGAATAACTCATTCGAGGGAGACTGTGATCAGTTCAGCACGCTTTTCGCTGTCATGCTAAGGTCTGCTGGAATACCTGCTCGGAAGGTTACCGGATTCTCCGGAGGCAAGTGGACAGGCACATCTTTCGAGGTATATGGCAAAGATTTCACTACATGGGTCGAGGTGCATCTCCAGACCAACTCCAATCTGGGCAATGCCGATCTTGGTTGGATCCCATTCGAGGCGTGCCCCTCCCTTTCTATCGTCGAAGTCGTAGATGAGAACTGGGGCCCGATTTGGTACGAAAGGGACCTGTCGTCAGGAAATCTCTCACTCGATGGGGTACTGAGGTTTACCGAGAATCAGACTTCCGTGGGCAACATTACAATTGACATGTACTTAGTTAAGTCCAATCAGACCGAGAATATCCCCGGTTCTGCTGCATTGGAAGAGCACTATGTGGGGTCCGCAGTGACCGATGAGAATGGCTCGTTCAACATCACCGGGCAGCCTCAAGAGGTGATTAACCCGGGCTATGGGGCTCTGGTACTTCGTACGTACCAGAATGGATATGTCGGCTCACAGGGCATTACTTTCCCTTGGAGGTTGAATATCACTGACGACGTGGCCATGTCAATTACTGAGCCAGAGCCAGTGGATGAGCCGAAGATAGGGATTGGGGTCAACACGACAGTAACAGGTGAGATATCCCTAACTAGTGAGCCTTACAACGACATTACACAGTTGGATAGCCTGCAAGTGGTGCTAAACTATACCACCTCAGCCGATGGTCCAGTTAGTCTGATTTCCAGTGTCGGGGCGGGCGGGTATTACGAATTCTCAGTCCCAATAGATGAATCGGAACAGGAGGGACTAATTTCCGCCACCCTGAATTTCTTAGGCTGGCACGAAGAGGATCTTAACAATGCAAGCTCGCCACTCTACCACCTGCGCCCCACGTCAGTAGGATTCAATCTCAATCTTACACCCGCACCAAATCTAACTGTCACACTGGAGGGCCAGGGGGCGAACAATACCATCCTTGAAATTGACCAGCCGATATACTTGAACGGAACCGTACTGAGCAGGTCAATTATACCAGAGGCACTCAATGGCACTCTAACTTTGCAGATGCGGAGATCCGCAGCCAACGGCCCATTCACTACACTAAGCTCATGGTACCTCAATGACTCAAACTGGTCGGGAGCCCTGGGCCAATTCGCGGTCAACTGGTCATTCTCTGCATCAGAAGTTCCAGTACCCGCAGGCCTCGTGGAAATCCGATATCAGTTCGAAGCCGATGGCCTGTACGCGAAAGACGAATCAGTAGTAATCGATGAGCATGGCGTAAAGAGCTATGTTAATTTCAGCTACATACTGAATCCGGCCCCCGTTGGGTCAGACTCCGAAGTCGAAGTGACGTTGTCTGACCACACCGGCAACTCGGTGGCGAGCTTCGCTGGCGACTACACATTAGACTTCAACGGCGAGTTGGCATGGAATCAGTCAGATCCAGAGCTTCCCCGTGTCATGGTTTCTTTCAGGCCAACAATAGATTTGGAGGCTGGAGACTACCCATGGCAACTGAACTTCAGTGGATCAACATGGCTTCTCCCTAACAGCGTTTTAGATACAGTAAGGGTCCAAGGAAGGGCCGACGTCTCATTCACACTTGGCTCGGAGTGGACTCCTCGCGGACAGTCCTCTTGGATATCGGGCCTTGCTAGAGACATCAACCTGAATAGCACAATACTGGGGAACAACTCCTCGATCATCGTCAATATGGAAGTTCCATCCGACCAACCACCGACTCCCGATGGCCTAGACGCCCCTCCAGTAACTTACAGACTCGGGGAGCAGTGGATAGACAACACAACAGGGGAGTATAACATCACATTCCAGATGCCTGCTGGCGTCGGGGCCGGTGTGTATGACCTCAGGCTGATTCTCGATTTCGAGAAGAGCCCCCCCTCTGGCGGAGCCTACTACCTAGTTCCTGGGGCAGTGGTCCTGCAAGCAGGCGTGCAGACCGAGTATGTAGTGGAGGCAGAGCCACTGCAATCAATCGTAATCGCGGGCCAGACTTTGGTCTCTAATGCCACGATCACTGACGTCGAAAGCAACAACAGGCTACAGAATACGACTGTCGACCTGTACTTCGATTGGGGCGGTCCACTGCAGCAGGTTCTCAATTCCACCGTCTCTGGGTCGGATGGCGTCGCGAGATTCATCACGACAATCCCTGCAGACGCACCACCTGGGTACTATGATGTCAGACTCCACGCACCGGACGACCTTACTGATAGTTTGACTACACCAAATGCTGGAAGGTGGATTGGGAATGAGAGCGTGGTCAACCTTACGGTGCAGGTTGCGAGTAGCATAAGGATCGACAACTCCCCATTACCAGAAGTAACCGCAGGGCAGTTCTTCCAACTGCAGGGCCAGGTTCTGGATGGAGTGGATGAGAACCGCTCAGTATCGGGGCCGATGACGGTTGAGGTATTTTTCTTGAATGACCCCAGTGAGACTCTAATCACAGGACACGTCACCGCGGCAAACGGCTCGTTCTCAATATCAGTTCCTACTGACCCATTGGGGGATGGCGTAACCAATGGTCTGAAGACAGTAGTTGTCAGCGTGGAAAATGGCAGTACCCCCTTCTATCTGACGGGAACCGGGAATGAAACTATCCTAGTCCGCGGGGTCACTCAAATTACTGACAGGAACCCCATCCTGAACACCATAGTAGACAGGGGGACGTCTATCACATTCGGAGCAAGGCTTGTTGAATCCAGCGATGGAGATAGGCAACTCTCCGACATGTCAGTTTCGGCATTATTCCATGAGACATGGCTGACCCCAGAACAATCGACCAACAGCCAGGGAGTAGTCAATTTCACATTCTCAGTCCCCCATTCTCACCCTCTGGGGCTAATGCCGATATTCCTCCTGTTCAACGGTTCAAACGGCTCAGACACCCTTCACCCCTCATCTACCGTAATTAACACAATCACAGTCAGATCACCGACCAACATTACATTCGATCCAATCACATCAAACCCTGCTGCCGGGGAGTTCCTGGATATCAGCGGAACACTCACCTCAAGCAACGGCAGTGGAATAGTCGACAGAGCTGGAAACGCCCTAAACCCCACTCTGAACTTCGCGATAGATGGGGACACAAACTCATTCTCAGTAACGGGTGGAACAGTGGATGCCAACGGGTCATGGGCAGCCAGAGTCTTCCTCGATCTTTCTTTCCCCCGCGGCACACACAACATCACTGCATCGTACACGCCGTCCGTCAACTACTACGGCCCCAGCTCAGAGGAGGGCTCGTTCGACAGCAGGGGTTTCTCAATGCTCTCAATAATATCGCCCACTGACTTGGATCCCGACGAGAGGACAGTGAGAGGGGACAACATAACACTCAACATGTCCCTTATTGATAACTCCGGACAGTTCGTTCCTGGGGCCCAAGTCGATGTTTCAATAGATGGCGTTCAGTCGTGGTCAGGCCTTACCGATGAGGGTGGAATTCTAACGACAGTGATCACAACGGACCCCAACAGGGCTCCCGGGCCAATGACCATTACAGCCACATTTGCGGGAATTAATGGAACAACTGGACTACTGGGGGACGAGACGTGGACTAGGGTAGTGATACTCGCTCCCTCTGTACTGGATGTGACATCAGTCACAGGTTCTGCTATCGCCGGTGAGACAGTCACGTTCACCGGTACCTTACTAGACGAGCATGGAGCGCCGCTCCTCGATAATGGCGAAGATCAAGGTGGTGTTGTCCACCTCTCGATTGATGGAATTGATGTTGGGCCAGTCTATACCTCAATTTCCAACTCTTCCACTGGGGTATGGAGCATAACTTACGATTTACCACTCGATACTGATTATGGGATCCACACCTTCACCGTTGACTTCCTAGGCGGATTCACATGGGTGGACCCAATGGGACAGGGAGACTCCCTGAATCCCGAGTACTACCTGCCTTCCACATTAACGAATGAGTTCAACGCGACTCAGACCTCACAGGTCGTCCTTACAACGCCTCCCGGGGAGGTCGATAGAAACGAGCTACTACTAATCGAGGGCATGTTAACAGATGGAGCAGGAAGGGTCCTCCCCGGAAGGAATCTCGATGTTTACATGAACGATCAATTCCTAACTTCATTGTCTGTTACAGAAAACGGCACGTTTAGCCTATTCTTCCCAGTTCCTCCCGATATGCCTCTCGGACCAAGGAATGTTAGAATCCAGTTCGGTGGAGAGGAGTTTGTCATAGGCTCAAACTCTACTACCATATTCACTGTTTTCGGACCCGCCGAGGTCAGTTTAGAGCAACCGTCCCCGGTAGCGGTTGGAGATGTCCTTCAACTCAGTGGATCCGTCAAGGATAACCTTCCAGACGGATGGCTAGAGAATCACTCTCTCCAGATTTTCATAGACGGCATCCTGATAGGAACAACTACAACTGACGAGGATGGACTCTGGTCCCATTCATGGGTAGTGTCAGAGTTCCTGGATGTGGGCCAGCACACGCTAACTGTGGTGGCTCCGAATCAGGGCTATCACCGAGAAGGCTCGGTAGAAGCAAATTTGACAATCGCATATCACACGGGGATGACTCTACAGGTTGAGAATAACGTGGTTACAAGGGGTGGCTCATGGAATCTCTCGGGGAGATTGTTTGATGCAGACTCTACGGGTAACCCCGGCCTAGAGGGGAGAGAACTATCCTTCCTGCTAGACGGAGAAGAAGTTTCTACCATAACAACCAGCATAGATGGGACATTCAGCATTAGTTACGAACTTGGTTACCTGATATCAAGGGGTTCGCATGACGTTTCATTGGTTTTCGCCGGGGAGCAACTGTACCTCGCCAACTCCATCAATGCCACTGTCTACGCAAGGGCAGACATCCAGATAGAGATCTTATTCCTGGAAGACGAAGTCGTCAGAAGCGATGGAAATAGGCCAATAAGGGTCCTTGGCAGGATTATCGAAATCGGAGGTGAAGGCAATACAATGGAGGAGATGGACCTCTCGCTCTACTGGGAGGACTCTCTAAGGCCGAATACTAAGATTTCATGGGATGAGACAACGGGCCAATTCCTCGTCGAGTCGAACGCGATCTCAACAATGCCACCTGGTGCGGCGAGCATGTCAATAGTCGTAGACCCCGACTCCTCAAGATTCCTAAATGGGGGCGAGATCGAGTTCGAGGTGGTGATCAAAGTACCAGTAAACTTCGAGTTTATCCCAGATTCATTGTATCTGGGGATAGGAGAAAGCTCACTATCGGGAAGGGTCAATGTCACAGCGACCGACAGGGTCGAGGTCATCGAGGGCGTCTCGATTACAGCTAGACTAGTGAATCAGACCAGCACTCACTTTACCGTAGTAGGGGTCACCAATCAGGATGGCATATTCACATATCAGTTCGAGTCATTCCACGAAGATCACCCCCTCTGGGACAGGGACTTCTGGGGCGAACTTTCGGTAGAGTTCAGTTCAGACTCCGACATCATCGATCCCATTGACGCAGCTCTACTATCCCAGTTCGCTGTGGTCGAAGTAGAATACCAGCCGGAGCAGGGCGCATCCCTCGTCGGCCCAGCAATGACCGCTTTGGCTATCCTGGTGATAATCGGACTAGCCGCAGCCGGGGCGATAGTACTCAGGAGGAGGAAGCAAGCCGCCATCGACGAGTTGGCTGGCGTGTTCAGCTACACGGCAGAACTCCTTGCGGCTGGCGATGAGATAAGGGAGGCGATATTCAACTGCTACGAGGGACTATGCCAGATTTTGATGAGCAGGGGTTTCCTGAGGAGGGACTTTGAGACAGTCAGGGAGTTCGAATTAGCAATAAGAAACGCGCTTCCGATAAGCGAACAGGCTCTATTATCTCTCGACAGAATTTTCGAAGAGGCTAGGTACTCAAGCCACGTCCTCGGGGAGCCTCACAGAGAGAGTGCCCAAATGGCACTCAGCGGCGTTCTACAGGAGATCGACCAACTCGAGGAAGTCCCGTCCAGGGAGTCCGCAATAGTCCCTCAGGAATGATTCTCGAGGGATAGCCCTAGGTTATGGCCATTCCACGTCGCGCCAGAGATGAAGGAGCCAGTAGGTAGTCTGAATGTCCTCAATACTCCTCCAAAACCACTCGGTGCGATAATTCTGGCTATTGTCCCACTTTCCGCCTCCATGACTTCCAGAACAACATTGCGCCTATTTGCCGAAGGCATCGGAATTTCCATGAAACTATCCTCTATTGAACCGCCAAGTTCGGCAACAAGCTCGCCAACTGATGTGATGCCGCTATTCGCCATTATGGTTGATTCAGGGACCTCCCCAACTTGTCCCAAGAATTTCCCGTGGGCTTCCGAAACTTCGGACATATGGGGTAGGTCTGAGAGGAATTGCGAATGTACCTCGGAAGCAGTAATATCGAGCCCCAGGGAACCCCCTCCGAACCCGATTTCATCCTCTGTACTATCGCCTGAGTCGCCTATATCTAACCGCCTCCATACCATGCTATCACTCACCTCCAATGGCCCGACTAAGATGAACCCATTGATTTAGGTATCCGGAAGAATCGCTCAACATGCTTACTGGTTCTTGCTGGGCTAGAGGTCCTGAGTGAATCCATAGAGCCGGGCATACAATCCTTGCTTCTGGCCTCCAAGAGCCTCTTCTCCAAGAGTACGACTATCGCCCTATCTTCCTCCTTCCTGATTGGTCTGCCCAGTGCCTGTAGTATGCTATTGACTGCTGGCTGTAGGCTTGCATACTTCCATGCACTGGATCTGCCAAACCGACTAGTGTAGTAACTAAACAGAGCACTCTGCTTAGCACTGGGGGGAGGCAGTGGTAGCCCTATACAGACCACAGCATCAAGAATATTGTCAGAGTAATCAATTCCCTCTGAGAGCTTACCGCTCAAAACTCCGAAAATCACAGAACTCTTCCCCATCGATTTTAGCTCATGGAGCCTATTTATCATCCCATCAACCGAGCGTTTTGACATCCCTCTTTCCTCCCTCAGAAGATGCCTTCCGAATACATAACCCGTGTCTGCTACGACCCTCTCCATCATGGAGTAGCTGGGGGAAAAAATTGCAACGTTACCCGGCGTTTTTTCCAATACAGACGCAATATGCTCACTAATGGCAGTGTAACTAGACTCCCTCTCCGAGTACTTACTCGTTACATCACTTGCAATCAGTACATGCCTATTCTCGGGGGGGAATCCAGAATTATACTCCTTGCCTTTGTAACGATCCTCGGGAACTCCCAAGATTTCGCCATACATGATCGGAGGGAAGAGCGTTCCCGACATTAGTATGGAGCCAGCGCACTCTTCGAAGATAGGGGCGCCTACAACTCCGGGGTCCAGTAAATGACTAGTGATTCGGGGTTCTTCCAATATATTGTCGAAAACTACGGCCAGAGCCTCATTATTTCTGTATTGAACACAAACATCTAGCATTTCCGCAAGTCTGATGCAGTCGTTTTGCTCATCATCATCCAAAGACTCGTCCTCGTCTATTTTCACCCTCATCAGGCCACTAATCATCTCCCGGATCGCCGAGATGTCATTGTTTTCTGCATTTCCGTCTATTCCTTCTATCGCCCTTCCTATGGTGTCTATGAACTCATTTGTATCTATTCTGAGATCATCCCAGTCGGAATCATTGTTTTCCTGGGTCTTCGTATCAAACCATTTTCTGAGACCGATATCATCCTTTAGCGCCTTTATCTGCTTCTCTAGTATGACAGCTTCTCGAAAACCGTATGTTTCACCTGTATCCAGCTGCAACGCAACCTTCTCTAGTTTGTCTTTGTATTCTTGGACATCGGTTAGAGCCCTCCTAAACACTTGGTCGGTAATCCTCCTTTCTAGGCCATTTCTAATTCTGTCAGGGAGGTTATGTGCCTCGTCAACAATCAAAATAGATTCGCCTAGATCAATCCCCATAGCCGGTAGCGAGCTCTCCCTGACTCCCTCGATGAAAACATGGTTGTAGTCGCAAACTAATACATCCGAATCCCTAGCTGCAGACCTGGCAGCCGCCCAGGAGCAAACTTTCTCCTGTTTACCATACTTTATTCCCCACTCAACATGTCGTGGCTCTGAGAGAATTATATCTCTCATTATGCTTCTTTTCCTCTGTCCCCCTTCCTCCGTTGTTCCCTGTTCGCAGTTGCACTTGCCCGTGGATTTGTCAATTACTTCACACATCCCCTCCCTGCCAATAATGTCAACCAATTTCACCCTAGGGATGCCCGAAGGTAATCTGGAGTTGATCATCCTGACCGTGTCGACAACAATTCTGTGTTGAGACTGCCTACCTGTCATGAATACTATTTTCGGCTTCAAGCCATTTTCCTCTCTACTATTTGCAACATGTAATGCCGAGGCCAATGCCGCCGCCGTCTTCCCAATTCCGGTCGGTGCAGCAGCTAGGAGAAACCCCCTACTGGAAAGAGAGTCGATTCCGTCAACAATCATTTCAATTTGGGAATCCCTCATCCTCTCGTGAGCAAGGTAAACGCCCAGATTCGGCGTTTCGGATACCGTCATGGAATGCGCCCTGATAGTAGAACGACCAAGAAGATTGGGTTCATTCTATCGCTGAAAAATCGTTCTAAGTATCAGCCCTCATCATTGAGTTTACCTTTCTAGCTCTGTCTAAGAGCCCCTCGAAGTTGGGTGCGAGAGGGCGCATAGTGCGCCCCCCCGCGTTGGTTCCGTGCATCCCGTCCTCACACATTTTCCCTCGCCTCAAATAGCGTTTGAATCATCATCAAATCTTGCACGTAGGGCATCCATACGAGCAGAAAGAATGTCCTCGACAGTAGCATCTTCAATTGCTACTCGTCTGATATGCTCCCTGGCTGCCTGCCTAAGCACAACATCCGGGCTCTCACCATGCAACTTGCAGTAGTCACTAATCCTAGCACTCAGGTCAGGCCCCAGGTCCACTTGGACCCTGTCCCCCGATAAGTGCTGTTCTGAAGAAAGATACTGCCTCACCGCATAGCGAATCACGTCGGATCTGTTCCTCATCCCATCAAGCCCTACTAGTCTCTCCAATTCCAGTAGATGATCCTCTGGAATCCTAAGCGAAACCATGGGGCTGTGGCCGGCCATCTTGCTTCCTCCAACCCGCACAGAGAGGCAGGGGGTCTTAATTGTATCTCAATTGAAAGACAAATGAAATACAATGAACAAGACCTTGACTTCCATTGTACAGAATTACGGATAGAGTGCCATTCAAGGGGAAGCATACTCTCCGGAGGCCGCAGGGAACGCTATGAAGACCATCAATGATGCAATACATGGCCAATTCAGAATCGACGGTGTCAGGAAGGATTTACTGAAGACCCCCGAGATGAATAAGCTGAGTCATATCAAGCAACTCGGACTCGCACACCTAGTTTTTCCGGGGGCCCACCACACTCGTTTCGAACATTCACTAGGGGTATCTCATGTCGCTGGGATGATGGCCGACTCCATGTCCTTGGATGACTCTGAGAAGGACCTTGTTCAGGTCGCTGCAATGTTGCATGACGTAGGGCACGGACCATACTCCCACACCCTAGAGCATATTCTTCACGAAAGAGGGGGAATGGACCACATGTCCATAACTGAGGGGATAATCACCGGTGACTACGATGTACTCAGGGAGGGCGAGGTCAACTCAATCAACGATAGGAAATCAATACCCGAAATTCTCGAGGGCTATGGAATTGACCCCAATGAGGTTGCCAGTCTGATTAGGGGTCCAGACGCTGGGGGTTCGGAGAGAAACCTCATGGATTGGTCGGAGGGTCGTTCAGACTTTGTCGAGCAGGATAACACCCTTGCCCATCTAGTCCACGGACCTGTTGACTGTGATCAGATTGACTATCTCCTTAGGGACTCCCATTTCACGGGGGTCAATCACGGAGTCATAGATTATCGCAGACTAATCATGTGTCTAGAGAGGCACGGAGGCGACATTGCAGTTGAGGAAGGGGGAATCCCTGCATTGGAGGGGATGTTGATGGCTAGAGGGCTGATGTATAGCGCCGTATATTTCCACCGAGTTACCCGGGTTACAGAAATTATGCTTTCCCGAGCGGTCGAAAGAAGTGCAGAACAACTTCCCGATTCGGTGGATCTTCAGAGGCGCGTAGATGCTGAGGTCTGGCAGGCATTGTATGAGGCTGGTGACTACGCGAAGGATATGATTAGGAGACTCAAGTATAGGCAGCTGTTGAAGGTGTGCTCTAGCAGAAGGCGCCAAGATCTAACCAGTGGGCAAGTGGAACTCTTGGCAGGACTTGCATCAGACTCCGAGAAACGTAGGTTGTTCGAAGATGAGATGTCCCAGAGGGCAGGCCTTCAGCCAGGATACGTTGCTCTTGATGTTCCGAATATCAAACTACTACTAGCAGAGCCAAGAATGTCCCAAGTTGATATCAGGATCATTGGTGATGACGGAAAGACTCGCTGGTTCAAGGAGCATACCCCAATAGCCGATGCCCTGAAGGTACGTCAGGTTAGCCAAGCTGCTGTATACATTATGACCCTGCCTGGTCATGAGAAAAAGGTCTCAGAAATAGCCGATAGAATGATTTTCTCCTAATTCATCTACCTAGGATAGTGCCGTTTTGGCACAAGTCGTTGGGATACCATTCAAAAGGGCGATTCGGGTCGCCAAAGCGCCCGGTACCCGTAAAAGGAATCGTTCAATCAACTGGTGAGTGCTATGGACAGCCAAATGAAAACAATTTATGAGAGCGTAATCGCAAGAGATCCGAACCAGCCTGAGTTTCATCAGGCAGTTGAGGAGGTACTGGATAGTCTATCGCCAGTCATACAGGCGCATCCCGAGTTCCTCCCTGTGGTCGAGTCGATGGTGGAGGCCGAGAGAATAATCCAATTCCGAGTTCCTTGGTATGATGATAGTGGTCATTTGCATGTCAATCGCGGCTTTAGGATTCAGATGAATGGTGCAATCGGACCATACAAGGGCGGATTGAGATTCCATCCTTCTGTGAACCAGTCAATTCTCAAGTTCCTCGCCTTTGAGCAGGTGTTCAAGAACAGCCTCACCGGACTGCCCATGGGGGGCGGAAAGGGTGGTTCAGATTTTGACCCGAAAGGTAAGACAGATGCAGAGGTGATGAGGTTCTGCCAATCCTTCATGATGGAGCTGTGGAGGCATATTGGGGCCGATCTGGATGTTCCTGCCGGTGACATTGGAGTTGGCGGTAGGGAGATTGGCTACCTCTTTGGAATGTACAAGAAGCTAGCAAATGAGTTCACCGGAGTTTTTACAGGCAAGGGTAGGTCATATGGGGGCTCACTGATTAGGCCAGAGGCTACGGGATACGGCCTGGTTTATTTTGCCCGTGAGATGCTGGCCACAAAAGGTAAGTCATTCAAGGGTTCTACTGTCGCAATCAGCGGCTCAGGAAACGTCGCACAGTTCGCTTGCGAGAAGGTACTCGATCTCGGAGGGGTCCCAGTAACTATGTCAGATTCAGGAGGATGGATATACGATCCAGCTGGAATCGATAGAGATAAGCTAGCTTGGATCATGGATCTCAAGAACAACAAGAGAGGTAGGATAAGTGAGTATGCAGACAACTTTGACGGAGTCACTTACTCAAAGTCCGAGCCAGAACCGTCTTTGAACGGCCTATGGGACTCCGATGTTGACGTCGCTCTACCCTGCGCTACACAGAACGAAATAAATGGAAAGGAAGCTCATATGCTAGTTAAGAACGGCGTATTCGCAGTTGCTGAGGGGGCAAATATGCCATGCACGCCCGAAGCAGTTGAAGTATTCTTGGAAAATGGCATACTATTCGCCCCAGGGAAGGCGAGTAATGCTGGAGGGGTCGCAACCTCGGGTCTGGAAATGAGTCAGAATAGCCTAAGACTTTCATGGACCAGAGAAGAAGTCGATCAGAGACTCGAGTCGATAATGGTCGAGATCCACAAGGCCGCCTCAGAAACCGCTGAGCGATATGGGATGCCTGGAAACTATGTGGCAGGAGCAAATATTGCAGGCTTCCTCAAAGTGGCCGAAGCAATGACCGCACAAGGAATGATTTAGACTCTGGCTATTCGCCATTTTCTCGCTCTACCGGCTCATCTTCGTGTAAAGATGATAGGAATTTCTTGAGCCTATCGGTTTGGGGGTCGTTGATTATTGAGGATGGTCCCTCTTCAGCTACTACTCCTTGGTCCATGTAGATGATTCTATCAGCCACGTCCCTAGCAAAGCCAATCTCATGAGTCACGACAATCATTGTCATTCCTTCATCTGCAAGACCTCGAATGGTTTCCAATACCGAACCAATCAGCTCAGGATCTAGTGCGCTCGTTGGCTCATCGAAAAGTAGTACCTCAGGCTTCATGGCAAGGGCTCTCGCGATGGCAACACGTTGCTTCTGACCGCCTGAAAGATTTCCTGGATAAGCACCCACCCTATCAAGCATGTCGACCCTTTCTAGGACGGACATCGCCTCATCTTCCGCATCACGCTTGCTCATTCCCTTGACATGTCTAAGGCCTAGGGTGATATTGTCTAGTACCCTTAGATGTGCGAATAGTTCGAAAGACTGGAAAACCATACCTATTCTAGATCGTAAATCGTTTACATCTGTATGAGGGGTATTGACTCTCTCGCCCTTTAGGAATATCTTCCCCCCAGTCGGCTCTATAAGCCGGTTTATACATCTCAGAACTGTAGACTTCCCACTCCCCGAGGAGCCAATAATTGCGACTGACTCGCCTTGATTGACTTCGAACGAGATCCCTCTCACTGCATGCACGCCGCCGGCATAGGTCATGTGCAGATCTTCCACGTCGAGAACCCTTTCCATATCATTCACCTCCAGTTATGCCCAATCCAGGGATTCTAGTTTTTTCCTCTAGCCACCTGAGTATCAGGGCAAGAGTCCACGTCACCACAAAGTAAGAAATCAGAACCATTCCCCAAGCATAGGCATATTGGAACGTACTAGCAACAATCAACTTGCCTTGTCTGGTCAACTCAGCATATCCAATTATCATGGCAAGAGACGAGTTCAGGACTAGATTAACCATCTCATTGCCCATCGGGGGAATGCATATTCTGATGGCCTGTGGCATGATTACTCTTCGCATGGTTTGGAGATAGGTTAGTCCAATGCTCCTACCGGCTTCCATCTGGGCAGATGGAATTGCCTGTATCGCGCCCCTGATAGTTTCACATTGGTATGCACCAGAATTGAGTCCCAAGGCGCAAATTGCACTAATGAAGGCAGAGTCGTATAGGACACCTCCAATGAGTGTTCCATAATTGCCTTCAGAATGATCATATGTGGCAATAATATCAGTAATGAAATTATGATTATTTTCTAAATTCTCAAAGCTGAAAATTTCTAATCCTGGACCTTGAATTAAGGCCCCCAGGCGAACTCCAAAATGTATGAATAGGAACTGCACAATCAAGGGGGTGTTTCTGAAGAAATCAGTGTAAACCGTCGCTATAGCATTCAGAGGCCTAACTCTCCAAGGATTCAGTGTTAATGGCCCAACCTTGACTTTCGAAAATTTGTTGTCATTGCCAATGAATAGGACACCAATGTAAAGTAGCGCTATGCCCAGTAGAATCTTGGCAAAGGAAACAGGCGCGCCGACCGGGAGGAAGATATACTCCACACCCTGAAGTCCAAGTCCACTCGCCCCAGGTATGGCGGAGTACATTTGATACAGCCCACCGGCCAGTATGGGGATCCCGATTACTCTGACATACCTCGGCTCATATCTCTCTACGACATTTCTAAGTGAAATCGGCGATGTTTTACACATTGCCAGAGTGACTCCCAGAAGGAAACCCAATACAATGCCAAATGCTACTATCTTGAGTGTCGCGATGAATCCAGATAGGAACATTGCCTTCGTCTCATCAACAAATACTCCGAAATTACCGTATTCCGGAACTACGAATCCCGCTTGATCATCTTCACCTGCATTTTCCGTCCACAAGATGCCGCCATCATTTCCGACAGCTACCCCGGTGAACCCAGTCAGCATCACAATATCGTTGAAGTCACTGTTATTGCCGAGAGGGTTAATCTGCTGCGAAACGATCGTTCCTCCATTGACGCTCATGGAGATGTAACCCCCAAAACCCGTCATCAGGAACTTTGAAGTCGTAACCACTTCAATAGATGTCAATTGGACATCAAGATTCTCCGGCCCTAGGACATACTCATTTGTTCCCGGGGGGTAGTGCCTCTCGAATTCCACGAGATTCCATACGTACCCTACATCAGTCCCGGTCACTACATTACTCATTGAGATCAGGATCCTACCATCATCTGTAATGGCGTAAATCCTAGTGGGACTGTAGAACTCTGCTGAAACAATAACTGCATCGCCCGTCCCCTCTGGAGCCTCACGATACTCCCAACTCTCCCCTCCATCCTCAGAAAATAGAATGGTTCCCTCGGAACCGACTATAATTCCAAGTTCTTCATCGAGGAATGATACATCTAGAAGGTCACTTTCGATAGACAAAGCCGTCTTGGTCCAGACGCCACTCTCTAGATTCCATATTGTTCCCTGATTTCCTACTGCCACCGCTGTCCCGCTGCCAGTCAGTGAGATTCCATTTACCGAATCCTCTTCTGGCAGTGAAATATCAGTCCATGGATCGTCCCCACTTTCCCTGAGGAGGACTAATCCTGAATCCCCCGAAACTAGTAAGGAGCCAAAACCCGAGGCTGAGTTCAGAATATTGGTTGTAGTCGGCGATTCGTAAACTGTCCATGACATGCCGTTATCGCCACTGTATAGCATGGCCCCTCCTGTTCCGAACGCCCAAACCTCGCCTTCAAACTCAGTAGCGGTTAACAGATCTTCAGAGGTCCCGCTTTCTACAACTTCCCAACTACTCTCGAATTCATTAGCCTGACTGGGGTTTACAGAAGTCAGCAGAAGGATTGCCATGGCAATTGAAACTATGTGAGCCACCCTGCTCCTTCGCCTTGGTTCGGAGAGCCGAGAATTCCCTTCTAGCATGGTGAGCCCCAATGTCTGGCATTCTTCCTTGGATATAGTCTAGGCGGACCGCCAATTCTAAGTCAAAACACCTCTTGATTCGTCCATGAGGGGAATTGCCGCTATCCTAATCGTCCCTATTTTACTCTCTTCTTCCTGGCTTGCCGCTTCAGGCGAAGCAGTCTACTCAATTGGCACGATTTCGGAAGAAGGGTCCTCGCAGTATATAGCTCAGAATTCAGATTTAGAGGAAATAGAGTTCGAGAATGTCCAATTCGCTATCAGATCGCTAAGGGATGGAGAGGTCGACTTCTTAATCGGTCCACACCATTTACTGGCTGATTCAGAGGTAATTGCTCAGTGGCCCACAATCGCCGTAGACGAGATGTTCGATATTTCGGATTATTTCGTCGCGATAATTAGATCCGATAACACCCAAGAATCCGGCAATGATGAACTAAGGTATGCAATTAACTCTGCGCTGGCCGATATTCACCAGAGGGGTACGGCTATCTCGACACACCAACTCTGGTTCTCGGACAGACCTCAGTTGGATTTTTCAGATTTTGATTCCTATGATGGCGCATGGCCTACACCCACAGAAGGAGGTACTCTCCACAGAATACTGTATGGGGATTCAGATCTAGGTGTCTGCATGCTGGACCAAGAGTCCCCAATGACCAGGTATGGAAATAACGAGCAATTAGTCGGCTTCGAGGTCGACATGGCAGAATTAATTATGAATAGCATAGCCAGTCATTACGAGGTCGAATTGACTCTTTTCACTCACGATAGTGGGGTGTTCGACAATTCTCTCAGCGACTTATCCGAGTCAGATCTGTGTGACGTTGCAATGTCTTCGGTGAAGTCAGATCAGATTCCCGGAGGCTTCATCTCATCATCCCCCTACCATGTTGGAGGTACTGTAATTCTTTCTTCTTCCGAATCCCCCGAGATAGACTCAGCCGCAGAGTTATTTGACTCTCAGCAGCTTCAGGAGGAGGAATCAGAATTTGATTTGAGAATTTTTGCAATATTCATTCTTTCACTATTCATAGTTAGGGAAGTGCTCAGAAAAGACTGATGCCGCCTCAGTAATGTTCATCGTCGTACCCCTTCCGAAACGTGCTATGGCGGAGATGATGTATCAAGGAAAGGTGAAGCAGGTATGGAGTACCGACGACCCCGCAGTAATTGAATTCAGATATACCGATCAGATTAGTGTCTTCGATCAAATTATTCCGAGCTTGGTCCCAAGAAAGGGTGAGAGCCTAAACAGAACTACCTGTCACTGGTTTAGAATGGTCGAAGATGAGGGAATTTGTGAGACTCATCTCATAGAGATGAATGCTCCAGATAGATGTCTGGCAAAAAAGTTCGAGGTCATCAAAGAGCCAGGTGCAATTCCAAGGGACATGGAGAATGTTTTCGTCCCTCTGGAAGTAATTTGCAGGCATTACCTTGCAGGGTCGGGGTGGAGGAGGTATGAACGCGGCGAGGTCGGGTCCGAAGAATTTGGCTTTGAACCGGGCCTTTCACTGAAGATGGGTGTTAAGCTTCCTAGGCCATACTTGGAAGTGTCAACCAAGTTCGAGAAATTCGACAGGCTTCTTGACAGGGAAGAAGCCCTCCAGATTTCCAATTTGACCGATGAAGAACTCGACTCAATTATGGAATGCGTTTTAGCCATAGACGAGATAATCGAGAGAGAAGCCTCTGCTAGGGGCCTAATCCACGTTGATGGAAAGAAAGAGTTCGCACTAGGGGTTGGAAGGAAGCCAGTTTTAGTGGACTCATTCGGGACTCTCGATGAAGATCGCTGGTGGGATGCTGAGACATACGAGGGAGGGGAGATAGTTTCCCTGTCAAAGGAATTTGTTCGTGAGCACTACTTGGGTACGGGACACCATAGTGAACTCCACAATGCCAGAGAGTCTGACTCACCAGAGCCACCCATACCACCCCTTCCGGAAGAAATTGTTTCTAGAACTGCAAATTTGTATTCTGAGATGTATGAGAGGCTCACTGGAAATGAATTCTGATTATGAGTGACGTCTCATCAAGATCCCACAACCCCTTTTCTCGGCCGACCTAAGTATCGTTAGTAAGTGTCTGAATCCGTAGTCGACCCCTCCGTCAAGCGGCTCATCGCCCAATGTAGTCCATCGTCCGGATCGTATTGAAGATCGTAACTCCGTAACCTCCGTTGGGTCAACCCATCCAAGCAAGGCCATCCCGCCAAAACCATCTCGAAAGCCAGGCTCTCCAAGGTTATCTTCCGAAAGCCCGTCGCAAAGTTTGGCAAGAAGTTCGTGCAGTACGGTCATATCTCCTTTCTGCCTAGTGAATGAAATTAGGTACGAAATCACATTGCCGTCTTCACTTGGAAACCTGCCCAGCTTCTCCCTATTGGCCATAGTATCCAATGGCTCTGACAGAGTTCCATCGGGCCCCCAATCGCCACTCGCCAAGTACAGTAATGTAGCAGGGTCAAATGGAGCTTCTCGACCCTGCTTCAGACCTTGTATGTCGGTAGAAAGAGGGCACATGGAAATCAGCTCCACATGATCGCCGCCAAGAGACGCCTGTATCGGGGGGACTAGATCGATCAAGTCAGCAACTATCGGGTCAAAGGTGTAGAATGCAGGGGTGGGAGGGGCTCTAGACATTGAAGGACCCCGAATTATCTTTCACCCATGAGTCTGTTTAGGCGATTTTCGAACGAGTCGTCATGACTTATTTCTGAGGATTCAGAATCCTCCGTGCCTCTGTCTTGCGGTTCTTCTTTCGAAGCTTCGGGTGGGGCCTCCTCCTCCTGTTCGGACAACTTCTCTTCTAGAGCAGCCTTCTTCTCGATCGCTTTCTTCTCGACTGCCAGCCTTGTCTTCTCCATCATCTCTCGTCCCTCTCTGTAATTGCTGACCATCCATGACAGGGCTATCGATGTGCCTATGACTATTGCAGCTGCAGCCAAGGCAGTGCTGGTGTCGCTAATCCCACCTTCAACTTCATCGCCCCCAGAAAGCACCATTCTCGCCTCATCATCAGAAGGATCGGAGTCTTGGTCCCAGGGGAAGTCGCAGCTTATGGTGGCAATCATTTCGACACCATCGTCTACATCCGGCCTATCTATGGAAGGCTTTGGCGCAAGGGCATTTGCTGATGTCATGTCCACAATATGTACGGATGAGTACTGTCCGGCTACAATGGAAATACTGCATCGCGCTGATGAAGGAAGCAGTTCGTGATTGTCCCTCCTAGTGGATATTTCAATTTTCTGACTCGCCCCCTGCCCGTCCAATTCTAGTTGGACCAAACCCACATTCCAATCCGTTCGTCGTACTTCGAATATTTGCGAGTGGGATGACACTAGGATGCCCCGCGAGTCCAGTAATCTTACTGAGACTTCTCTGTTCCCTGGGATGGGGGTCCATTCCCCCGAGGTCAAGTTAACCATTACCGAGGAATTTCTTCCCACTGTGCCTGATTTGGTCTGCATCATGTTTCCTAGGTCATCAACTAACATCATCGTATAATCGAAAGGCTCAGTTCCATTGCCTATCGAACAGGTGGCGGTAATTTCTCCAACAGTGCCGTAAATAGCGCAACTAGCGCCCCTGCTGGCCGGCTCTACCACTATTGACCTGTAATCCAAACTGCCTTGCTTCAATCCAGATGAAACTGAGATTACTCCAGTACCACTTGAGGAGGCTGGCCACGCCCAACCGCCAAGATCATTCCACTCCAATTCTCCTGAATCAGAATCTATGACGCTAGATGCCGAGTCAGTCCCATGTATTTGCAAAAGCGCACTATCTCCGCTAGTAGAGGTAATGACGGGGGAAGTTGCCCATGAAAACTCACCCCTCTGAGTGTCCAGATTGATTTCCCTTTGGTTTCCAGCAGAATCTTCTGCTAGTATACGAATAGTCTTGACACTGCCATCCCAGTCTTCGCTTGGCGTCAACTCCAGGGGTACGCCGGAAACCTCTCCAACTCCAAGGATGGCCTCGGTCCTACCTGATACTGACCATCCTAGTGGTAGACTCAGAACCTGCAAGGAAATCGTGCTAGGTGCATTACCAAGGTTCTCGATCATGGCCAAGGGATAGCCCCCAAGGCCACTCACTAGCCAGCTCCCTTCTCCTGAAAGAGAGAAATCATGCGTTACCGCCACCCTGAGTGGGAAGACTATCTCGGAAACTACGCTGGAATCACCTTCTCTAAGGCGGAGATGAAGCTCTACTGCTCTCCCATATACTGCGTTCTCGGGAGGTGTGATGTTGAGGATGAGTGGTGAAGTCTCCCCAGGGGAAAGTACGGGTAGCTCTCCAGGCTCATCTATGCTCCATCCCGATTCTCCGGTAATGAACATGGATGCATATGCCCTCGTCGGGGAGTTCCCGGATTGTACAACTGTGAGTTCTATCTCCGATCCAATTGGGTCAATCTCTAGATTCGCCTGATCAGCTATCGCGTTCCAAGATGGAATATGGCCTGCCTCTATCGTGAATGAGAAACTAGAAACCTCCTCCCCTTGAGACGATGCGGTAACTGTGACAGTCATCGATGAACCACTCCAAGACTCCGCAGCAATGATCGAATCGATGATAAGAGAAACTGTCTGATTCACTGAAACATCCTCTGCCGAATCTCCCGTTGCATCCCAACCAGTGGAAGTATCGCCCACAACTAGATCTAACGTGGTCATAACATCGAGACTGATTTGATCCGCCAGATTTCCAATGTTCTTCGCGTCAACATCTAGTGAGAATGATGTACCAGGATCAATGACGAAAATACTCCCATTGTCCATCGGCACGGAGTCAACACTAGCGACGACATCCCATCTATGGTCCTGCCTCGCCTCAAGAGCCACGGTATCTGATGCTGAAACCTCCTCGTCACCCATTGATGATACGGAAAATTCGATCCACAGTGGCACTCCCGCAGGGGTGCTTTCAGGAAGGGTTACTGTTACTGGAATTGTAGTGAGGCTACCGGGGGTGAGCTCAACTTGGCCGATTGAGAACTCCACAATAACCCCGGGGTCGCTGGAGATGTTGGAATCCAAGATTACTGAGTAGCCAAGTGAGTAACCGTCTTCACCATTGCCGGGATTCTCAAGCCTCAAGACCACTAGGGAACCTTCCTCTACTTCGACCAGATATGGCTGCTCTTGCGGCGAAATCACAGTCACGTTAGCCCTGAAAATCTGTAAGACCTCTAGTGTGATGATTAGATGGTGCTCTGATGACTCTTGACTTGTATCCGAGAAGTAGTGGAATGAGGGAGGTGCGTCCTCCGGGAGGCTCGCAATAATTGAACCAGAAGAGGTACCTCCTGGGGTCCCGGACATGATTATCGAATCTCCCGAAACCGAGAGGTCGCCAGTCCCGGACCAAGACCACCCCGGCATTGCCATGCCCATGCCAGAAAGCGACCATGTAAGCGTCCCGCCTTCAGAGGCCATTTCGGAAATCACCGTCCATTCCAGGCCATTGGCAGGAACGCTCCTTATGTGCTTCCCTGAAACCACATTCGAAGAATGGAACGTCAATTGTATGGTCTGACAAGTCTCTTCTTCCGTTCCGGTACCGACACACATGGTCAGTGGAGTGCTGACAGAATCCCCAACAGGGGAATCCGAAGGAACATCCAGATTTGCTAATAGGGCCAACTCCTCTCCCGGTCCCAAAATTAATGCCGATCTTTCCATGCCCTCCATATCGTATAGACGCAGGTCATTCCCCCAGGCGGTACTATCCCATGAGAGGAGAATCTGGCCTTCTTCGGCATTCCCCAGATTCTCTATCATGAACCATGATGATGCATCTTGCCCAGGTAACCCGTAGCCACTACTCTGTGCCGTTCCGTCTGGCCCCCTGAGAGAGAGCCCCCTAGTCCTGTTCGCCTCAATCGGAAGGTTCGCAGAGACCGATACGTTCGAGTCTTCATCAAGAGTTAATGTCATTGAAAGGTAACCAGAGTCCGACCCCAATGCTTCCGATGGAGCAGATATGGTGAGATCCGGGGACCATGTCTGATCTATGCCTATCTCGATACCGCTAATCCCTCCAGGTGTGGTATCCGACCAAGTCCAACCTTCTGGAAGTTCGGAATCATCTACGCTGAGGGACCAGGTCCCAGCGAGCCTTCCAGTCGATCTCACCGTGGGGCTAGAAGTCGTGCTACTTCCAGGAGATACTCTGATGGGCTCAGCTGGAATTTCGAATGTTGCATTGTAGGTGGGAACAATAGAGACTGTCTTGCTAGTAATGTCATTGTCTGTCCTAGTCTGACTCAGGTTTCCATAACTGTCCAGCTCCAATACGAATTCATGATCTCCTAGTGGCCCCGACCATTCGACACTGAATGTGTCAAAGGACCCGGACCCAGTCGGCTCAACTGGTTCTAGGGATGTAAATGACCTCCTCCCAATCTCCATTCCATCAGCATAGAGGATCGCATCAAATTCAGAGTCTATTGGCCCGGTTCCGGAGTTCTCGATAAATGCGGAAATTGTCACTTCCTCTCCAGGGCTGGGGGCAGTGGGGTCCAATTCTATCCCCCCGCCATCAAGAAGTGGCCTAACATCACATCTCTCAAGGGATACGACAGTACTTCCGATGATGATGTCAAGGGTCTGGTCGCCATCGATGTCTGCCATCGCAGGTGATGACCAAGTCCGATGACTCAACTCCAATTCATTGGTCCACTCAGTATTGATGGCGGCCCCAGTCCCCTCAGCCCCATCAAACGCCCAAAGTGACCTCCCATAGGCTACTAGAAGCTCAGGCTCCCCGGTACCATCAATATCCATCCAGACAGGTGAGGAGACCGCTATCTCATCATTAGGAGAGCCACTACTCTGCTCAAGGTCCCTGTGCCATGCTTCTTCCGGACTGGAGCCATCGACGTCGTGGCAACCCGTGATCCCGTGCCTAGCTGTTGCCGTCTGCCACCAAGTGACCCAGCAGACCCTATCTACTGTGCCGTCATCATCAGTGTCGATAACAACGGGCGGTGCGTCAGCGTACCCATTTTCTGCTTGAAATGACCATATCTCAGATCCAGTGCTTATCTCAAGCCCTCTGAATTCAGCACCGTCTATTGTGTTAGAACCATCTGCATCCGTAGGTATGGTGACAACGATTTCAGGAGTCTCATCAGAATCAAGATTCGCCACTACAGGACCCGGTAGTCTGATGTGAGGCACGTCGGAGTCACCGTCTACGTTACTCAAACTAAGTCCGTCCCAGCCTGAATCCCCAGATGTCGAATCAAGTCTCCAAACCCACATGCCGCCATTGGTGTGCTCCGTAGTGGTCAGAATAACATAGCCAGTGTTATCGTCCGTCTGCGCAAATGCTGGGTCTGATGGATGACTGCCCTTGTCCAGTGTCTTTTCCCATAGGGTGGCGGGAGTTCCGCTTGAGGGAAGGCTGAGTGCGACTACAACCGGGTCTCCACTATTCTCGTTAATTGCGGCCAGAACTAATTCAGCATCCCCATCAAGATCCAAGTCAGCAAGCAAAGGTTGCGTTGTTGGCCGATGCCCACCAAGGCCATTCAAGGTGCTTGTAGGCTCCCCACTTAGCGTCAAATCGTCTTCTTCCCATGTCCAGATTGGCTGTTGCGAACTGCCCGCTCCAGGGTCCCATCCGGTAACCGAGCAGAATAGCCTTGGAGACCAAGCATCAACATGCATGGCCCCACTTTGGTCATAGGCAACTATTACCTCTGGCCTACCATCATCATCCAGATCAACAATCACCGGTGAGGCCTTGACTATCTCCGTTGCCCCAAGGCTCACTTCCCATGCCAACTCTGAGTCCTCACCTTCGATAATTTTCATGTAACTTTCACCTGACGCTGAATCAGTTTGCACGAGGATGGTATAGAGAGAGTCCCCTCCGCACCTCTCTTCCGATGAAGGGTCAGTAGTCAAGGATGAGGAGAAATCAGCAATCGGGGTCCCGAGAGAATCAGTACCCAATTGATCGGAACCAAACTCCCAATTAATCGCGGGATTAACTATCGAGAGCAGACCGACTCCCGACTCTGAAGAATGTACGTGTTGAGGGGGGGTGGAAATCCTATCTGGCGTCCTACCTGGTTGCGGCCAAGCCTGTCCTCCATCTGACCACGGCTCAATTCCAGAACTCATGGCCTCCGTGGATTCTCCATCTAGGCCACCTTTCTCGCCTGCCATTATCGCCAACGGAGATAGAGACATAGCGAGCAAAATCAATACAGCAAAAGCCGCCCCGAACTTTTTCGGAGAGGCCTTTGGGGCAGTAGCAACCGTCATCAGAGTCAATTTTGGTTTTCGTAACCCACTTGAACGTTCGCCCCATATTCTCACTCAGACCTACGGTCTGAGCAAATATCGGGGTCCGCCAGCAATTTTCCCTCTTCCGTTGCGCTTATACAGGAGGGGCAGGTCGCCGGGTCGCACGGACTTCTCCTCCAGAGGCTTAGCCGATGATGGACGGGAGGGAAACCCCCCGTCCAGGCTGCCCGGAGTGGTCCGTCACTGAGGCAGAAAAAATGTACAGCATAATAGAGCGAAACGACACAATTCGCATCCCGGCTGAGTACATCAGGGAGGGTCACAGCCTGGAGGACCATATTGACAGTTTAGCAAATGACGCATTCGAGGGCAGATTCGACTCGGATGAGAATTACACAGTACTGACTTTCGATCACAAACCAGTGGGCAGGGGGAAGATTATCCATGGAGATGGGGCCATCTACCAGGCTGTTAAATTCAAGGCACTACTTTTCAACATGGAGAACAATGAGGTCGTCGATGGATACGTTTCTGACGTCTCTGAGTACGGGGCCTTCGTCAGGATAGGTCCAGTTGAAGCGTTACTGCACAAATCCCAGATTCTCGATGAACCTATTCAGGTAAATATGGGGGTCAGGAGAATAGAGGGCTCGCAGACAGGTAAGCACATCGAAGAAGGCTCTCATGTCCGATCCAGAGTCGTCTCCAAGGCCATCAATCAAAACGATCCGAGGGCGAGTAAGATAGGTCTGAATTGTAAGATGGACGGCCTCGGAGCAGCTGATTGGCTAAAGGAGACTGATTAGAATGCCAAAGCAGCCCTTTGCTTGCGGGGACTGTAATGCAATTCTTGCAGACGGAGAGGGACAGTGTCATTTCTGCCCCAATTCCCCCGTAACTACTGATTGGAACGGTTTCGTTGTAATTCTCAACCCAGAAAGATCCGAGGTTGCAAAGAGGCTCAATATCACAAGGCCCGGAAACTACGCGTTGAAGGTTAACATCAGGTAGGTGTAATAATGCAAGTAATTGAGAGGAAAGACAATCCATTGCTAGACAGGGTTGAGATAAGGTTTGTTTGGGATCATCCAAATTCCCCAACCCCAAAACTCGAGGAAATGGTCTCCGCAGCGACAAAAATGGAGCCCGGCGCTAAATCAGAATTAGTTTTCGTAAAGGATGTCAGTACTAGGTTTGGAATGCCTAGGACCATGGGTCTAGCACTAATTTATGGCTCCGAAGAAGCCGCCTCTATCGAACCAAACTACATCGCAAAGAGGCACAATAAGTTCAGGCAGGGAGGCCAGGATGGTACCGAACCGGAGGAAGCCGCCGTAGAAGACTCTCCGGCTGAAGATGAAGGAGGGGATGAATGATGCCTCAGGGTTCGCCTAACCAGAATGCTAAGCACTCTAAGTACACTACAGACGGGGATAAGCTAGTGAGGGCCCCACATTGCCCAACTTGTGGGCCTGGGGTATTCATGGCAGTCCATAGTGACAGGATGTCGTGCGGAAAGTGTGGCTACTCCGAAAAGCTGTGATTGCTCCAACGTCCACTGTTGGTCAGTACTCTTTCACCCAATATGGAGATTCCAATATCCGCCCTCTCTCGGATCTCAATGACGCCGTTGTTGACCTTCCCATCGTGCCTCCATCCGGTCCAAATCCAGTTCCCCCCGCCCGTGCTAATAGAATCCATCATGGGGCCGGGCAATTTCAAAATTTCAATATCCGAATCTAGACTCTTCATCATTCCAGCATAGCGGCCACTCATCAGTATCATCCACCCGGACCCCCCATCGTGCCTCACTCCGATTATCCTCTCAGGCAACCTCAGTGCCCTAGACATCAGAGTGCTGCCATCATGTTCCGATACCAATGATATCCCTCCTGACTCAGACCAAATTGCAATGCCCTCGGGAGTGTGAATGATATCTACAACTGAGTCAACACTGCTGAATTCTTGTAGCTCCGGCCATTGGGGGTATGGTATCCTCCAGATTTCGCTTGCATCGTCGTTGACCATGTAAATTCCAGTATTCAATACTCCAAATGTTACCTTTCCGTTATTGCTAGAAACCCCCATCGGCTCCCCTTCTATGTCTCTCGTCCACAGGCAAGAATCCGGCAGAACTTCAGAGGCTGACCTATTTCCCGCTCTTAGAAAATCACGCCCCCTCCCATCGCCAGATTCCAAATCGAGAGACATGGCGCCCATGCACGCCTTCTTCAGGCTCCTCTCCACCCAGGCTCCTACCCATCTCCCGGAGCTAACAGCTCCAAAGCTAGGCTGTGTTGGAAATGGGATGGAGACTTTCCCCACCGCCCTTCCCTCATGGTCCACCTTCAATACCTCCCCCATTGATCCAATTATTACCGAGATAGGGTTTCCTTTGTCGACCCTAGTTGGATTGAACCCCAACTCTTGCATACCATCTCGTCCCCACCATCCCGCTTCAAGGTGTGGCTGAAAGCATTGAAGTATGGCCCGCCTTGGCAAATCATGGCCTCACTCATACTCAGTTCCACCCTCGACGAGGCTTCTATGAATCTAGCTCGCGCGTTGAGCGAATCTTCGGATTGGCAAAACACAGAGGATTTCGCACATGGCAGGGTTCGTCGACACGCCAAGATGCCGGTCACGATCCTCGAGATTGACGAATTACACATTCATGCAGATAATATTGACAGGATCCACATGGATGAGACAGGGAGTATGATCGATGAAGTACTGGTTCTCTCAAGGCACGTTTCCTCAACAAATACGCCTGCAATAACCCTTCACGCGATAGGTCTTCCGGGAGAATCTCCTCCTGGAGAGAAAGGGGTTTCGGGAGGGGTGAATGGGTATGTCGTACCTCCTTCTCCCAGATTTGCTTCCCTGTATCGTAAGATGCTAGAAGTAGCAAGAAAAAACGGTCTCGAGGAAGATTTTGATTTAACAATGGAGACCACTCATCATGGCCCCAAGCTCGATACGCCGACCCTCTACATCGAGATCGGCTCAACCAAGTCAGAGTGGAATAGGAAAGACGCTGCATTGGTTTGGTCAAGCGTGATCTGTGAAGTCCTAGGGCTCAATGGGGGTGCCTCCCAAGGGGATTGGAAGGGCAGTGGCTCAGTCATGGTCGGTTTCGGAGGCGGCCACTACGCACCACGGCACAAGTCCGTGGTCGAGTTAGGTAATTTCTGGTTGGGGCACGTTTTAGCGAACTACTCGCTTAGATTCGAACAACCGGAAGATGGATCAGAAATTCCAGGGGGGAATTGGAGGGAATCAGCTTCCGCTGCCATAGAGGCAACACGCATGGCATTTCCAGGAGGGGAAATATTCGCCCACCTCGATAAGAAGTCTTTCAGGGGCTGGCAAAGATCATCACTGGTCAAGTTCCTCGAAGAAAACGATGTTCCTGTGCTCAGGGGAAGGGACCTTTCACAAGAGTAACCGTGAAGTCTCTCCCGCCTCCTCGTAGGTTTGATGGCACTGTTCGGGCGACTCATCGTGGCATCAATGCCATTAGCTCCAAAGTTCATCGTTAAGCGCGTGGCTATGCGATATGTGGCAGGGTCGGAGATGTCGGATGCGATATCAACGATGCGCGAACTCTCTGCAGAGGGTGCCTGCTTCACAGTAGACGTCCTAGGGGAAGAAATCAGCTCCATGGACGAGGCAAATTACTTTCACGAAGAGTACTCGAGACTTTTGGATGCAATCGAAGAGCACGGACTGAATGCCAATATCTCAATCAAACCAACAGCCTTTGGGCTACTTGTTAACAGGGACTCCGCCTATTCAAATATGGAGTCAATCACTAGAAAGGCCCAGAAGCTAGGCTCATTCGTGAGGCTGGACATGGAAGATAGTAGGGTTACCCAGGAAACAATCGATGTAATGCTGGCCATGCATTCCAAGGGCCTAACCAACATCGGAGTTGTCTTACAGGGTAGACTGCGTCGTACCGAATCAGACATCGATTCCATTTGCTCGACCCTTGGCGATAAATCTGACTTCAGAATTTGTAAGGGCATTTATCTCGAGCCTGATGACATCGCCCACACAAAATATTCCGAAATTGTTGGAGCAACAAATAGCGCAGTCACGTCCATGCTGGACAGGGGGGCGTATACCGCAATCGCATCACACGACCTCCCGGTTATCGAACACGCTCTGGCTGAATTGAGAAATAGGGGTCTGTCCGATTCACGTTCCACAGGATTGGAGAAAAAGGGCCCGGGATATGAATTCCAATTCCTATTGGGGGTCAGAGGCGACGTAAGGAGGAGCCTTGCATCCAAGGGTCACCTTACTAGGGTCTACGTCCCCTATGGGACTAGGTGGTATGAGTACGGCATAAGGAGGCTCAGGGAGAATCCGGAAGTGGCCAGCCATGTGGTGAAAGCCCTGCTAATGCCGTGGACTAATCGTAGATAGTTCCTATATCAAGTGCAGATACATCCTTCTTACTTCTGCAGCAACTCTCTTTCCTCGAAGAGTCCTTCCAACGCCAGTATGAATCGCCCTGATCCTCCATTTTTTTCCATCTACCACCATCACTGTTCCACATGAGAAAACTCTCTCTGGGTCGCATTCCAGACTTGAAGGGGTGCTGACTTCTCCCTCAGTAAGGGTAAGCCTGACGGTACACACGTCCTTTCGGACTGCCCACATCGATGCTATGTCTCCTGCCATCGAAGAATTTACAGGCATCTTGTCTCCAATCTCTATTCTAGTCACTTGCCAGTGTGATTCATCGTATTGGAAAAGGTCATCCTTCGAAATTTCCTCATCCCTATCGGACTCTATCAATGCAGAGAAGCTATCTGCGCCATCCGATAGAGTAGTCCTCACAGAAGTCGAGGAAGGGGGCCTAAGGCTAATCCTGTAGACGTTCGAGCAAGACACACACCTCACTAGGAGATCCTCTCCAGCCCCCCTTTCAGCCCTACTTAGGACCTCATGCTCGGTCAGCTCTGAGCACTCAGGGCACTGTGCGACATCAGCCACTGCCTCGTCCCCGTCAGCCTCCTTCATGGCCTTACGGCCACCATGCCTCTCTTGAAGCCACCGAGCAGTCTATTTTCAATAGTGGAAACCTTTCCGCAAAACATGACAGGAGGTTCCAACGGCTTCGGCCTACCGCAAATGTCTGAGAGGGAAATGTTGGAAAAACTGCTTTCTGAGGACTCAGATAGGGGGGACACGGAGCCACTAATAGCATCCTCAATAGGGGAGCAGACGTTATTGATGGGCCTCAGAACAATGCCAAGATCAATGAGGGCCAGAATTCGAGATATTTCTTCCAGAGTGCCGGTTGGAGATGTTGTTCTTGTGGGCGGTGGAATCGGTCATCTTTCGGCATGGCTCCTAGACATGTGGTGCGGGGATCCATCCGACGACGTTCCAGACAATGGCCGCAAGCCAGACTCTTTCATCATAGTTGAGGAGGGTGCCAGGTTTGGAGTGATAATAGATCGCCTCATCAGGAGGTACGATGCCGAAAAATGGGCCAGAGTTGTAGGAAGTAAATGGTCCGAAGTAGTGGCCGAGGCAATGACGTGGTCAGCTGCTTCCGCATCCCTTCCCGAGTCAGCCAGGCCCTCCTCAATACCTACCGGGGTCCAGCTAGTAATAATCGACCTTCCAGATGCGGAAAGATCGATTGCAGCTAAATCAGCATTCGATATACTGGGACCAGGGGGTGTAATGATAGTGCCAGAACCCGAGGTCCCGACCGGTGATGTGGGAACGCCGTCAGTTGGAGAGGAACCAACTGAGGCACAGAGGAAGGTGGCCTCTTTTAACGAGTGGATTGATTTCATAAAGTCGATAAGTGACCATCACACTTTGGCCTTTGTCGAGCTTACGGGAGGGACTCTTGCCGTCATCCGTCGGGCAGCTTGATTCTCTTTATCCAATCCCTCTCCTTCAGACTTCAGCGGGCCATTATTTACGACTGTGCCGGAATCGCTTGCGTTGCCGAAAGAATCGATCAATGATTTGACGCTCAGTAGCCCGTATCCATAGTGATCATCGTGCCCATCCTGCCCCTCCTTCATTTGCGAGTTCTCCATGATCACGCTCTTTACTTCCTCGATCGCGTCCTCTCCGCCCTGCGCCCCCCCTCTCTGCAGCTCCGGGTGCGCCTGTAGCAAAATCGCGATTGAACCTGAGACCCAAGCAGTAGCTGCAGACGTACCGCTAGACCAACCCCACCAGACTCCATTGCCGACCCCACTAGCCATCAATACTGGAACTTCGTGCCCGGGGGCTACCAGTTCTGGCTTCTTATCAGGATCCTGTCGAGGCAGTATGGGATTCGGCCAAAGCCTCCCATCATTGTCCCCCTGGGAGCTACCGCTCCAAGTTGCGCCGGTCCTAGTAATCCCCCCCACGCAAATCACGTCCTCCACAGACCCGGGCGACTCTACGTCCCCATCATCATCGTCCCCATCGTTACCTGCTGCTGCCACGACAAAAACACCGTCTTGAATGGCGTCCTCGACAGATTGCTCCAGTGCATCTGTGGTGAAGAGTCCGGAACCGATGCCCTGTGCGCCCCCCAGGCTTAGTGAGATGACCTCAGCACCCTCGTCAACACACCAATCGACCGCTTCAGCGATCACCGAGTCAGTCCCGGAACCATCAGATCCAATCGCCTTTGCCACCATGAGCGAAACGCCCGGGGAAACTCCCGTCAAACCGCCCTCTGCCACAATTATTCCTGCCATAGCTGTACCGTGCCCTTCGTCATCGTACGGACTTTCAATGCCCGAGACAAAGTCGTTCCATGAGACTAAGTCTATGTCTCTGAGGTCTGGATGGCTAACGTCAATTCCCGTATCAACTATGCACAGCTCGACCCCGCTACCATCAAACTCGGAGACTTCCTCAATCCCAGTCATGTCCCTATATTGGTCCTCCCAAGACAGTAAAGATGAGGCTGGGCCACCCAGTTGGACATCCTCGATCTGGGCCCAGGCCCAGAGTCCGATAATGAGTATGCTGAGAAAGACCACCAGTGCCGTTACAGCGCCAATGACCCATGGCAAAGCATCCTGAAATAAACTCCCTTCATCTTGATCAGAAATTTCACTGGGTTGTTCAGTCAGAGTGTGACTGACTAACTCGCTCTCATGATCCATGTTGCCATCCTCTTGGTTTTCACCAAGCCTCGGCCTTAGAGAAGTGGCTGACCACGGTGGTGTTCGAGCTGCACGACGGGCAGACGACCCTCGAAGGCAAAACTGCCGCGCACTTTACACAGGCGTCCCCGGGCTTCCCCTGCCCACTGCAGTCAGAATTCGAGCAACGCACCTCTATCCTTCCTGAGGGCCTTTTCGTAACGGGAGTCTCGCCACCGCAGACAGGGCAGCTTCCCTGTATGCTACGGGCCACTGAAACATTGCTCTGGCCTGCCACCTCCCTGGCTCTCGATGACCATATTTGATGATCCCCTCCGCCTAGCATGAAGTGTGGGTACCAGAGGATATGGAGCAGGAAGAAGTACGAAACAACCCCAGAAACAACGAATAATGCAGGGGCCCCAATAATCCCGTTATCATAGTCAAATGGCGGCCTATCTGCTATTGCATGTGATCCAGACCATGACACAACGTTGACGAGAATTCCCCAAATGGCAAGACTAGAACTCCATGCATGAAGTCGATGGTCATCCCATGCCCTCTCAACGACCCTCGGATCAGGATGAGCATGCCGTTCTTCAACATGGATGTCTCTAGTCTCCACTACGGCCCTGTGTACCACGAACCAGGATACGAATAGTAAGACGAGATTGGCAAAAACCACCCCTCCCCAGTCTGCAATCTCCGAGTCAAACGGAAAATCAGGGGATCCCGTGTGAGAGAAGATATATCCTAATTGAACGGCGAACATAGCCACAATTAGGAAGAAGAAGTTCTCTCTCATTATTGGAAATCTGACCCACATAAGTGCAATCGATGACGCCCATGCCATTATCGAAAGTAATGCAAGCATCCTTGTCCATTCGTCCAAGTATAGGAAACCACTGTCCCCCCCGAAGATACCAGACCTATCCCAGTCACCACCACTCGAAAACTCGCCAATTCCGAAGTCCCACGATCCTAGAATGAGTGAAGCCGAGGCCAGTATTAGTATCGAAGCCTCATTGACTCCCCACACCCTCCTGGATGTTCTGATATGGAACACAGCCTGGTGTATCAGGGTATCCACTATTCCGAGAAATTCATACCTGCCACCAAAGCTGGTCAAGTGCTCGATTTCAGACAACCGCACCAGACTATCGGAAGCGGTATCGTCCTCGAGAGGCTCGAACGTCCCGTCTTCCATGGGCGTTGCCAAAGGTCCGATGAAATAAGGGGCGCGCAATATCGCAATCGCTCAGTTTGTTTATTGCCCAGTGGCGCCGAGACGGAGATTTGAACTCCGGAGGGATGAACCCACATGATTTCCAGTCATGCGCAATACCAGGCTATGCGATCTCGGCAGCGACCATCCGAGCGCCGACCTAGTCTTGAGTTAATCGCCCCTGGAAGCTGGCGTAACACCCAAAGAGGAAACCGTCCCCGCTCTGAACGCGCCACTGTGGCTTAGGGGTATAGCATCCCATTGGTAATGGGAAGGTCGGGAGTTCAATTCTCCCCAGTGGCTCCATTTCCTGAATCCCTAAAAGCTTGAGAATTATTGGAAATATTACCTCCTTTTGCCCCTAATCGCAATATTGAACCAATTGGTTCATAATAGTGACAAGTCAAGCACATCACATGTCGACAGACCGCAGGAGGCTCGCTGGAGCCTTAGTCCTCCTGATGTTGCTTGCACCCCTAACGAACGCCGCCACTTCTTCTTGGAGCGGGCCCTCATCGGTGAATCCCGATGAGTCGGTCACGGTATCCGGTTTCCAGGTCCCTGGGAACGCTACGATTCAGGACGGATGGCTCCATGTCACTGACTCTCAGATGGCCAGTGATTCCGACTCTGGCTTCACATGGGAGGGAACCGATCTAGACTCCGGCGTGTATTACAACACAGAGTTCACAGACGGCGAGACGATCGTGATCAAGGACGACGGCTCTAGATCCAACATCGATACATTCGATACAGGAAACATCACTGTTTCGATGAACGAAAGATTCACCTACACCCCAGGATGGGAAAGGGTCTACGATATTTCCGAGGGTACAAACCTCACTTCCTGCAACGGCGGCAATGGGACATTCCTAAGCCATGGCTCGGACAATAATTTCGACTCTTCATTGAATTCCGGTGAGATTACCGATGTCATCTACTATTGTAGTGCCAACGCACTTTCCGATGTGGTCACCGGCCTAACCGTGGCCAGCGCGGGCTCGAGCTACTCCGCCGGTACACTATCGGCTTCGGGAGGGGGTGGCTCTGGATTCTCAGGAAACTACTCGATCAGTTCAGGTATTGACAGCGTCACCGTCCAATCAGGAGGGACCAGCTACTCCGTAAACTCCAGCGTCAACATAATCTGTCCGGGGGCATGCGCGGGCACTGGAGCTACTGCTTACGTAGGAACAGTCAGTGGTTCAGGGGCGATTACCTCGGTGGTAGTATCTAACTCGGGATCGGGATATACAAGTTCAGATACGATTTATGCAATACCATCCGGTGGCTCTGGCGCCCAGCTAGTCGCAGTTGTAGGCACCTCCGGGCCAATTCATAGTACCGAGATAATTTCCGGCGGATCAGGATACTCTAGTGTACCATCAATTTCAATCAGTGGCTCCACTGGCTCCGGTGGCTCAGTAACTGCAACGCTGGGAGGATTTTTCGACTTCGAGCTAACCGTCACCTCAGAGGCAGAAGGATCAAACTGTGACTATGGTGGCTACCAGATTGACTCAGGCCTCGACGTCGATGATGATGGATCACTCGATTCCAACGAGGTTTCCTTGACAGAATACATCTGCAATGGCCCCAGGATGTGGCAGGCCACAACTCTGTCTGGAATGAACGGAACTCTCTGGGGCGATCAAATCAACATGTCCTATGGAGTCATCCCGGCACAGGCTACTGAGGGACTGGTCGTGGCTGCGACGCTACCTGGCGAGCCTCTACCTGCCGGCACCGACACGTTCCTCCTTACCGAGGCGATAAGCGTTCCCGATTCATCGGAGATGAATGCCTTCTACGTCACATTCGATCATTGGTACCACCTAGATAGTACGTCATCAGGCGGTGGCGACGGGGCATGGGTGGAATACCGGATAAGGGACGGCCCGACTGCATGGGGGGACTGGACATGGATTGCTCCTGACGGTGGCTACCCAAGTACCATATCTAGCGACGCCCCCTCTGTTACCGGCGCGCCTACAGGCACAATGCCCGTCTTCGCTTCCACCACTCACAGCGGGTGGGTTTCTTCCAACATCTCCCTTCAGTCAATAAGTGGAATATCGTCAGCCACCCACTTGCAGCTAAAATTCCACGTCTGGACTGACCCAGATGCCTCTTACGAGAGGCCAGGATGGTTCATTGACAATATACACTTCAACAATGATGGCGTCCAGTACGGAGTTTGGCACCACGGCTGCTACACCACCACAGCAACATATTGCAACTACCTTGGTAATGCATATGGGGCCCTCCAGAGGACAATAGATCTGTCTGGCACAAACAGCACATCTGCAATAGAGATAGACATGGAGTGGGATCTATATGGATACTACAATGACAATGCTTGTGTCGAGCTTTCACTGAACAACAACACATGGACAGACATTTCGTCATCAACCTCTTCAACTGCTTCGAATTGCGAAGACAGGGCGGGAGCCATCCCGGGATACGGTTACTCTGATGCCTCTGGAACATCCTATGGCCAGCAGAGTAATGGAATCAGAACAATCTCTCTAGACATTCCCACTTCATTCAGGAATCAGGCCACTGTCTACATGAGGATTATCGTTGACACGGATCAGTATACCCACTATGGCGGAAGCTATCCGGGCGATGAGAAGGAAGGCCTCACCGTCGATGCTATCAGGGTCGTAGACTACAATGACAGCGTTCTATTCCAAGACTTAGTCGAGACTCCGTCCTCTATGTTCCATTATGGCGCGACAACGAACAGTGGTACTGCCGGGGCGGATCAGTGGACCCACTACATCTGGACCAGGGGCACCCAGAGTGTCGGGATGGGGTTCGAGGACAGCACAGCTAGCGACCCCGCTACCAATAATGCGGCAGGATGGTCAAAGTCGGGTTCGACAGGCTCTTGTGGCTGGCAATATGGACAGTTGGGATCCTCATCCGGAGTAGGCGCTCAGGAACCATCATTCCCGTATCTCTACGGTACTAACCTGAATGGTGTTTATTGCAATGGCGCGGATGCCTACCTTATCTCGCCAACCTACTCAATACCCGCAAACGGGTCTACACAACTAACATTCGACAAGTGGATCTGCACGGAGAACTACTGGGATGCCATAGGCCTCTACATCAAGGTAAACAACGGTGGCTGGCAGTACTTCGATCCAGGAATTGCTGGATGGTACGACGGTTCTGTAGGCTACTCAGGAAATGCAATGTACGGAAATAATGCATGGATGAGCGGCGATTGCGGCAATGGAAACCTATTCGAGACCCTAGTCGCACCACTCGATTCCTATGCCGGTGACGATCTGAAGTTTAGGTTCAGGATAGACAGCGACACATCCGTTCAGTATGCTGGAGGATACATCGATAACTTCGGCGTTCTACTGGCGAACTACGGCGAAGGAGGAGCATGGCTCAGCCCATCGATAGATGCCTCTGCAATGGATGATTTCAACCTAGGTTGGATCGATGTGACTGCCAGTATCCCCAATGATACATGGGTCCGGGGAACCCTCGTAGACAAAGACTCTGGACTTGATATCCCGGGTTTCACCAACGTATCATTCCCAATTTCACTCTCAGGTGTTGACACAACAGCGCATCCCCAGATCAGACTCAAGGTTCTGATGGACACAGATGATGAAGAATCATCCCCTGAGATACTCAAGGTTCACGTCGGGGGCAAGAGGATTCTCGCAGCCTCATCTTCATCAGGTAACGGATGGGGCATGTCCACGGGAGTGGAGGTAGTTGACGGACTTCTCAACGCAACAAGTATTGCCGGTACGATAACGTCCCAGTTCACGCCATCTTCAAGGCCAATCAAGAGCGTTAGCTTGGGTGGGAACTACTCGGGCGGCATAATGGTCACAATTCTCGACTCCAATGGTGCAACCCTGGGCCAGACGACTCAGGGAGGTGTGTCTTTCACATACCCACAACCAGGATTTGGAGTTTCAGTTAGTCTACCGACTAACGGCTGGATCGACAGACTTGTAGTGACTGCCGATTTTGCTGAGCCGGCCGACTCTCCCTCAATCGATGTCCTTGATGATGGGTCCACAGAGTGGTCATTCCCAATTGGCTCTGACTATGGTCACTATGGTTGGCAATCTCTCATTTCCGATGGCATGGACACATTCACGACAAGCGATGTGATGTATCTGGATGGCACCACTGCAACCACGGTCAATGTCAGATTGCCCGCAAATTCGGTCGTCAACAATGGTATAGTCTCGGTCGCCCCGGATTCCGATGGCTTTGAATCGCCAGTAAGCGTCTCGATAGCAGGGGCTTCTCAGTCAAGCACATCACCACTGAAACCATTCCATTCAATCCTGGACTCTAGTCAGGTTATGGCCATTAACGCGATTTCAGGAAGCCATACTGATACCGATACGGGTAGGGTCTGGAAGGAAGTCCCAGTCAGTATCACGTCAAACACTGCTCAGACCGTTTCCCTGACTCGTCTGGGGATTAGTTACTTGATTTTCGAGAATGTCTCGGGACTTGGGCCCATGGTTTCAGCATATCACGATTCACAGACTCAGGATGATCCACCTCCGACCGATGTCTCAATCCCAGTCACAATTTCTGCAGCCTCTGGAGCTGTTTCGATAGACGGGGATATGAAATTCGACTATGTACTAACCAACAGAGATTTCCAGGTTCCTAATACCCTGTATCCAGACGGCAACTCAGTGGAGATTGAAACCATGCACCACCATTTGGACGACAATTCGATGATATCCCATATCACACTGAAGGGCACCGCTTCCGACGGGCAGATACTGATGTTCGAAGTTGAGAATAGTGCCGACGGCCTCTGGGGCCAAGGTACGGATCCGGTTTCATTCACACAGTCATATGGGAGCAACGTGGCCCCCATGGGCGCCTCAAGTGTCGCCATTACTACACACAATGACGGCTATGACGACGTCACGGTAACTTGGGTATTCGATGTAAATTGGAATTGGGATGACGTCGACTCGATTCGATGGGTCGCTCAGGCCTACGACGAGTATGGCGAGACTGTGTGGCCCGCAGTTTCCCACAGTGGACAAGGTGGCTCCAAGGCCGTCGAGAACGATCTCCAGATCGACTCATTCGAAGTTAGGGATGAGTACGGAAGGCTTCTTTCAAACCAATACTCTTCGTTCTACCCGTTCCCTGCAAAGGAGGGCAACGATCTCAACATCACTGGTACGGTAAGGTTCCAGGACTCCCCCAATGCTAGACCTGACATGTCGGACTTCCAAGTCGGACTGAACATGTCAGGAAGCCTCTTCTCCTTGTCAGTCGGTGATAATGGACAATTTGGGGGCATAGTAACGCCTGACCCGGGCCTCTCACAGGTCACATTGTCCCCCCTGATGCTGTCTGTGGGGCCCACAGGATACAGCGTCGGAGCAGAGGACGTGACCGGGGTCCCACCTCAAATTACAGTGACTATGGATTCCAATCCACCCGTCGCTGGTCCGATTCAGGTCAACACGCCCACCGGGCTCCAGAATGCGCATGCCAAGGTCTGGGAACCAACAGCACCACTCTCGGTTTTCGTCACCATTGACGAGGGAGAGGCTAGGGGCGAATTACTTACTCTGAGGTACTGGAGGGGCAGCGTCGATGACGAAAACTCCGATGGCATCGCGGATGAGTCGGAGTATCAGTCCCAGTCTCAACCCCTCTCTTCGGGCATGACAGGGCAACAGCAAGTCAACTTCGTCGCAATCGATGTCTCGGCACAAGATTTCAACAGTCCAGTACACCTCTACATGGAGGGAACAGACTGGGCTGGACTTTCTTACCAGGACGGAGGCACGGGAGGGGGCCCTGGTGCACAGAATTCATGGGCCACAGTCATAGTTGCGACTGATGAGCCTACTTCCATACTTTCATCGGGATACGAACTTGACTCCGAGATAGGATTCCTTCTCGCCGGTGTTCAACACACATTCACTATGCAGATAGACGAGGCCAATGGAATCGACACTCTGGATAATGTAACGGTGATGCTATGCGGGGATGGACCGACACAAATCGGAAAGATGTCCTATGATCCATCGAGGGGCACACTTTGGTCTGCATCTGACAGCCTCATTACCCCAATAGCCGCGCAAACACAGCAAGTGACTTCCTCTGTGACCCAACTGTCCATACAATTCGAGATTTCATGGTTCTTCCCATGGGAGCACGATGATCCAGATACTGAAGGAAATGAGGAACAGTCAAGCTGCAAGCCTAGCGTTAGCATAATGGATGATCTGAACACGGTAGCATATCAGAACAATATTGGTGAATTGTCTTGGGACCTAGATAACAGATACGTAGCAATCCCAGATGTTCTGGAAGACCTAACTCCGCCCGTTATGGAGAATGATGGATCCGCCCTTTATCTGAGGCAGGGAGACGAGTTCACGGTCGATGGCTACGTCTATTACGCTGGCTCAGGAGTAGTCGCTTCTGACATCCCGGAAGACCTTACTGTTGAAGCCATGGTAATATATGGAACTCAGGAAGTTGTCGTGAACACCGGAGTGGAGTTGGATGGCTCATTCTCGGTATCGATGGTACTTCCAGCTAGGGTTCCACTGAATCCGACCATGCCTGTGCAGACCGATGTATTGAATGTAAGGGGAGAGGGGACATCGATCACGAACAGCGATGTTTCGGTCACCGTGGACAGTAAGTCACCAACGGCCCTTTTCGATCAAATGACATATCCTGATTCGTCTTTGACAATAATCGAGTCGGACCTAGTAGATGACGTCACTGTCACGATAACAATGAATGATGAAATCGGCATGCAAGATGAAAACACCCTCCAGGTTGCATGGTACTACCTCAGGGCCGGGATACAGGTAGCAGGTACTGAGGATACAGGCGAGCTCCAGCTAATTTCGTCCGGCGACGGAAGTGCACTGTATCAGGCTCATCTGGACTTCACGCCGCTCAATCAGATGAAGATTGAGCAGGGCGATCAGATAGCATTCTATGTGACATCCACTGATAAGGCAGGAAACGAGGTTTCTGGACTGGGCAGTGAGGCCGCTCCAAGGATCCCAACTCTGAGAATTATGGAATTCCTAGGTGAATATTCGCGCTCAATAGTAAGTACTGCCACCCCTCTGATGGGTGAGACGGTCAAGATAGACACATTCTGGGAGAACACTGGCAAGAGGGACGGTACGATCACCGTCGGTCTTTACGAGCTTACGTTGGAAGAGGGAGCTGACGGAACTCTGGAGCAGAGGTGGAAACCATCTGTCACTACTCAGTCAGGTGACACCGAAATCGATCTTCCCGCAGAGATAACGAGTGTCAGAGCGACATTCATGTGGGAGGCCACATCACCTGGGCAGCCGGACCTTTATCTCGTCATGGATATCGATGGGGACGGTCAATTGACAGAGTTCGACTTCGCAGCTGCAAACACACCCGTCACAGGAATCAGTGTGGTCCCACCTCCGACATCTGAGGGAGGGACGGATTCTTCGGTCATGATTATCGGCGCGGTAGTTGTCCTGGCAGTAGCAATGATCGGCTTCTTCATGACCAGGGGAAGGGGCGACGACGACTACTACTACGATGATGAGGATGACGAATATTACGAGGAAGAGCCTTGGAGCGAAGACGAAGACTAGTCGGAAACCCCTCTGAGCACCCCTAATCGGCACCCTATCAACCCAGGTACCTTAGGTGTTTATAGGCCAATTTTGACGCTTTGACATCTGAGGAAGAGATTCCTCGGGATGGGATTGCGTGACTGAGGAAGGCGATAGCTTAACGATTGACGAAATGAGGGAAGAAGTCGAGGAACTAAGGAATCTGGTGAAAACTCTCCTGACCATAATAATGGAGGAGTCGGACGGTGTCCAGACAGGGGCCGCTCCAACGATTCCTAACCAGCCCAAACGTGGATACTGCATGTGAAATACTACCTCTCACACGGAGTCATGTGAAAGCGGAATCCGCGGCACTCGCATTCGCGGGAGTCATGACGATTGGGTTCCTAGTTTTGTTGGCGGTGCCTTCAGATGAATCCCCTGTGGTAGACGAGTGGGAGATAACAAGCGTCTGCCTAGATGGCCATGATGGTCTAGCGACTCACATCCATGCAACACTTTCAATCACTATTCATTCCACTGACAGAGCAATCCCTGCATCAGTTGGCATTCAAGATGAAGCATGTGAAAATGGGATGAGGGGAATCCATACACATGACGAAGCTGGGACCCTCCATATCGAGACACCGAGTCCCATGGAAGCGCCAATTGGTGCCTTTTTCCAGATCTGGGGGGAGAAGTTCGACGAATCCCATATCATGGAAAAAGAAGCCAATGATAATTACGAAGTGCTCATGTTTGTAAATGGCGAAAGAAATATGGAATACGAAAATTACATCATGAATGATGGCGATGTAATTGAGATACAATATCGGTAGAAATCGATACTGTTTCTTACCCCTTTATCACTGCAAATGGCCTCAGCCTGGCTACTGGCCTAGCCAACTTTGCTTTGGAAGTTAGGCCGATGACGTCATCAACGTCCTTGTATGCTTCCGGAGCCTCTTCGGAGAGAACATTTGGAGTCTTGGCACGCACATGCACCCCGCTCTCCTCCAGCCTTCTGAGCAACTGTCCGGAGTCTATCGAATTCCTGGCCGCAGTCCTCGACATCTTCCTTCCTGCACCATGACAGGACGAGGAGAAGGCCGCATTCACACCCTTCTTTGGACCAGCCAGTACCCACGATGCAGTCCCCATGTCTCCTGGTACCAATACTGGTTGCCCAACCCCAGAAAAACGCGCTGCAAGCTCGGGGTGATCGCCGCCTAGGGCTCTAGTGGCCCCCTTTCTGTGGACGCAGCATTTGCAAGATTTACCATGAACAACATGATCCTCGATTTTAGCAATATTATGGCTTACGTCGTATACCACGTCCAGGCTTCCATCTCTCCCAAATCTCTCCCTCATAACATCCCTGAGCTTCTGCGTGAGTGCAGATCTATTTGCAAATGCGAAGTTTCCCGCAGCGCTCATCGCATCGAGATATGAAGCACCTTCGCGACTATGGATGGGTGCGGCCGCCAACTGCCTATCTGGAAGAGTAATATCCCACTCACTAGAGTGCCATAATTTCCCATCCTGCCTGTATTTCGACTCGATGTTGGCAACATGTTCCGAACATACTTGGTGGCCGAGGCCACGCGAGCCAGTGTGTATCATCGCCGTTACCAGTCCTTCGCGAAGCCCAAATGCCGATGCTGCCTGCTCGTCAACTACCCTGTCCACCACCTGTAACTCTAGGAAGTGATTTCCCGAGCCCAAAGTCCCTAGTGACTTTGTCCCTCTCTTTCGGGCCCTATCGCCAACAGAGCGTTCTTCACTTTCCAGTACGCCATTAGACTCTATAGCGGCTAAATCGTCGAATTCCCCTAGTCCTATATCTACCGCGGCTGAAGCACCCATGGAAAGTATTGAGTCCATTTCACTCGAATTCAGTTTTACTCCACCCTTGCTTGATGCTCCAGAAGGAATGCATTCCGAAAGCTCCGAGGCCAGTGACTTCGGATCCACATCATCGATCGCTAGATCTGTAGAGCATAGCCTGACTCCGCAATTTATGTCGAATCCTACTCCCCCAGGGGAAATCGAACCGCCATTTTCACCAAAGTTGACGTCCGTAGCCACTACACCCCCAATTGGGAAGCCGTATCCGAAGTGCCAATCAGCCATAGCCCATGCTTCACCCACAATTCCAGGCATAGAAGCAGTGTTTACCAGTTGAGAGGGGGATCTGTCATCAATCCCCTCTCCAATGTGCGACTCATCCGCGACAAGAATGGCGTCAGTCAGCATACGGCCATGTTTCCGGATCCTAATCCTCCCCGGGCCATCGCTTTCGATATTCTCCCTCCATGAGGACGTCATGGTACACCCTGAATACCGTCGGCTTTCAACACGACGCACGTCCAAAGACAATCGAATTCAAGTCGACCCCTTCAATGCGGAAACGAGGAGCGGCGCATTGTGACCTTCGGAGATATCGAGATTCCCTTCTGGGAAGAGTCCGAACATGCCTTGCGAATTTGCAGAGTTTCTGGTTTGAGATTCTGGACTAGGGATGCGAGTAGGGAGACTTGCGGGGACACCTCCGAAGACCCATATACATTCATTGGAAGCCCAATAATCGATGGTTTCCAATCAAGGGGAAAAGAACTCAAGGACAAAATGAGGGAGGTCTTTCTTTCGTTCTTTGAGAAAAGGGGCCATTCTAGAATAGACCCATATCCCGTGATCGCTAGGTGGAGGGACGATATCCACCTGACTATTGCCAGTATTGCTGACTTCCAACCGCATGTCACCAGTGGCCAAGTACCCCCTCCGGAGAACCCTCTCACTATCAGTCAACCCTGCATCAGGCTTACTGATGTGGCTGCGGTGGGACGATCAGGAAGGCACCTTTCAACATTCGAGATGATGGCACATCACGCATTCAATAGGCCCAAAGATGACGATGTGGTTTATTGGATCGATAAGTGCGTGAGGTATTGCGACGAGCTATTGACAAAAACTCTCGGAATCGATCCAATATCGATTACATATGTGGAGAACCCCTGGTCAGGAGGGGGCAATGCTGGTCCTGCATTGGAGGTGATAGTCGGTGGCCTCGAATTAGCTACTCTGGTTTTCATGAATCTCGAGGAAGACGACTCAGGAGACATCGAAATCAAGGGGCAGATGTATAGTGAAATGGACCTTCAGATAATTGATACAGGATACGGCTTGGAGAGATTCTGCTGGGCTGCCGCTGGGACGCCAACGATCTACGAGGCGATATATCCGGAGTCTGTGAATTGGCTGAAGGACTTGTCCGGTTTTGAGAAAATCCTTTCCTCGTCTGGAATAGATGCCAATATGGACTCATTACTCGGAGAATTATCGAGACTAGCCGGGATTCTCAATATCGATGTCGGCACGGATGTGGAGGAGCTGTACGTGAACCTCTCGAAGCGACTTTCCGAGAGCGGAATTCCGGTTTCTGTCGAGGAGTTGAAGAGAGTCACAGAGCCACTATCTTCGATATACGCCATACCAGATCACATGCACGCAATTTGCAACATGCTTGGGGACGGACTCGTCCCAAGTAATTCGAAGGCGGGCTACCTATCCAGAATGCTGGCTAGGAGGGTTTGCAGGATGAGGGACACCCTCTCAATTAACGCAAGCCTGTCCGAACTCGCAGCCCACCATATGGACAACAACATGGATATCTCCCCATTCCCTCAGAGCAGATCAGGTATCCTCACGATTCTAGAATTGGAGGAATCGAGGTACCACGAGATGCTGAGAAAGGGGGAAGCAGCAGTGAGGACGGCACTGAAGGGAGTTCCAAAAGACTCCTTGGAGATTGATGATCAGACTCTATTCAGACTTTCCGAGGAGAGGGGGCTCAATCCTGAGATGGTCGTATCAATAGCCGCGGCCCTTGGCTGGAACAACCTCTCTGTAAGAGTCGGTTTTGCCGCAGATATGGCAGCTAGAAATGCAAAAATGACCAAGGCAGCAGCAAAAGCACGGAAGCAGGCCGAGATTTTCGATCTTGGTGGATTGAATCAAACATCCGCTGATTATTACAATGATACAAGCTCAACTAAATTCTCAGCTGAGGTTCTCAGGTGCATCGAGGTATCAAAGGAGCAGCTCCAAGCGCTATCACTAACTGGGGAGGTCGAAGGCTCCCCGAGTCACGCTATAATCCTAGACAGAACTCTATTCTATCCCGAAGGTGGGGGCCAATTGGGCGATCAGGGTGCAATTTCCCAAGGGCGAGTCCGAGCAAGTGTCCTAGACACAAGGTCGCAGAACGGCATAATAATCCACCTCACCGACACCGAATTGAGTGTCGGCCCGAGCGAGGGAGAAATCGACTGGACTAGGAGGAAGCAGCTTATGGATCACCACACTGCCATTCACATTGTGGGCGGGGCATCTAGGGAGTTGCTAGGCCCTCATGTCTGGCAAGCTGGCTCCAGTAAAGGCGCCCAGTATGCAAGGCTCGACATCACACATTTCTCGAGACTTTCGAGGGAGCAACTAGATGAAATCGAAGATAGGGCCAATGACGTAGTAAACTCCAATCCCCGGATAGAGAAGATAGTCTTAGATAGATCCGATGCAGATTCTAGATTCGGGTTCGAGATATACCAAGGCGGACCTCCCAAGCATCAAGAGATAAGAATCATCAAAATCGGTGATTTCGATACCCAGGCCTGCGGCGGAACGCATCATGACGAAGCAGGTCAAGTCGGAGAGTTACGCATAATACGGTCCAGTCAGGTACAAGACGGGGTGGAGCGTCTGCAAGTCGTGGCAGGGGAGACGGCGCGCGAGCATGCAAGGTCGCAAGAGCGCCTTCTCAATGAGTCAAGCGAAGTCCTCGGAGTATCTCCTGATGACCTCCCCGGGTCCGTTGCAAGATTTTTCGAGGAGTGGAAGTCTCAGAAGAAAAAGATAGAGTCGTTAGAGGCCGAGATAATCAGGCTGAGGACTAGTGGGGGAGGCGATGAAGCCGTGCTCAAGGACGGTGTTTCCTACGTGGTCATGGAAATAGATCCCGATACAAATCCCATGTCCATGCTGAAGAATTTGACACTTGACCAGACTAATCCGACACTTGCTATTCTTGGGACAAGGGATGGCGGCGGGAAATTGATTGTCGCATGTACGGAGGGAACTATAGCAGCAGAAAGACACGACGCCACAGAAATCCTGCGGGCCATAGCGATCCATATCGAAGGAGGGGGCGGAGGCCGTCCAACGATGGCCCAAGGAGGAGGGTCAAAGCCAGATGGGATACCTGCGGCCCTGGATGCAGCTCGCGAGTTACTTGGATTGTGAGAAAATGGTCGAAAAGGTCGATGTATCGGCTCGTGCCGCTGCAATAGAGTACGCAATCCGTGATGTTGTCGTCCCTGCAATAAAGTTAGAGAGCAAGGGTCATGAAATTATCAGGCTCAATGTCGGAGACCCACTCGCATTCGAAGGTCTGCCAACTCCGGTGCATATGATTGAAGCCTACAAGCGGGCTCTCGATTCCCAAGACAACGGCTACGGGCCCTCGTATGGCATACCCCAATTACGCCAAGCAATCGCAGCTGCTGAGACGGCCAAGGGCTGGCCCTGCTCCGAAGAGGACGTTTACGTAACCCATGGCGTCACTGAGGCCCTCCAGATTATTTTCGCCGCCTTCCTCGAGGATGGAACCAAGGTATTGGCCCCCGGTCCACACTATCCCCCATACATGGCCTACCCGCAGATGTATGGGGCCACTACCGTCGAATACCGCCTCGACCAGAACGATGGTTGGAGAATAGACTTCGATGATATCCGTTCCAAAATGGACAATAGCGTCAGACTTTTGGTCCTTATCAATCCCAATAACCCGACTGGAAATGTCGCCACATCATCAGAAATTGACCAATTGATAGAGATAGCGCGCGACTATCCGAAATGCACGATAATCGCTGACGAGATTTACGATGGACTAGATTTCACAGGGGAACTCTGCTCAGCAGCAGCACGATCCAACGACGTACCAGTAATTGTTCTGAATGGTGTTTCCAAAGTGTACTTCGCCCCTGGGTGGAGGATTGGTTACATGGCGTGGCATGACCCCGATGGAAGACTCTCATTGGTAAGGGACGGTGTCGAACGTCTGCTACGCAGCCGGCTCTGTGCATCTACCCCTGCTCAGTATGGGTATCTTGCAGGTCTTACTGATGAGCATGGTTGGCTGGAAGGGCATCGTGAACGTATCAAGCAGAGATTGGACTATTGCATAAGTCGCATAGAAGGTATTGATGGACTGGAATGTGAAGTGCCAGGTGGCGCATTCTACCTATTTGTGAAGATCGCCGATGAGGGGATCAAATCCGACAAACAATGGGTACTGGATCTACTCCACCAGCATCATGTGCTTGTGGTGCATGGCTCGGGATTCTCGCCTGAATTCGGAAAGTCCCACTTCCGGATGGTCTGCCTCCCTCCAGAAGATGTCCTATCGGAAGCATTCGACCGAATAGAGTCGTTCCTAGGTGTCTGAAAATGGGGTTTTTCGACTTCCTGAGGCCCAAGTCAAGAACCAATGAAGCTTCTGAAGGCAAAATAATCGATCGATGGCCACTCGAAAACGGAATTTACTCCGATTCCATGAGGGGAAGAAATGAGATTGCATGGAGAGTGGGGACAGGGTGGTTCGAAATGTGGTTCCAAGGTCTGGAGACTAGAACTGCCCAGAGTCTCGGGCGTCGTCTGGCTCATGCAGCGCTCGAGCATGAGGAGTATATGATCGGACTCGGAAGGTCGGATTCACCCTCTGGAAGGGACCCTGGATCATGGTCGCAAACTTGCCTACTGTGGGAAACCGGTGGCCTAGGCAGGTTCGGCTTGTTGGATGATGAGGGTGAATCAAGATTATTCATTGAAAACCCCTCCTCTGGGCCAATCTGCTCCGGTGTAATTACTGCCTCATGGGAGGCCGCTACAGGGAAGAGGCATCGCTTCCTATGGAGTGAGGGTAAGGGGGACGGATTAATTGTCACACTTACGCAAGACGACGCTAAATTCCCATCTCCCAAATCCCTAAATTTGGAGTGGGTAAACCCCTCCGATATGTCTCCTGCGTATGACTCTGAAGACGAGGATAATTGGCTGGACTTGAGGATAGACTCCCCCGGCCAATGGTCAATCATGGGCGAGAGGAGGATGTTCATCCATCTCGATTTACTACGGCGCTTTGAGGAATACTGTCTACCTTACATCGAAGAGATTCACGACGGCAGAAGTGAGTCCTTTGTCTGGGAGGGAATAGAGACCGTGCGCTCATTATGGTGGACTGCCGCTGCTGACTCGGCAAGAGAGAGATTTGTCTCAGAGGGACACCACGTTCTGGTAAGGAACAACTCAGACTGGATCCAAGTAGCACGCAGGCACTTGTCGAGAAATGGCCTCGGAGAAGTTAGTTCAGTAGTCTCAACGAGTGAAAATGGCGGTGCGACATTTAATTTTGCTTCAACATTCCATCCTGCTATTTCCAGCGGGATTCTCCTTGGTTGCTGGGAAAGGGCATTTGGGAGAAATGGCAGGTTAAATGCAGTCATTCAGGACGCTAAACTAACTATCGAGATACAACCCTCCAGGGAAATTAGCTGATATCTCCCTCGCGCTACTTCGGTCAAACGTTATATCCGTCCCCAATGTCAAAGGGTCGGCCCCCTAAGGGGCCGGGGTGTTCTGATGGCTATGAATCACAACCAGTACGCGGTTGCTGCAATCGTAGCAACGCTTTGCCTCGCAGGAATTTACACCATCATAGGGGCGGGTCTTTCGACCACCGAATCAGGTGGATTCAACCCTGCAGGTTCTGACATTGACATGTCAGGGAACTCCGGGGAGGGCGGACTCGATACCGACGGGGATGGCATCTCAGATAGGATGGAAATGACCCTGTATGGAACAGATTGGAGAACCCCCGATACCGATGATGATGGATTGAGCGATGGCTGGGAGGTCCGAAACGGCCTGGATCCCTTGGACAATGGGCAACCAGCAGAGTCAGAGATACCATTCGACTCTACCGACAATGAAGACGATACTGGGGAACAGAACGAGACATTCCCAAATCCGGATAATGGCCCCTATGGCGATCCCGATAGAGACGGACTAACCAACACTGAGGAAGCTGCTTTGGGGACCAAGCCAATGGATAGTGACTCAGATGACGATGGACTAAACGACAAGTGGGAGTCCATGTATGTTCACGAGATCGATACCCCTGCAGGAGTGCTCAGGCTCCTAGATCCGCTAAATGCAAACAGGGACTGCTACTTCTTGACTCCCGATGGAACAATCAACAGTCAAGGCCCCGAAATGAGGGAGCAGATCAGGAATGAACTAACAAATGCCGAGTACGACATGGTTTCAAATGCGGATGACGAGATTTCTTGTGATGCTGCCCTGGATCTTGAGCAACCGACCCCTGACGGACTCAGAAACTTCGTAGAGGAAAGGTATGACACAAACCCCCTCGAGGAGGACAGTGATGGCGATCTAATTGCTGACAGGCATGAGATTGCATTTGGTTACATAGAGCTAGGCGTTCATTGCGGAGTCCCCGTATTCGGGACTCTGAGCCTACAGGCCCCCTATACAGAATTCATGAGTGAGCCAGGCGACTTGACTTGGTTCGAGCAGGATATGGACAACGACGGAAGGCTGAACGGACCGGGGGACTGGGATACTGACGGCGATGGAATGCCAGATGGTTTCGAGTATTGCTACGGGAGTTTGCTAGACCCGGCTAATGCCACCGATGCTTACGGCGACAATGATGAAGACGGATTGAACAATGTCGAGGAATACGAGGTCGCATACACATGGGGGCCATCCAACTTCACCAGTCCATTGAATCCCGACACCGACAATGATGGGATGCCAGACGGCTGGGAATACCTCAGCGGAATCCACCCGAATGACGGAAGTAACGCCGATGAGGACCCTGACTTCGACGGGTATGACGCCGATGGAGATGGGGCTGTCAGGTATGACGAAATGGTGGGTGTATCGACAGTCCAGTCCATTACCGTTGAAGTGGGCGACTTCGTTCAGGTCAACAGGACGGTCCTCTGGGTCAGGACAGTTCAGGACAGCGAGTATGTGAACATCCCAATCAAGACCCAGACGGCTGGTTGGGTTTACCACATAGAAGTCTCAGTAGGTCAAGAAGTCACTAGCAGGCTACAGGATCTAATAATCGTAGTCGAAGAGTCAGAGAGGTTCACAAATCTGGACGAGTACAATGCACGTGATCGAGACGGAGACGGATTAGTCGATGGCCGTTCCACAGATCCACTATCTCCCGACACTGACTCGGACGGACTCATCGATGGAATCGAAGTAATAGGGTGGACAATTAGAATTGTCGACCACGGAGTAAGGGACGTGATAGTCAGGAGCGACCCCGGTGCTTACGATACCGATAGGGACGGACTCTCGGACTCAATGGAGTACTACACGACCTTCACCAATGCCACAGATAGCGATACGGACTCAGACGGCCTCGAGGACTTCACCGAGGCAATGGATGGATTCGTTTGGAACGGCACTGTCTACTTCACCAACGCATCCGCGTTCGACACTGACAATGACGGTTTACAGGATGGCGAGGAGGTGATTGATGGAGAAGATCAGTACATCACCCACGCCAACAACGCAGATAGTGACGGCGATGGACTAAATGACGGGGGCGAGGTCCTATACGTCCCTCGTCCATGGCAGCAACCAACTAATCCGCTGAACAATGATACTGACGGGGACATGCAACCCGACGGCTGGGAGATGCAAGTGTTCTCAGTCCAACAGAATACGAAGAGCCACAGCCTCTGGGTCGTGACTGACTGGTGGCTTCCGCCTGGCTGCGATTCCATAGTTGAATGCGGCCTAGGCCCGGGGGGTTGGGTATGGAGCAACTACCTTACTGGATTCTCGACTTCTGGAGATAGGGATGGGGACGGCCAGATGGACCCCAAGTATTTCCTGTGGGAGATGAACATCACTGGATTCAACATTCCTGCCAATGGCAGGTGGGCACTCGATCCATCCTACGGATCAATGCCCGATTCGGCATTCGACATAGACAATGACACACTACTCAATGCAATGGAGGCACCAGACCGGTGGGATACAAATCCTGTCGATGACGACACCGATGGCGACAAGCTGCCCGATGGCTGGGAGGTCACCTACTCCGAGGAAGCACTAATGTCCGGTCTCGTTGATAATTACACCCTCACCGCTCTAGGTGCCAGAGGGCCGATGGACCCCCGAATGCCAGACTCGGATCTAGACGGAACCGACGACGGACAACAGGACTTCGATAGCGATGGTCTCAATCGCACTCACCTGATGAATAGATACTGCCCGGGTTGGAACAATCCCCAGAACTCAGAGTGCCACATTGATCCCCAGACTGCGGAGGGGGAGAGGTTCTACAATGACTTGGAGAATTACACCAACTTCGAGGAGTTCCAGAATGGCACAAATCCCGTAGATCCAGACACAGACGGCGATATCTGGGAGGACGGTTCCGAGGTATACCACCAGGATCAGGACGACGACTCGATGTGGGCAGGATGGGAGTATTACTTCGGATTCGATCCATTCGACCCCGCCGACTCGAACGTAGACTCGGATGGAGATGGGTTCACCAACAAATGCGAGAATAAGTGGAATACACACCCGAAGGACCCAACCAGCTTCCCCTCACAGGGGGAGCTGTGCGACTCATTCTCCTGACCGCTTCGTTCATGCCGTAGGACTTACTGGGGATAGCGATAGCATGTCATGGTGGATACTTCCAACTACGGCCGACATAGGCATCAGGGCATTTTCTAGCACCCCAGAGGGGGCGATAGAGGAGGCTACGATGGGGATGCAGGCCATCCAGCTCTCAGAGTCAGGGGCAGAAACAGTGAATTCTCTATTGAGGCACACAGGAACCTGGTCAGTACCAATCGTGGATGATGACCTACCTCGGGGCATGGTAAGGTGGATGGAGGAGGTTCTCTACAGGTGCGATGGTGAAGAAAAGTGGCTTGTGGGAAACTCAATCTCGATTAACGATGGAAGAATTTCCTCACAGGTTTCTTGGGTCGAATCTGATTCGGTTGAGAGGGAGATAGAGGTCAAGGCAGTGACGATGCACGAACTCATCCTTAGGAGGGTCGAAGCGGGCGAGTTGCTACCCGGAGTGAGTAACGACATCCCTTCATTTGAGGGGCCAGGGTGGGTCGCTCAAGTCGTTCTTGATGTATGACTTCACTCTTCGACGTTGAATCTCTGGTAGACCTCGTTGGTAGTCTGTGTGACTCTGATGAATGTCGTGCATTTTGGAAGGTCCTTGATCCTGCGCGCACCGACGTATGAGCAAGCAGACCTCACTCCGCCAAGTATGGACTGGATCGTGTCCTCGAGAGAACCGCGGTACGGGACTCTCACCTCCTTGCCCTCGGGGGCTCGGTGCTTAGCCACCTCTCCATAGTACTCTTCCATTGCCTTGGCGGACGACATGCCGTAGAAGGACTTGTACTTCTTTCCGTTATCTGCCTCAACTAGCTCTCCTCCCGACTCATCATGCCCAGCGAACATCCCGCCCAGCATCACGAAGTCTGAACCAGCCGCGAAAGCCTTCGCCACATCCCCGGGGGATGAGCATCCACCATCGGCCATCACGTGCCCACCGAGTCCGTGAGCCGCATCCGCGCACTCGGCTATGGCAGAGAGTTGCGGGTAACCTACGCCTGCGACCTTCCTGGTAGTACAAACCGATCCTGGCCCTATTCCAACCTTGACAATATCAGCACCGGCTAGGATCAGTGCCTCAGTCATCTCCCTCGTGGCGACGTTACCGGCAATGACGATAGAATCGGGAAAACCCTCCCGGATACTCTTGATGAAGTCGAGGAAGACCTCCCTGTAGCCATTCGCGACATCGACGCAAATCATGGAAGTGCCCCCATTTGTGGCCATCTTCCTCTTGAGAAGCTCGAAGCTGTTCTCCGTGGAGCCGCATGTTATTGCCACGAAGCCAGGATCGATCCCGTCAGACCAGGCATCTTCGCATTCCCTGGTCGAGTAGAATTTCTGCAGGCATGTCAGCATCTTGTGCTCTTGTAGGACCTTGGCTATATCGAAAAGCCCAGTCGTGTCCATATTCGCCGCGACAATGGGGACACCCGTCCAAGTGGTGTCCGAGTGCCTGAACTTGAACTCCCTTACGAGTGTAACATCGGACCGAGAAACCAGCGTACTGCGCTTAGGTCTAATCAGTACGTCATCAAAAGTAAGCTTCACATCGTGCTCTACACGCATCAGAACCTTACTACTCCAACGAAGGAGTGCTTAAGACCGTTATGACCGCTAGAGAGCATCTATTTTCATCCAATTATCGGTCCCGGGTTGTCCCAGTAGAACCACATCTGTCGCCCTCTTTCCTCACTGTACGAGGTGAAGTACAGCTTGTCATCGAAGCTGAGGTACCGATTAGGCCAACTGCTGTCACTGCCTGGGACCATGTCTATCACTAGCTCAGTCCCATTTGCGGTACCATTGGTCTTCCATAACTCGGTCCCATGCTCCTCTCCGTCGTCGGCTGTGAAATACAGACTATCGCCATGGACTATGACTAGCTCTCCGTGGTAGATATCGGGGGTCCAGTGGAAACTGCTATTGCTTCCGGGATTTATGTCCCTCAAAATATAGGTCCCAGATTCCGTCCCGTCGCTCCTCCAAAGCTCCCTGCCATGATCCTCTGTGTACGCCATGAAGTATAGGGTCCCGTCCATTACCCTGAGCCAGTTGGGGGAGCTTGATCCGTTGGTGTTGATGTCCTTGACCATGAATGTCCCTTCTTCGGTACTGTCCGAAACCCAAAGCTCCCGGCCATTCTCCCCGTCATCAGCCGTGAAGAATAGATTGCTGCCAAGCTTGGTCAACTCCTGAGGGCTACTGCCATTGATGCCTGGATTAATGTCCTTCACGACGACGGTGTTGAAGGTGTTCCCAAGGCTGTAGTGCAGCTCCTGCCCATTCGTGCCATTGTCTGCCGATAGGTACACTCCCGGGCCGACGGACGTAAGATGCATTGGATTGCTTCCACTGGTGCCCTCATTGATATCCTTGACCAGGAAAAGCCCACCGCCCACGTTCATCCCATATCGGTAAAGCTCCCTTCCGTATGCATCGGTCTTAGCTGTGAACCAGATTGTGTTTCCTTTCATTATGAGGTCCCTTGGAGTCGAGCCTTGGAAATCCCCACAGCAATAATTGGCTCCATCGTACTCCCATGACTCGTCCTCTGGTACTATGTTTGCTAGCATGTAGGTACCAACGTCGGTTCCGTCAGTTATCCACAATTCTTCTCCAAATGGCGGGTGACTATCCACGGATTGCCCTCCAATCGTCTCCATTACGGTGTATACAACTCGATCCGGAACGAATCCTGTGGATGGAATAACAACTAGGTTGCGTGCTCCGGTAATGCCTGGCTCCCAACCATTCTCGCCCCCGTATGCAGGGTCCCAATTACGCCATTGATGACGTACAGTTTGTGTACCAGATGCCGTACCATCGCTGACAATCACATTAGCCGCGGATTCGGAACCAGGCTCCCCATCGAAACCAGTTAGGAATATCTTACTATTTCCGGCTACAATTTCAGGGTAGTGGCAGCCAAATGGAGATCCCCAGCACCATACCTGAAGACTTCCTCCGTTGGAGCAGTTTTCCCCATTTTCATCGCACTCCTCCTCCCTTAGGTCCTTGACCATGTATGTGCCACCAACACTCCCATCGCTTCGCCAGAGTTCCCACCCGTGGATTCCGTCATCCCCTGCGAAGTACAGGATGCCACCCATCTCCACAAATAATGCTGGCCCCCAGTCACGAGTATCTCCATCCTGTAAATCAGATACCATTCCACTATTTCCGGGGCACTCGCCCACAGTGAATTGGATCTCGTCGTAGTTTACTCTGCCGTCACCAGCTATCGCTGCCCCCGCCCCGTCATCGTATCCGACAGCCATCTCCGTCCCTGGGTTGTCTTGGGGACATGACTCAACACGCTCCCTGAGGTCGTAGGTAAGGGCGCTCATGGTGCTCTGAAGGGCCGCGATCGTCCCTTCCAGTGACTGAATCTCCTCAGTTTTCAGTTCCATCATCTCCTCGAGGCTCGAAATCTGGTAGTTCGCATTTGCGAGCTCCGCGGTAAGGTTGACTATTTGCCCCTGTAGGGAATCGATAGCCGACTGGTCATCTGGATTAGTAGAATTCAGTTGTTCCAGCGCATCGGATAGCTGGGATTCGAGTGACTCCTTCATGCCCTCAGAGGCTTCAAGCTGCCCCTGCAGGTCAGATATCGAGTCCTCTGCCTCACCCAACTGGGTGAAGGCCTCGCCAAGAGTCGTCTCAAGCGACAACCTAGCCTCATTGGCATCATTCAGATCAGAGGTAAGGTTCGATATCTCCGATTGCAAAGAGGAAGTATCTGCTCCCTCGCCAGAATCTTGTCCGGTGCACCCTGACATGGTTGAGGTTACCAGCAACAGCATCATCAGTATGGGGATTAGTCTCATACATGTCCTAGGTATAATTCGCTATTAAAGTTCTACACTGCTTTACCGGAGGCGTCTTGGTGCTCGTGCCGGGATTTGAACCCGGGTCGTCGCCTCGAGAGGGCGACATGATGGACCGAACTACACCACACGAGCGTATGTCCGGCCACCCCTGTCGCATATTTGAAAACAGTGGCTACATTTGGAACCTGATAATTTCACTTTCACTTTCATCTTTCGCCTGTTGCCCCCCTTCATATGCTAAACGCCCTGACAGACAAACATGAACCGAACAGCAAACACGAGAGACGAGGTTTTCTACAGGACGAGGCCGCAACCATCCAGAATAGTGCCATTGTCCTCCCTCGTGCCAACCGGCAACGGGGAACTAACAACGAATGAGATAGGATTGGTAAATAGCAATGGCATTGGTGCTAGATGTGGAACATGGGCCCCACTACCATCCCTCCCAACCCCTGTGGAAGTGAGCCCATCTTCATGGGAAGGGCTCAGGTCCAGGATGCTCGCCAGCAAGTTGTCCGCCCAGGCGGTGGCCTGATGTCTAGGACTACCAGGCTAAGGGAGGAGGTCCGAACCCTACTAGAGGAGAACGGAACCGCCAACACAGTCGAGATATTCGATCACCTGAATGAGCGCTTCAGGTGGGGTGCTACCATGAATCAGGTAGGCAATATTCTCGCCAAAGACACACGATTCGACAAGGTCGGGCACATCAGGGGCCAGTTCCGTGGAAGCGTGTATACCGTTTGTGTCTGGGGCCTACGCCCCAGTGAAGCACTCGTAAAGGCCGCTTGAGGGCGAATAAGTCAAGTCCCCCAGTCATGGCACAGGGCCGTGAGCCGTACAGGCAGTGGTCTAGCTTGGCTGACCCTCTTCAGGATAGGCAACACCCTAACGGGAGTCATAGGGGTGTTCCTTGGCGCAATAGTTGCCCTAGGTGAATTACCCACCGGAAAACTCGCAGTAATAACAATCCTACAGGCCATATCTGTGCTATGTTTCATGGCATCATGGAACGCCCTCAATGATATATTCGATCTTGAAATAGACAGGATAAATCGTCCTGATAGGCCTCTGCCGAGCGGATTGATAAGCGTTAGTTCAGCCAAGATCGTCACATCTGTGATGATGGTCACATCATTGATTTGTATGCTACTTGCATGGTTTACAGTGGATTCAATGGGGCACGAATTTAGCGACTGGGCTCCGTCGTTGGTAATTTGGATCATAGCACTCTTCCTGCTAGCGAATTACGAGTTCCCTAACAGCTTAAGGCTGAAAGATAGAGGCCTTCCCGGAAATATAGCAATCAGCATTTCCGTAGGATTAGTGGCTGTCTTTGGAGCTGCTGGCGTCCTACAACCCTACAATCATAGAGCCTGGTCCCTTTTCCTCGTCGGGGTATTTTACAACACATCCAGGGAGGTCGTCAAGGATATTGAGGATATGGAGGGTGACGAGGGGAGGAACACCCTGGCGATGAGAGTAGGGGCAGACTCCGCTAGAACTACCGCATGGGTTCTTTCGCTCCTTGCATTGGCTGCGGTAATCATGCCTTTCGCATTCGAGGTATTCCCTCCACTACATGTCGTATTGACAATACCAGCAGTAATTTCCTTGATGTTGGTAAAGTCAAAATTACTCAATTCTGAAGATCATGAAGCATCAAGTCTTCTGAAGAAGTCAATGACCCTGTGCCTAGCCGCCTTCCTAGCCAGCTCATTGATTGGGTGACTAGCTCAATTCGAGATATGTGTCCCAAGCGGCCCTGTTGCACATCATAGTTAGCAGGGACATCTGAGCCCACATTCTATTCTCCGCCTGATCAAAAACAACGCTATTGGCCGAATCCACAACTCCGTCGGTTACTTCCTCGCCCCTATGCGCAGGCAAGCAATGCATGAACAAGTAGTTTGGATGAGCGTGCGAAACTAGATCTTCATTGACTTGGAAGCCATCAAAGTCTGCAAACTTGCCCTCCATGCTCTCTTCCCCCATTGATACGAAAACGTCTGTGTAGATCACTCCAGCACCTGTAACGGCCTCAATTGGATCATTAGTGCCTGTAATGCTCGCTCCAGAACCAGCCGCTATCTCAACAGCCCTCTTCACGACATCTGGATTTGGCTCATACCCCTTTGGCGTAGCGTATTTCACGTCATGGCCCAGTGAAACTCCGGCCAACATCAAATCGTGTAGGACGTTATTTCCATCCCCGACCCATGCTATGTGCCCCTTCACAGAATCACTATGTTCAGTTATAGTCATCAAATCAGCTGCCGCTTGACATGGATGGTGCATATCAGATAGTGCATTGATGACGGGGACAGTGGAGTGCTTCGCAAGCTCCTCTACAGTTTCATGCCCAAAACACCTGTATGTAATCCCATCAAGGTACCTTGAAAGAACGGCTGCCGTATCGGCTATAGACTCGCTCTTGCCCAATTGAATATCATTTGAAAGCAGGGTCAGTGGCTGCCCTCCTAGTTTGCGAACACCCACCTCGAATGAAACCCTCGTCCTGGTGGACGGTTTTTCGTATATCGATCCAATTGACATCCCTTCAAGTGGTTTGAAGTCTTCCGCAAAACCATCGTCGTTCTTGAATCGAATAGCCCATTCGATAATCTCAGCAAGCTCACTCCTGAAGTCATCTATCGCCAGTAGATCACTCTTATTGTCGCTCATGCTCTATGTCTCCTGCAAAACCGTCTCTAGTATCTGCCATAGCCCCATAAACGGTCTGAACAAAAGTCAGTACATCCGCCAAACCCTCTTCTTCCTCGCTAGACAGGGGAATGAGGCCAGGCTGTATTGAAGCGTGCTGCATCATCCTCAGCTGCCCAATTGCAAACTCGGCCCTCTGGCTACCAGTCCCCCGACTCATTGACTGGTCTGCTGACTCTGCATACAGTGCCGCCTCCAAGGCGCCAAGGTTCTCCCCCCATTCGACAATTCTCTCGAGCACCTCCGGCTCAAGCAGATCTGCCTTGGAAAGGAAGTTCGCTGTAGGGAGCCCGAGCCTGAAATGAACTATCGAGGAAAGAAGCATCTGTGAGACAAACCCACTCGGAGTCTGGGAGAGCATCGGGTCGAAAAGGAAGGCTAGACAGGCCCTTCCCTGGCCTAGTACCTCGACAAGGTGACTCGAGGCCTCCCTGAATGCAAATAACTCGACCTGTCCAGGAGTATCTATGACCATTATGTCTCCGGCTAAGCCATCTAATTCATCGTGAATATCTATTGCCTGTGCTGCAACAAGATCGGCAGCAAGTATCTGAGCACCATTCGGCCCCAAGTCGTATTCATCCATGACTTCAGAAAGTGAAATCAAGTCTCTGACATCGAATTCAGGGTCATAATGTACCCTTTCTGCACCGGGATCTAAGTTAATTGTCAAAGCTTCAACTTCAAGAAATCTAGCCCATCTTTGGAATGCGGTAACTAGAGAACTCTTTCCAGCACCTGCTGTGCCGACTACAAATAATACTGGGGGCGATGTCCCGTCCATAGTGCTCATTAGATGGCCCGAGGGCATCAGGTCTTGAAGGATTCCTCACTAATTGTATAGATTTATCACAAGCAACCGTTATACCAACTGCTGCCACGTCTCGGTATGCCTTCAAGGGGGAGAGCCATGTCAGAACAACCACCGCCACTACCTCCCGGTTTCCCAATGCCCCCTCCTCCACCGCCCCCTCCGGGATTTGAAGACGAGGTCGATGAAGACGAGGCAATCGAACAGGAACAGACGCCGTCCCTGCCAATGCCACAATCAGAAGAAGAGTCAAGAGAGCACATAGACAAGATAATTTCAAGCTCAAACGAATCCACGGAAACCACTCAAAATGAAATCGAAATGACACCGCCGCCACCGGGCCTAGAGGCACCACCACCGCCGCCACCGGGCCTAGAGGCACCACCACCGCCGCCACCGGGCCTAGAGGCACCACCACCGCCGCCACCGCCGGGACTCGATCTATCATCGCCCCCCTCCAGTATTGAAATGGAAATCGAGGGAGACTCAGGTAATGCAATGAGCGAAGAAGACCATCTTTCAGAGTCACTCGCCGCCTTGGAAGATTTGGATGACGATACAGATGGAGGCGAATCAATCTGGGGTTCACAGTCAGAGATTGAATCAGAGCTCGACAAATTGATTGACGACGAGGATGAGAAGCCTTCTGCCAGTCCCCTCCCTTCCAGTCCACAGAGTCTTCGAACAGCATCAGAAATCGATTCTATTCCTGGAGACAAGCTCCATGCCACACTGAGCGAGGTCGAGGAATCGGTTCTAAATCCAGATGGCAGTATTAGGAGTCAGTCCATAGAGGGCGAACTAGTCTTGAGGAACTCTAGCCGTAAAGATCGAGCATGGGATATTTCAGTCTCTCTCACGGATTTTGAGTCTACTGACATCGGTGGGCCACTGGTAACCATAAGGGAATTGGAGGCGACCGAGGAGACTGTAATACCATATCTTGCAAACGGCCCTAGGATGCTTGTATTGAGTGAGAAAATAGATACCGAGTCTGAGAGGGAGCAGGAGGCAAGCCTGTCTTTAGTTCACTCCCCGGAAAGACAGGATATTGTGATCGTGATCAAGGTTGAGAATGCTTCAACCGTCCCCCTCACAGGAGTCGAGGTCACTCGAACATTCCCTGCTAATTTTGATATTCCAGAAGGGCCGGGATTTAACGTAGAAGACTCTACACTTTCTTGGTCAGTGGGGAGACTGGCTGTGGGTCAGAGTCAGACCCTAGAGCTATCGCCGTCAGTGTTGACTAGTGATATAGAGAAGATTCCTGCTGGGGCCGCATCCGCAACTTATTCAGCCGACTCTACAGTTTCCCGGATAAATTTCGATAAGATTTCTGCGAGGAGTCGTGCCGCGCCATTTGTCACCCCTCAGGAAGACGATAGGCCTGGCATTTGGCATAGTAAGTTCGTTTTTGAAAACAAGTCTTCGTTCGTAGTTACGCTTTCTGATATTACAGTGGTATTGGCTGGAAGAGAAGATCCAATACTCGACGCATCAGATTTGAGAGTTGATCTCCCTCCCGAAGGTAGCTGGGATTCGATGGTTAAGACGGTAAAGTCGGAAGACCAGCCTAGATTCACATTCCCCACTCTTTCATACTCAATCCTCCCTCGAGCATCCGCGATTTCTAGAGGTGAAGTCAGCCTCAAAGAGCAGAAACTCACCGTTCTTGACGCTGAGATTCTGAAGAAGTATGACAAGTCAAGAATAAGGTCATTCATCGGTTCGGACGTTGAAGCCACAATCACTGTAGAGAATACAGGTTCGGCAACCATCAATGTGATGAGGCTAATGGATGATATTCCGGGAATCTTCGAGCCCCCTTCTAGCGACTCAATCAGTATAGAGATGGGAGGCTCCGAGCTCAACGAAGACCAGTTCAGGGTCGAGGTAGTCAATGGCATCCAATTGGAGGAGAAGATGGTATCTCCAGATGGCTCCGGGTATTCCCTAAGGGTCACAGTAGGGACATCCGCTCCATTGGGGCTCCAACCCGGTAAGACATTGGTAATTCGGTATCCACTCCACGCTCCAGAACCATCTAAAGACAATGGTACGCTAGCCGCACCGGCAAGGGCGGATTTCAGTGCGGAGAGATTTGGGCCCGTGGCAACTAGAACCGTGATCAGGCCTCCCCAGATCAGTGTCATCCACAGGAGAAGGAGTTTCACGACGGGTAAGGAGGTGTACCCTGGCGGAGGGCAAGGTCGATACGAGATTCTCCTAGTATTCCAGAATAACTCAGACAGTGCGTTGGACGATCTAGCCATGCATGACGTCGTTCCTGGCACATTCTCACTCGAGAGTTCCAACGTTAAGTCTAGTACAAGGGGGGAGAGAGATGCCTCTTACACAAAAGAGCCAGCACGGGAAGGGACGCATATCACTTGGAAGGTCGGAAGGATTGAGAAGGGTGAGAGGATAACTGTTCAGTATGAAATTCAGGGAGATACGGAATCCGAATACAAGGTTTCTGACGCCCAAGACTACCATGGCGCAACATTCGGAGAAGAGGTTGACGATGAACCAAATCTTCCTGAGTGGGCCGAGGCCAAGACACCCGGCGCCCTTCCTGAGATTCCAATCCCCGAGCCAGAGCCAGAGCCCGAGCCAGAGCCCGCGCCAGAGCCCGAGCCAGAGCCAGAGCCAGAGCCCGAGCCAGAGCCCGAGCCAGAGCCCGAGCCAGAGCCCCAAAACTCTGGATGTCCAATTTGTGGGACGGAAAACGAACTTGGAGCCTCGTTATGCGTAGTGTGCGGTTACTCATTCAAGTAAGGGGCGATTTCCAAGAGTAATCCTACCGAAGTGTTGATTGTATTCATAGAGAGCGGATGTACATGGCGCAGGGGCCTAAGCCGGGTGACGCACAGGCACAAGCCATGTCTTCAATGATGGGCCCAATGCTAGTTATGTTTGCAATAATGATTCCCCTTATGCTGTTCGACAGTATCAGAATCGCCCTCTCCAACAGCGCTGGTTCAGTTATCGAACCAATGCTCCCATTCCACTCTGAATATTTCGTTCCCACTGTTTTTGTGGTCGGTTCAAGCATCATGGTAGTCAACACGATAATCAGGTCACTATTTACTGACCCTCTGAAACAAGCTCACCACGCACATAGGTCCAAGCAAATCAGCTCTCAAATGAGAGAGGCACAGAGGGAGAGGGATACAGCGAGGGTCAGTAAAATGCAGGAGTTGCAAATGGAACTAATGCCCGAGTCAATGGCTCAGCAGGCTCAGATGATGAGGCCAATGATGTTCACCATTGTTTTCATTATCGCAATATTCAGTTGGATGGCCATTTCAGTGGAAGAATTCAGAGTTGGCTATGTTAGCCTCCCTTGGGCTCCCACATGGAGCTTCAATGATAGAGTAATGTGGATTTTCCCAGCATGGATCGCCTCTTACATTACCATGAGCGCTCCACTTGGAAGAATTATTGACAGGCACATCAAGATTTACCGATATCGCGTACACCCACTCGTGATAGCTGCTGAGCCGATTCCGGAACCCCTGTTGCACCTACTCGAGGAGGTCAAGCAGAAGGCACGTCCAGATTCAAGGACTCGGAGGTCCCAGAGGAGGAGGGACGGTCCCAGGAAGACGGGTAACCAATCAAGCTCCAAATCTGATAGGAAGAAAGGTGGCAATCTACAAGTCGCACCACCCAAGACGGGATCTACATGCCCGTCATGCGACTCTGAGATGATATCTAGGACATCAATGGGCAAGCTAAGGTGCGAAGTTTGTAGACATGAGTGGAGATGAGGACTTGACTAATTTGACCGTTAGCGGTAAGCCCGGTAGCGGTACATCTACCTTGGTGGAAAGAATTGCACAAGAAAGAGGTTGGAAATCAGTAAATGGCGGGGATGTCTTCAGATCAGAGGCCTCTAGGAGGGAACTTTCCGTTGAAGACTTCAGCAGACTATGCAAGGAAGATTTGGACGTCGACCGCTCACTTGATACAATGCTCAGAGAACTACTGATTTCTGAAAATGGTCCTGAAATATTGGAAAGTAGACTAGTCGGTTGGTGGGCACACTCTCTGGAAATTGACTGTCTAAGGGTTTGGATAAGTGTCTCAGATGAAGAAAGGGCTAGGAGAATAATGGAGAGAGAAGGACTAGACTACGATACTGCCTTGTCTGCATCTAGGCAGAGGAATCAAGATGATATGCTAAGGTACAGGACCCTCTATGGAATAGACCTAGATGATATGACGCCTTACAACATGATTGTGGAAGCCGACTCAATAGATGCGGATGAGGTATTCAGACTAGTTAATTCGAGGGTCGGTGCGTAAGATGTCTTCTGACTTATTTGTCCTGGACGAGGGAGCAGTAACCGATTCGAGGAGAGGGACCGATCCATATTCTAGGGATTTAGGAGAACTTCTGGAGTCTGGAATTATCCTAGTTAACAAGCCACGGGGTCCGACAAGCCATCAATTAGCAGCATGGACAAGGGGACTTCTTGGAATAAAGAGGCTAGGGCACGGAGGGACTCTCGACCCATTCGCTACAGGGCTCCTTAGTTTGTTATGTGGAAAGGCGACAAGACTGACTGACATCATCCTTTCAGGAGACAAGACATATGTCGGTGTCTTCAGGTTCTCCGAGAAAGTAGAAGTTGAAGATTTGAACCAAGTCCTTTCTTCACTTATCGGGAAGACCTACAATGTACCGCCCAGGGAGTCCGCGGTAAAAGTAAGAGTTAGGAGTAGGCAATTCAATTCGATAAAATGTCTAGACTCTGATTCCGATTCAAGGATATTCGTCATTGAGATCTCCTGCGAGGCTGGAAGTTATATCAGGACTTTGGCCAGAGATATCGGACTGCTGGCCGGCACTCCTTGTGAACTGATAGAGTTGCATAGGACAAAGAGTGGCACCTTTGACTCAGCAATGGCCTGCACTATGCAGCAACTAACTGATGCTGTGCATGTTTGGAGGGAACACGGCGATGAAAAAGCGATAAGAAAACTAATCTCCCCAATTGAAAGGGTCCTAGTATCACTTCCAAAAATTGTAGTCAAGGATGGCGCAGCAGCTGCAGTCTCCCATGGAGCATCGTTGGCTAGGCCTGGAATAGCCAAGTTTTCACAGGGAGCTAGGGAAGGATCCACCGTACTTATCCAGAGCTTGAAGGGCGAGGCCATCGCAATAGCCGAATTGAAGGTCGATACCGACGATTTACCGGGAATGACTTCAGGAGAGGTAGCCATTCCAAAATCCGTCTTGATGGCGCCTGGAACTTATCCACAGACGTGGTCCAAGGACTAAATCAAGCGATTTCATGTTCTTCGTAAACCCACTCTTCGGTTTCAAGCCTAATCTTCAGTTTCATCATGGTTAGACCCCATTGTAGCCATCGCGGCATACAAATTCGACTCCAGTTGTGGTTTAACTATTCCCTGAGAATAGTTGATTATCAGCCAGATGTGAACTAATTTCGGAAGAAATTACTACTCATTTCCCTCGCTTGTTATACGGCTTCTTGACTCTCCCGGGTCCGAGTCTTAGGGCAGTAATGGCTATTGCAATTAGTCCAATTGAACCAACGATAATCGCAGGTCCTCTGTCCACGCCCACATCTTTCTCAGAATTAGACTCCCGTCCTGAAACATCAATTTCTACGGACTTTTCATTATTTTCCTCATTGGTCTCTTGAATCGAGTTGGTTCCATCTGCAACTATTCTGATCATTTGGGTGCCCGGGCCAGATAGAGCAGCATCACAATTAGTTTCGCCAAGCCCTTCTGATTCGATCAAGTCAATGACTGCGGTTCCGACAAATACTCCGTCTACTAGGCACCTTATGTCCACTCCAACAGCCACTCCCATACCCTGGTTTCTGACGAAAATTGAGATTCTAGCAACTTCTCCGTCTCTGAAGGTATTCCCCGAGCTTGTCGCGCTTGAAATGCTGACCGTCTCCACAACAAGGTCCGGTTTCGCTGTCACTATGACCTCTATTTGTTGAGATATCTGATTAACCCCGTCACTAACTGTTACCTCTACAATGTGTGTTCCCACTGCCACTGGCGATAATTGCAAGTTTCCACCCGAATCAATTGTTGCCCAAGATTTGCTAGTCATTATCGAAGGCATGGCAGTATCCGGATCATCAATGTCAATTTCAATCACTAAAGTTTCACCAAGCTCCATGTACACTCCAAGTGGCAATCCCTCCAATGTCGGCTCATCTAGTACTTCGGAAATACTAACTGTGAAGGAGTCAGACCACTTATTCCCTCGTTCGTCGAGCACTTCGACATAGATTTCGGAATCGCCATGTGCATTGCTTACGGGCTGAAGTACCAAATCACTCCCAGACGAGGAAGGAATTATGATGCTCTCGTCGCTACCCCATGTGTTCAATGTAAGACTCTGGGGTTCAGTAATGTCGTCACTACATCTCGAACTTAGTGGAATGATGATGCCCCCCCCATCTTCCTGCATTCCTAAATCATCAAACGGTATACATGTCGGGTCTAGGTCCCACTCCACCAAATACCCACCAGAAATGCCCATTGACTCAACATGGACCACAGTGGTCTCATTTGTTCCGTCAGACGACCATTGGAACCTCGTTGCAACACCGACATTAGCCGACTCCGTGAGTGATGGAAGAGCATGCCCCACTGGAACCTCCACGGTGAAGCTTCCAAGGCTGATTGGGAGACTCTCGACCAAGTAATCCCCTATCGCGAATCTAATTGAACTCCCCGTGGGGGAAAGTCCGCTGACTTCCCCTCCAACAGAACCACTTACGACCAAGTGGGGATCATTGATATCCACTCTGGCCCCTGATATGCAACCATCCTGAATCTGAATCCTAATGTGCTGCAAGGATTCTGGATACTGCAGTAAATCGCCCGACTGAATTTGGTAATAGCCCCCTACGTTACCATCAGCTAGTGCCCAGATGGTATGATTCCCCGATCCATACGTGTGAATCCGTCCTAACTGCTGCAATGGGGGGACTTCGATATCAAACTCCCACTCCCCTGATTCGCTACCTGAGGGCGAGAGTCCGCAGGATCCTATGTCCAGATTATTCGTTATCCCTTCATATGGACTAATATCGACAATCGGAGAACCATCGCCAAATAGGGTGCTGATTGCGATTGAATTTTCGAATGAATACCATGGTTGGTAGTACTTGACCCTAATTCCAACTGCATCTACTCGGACCTCGGAATCATCGCTCCCTCCTCCTTGGGAGACATAGTCGAAGGTCACGGATGCCCCTTCTATGTAGTTCCAATTCCAATCGGCTAAATCGTCGACTGGAACGACAAGGGGGTTGTTCATCTTGAACACTCCCGAGAGGGTTCGGGTGTAGGTTGTTACTAGCCTATCATTGCCGACGCCCTGTAGGATTATCCTGACCGAGTCAGAATTCAAATTGTCTGGTATTTCGAAGTGTAGAACCAGTGAGACATTTGCGATTGCCCTGCTATGAAGGGCAGAGAAATCGAACCGTCCGACTGTAATGTTCGGACCCTTGGACCAGGTGTAGAATGTATCAGGGGCCCCAGTACTGGAATTTGAAGCAGTAATGCTTGTCTCGGCCCAAGATGTTTCCACCTCTAAGTTCTCAGGCCTGTCATGTGTGAATGATAATTCCCCATCTGCCACCATCCCCGCGGTGTATAATGCAGGATTCCCGGAGAACCCAGAAGTCGCACTAATGCTCCAATCGCCCTCTTCCTCGAAGGAACCAGCGGAAAATATCTCAGTCCCCTCTGCAGTAATTACAGTATCAGCCGATACAACAAGTAATGACTGCAATAGTATCACCGACGCTAGGGCAAGCCCCAAGGTGCCAGTTTGGCGGTCCATCATTACCGTACGGGAGTAAGTCTCGCTTCAACCCGTTGGTTACATGACAGAAGGCATGGATGCAAAACTGTTGATATACGGGACTTTGTCCGTTCAAACCACAGACGGCTGTGATAGTGTAGCGGTTAGCACGGTGGGTTGTGGTCCCGCCGGCCCGGGTTCAAGTCCCGGTCACGGCCCCATTTCATGTTCAGGTTGGCCCGTTTAGGTCCTCGGAATTAATGTCATGTCCCATCTTATCTACCTTTATTGCTAGATATTCGCGGTTCTCATCACCTATTCCCGCTATCAGGGGCATTCGCTGCTCAACATTAATGCCGTAAGAGACCAATTGACCAATCTTGTCAGGATTATTGGTTAGCAGGCAAACACTGTCGATCCCTATTAGTTTCAGAATTTCAGAAGCTACCCCGTAGTCCCTAGCATCTGCAGGATGCCCGAGAAGCAAGTTTGCTTCCACTGTATCCGCACCTTGGTCCTGTAAATTGTATGCCTGAATTTTTGCATGAAGACCTATTCCTCTACCTTCTTGCCTCAGGTATAGTATGCATCCCCAGCCAACTTCTTGTATCTTGGAAATTGCAGCATCAAGTTGAGGTCCGCAGTCACACCTTAGACTTCCAAATGCATCTCCCGTGAGGCACTCTGAATGAACTCTGAGTAAGACAGGGTCAGGCCCTTTCATCTCTCCAAGCGTCAATGCAACATGATCCATGCCTGTCCCTCTGTCATTGAATACTCTAATTCTGAACTCGCCACTTTTGGTTGGAAGCCTAGCATCAGCAGCAATTTCGGCAGCTTCTTGGATTCTTACTTTATTGCCTTTCATCGCCAAGTGCCTCCTCGATACGATTGCCGGAAGTGTTGCTGATAAAGAAAACATACTCTCCTGAATTCTCCGTGACTTCCAGAAGCTCTACTCCCATCCTGCTGCATAGCGAGGGGATGTCACGGAGAGTTTCTGGATCATCACAGACCACTTCGAGTACCCCGCCACCTTTCATGGCAGATATGGCAGCTCTTGTTTCATGTATCGGTATCGGGCAGAAGAATCCGAGCAGGTCCAGCCTTCTGGAAACCTCTAGATCCTCTCTCATCCCCTCACCGTAACTGAAAAAACCTCATGAATTTACAATTGCCGGCTCCAAGGAAATCCCTTGGAATTTCCTGCCCTTGATCACGTCAATAACATATGCTACCTTCTCAACATGTACTTCCACGATGGTACCTTCATCGTTTGAAGTGACCTCTCCTATTGCTATCTCGGGTATTCTTGATTCCATAACTATCCAATCTACTAGCTCTCTCTTCGTGGTTTCAGATTTGTTTACCTTCATACTCACGCGAACCATCCCGAAGTAATCAGATACTTCGTCCCAGTCATCTCTCCTTGCTATGAAATCCCTGTCTCTGCCTTCGGGCAATGCCGGAGGTTCAGTGAAGGGAATCTCGAGCCCCCAGGTAGAGCAAATCTTGTCTATCATACTCACTTCTGAGCTAGTTGAAAAGCTCCAAGCCTCGCCCTTCCTGCCCATCCTCCCAGTGCGTCCAATTCTGTGGACGTAGACTTCAGAATCATCAGGAAGATCATAGTTGACGACGTGGGTAATGCCATCAACATCAAGTCCACGTGCCGCTACATCCGTAGCCACAACTATTGTCTCAGAACCGTCCCTGAATGAGTCTAGGACTCTCTCCCTCTTATTCTGAGGCATATCTCCATGTAATCCAACAGCTCTGAATCTGAACTTTCCAAGCCTCTCAACTATCAGTTCAACCATTCTCTTCGTGTTAGTGAAAATTAGGATCTGAGAACCGCTCTCTGCACTGCCAATTATTCTACCAAGGGCCCAAAGCTTGTTCGCACGTCCGACCTTTATCGCGTACTGTTCAATCTCCGGGACTTCTACTTCTAGGTCCTCACTCATCACATGGACTGGATTGTTTAGAAATTCCTCTGCTGCATCTAGAACTTCTTGAGGGAATGTAGCACTGAAAAGTAGTGTCTGCTCCCTATTCACAGTCCTCTCAAAAATCCAGAGGACGTCAGGGAAGAAACCCATATCCAGCATTCTGTCCGCTTCATCCAAGCAGAAGAGGGTGATGCTCTCCATCTTCAGATGGCCCCGCTTTGCCATATCGATGACTCTTCCAGGGGTACCTACAACAATATCCGCTCCATCATCGAGCCTCTTTGCCTGTTTGTCAATGTCAGTTCCCCCATATACGGTCTCAATTCTGAGTCCCTTTTCGCCTTGGAGGATTCCCATTTCCTCCGAGACCTGGACTGCCAATTCTCTAGTTGGGCACAGGATAATTGCTTGTATTTTCCCGAGTACGCTGCATCTCTCTATGGCAGGAATGCCAAACGCAGCTGTTTTGCCAGAACCTGTTCTTGCTTGCCCTACAACATCCCGCCCCTTCCTAGCATGTGGAATCGCCTCGATTTGAATTTCTGTTGGCTCTTCCCATCCACGTTCTGAAATCGCTTTGGAGATGTGACTCTCTAGGTCCCATCTGTCAAACCCGGGGGTTCCAGCGCTCATATGAATTCCTCAGGATCAGAAGTTCTCCGACTCCTTGATTTCCGCCTGAAGCTCACCCATCCAGTACTTCTTGCAGTTCTCCTTCGTCAGAAACTGATCCTTACTAGAGAAGTTGTGGTTGTAGTGGTTATCTTGCACGGATGCGAATTGGGTAGGCTTTCTCTTGTGAAATTTCTGAAGTACATGCTGCCTCATGTATTGTCGAAATTTCAGGGACTTGGTTCGATTGTATTTTCCGGAGGACATTCCATCCCATAGTAGCTCAAATCGCTCAGCTTTTTCGTCAACGACTTCGCTCATGGACTTCCCTCGCTTTCCGGGCGACCTAACTCCTGTTTATGATGTTCACCCATGGGTCGTTCCGCCTCCTGAACTACGTCAGGAGCGTCTTCTTCAGACATCGTCGGGTTTTCGAGCACTGCCAAGAAACGATTCTTTTCATCCTCAGAACCCTCCATACCTATGTCGACGGACAAGGAACTAAGCCTCTTTCTCAGGTCAGGGCGTGTTTCCTGTTTGAGCAACTCTGCAGCCGTCTCTCTTAGCTCATCTCCACTGAGGACGATGGTCAGGAGATCAATACACGCCTTACGCAGATTGTAATCCCTGTCTCGGGCCCCATCTAGGATCATCTTAGTGACTCTTGGACTTTGCATATCCAGTTTCTTTAGGGCCCCAATGGCGGATTTTCTCACTCCTGAATCATCGTCCGACATGGCAACTTCCACAAGGATAGCAGCTATTCTAGGCTCAGAATTAGCCAGAGAGTTCAGTGTTCTAGCAGCATTTCTTCTGACTTCCTTGTCTTGATCCTCCAGGCACCATCCGATTAAATCCCAAACTTCAGCACTAGATCTTGGTGCAAGAACTCTGAGAATCTTTGACGCCCTCCTCCTCAAGTCTTCATCCTCTTCTCTAATCAACTCATCAATGTGGAGGCAGCCTGTTTCAGTCCAACTCTCAGATGCCATCTTTAGGGCATCGAACGCATTGTCCCTGTGTGCCTTCCTAATGTCCCGCAATTCCCTGCGGAGCATTACCTCACATCCAGACGGGAAGATGGGGGCCATCTTCTTCAGCGCTACCATCGCTTCTTCTCGGACACCTGAATCATCATCTAGAAGTCTATCTGAGATGCATTGTAGAAGCCCCTCATGTTTCCTCAACGAGAAGGATGGTAGTGAACTAAGCCCAATAATCCTGATTTTAGGATCATCGTCATCTAGACATTCCAGTAGTGTCGAATGGGCACTCTCAGTCTGGCTTTCCGCAACCCGGTGTAGAGCTAGAATTCCGTCCTTTCTTCTCGCGAATCCCCCTCCAGAAGTCCTTGGCAACTCTAAGGTCCCCTTTGTCCCATCGGCAAGACTGATTATTTCAGACTCAGGAACCACCCTCCAAGCACCCTCGGGAGGAAGTAGTAGCCTGATATCGGTCTCATCCTTTGATCTCCCTTTGGTAAGCGGACGACCAGTCCTCGGGTCTCTTGCAATGTATTCTCGGGACACGTGCTCGCCCCGCGCATAGTATCGACATTATTCAACTGACTGACTACCGGTTTACATTTCTAGGAACATCTTTTCAACCTCCGAGTGCGTATAGTGTCGTGATTGGAGGGGGCTCGGACGAGGAAGTTCGCCGTTTCATCAACTTCAGTTTCTCCGGGTCTACAAGGCCATACCTTTCCAGTGACGAGATTGTAAGGCTGTGGTCCCTCGAGTTTCAGTGGTTCTCTCCATCTGAATCAACCGCGGTTCTTGAAAAAATGATTGAATCGGGTTGGCTATTGCTAACCGAAGAAGGAGTATGCCCTATAGGCGGGATTGAAACCTCTCTTCCATCTCTGGGGTGGAGACCGATATTGCGTAAACTTTTGAATCCCCCAAACCCTCCTTCTAAAGCCTCCGAGGAACTTTCAGAGGAAGTAAGCTCAACTTCGGTCATGGTAGTAAAAAGCCCCGAAAAATCAGCAGGTTATCCTGCCGACTGGGCAGAGGGATCGATTCCCTCCCTAATCTCAATTATCGGGGAAAAATCAGGACTCGATAGTAAAGAGGTCGTCAGAAGGGCCCAGCGAAAGAGGAGGGCATTAGGGCACGTTACTCTGTGGATGTCATTAGCACTAGTTGCTAGGGACCAAGGTCTGGACATGTCGGTGATTAACGAAATAATAGGGGAAAACTAGTCCCCATTGGCCGTTCTGACTTCTGCTGCAAGTAGGACGGGAAGTACGATCAGCGCCAAGATGAATGAGAAGGCCACGGAGATTGAACTTACAACACCGAAGTCTCTGATTACCGGGATCGGTGACAGCATTAGTACCAGGAATCCACAAATCGTCGTACCTGCAGACATCAGCAGAGCAGTACCAGTTGTTGCATACATGTCCCTCATGGCCTTCCATACTCCCATGCCCTTCTCCCTATTTGTCTCGAAGCTTCTCCAAACATGTATCGAGTAATCAATTCCCAATCCAATGGTCAGAGCTGTAATCATGATGGTCAGAACGTTCCAGTTTAGTCCTAGTGTGGCCATAGATCCAACTACCCATGCCCCTGCTAGGCCGACTGGCAAAATTACTACAAGGGATTGTCCCAGCCTCCTAGTTAGCAAGAAAAGTACCATTATTGAAACAAGCAGGCTGATCCCAGTCGACTCAATTTGGGAGACTACTAAGCCTGCAAGTATTCCGTCTATCATCACGACATCTCCTGTCGCATATGCCCTGCAGTCAATCAATCCGTCCCCATCTTCAATCAGGCTGGCCTGGTGTTTGAAAATCTCCGAGACTCTTGCAGAGTCTTCGCTGTTTCTCGCCACTACGTCTATGCTCATTTTCAGGTATAGTAGCCCACTCCCGTCCTCGGTCAACGCCACATGCCCGGAGACTCTCTCCGACCAGCTCGCTCCTCGCAGAGCATCCCCTGTCGAGTCATTGTTTAGGAGAGAGGCTATGGCTGCCGTAATGTCTCCTTCTTCGAATCCATCTGTAATGTCCAATTCCCCCTCAAAAATTCCCAAATGGTAAGTTTCCCCGAAGGATTGGTCATTCTCAACCGCATCTCTGAGAATTGGATATAGGCCGTCATAGGAAGGCCGGTCTGAAGTAGTACTACTGGGATTGACCACTTCAGGAATTCCGGAAATTCTCGTATCTAAGAAATCTAACCCCCTCAATATATCTCTTTCATTGGCGAGGGAAGAAGATCCTTCGCTAGGCTCAATGATGATGTCAACAGACTTCCAAGCCGCGGCTTCATAGGAGTCGTAAATGTCCTGTCTTACTTGCATCACCTCCATCTCATCTTCAGACAGGAAGTCGGTCAATTCGAAACTAGTGTCCAATTCCATTACCGCCACTACTACTGAGCCCGTGGTCAGTGCTGCTACGGCCAGCATTACCCATACCGCGTTCTTTCTTTGGAATTCTGTAACGCTTGAAGCAGTCTTCTCCAACTGGAGCCCCCCTCCTATGTTGTTACCGACCCCCCTCTCAGCAACGATATGTGTGGCACCCACGGTTACCGTACTGGCAATGAAGGCAGAAACTACCCCGAGCGCCAAAGTAATTCCAAACGTCCTGAGGGGGGGAAGCGGAGAAAAGGAGTTTGAAAGGAAGGCGAAGACGGTGGTAATGACGGCTAGAGTCAATGCCATCCTTAGTGATGAAAAAGACTCGACCCAAGCCTCAGCAGCTGTTTTCTTTATTTTCCTGGCCTTTTCATAACCCCTCTGCAAGTGGATCGAGTAGTCAATCCCGAGGCCCAGTACAACAGGTGCTACAGCGACCTCGAGTATCGAGAAACGCATCCCCATTAACGTGATAGTCCCATAAGTCCAGATTAGGGCAGCAGTAAGGCTCAGAAGTGGTGCAGCCACCATCATAAATGATCGGAACGCAAGGGCCAAGACTGCTACCACTACGGCAATTGAGATCAGGAAAAGCCAAACCATTTCATCTAGAGTAGTATCATTAATGTCACTGCTAATCAAGTCATCAGAAATAACTCCATAATTCAGGCCCTCCGAACCTCCATCACGTAACGAACTTCTGATATTCTGCGCCAGACCCTCTCGTATTTCTCTATCAATTTCCCCATCCAGCTCAATCACCCAAAGGGTACTGGATGCCCTTGGGGTGGGGTCCCCGGACCCTTCCTCCAGCCACTCGCATACGTGTTCGTACTCGAAATCAGTATGCAGCATTGCAGAAGATGCGAATGAGGCTGCGGAAATTGCACTGTCATCTCCGACCGCGTCTATGCATGTCTCGTTTTCAGATACTATTCTGTCTAGGATTGTCGCCCAGTCGCTGAAATTTACAATTCCTCCGCTTTCCGGATCCCTCTCAATTATGGCTCTATTTACAACATCAGCCGCATTCACGTGTGCGTAAATCCCTCCTTCCTTGGCCGTCATAGAATCGATCATTTCCATATCATTGAGTAAATCATGCAGTGAGCCAACTTCCAAAATATTGCCACTGTCTTCACTGGGGCTAACATGAATGTAGATTCTATGGCCCGTGGGTGGAATCAGAGAATCAACCCTTTCTTGAGCTAAGTCAGAGGATGTTTGAGGTGAGAATGAGTCTAGATCGGTCGTGAAACTCGGGAGGGGTGTCACTACACTGACCATAAATCCAGTCAGTAGGATACTGATTACTAATGCGGGCAGGGCCATTTTCTCAAACATCTCGGCTAGCTCCGAATCGCGTTCCGCCCCCTCCATGCCGTATCGCCAAACAATACAGTGTTTAACTTAGGCTCACTTTGGGCCCCTTAGGGCCCACAACTGTATGAAAGCCCTCAAAAGGGGGCGGCCGGTCGCCCGGTCGACATGTCCATCAAGGTTCTAGTGAATGAAGGCCGAGAACTCCGAGTTAGGATTAGCGGGGAGAGTCATACTACCCTGCAACTTTTCCGTTCCAGATTAAATGAAAATTCAAGCGTTGAATATGCCAACTTCTTCCAGAAGCATCCTGACTTGGATGAGCCTGAGTTGTATGTCAGAGCAGTAAAGGGAAAGAGTGCTGAGAAGGTTTTCAGAGACCTCTGCTCCGGTATTTCCAAGGAGTTCTCAGGGCTAAAATTCTGACGCCCGTGGGCGGTGAGAGTTTGGATACCCTGGAGATTGAGAAGTCATTGGGATTAGTTGGTTGGCCGGTCGAAGCCGACGGTGTCGGAGGACTTCTCAAAGTCAGAGTGGAGGATTTCAGGGTCGAGGAGGTTTCCAAGGTCCCAGCCCTGGATCCAAAGGGTAGATTCACCGTGGCAAGAGTAACTCTCCACAACTGGGAAACTAATAGGCTTCTGAATAGACTGTCTAAGTCATGCGGAATTAGCAGAAATAGAATCTTCGCTTCAGGACTAAAGGATAAGCGAGCGGTAACTACACAGATTTTAGTGATCGATGCCCCTCAAAAGAGAGTGTCCGAAGTCTCCATTCCCGACTGCGATATTGAGATTCTAGGACGCACACATCAGAAGGTAGGAATGAGCGACCACGACGGCAATAGATTCACCATCACTGTACGCGGATGTTGTCATCCCGATGGTTCTCCGATGGATGGAAAGGAGGCCCTAATGAGGGTACAGAGGATTCGTAAGGGGCTCAGTGAAAATCTGGGCGCTGACGTTTTTCCCAACTGGATAGGTCCCCAGCGTTTTGGATCCAATAGGCCAGTTACTCCAATGGTGGGTAGGGCTGTCGTAGATGGCGATTACGAAAAAGCGGTGGATCTTTACTTGGGGATGGCAGGAAATAGGTCCGGTGAAGAAACTGCTTCGTTTAGGAAAATGTGGAGAGATACAAGAGACCCGGAGAAATGCTTGGACATAATACCAAAGCACCTTGGATATGAAAGAGACATACTAACCAAACTGTCCGAAAATGACTCAGACTGGCTAGGCGCATTCAAGTCCCTCCCGCATTCGTTACAGTTACTTACAATCCACTCTTTGCAGTCTTTAGCATTCAATCATGCCCTTTCTCGCCGCCTTTCCTCTGGATTGAGCCTGATTGAGCCCACGATAGGGGACATTGTTGCCCCCCTAAAGACAAACGGGAGAATTGATGTTTCAAAGATGGCATATGTCAGTGATACAAATTTGGACAGGTGCAGGAGGAACTGCAGTCTAGGGCGTCTCTCCCTCACTGGTCCACTTCCCGGCAACATTTCGAATCTTGCAGAGGGGGAGCCAGGATTAGTCGAGAACCAGGCTCTAATCGATACAGAATTGGAATTAATTGATTGGAACGTAAAGAGGATACCAAGACTCTCCTCCTCAGGGACTAGAAGGCCACTATGCGTCCCCTTCACTGATTTTTCTGTCGAAGAGGCAACCGAGATTCCACCTTCTTCCGAGGTTTCCAAGCGTTGGGAGGAGCAATCCTCGGATGGCGAAAGGTGGAATCCATTAGGTGCCTCTCTTAGACTCTCCTTCACATTGCCACCTGGGACCTATGCAACGGTCCTGATGAGGGAGTTCATGAGGTCCCCACTGGATCACTACTGATCACAGTCTGCCCATCTCTAAGGTTTCGATTTGACCAATCAGATCATCGGTACCACGTACCTTGTCCTCAAACTCGTCAACCGTCCCCTCGCCATCCTCTAGAACGGCTTGAATCTCAATATACATCATCCCAAACGCGAGAGGCTTAATCTCAGACATCTGCACTTCAGGAAGCTCATTAATCGTGGCAGCGATTCTCTCGTAGTCCGGACTACCTTCGTCCGGTTGGTCTAGAGTTACCTTATACTTCACAACAACATGCCCCATAGTCAATCCCCCTTCAAGGTCCCTGAAATCCGCATTCGGCGCATACATATGCCACGCCTTGCAGGCGACACTGCCTGCTCCTGCCGATCGAATAGCCACATTCCGGGCACGGGAATGATGTACTCCTGGCCTCCACAAGAGGCATTCCAGAAGAAGTGCATGTAGTAGCTCTAGCTGTCATATCAGTTCACCGATGGGGCGGCGAGCCACCTCCCCTTTTTAGCGTTGACCGAGGACTATGGCGATGCCTCCCATCAGTTCAAACGCGAATGCCCCCTCTGACATTTGGAGATACTATGTCAGAAGAGGAGTTGCCACTGAATGGCGAGCAAGCGGATTTAGACTCATATGTTAACGACGAGGGAGGTATCTGGAGCCTCAGGCAGATCGAGAAAGTTAGAGGGTGGAATAACATAGAGTATGGTGCTGGCCTATCTGGGAAAAATACGCCTTCCAAGGGGCTATCGATGAATCGGGCATACATACCGCCGGGAGGAATAGCAAAGGCCCATATTCACGTTGATTTTGACGTCATGATTTACCTTCTTAAAGGGAGCGTTAGGCACGAATATGGTCCCGGATGTAGAAACTCAGTGGTACATAGCGAAGGCGACATGTTCTACATAGAACCAGGTCTCCCGCATGAGGTATTCAACTGCTCCGAAACTGAATGGGTGCATGCAGTGGTTTCTAGATCGGATGCTTCAGAGTGGCAGAACATCATACCCTATGACAGGAACTCTGAGTGACTTCACTCCTCCTCCTTCTTCGAGATTCTCCTTAGCCCTACGGCCCGTTCTTCATCAACATCTTCCCGTTCCTCAGTAAGAATGCCCAACTCCTCGAGGTGCCTCGAAACTTGTTCCATCGCTGTCTGTCCGAACCCCCTCTTTCTCGTTCTCGGAAGCTTGTTCCTACAAATTAGATAGGTTTCCGAGGACGAATTGCGTGATGCGGTCGGGGCGAACCTCTGGACATTGGAAAAGCGATCTCTAGCGGCTTCAACTAGGCCCTCTATGCCAACTCCTTGGAATGTCTTCGTGATGAAAGTGCCCCCTGGTTGTAGGACATCCATTGCTACGTCGAGTACTGTTGTTGATAACTCTAGAGAAATCGTCTGGTCGGTATCGTACCTACCCGTTAGACTAGGTGAAATATCACTAATCACAGTATTAATTGCCCGGCCGTCCAATGACTCTCTGATCTGCCGGATAGTAGCGTCATTTGTGATGTCCCCAATAATCACTGTGGCTCCATCGACCGGAGCAGTTGCAAGCAAGTCAACGCCAATCACTACTCCATCATCGCCGACCTCCTCGCTGGCTACCTGAGTCCAACCACCCGGGTGACAACCAATATCCAATACTACGTCCCCCTTTCTCATTATAGAGAACCTGTCTTGGATGTGCTTGAGCTTGTACGCGGATCTCGTGCGGTACCCCTTCGAGCGAGCTTGGCGGCGCCATGGATCACGCCTATTTTCCTGGTACCAGCGCTTGCTCATGCACATGCGCTTAGACGCTGGGTTATGAAAGGGGGGCGCTCTGGGCGTCTCAATGGCACTGATGCGGGACCTACTGCTAGTCGCCGTGATTTCACTATCACTGACCAACCCCATCAAGGCCCAGGCGCATGAGAACACTTGGTCAACCGAGGGAGGCTATACCGTTCTTGCAGAGCAATATACGGCTGTTTGGTGCGAAGTATGTGCGGAAGTAGACCCCTGGATGCCTGAATTCACCCAATCAAATGGGAACAGGGTAGCCAGAGTGGCATTACACGATGACTTCGATGACCCAATGGGGACCCCAATAACCGACCACAGAGTTTCAAGATACACCAACGGCTCACCCGCTGCGCCATCTTTCTGGTTCGATGGGGAAATCCTGTCCGGTGGCGCCCCCGATCGTTCAACCATGCATCGACAACTCCTATCTGCAGAAGGCTCGAGATCAGATGATACTCGTATCGAGATAGAGGCTACGTTCGATTCCGGAAATATGCATATTGAAACATCACTCTCGGAATGGTCATCCTTAGAACAAACGCAAATATCAATTTTCATTATTGAAGACTCTGTTGTAATCGAGGAGGCCGAAGCGATCAATGGAGTCTATCGTCACCACGACGTCGTTAGGGCATATCACGAGGTTTCGCTAAATGACGAAGACAACAAATGGTCCTACGGAGGGGATTCCTTTTTACTCAGTGAAGGGAACCTTTCTTACTCATCAAGCGAAATCACACTCTCAATTGTCGCATCTTTTGATTCGGATTTAGATCCAGGTGAATTGAGCATAGTTGCGGTACATGAGACAATAGGGGAATTAGAAGCCCACTCTACCTTGGGGGCCCTCAAGCTAGAGATCGGCGAAGAATCCGGGCACTCGTTGATTAGTCTGTCACTGCCTCTGGCAGTGATGGTGTTTCTGTCCATGCTTTCATTCAAAGCCCGATCTCGGAGATGAGTGCCCTAGCCGTATGCCTAATTGCTTCCTCTGAATGCATCTCGGGCGTGAATCCAGAATCCATTAGCCTCTTGACATCGAGTGATGTTTTTGGAACATCGCCAGCCCAGCCCCTGTCTCCACCGGTGTACTCAATTGAGACTCCATCGAGCCCACTTTCTTCGACTACTATCTCTGCGATCCTTCTGACAGAGCAGGTGTCTCCGGTTCCTAGATTGTACAGGCTCACATTTTCTGAGCCACGGTCGATGATGTGACACATCGCCCTCACACAGTCCTCGGCAGACATGTATGACTTCTCCTGCCTCCCATTTCCAAGTACTTCGAGCCTCGAAGGGTCCCGCTTCAGTTTGTGAATGAAATCGAAAATAACCCCATGAGTGCCCCTTGGCCCAACTATATTCGCGAACCTATGAATCCACGCCTTTGCACCGAATGTTCCAGACCAGGCTGTGATTAGTGATTCTGAACCCATCTTGGACGCCCCATAGAGGGAAATGGGCATCACCGGGCCGTATGTCTCGGGTGTAGGCATCTGATCCGCCTCGCCATATATCGCAGACGAAGAAGAGAAGGAGATTCTGCTAACTCCAGTTTGACGCATTGCCTCAAGGACATTGTATGTAGCTAAAGTGCCTTGCTTGAGGTCGGTGTCTGTGACCTCAGTACCTAACCTTATGTCGGGATTAGCCGCCATGTGGTGGACGGTGGAAACTCCGTCCATCGCCTCCCTTATCGCATCTGAATCTAGGAGATCGCCTCTGAAAATCTCGACCTTCCCACTACCCTCGTGATGAGAAAGGAACTCCTCCCGTCCGCTTGAGAAATTGTCGAAGACCCTGACTAACTTACCTTCTGAAACCAAGGAATCTACTAGATGAGAGCCAATGAATCCAGCGCCCCCGGTGACTAACTCCATGCATCCGCGAAATTGAGGTCAGTCTTGAGCCCATCGGACCCCCGATGAGGCACTCTACCAAGTCGAATTGGCCCTTCTTTCCCTCATTACGTAGGAGGAAGCAAAGACCCCAATCATGGACAAGTGGATTACTGTACAGTACGGACATATGTGCGGAGCCCCCTCCACCAACAGGAGCTCAATCACCACCAACCAAGCAACGAATGGCAGGCCTGCGATTCCCAAATACCAGAGATAATTCACAAACTGAGGGACCCTTTTCGCATTTTGGTCTAGGTAGAGGGTCATCAGGAAGAAGAAAATCACCGCAAAAGATGCAATTCCTATCACGCCCCATGGTACACCGAACAAATTATTCCACTGGGGATCGCCAATCACGGAACCGCACTGGACCAGCCCCTCCGAAGCGCACATGCTCGAAGATCCGCTCTTCATGAGTGAATTGTGTATCGACCATGTCCATCCAGATGCAACTATCCCCACAGTAGTGAACACAAGGCCCGCGATTATCGTCCCTCTGGTTCCTTCAGAACCAGCCTCATGGCGATTCTTCTGAAGCAACGCCGAGGCGCCCAGAACACCGACTATGAAAATTCCAAGCTCAAGACTCAGAACAGACATCAAGAATCACCCACTAGTCGCTGTAATGCGGAGGACATCTCCTCCCCATCTCCTCCTTGGCCCTGATGCTTCAATTTATTCCAAGCCACGATCCCATCCGGCTGTAGGATGGCGGTAAACGGGGTCCCACTGAGCTCCCATTGGGAGAAAATTGAGTTTGAGGGATCATCAACATAAGTCCACTGATGAGGGGTACCTGGTCTATTGAGGCAGTTGTCCCTTCCGCTGTTACAACCGTCCCCGTCGTTATCATCAGTACCAAATGAACTCCTGTCTCTGAAGGCCTCAATCTCGCTCTTACTGCTATCGTGGTTGGGTATGTTCAGGTGAACATTGACAGTAACGAATGTTACTCTATCTTTCCACTGGGAGTGGTACTGACTCATTTCGTCGCCCTCTTCCCAGCAGTACGGGCAATCGGTGTCGATGAATTGTATCAGAATCCATTTACTTTCAGATGAGTTGCCATCCCAGCTCCAGTCCCAAATGTCTGACATTCTGAATTCATACCAAGCCCCCCCATTGTAAGCATCAGCAACGAAGTCAGGAGCACGATTCCCTTCGTCGGGACCTATGCTCACAATTGGCGCCAGAGCCAGTGAAGCGATAACTACGAGGCTGACTACGCCTGAGGTGGCCAGACCTGCCCACAATAGCGTCTCCTCGCTGTTCTTTGTCAGGTCAGAAGACTTCGCCCTTCTCCTCGCCATGACACTGCGGCATGCTCATTGACTTTCAGCGATTCTATTGATTGGGTAGTAATTACAGCTACACCCAATATTCCTCGATATTGCAGTAATGCCACCTTTTCGGATGCGAACGCTCATTTGGCTCCGCAAGACCCCGCAACCGTGGACGATGACTTCACAGTAGACAAGTACTCCCTTGGAGAGGGCGACTCCAGGGATGATGAAGAAGAACTTTGGAAGGCATTCTTCGTCAAACTTCAACCTGTCAGGGAGGCTGTGGAGGGCGCGAGAGAGGCATTCAGGAAAGGACCAATTGGAGGTGCATTGGACACTTTTGGACAATTGGTCGATGACGCTGCCGATATCGCCAACTCGTTTTCCAGGAGGCTAACCGAACTCTCCTACTCCGCTATCCTTCGGAGCCCCGGCATTCTAGTTGCATTACTGCTACTTGTTACTGCCGTAGTTGGGCAGTACGCCGCCCAATTCCAACAGCAAATTGATGGAGATCTTGAGATATATCTTCCAGATAACGCCGACTCAACGGAACTACTGATAGAGGTCAGAGAGGATTGGTCCACTGATGTTGTGATGATCTACATGCAGACTCATAATGCGATACATGACGTTAGTCAGAGGACAGATGAGAATATTACGTCTGTCGATGTCCTCAAGCAAATGTCATGGATCGAGGGGGATGACGCATCTCCCGGTGGGATTTACCAGAGGGGTTTAGATTGGGATAAATCGGACAGGGGGCTCAATGACGGAGTAATTTGGGTCCTTTCCCCAGCACAGGTCATCAAGGAGGCAAACTCTTCATCTTGGAGGTTCAATTGTGCAATGGAGAAATACGGTTTGCCGACTAGCGATGATGAGAGTTGCACCATAGCTAGCCTGAACCCGTATTATGGATACGAAATTCCCGATGAGCAGGACAGGATTGACGAATTCATAGAGAATGCGGGATCTTTGGTAGAGTCGATGGTCAGAGACACAAACAACGACGGCATTTGGGATACTGGCGTAATAGTGATGGGAATAACATTCGATATGTCCTCAACGGATATCCCCTCAAGGATCGACCCAAAACTTGGGCCTGTTCAGGACCACAAGGCATTCCTGGAGTTTACAGAAGAGCTAGTACATGGCTCGACTAGTGTCGAATTCTGTGACCTCTGCCATGTCACCTACGAACGAACTTCGACGATGGATCCAATTAGACTCGATGACATACCTCCCCGCAGGGCCGTGACTGTAACTGGGATCACGCCCGTCCTTCACGATATCTCGGATGAAATATACGTCCAACTAGTGGAGACAATGCTGCCTGCCAGCCTGGCTCTAGTCGCACTCGCCATGATCATACTTCACAGAAATGCAAAGGTCTTGGTGATCTGTGGTCTTCCAATCGGAATGAGCCTGTTGATTACATTCGGTACAACTGTAATCGCTGACATAACTCTCACTCCCATGATCATCTCTGCCGGTCCTATTTTGGTCGGCTTGGGGGTGGACTATTCATTACACCTTACGAACAGGATTGAGGAGAACAGGGTCGAATTAATTGAGGAAGGGGTCGAGAATGCATGGAGGCAGCAGAGGGACGGCCAAGAAACCGACTCAATAGATCCATGGGACCCCATGATCAGCCTTACTGCTACGGTTCGCGCTGCGATGACTACGGGGCACGCCATCTTCCTTTCCGCGGTCACTACCATCATTGGATTCAGCGTCTTGACTTGGGATAGTCTGGTTCCAATAGAGCCCATGAGGACAGTGGGTACAACCCTCCTGCTCGGAATTTCCGTAACATTCGTGCTTTCCATGCTCATGGTTCCTGCACTGGTGCAACTTCTCAGATACCGAAGAGGTACTGAAGTGATGGAGATGTCTCCAATTCAGACGGTGTATGTCGCTCTAGCCTTGGGGGCATTGGCCGCATTGGCACTCACCTACACCGAGTTAATGACCACGACAAATGCACTAATCCTCTCTTCAATGCTTTCTGTGACCATAGTTATTGGAAGTCTCGATAGTGTGTGGGAATACGTTGGTGAGATACCTGTCAAGGCCACTATCATTGTCCTGCTCGTGGGGTCGGTTGCAACCGTTGCGGGAGCAATCATTTTCGAGGATCAGATGGGGCAAGGGATTACTGGTGGAGCGGATCAGGTTCCTCCGGGAATTGAATCCTACGAGGCCTTGCGCGAATACAGTTACGAATTTGGCGGCGGTCAGACTAACCTTTTCATCATCAACGCTACAGACAGGGGGCCACAGAACGGAACCGCCCCCATTAGGGACCTTCCCGTTTTAGACTCCCTGGAAGAGATCCAGGCAAAAATCGACAACGTTGAGAGGACAAATACGACAAGCCTGGTCAATATACTCAAGGCAATTCATGTCCAAATCGGTGTTGATGCCATCGATAGGTCGCTATGGGACATGCTCCACTCGCCATGCTGGGACGACCCTCTGCAGCTGGAGTGCATCTCAAGTGGGGACGTTGTATTCACTACTACCACCTCAAGGGAAGACATGGTCAATGTGGCATTCGACACACTGAGTCCGGAAGTCAGATCGATGCTGATGAACGCCGATCAGGGTTCGGGGGAGACCAAGACCCTGGTCTATGCTTGGCAGCCATACATCCTCCTTGAGGAAGCCACCCCCCTAAGGGACACTATCGATGGATTCCTCTCGGAGGGTGGATGCGAAACCGCCACAATGTGCTACTCGATGACTATCTCGGACGAGGGCGTAGCCAATTCCAAACTTACGGGAGGGCTTCCTATATCGATAGACATCAACGAGGGAATCCACACTGCCCAGAGCGACTCAACCATTGCGACCATGTTCATACTACTGTTCGCTATGGCGATACTGTTTCGCTCGCCTAGAATGGCGATATTCACCATGACAGCCGTCGCAGCTGTTGTTCTCTGGCAGCCTATCCTGATGTGGAGGGCGGATTTGGGCGTAAATATCTTCACTGCAATGATAGGAACAATCGTATTTGGAATAGGTGTAGACGATTCCATTCACATAGTGGACCGGATAAGGGACGAGGGAGAGACCCCTGCAGGCATAGTCAGGTCGGTTATGACCACCGGTCGAACCATTTTCGAAACTACGGCTACCACTTGTGCCGGACTCGCAGCTGGCCTGTTTGTCGTCATTCCGGGACTCCAGACCTTTTTCCTACTGATGATGGCTCTGATCGCATTAGCATTACTGACCAGTGCCATACTCCTGCCTACTATCATAGTGATCTACAACGAATTCAAATCTCGTATCACGCTGAATGGGTCATGGCTCGATTATGAAGAAGTCGGCACAATTGAAACATCCTCTGTTACCGAGGCTATTATTGAATAGCATAACTGCTAGTGGAATAAGGCGAGGGTGCAGGGAGTAAGCCCCTTTCTGTTCACCTTTCGGCTAGTCGCATTCAACTATGCATCCTACCCGGCCCTGTCGATGCCATACAGGCCTGCTTGGACTTGCTCCAGCGTGGCTGCTCGTTCCAGCTGCGTTCGGGAAATCTCTCCCCTTCGGGTTCACCGTACTCCCGGCACAGTTCGTTTCTGTTGCAGAGCCGACCCTCCCGGGCCTCCGGCTTGCGCCGGACCGCTTGCATCATGGAGAGGGGACTTTCCTCAGTGTCTAGCACTGTCAGCGACCCTCCTGCTCCCTCAGTCGTTCCGTGGAGCCGTTCATCAAGAACCCCTCGGTCGGCTAGATTGCCGAATTTCCATGTATTCACATTGGAAACCATCATGCGCGTCTTAGCCGTCGAGATACCATGTCCGATGTCGAGGGGCTCAAGAGAGAGGCCGGAATAACCGCCTGTAGTTTCGTACGAAGCGGGATGAAGTTGGGTCTCGGAACTGGTTCAACAGTCAAGTATACAATCATCGAGATCGGTCGTATGATTTCAGAGGAGGGAATGGATGTGGTGGGCGTACCTACCAGTGAGTCAACAAGGGAGCTGGCAGAGTCTTTGGGAATTCCATTAATGTCCATTTCCGAAGCTGAGAGTCTAGATTTGACCATAGATGGCGCCGATGAGTTCGACCCCAATTTTTCCCTAATCAAAGGCGGGGGCGGAGCTCTCACACGTGAGAAGGAGGTCGCTTTGATCTCAGACTCCATGATTGTGGTGGCGGACGACAGGAAAAAGGTCCCAGTGCTGGGCAAATTCGACCTCCCAATCGAGGTCGACCAGGAGTTATGGTCGGAGGTCTCAGAAGCCATACGCCTCTCTTCCGGCGTAGAGTCGACTTTGAGAGGAGGCAGGGAATCTCCCTATGTCACCGACAATGGAGGCTTCATTCTGGATTGCAAGTTCGGTCCAAAGATTGTTGATCCGGCTAATTTAGAAGCCCAGATTTTGTCAATAGGGGGGGTCGTCCAGGTCGGGCTGTTCGTGGACCTTTGTGATGCTGTAGTCATGTCGACAGAGTCAGGGGTAGAGGTAATCATCAACCCGGTCGGCAGATTGCCTTGACTCACACCCGTCGCGGTTAAATCGGGTAGGCGACTCCGAGGCTCGGGTCTGTAGCTTAGTCAGGTAGAGCACCCGGCTCTTAACCGGGCGGTCGCGGGTTCGAACCCCGTCAGACCCGCCATTGCAACGCCTCAGCGGCGCGGGAATCATTAACCAAACTTTGAGTAGGGGGGTATAGGTGGGCGAGACATGGCCAAGTCATACTGGATAGGGGACGTCCTCTCTGGATCCCATGATGGAGCTGAAGTGGAGCTCAAGGGCTGGGTTCATAGGTCAAGAGGGTCAAACAAGATCCGTTTTGTAGTCCTGAGGGACTCCACTGGGACCGTACAATGCGTGATCAAGAGAGAGGCAGTTGGAGACTCCGTTTTTGAGGATCTTGCCGGGGCCCTAATCGAATCAAGTGTTGTCCTCAGGGGTATCGTGTCTGCAACCGATCGTGAGCATGGCCATGAAGTACAGGTCTCAGCAGGGGAGGTCATAGGGCCAGTTAGCCCAGACAGGCCGTTCCCCATCACAGAGTCTGCTATGGCCGAGGCAGATGGAGGGGAGACCGAATTCCTATTGGATAACAGGCACCTGTACCTGAGAACTGGAAGAATGTCTACCATGCTGAAAATCAGGTCATCTGTCTTCGGTGCCGTCCACTCTTACTTCAGAGACCTCGATTTCATCGAGTATCAAGCACCAAACTTCGTTGCAGGGGCGGTCGAGGGTGGTAGTACACTATTCGAGGTCCCTTACTTTGGAAAGAAGGCATATCTCACACAGTCATGGCAACTATACGCCGAGGCTGCCATGCCTTCCCTAGAGAGGCTCTACACGATCGCCCCCTCATTCAGAGCTGAGAAGAGTCGAACTAGGAGGCACCTGACTGAGTTTTGGCACGCTGAGATGGAAATCGCATGGGGTGGCAATGAGGAAGTAATGAATCACGGCGAGGCCCTGGTAAGGAGCATCGCTGGAAACCTCCTTGAGGAGAGAGAGGAAGAACTCTCCGAACTAGGGAGGGACACCGAACTAGTGTCGCGCTATGCTGACACTAGGTACCCCCGGATGAGGTATGATGAGGCAATTGAGACGCTGCAGGGAATGGGGGTACCCGTAGAGTGGGGGCAAGACCTTGACTACAGTAAGGAAAAAATCCTGACTCAGGACTTTGAGGTGCCGCACTTCCTAACCCACTATCCTCGAATCGCCAAGCCATTCTACCACAGGCCCGACCCGGATGACCCCAAGTACGTGCTCTGTCATGATTTGCTTGCCCCAGAGGGATATGGAGAGATTATCGGCGGTGGAGAGAGGACTTGGTCTGAGAAGGAGATACTGGAAAGGATAGATGAGGAGGGCACACCCAGGGAGCCCTATGAGTTCTATATCGATGTGCGCCGATATGGAGGCGTCCCACATGGTGGGTTCGGAATGGGAATAGACAGAGTTTGCTCATGGCTCTCCGGAGCCGATCATATCAGGGAGACGATCCCCTTCCCTCGGGACAGCAGGCGTGTGACTCCTTAGGCAATCGAATCCCTCATACGCCATGTATACTTGGGAAGCACATGGCGGATGACTGGCGAACAATCGACATCGCTAATCCCACAGAGGAGCATGCGATGCTCCGTCAGATGGTCAGGGACTTCGTACGAGACGAGGTCGAACACCAAGCCTTGGAACATGACAGAGACGAGACATTCAACTCATCCCTGTTTAGGAAGCTGGGGGAGATGGGCCTCCTGGGAATCACTGTGTCAGAAATGTACGGAGGAGGTGGCATGGACGCTACCGCGGTCGCCATAATCAATGAGGAACTGTCGTATTCCGATCCAGCCTTCTGTCTAGCATACCTCGCTCATGACCAACTAATGGTCAACAACCTCGCTCAGAATGGAAGTGAGGAGCAGAAGTCCAAGATTCTTCCTAAGGTATGCAGCGGAGATTGGATAGGGTGCATGGCGATGAGCGAGCCAGACTATGGCACAGATGTGTTGGGGATGCAAACAAGAGCATCGTTACGAGACGACGGGAACTGGGTCATAAATGGCAGGAAGATGTGGATTACGAATGGCTCACTGGATGAGGAAGGGACTCCTGCTGACATAGTCTGGCTTTATGCAAGGACGGGTACCGATGACAAGGGCCGAGCTGAGATTTCCACCTTCCTAGTAGAGAACGGCACACAGGGATTCAGTGTAGGGCAGAAGATAACCGACAAGCTTGGAATGAGGGCCAGCAATACCGCAGAACTAGTCTTCGAGGACTGTGTTGTCCCTCCTGAAAATCTCGTTGGTAGCCCCGGTGAGTCAATGATACACATGATGAGGAATCTCGAGCTAGAGAGGCTTGGATTGGCAGCAATGGCACTTGGAATCTCTCGAAGATGCCTTTCTGCTATGAATGATTACGCATCCGAGAGGCAGGCTTTCGGAACGCAGATCAGGAACTTCGGCCAGATACAAAGGCATCTGGGTGAATCGTGGTCCGAATATCGGGCCATGAGGTCCTATGTCTACGACACAGCTCGACAGATTGAACTGGCAAAATCAGGCAACAGATTAGACTCCGACGGCGTCAAGCTGTTCGGAACTACAGCCGCTAAGAACATCGCAGACAGGGCCATACAGGTGATGGGGGGATACGGGTATGTCGGAGAGTACGTTGTAGAGAGACTTTGGAGGGATGCGAAGCTCCTAGAGATAGGAGGGGGGACTCTCGAAGGCCACCAGAAGAATATCGCCAGAGACCTATCGTCCAATAGCGATGCAATAGAGGGTTGATGGTAGTCCCGGGAGGGTTCGAACCTCCGTCACCGGGTCCAAAACCCGGTATGATGGACCTCTACACTACGGGACTATGACCCCCGGACACGAATCTTTCGCTTTGGACTTGACGGGACATGGCGCCGGCACAATCAAAGAAGCGAGAATACACGATAAGCCATGCGTCAGCGTATTGCATGTCTCCTGATGCTACTCATCTTACTCCATCCAGCTTCGGCAGCAGTCATGGAATACGGACCCATCCCTAGCAGTGAGGACACCCAATCTGAGACCCCCCAAGGAATAGACTCTCCTTCCATATCAATCACAGACACTTGGCTTGACTCAAGCATACAGGAAAGGGTCGTACTAGGCGATGAGGAAGTCAGGATCACAGTAATCACAAAATCACTTCAGGCACTTTCAGATTGGCAAGAAGAAAACAATGCCCTTGAGAAACAACTGCCTCCCGGGCCGGGCGAGTCCCTAGTTCATCTAGAGCCCGTGGACGGAGTAGTGGACCATCGGACTTTCTGGGTAGATTCCGACCTTGTGCACAAGGTTCCAGGAATTCCAGGAGTAATAGCCGTAATTGATGCCCAGAGGGCTCCTGAGCCCTACGACACAATCCCATTTGAGAAACCACCCGGATTGTCTCCTGAGTCTGTTAGAAGTGGGGAGATACATGGTGCAAATGATGCATGGGAAATGGGCTACACCGGAGAGGGAATGGTAGTGGCAGTGGCAGATACAGGAGTCGACTTCGCCCACCCCGATCTGAATGGGACCCAAGCAAGAGTGACTTACGACAAGTCGCCCTATGAGGGCTGGCCACTCATGTTGGATCACAACAGCATGTACCAATGGATGGTTTACGGAGAAGCATACCCAGCTCGCTCCACATGGTATGCAGACACCTCCACGATCGATATCGACAACAATTCCGACGGCCTACTCGAAGACTCGGGATACAATGTCACTGGGGTGAACGAATCTCTTTCCGGACTCTACCACCTGGGTCAACACCCGGATTCATATCTACGTTCCAAGCAAGGCGGCGACGTACCCATACTCGTTGTCGACGACAGGATCTCAGGACTGTATGAGACAGTGTATGCCGATATCGACAGAGACGGCGACTTTGGTGATGAGGTCCCAATGAGGCCAGGAGAGGAGACAGCCGGACTGGATACAGACGGAGACGGCCTGTGGGATGTCTCAGCAGGCCTTGTCTACTGGGTATCAGATGGCTCCCTCGGGGTCCCCTATGGGAGTACCTATGCGGCCAGACACGGTTATTCCGACAGAGTTGCTGGGGCTGGTAACCTTACTCTTTTCATGTTCGAATCCGGCAGTCATGGAACTCTATGCGCGAGTGCAATTGCCGCACAGGGCGTGGTTAGTGATGGCAAGGTACTCGGAATGGCACCGAATGCCACTATCACCTCCATTGGTAACCACTACTCTGGCGGCCACTCCCTAGATGCATGGAGATTCATAGCAGAGGGGTACGATGGCAACATAGACACCCCCGATCAGCCACACATAGGGTCATTCTCATTTGGGTACTCCTCCGTCGATGACGCCGGGGCTGATGGATACTCACTCTACCTAGACTGGCTCACTAGGATTTACAATAACAACACATCTTACGCTGTCGCCATCGGCAATGGGGGCCATGGATTTGGAACGGCCAAGTCCCCCGGGGCATCAAATGGAGTTTTCTCGGTAGGCGCCTTCAGCAGCAGGTCTAGCGACTCTTGGGGGCAGAACGCTCCTTGGTCCAATAGGGGACCGAATGTGCTCGGGAGGATGGACCCAGATATCGTTTCTGTGGGTTGGTCGGCTACTGGCGATATACCCCTAAACCAGAGAAATGATGCTAATTCTGCATGGAGTACATGGGGCGGAACAAGCCTAGCGACGCCGATTGCAGCAGGCCTAATGGCATTGGTAGCGCAGGCTTGGCAGGAGAATCTTGGCGACCATCCCGGATCTCAGGAGTTCAGAGACTTCGTACTTTCCACCTCTGATGATAGGGGGTATGAACCATTTGTCCAAGGTGGCGGCTGGTTCAACGCATCTAGGGCGGTATCCACCCTGGAGGGCGAGAATGGAACATGGTGGGCAAGTCCAGCACAGTGGAACAGTGGCACTTTCCAAGGTGAGCACAGAGATGCAAATTTGAACCTGATGAGGCCGGGGGATAGTCAATTGGTCGAAATTGAATTTACTAACTATGCAGATTCAGACGTTCACCTGAGGTATACTCCAATCAGGTTCTCCCCCCTAGCGCACGAAGTTGTTGTCTGGAACAGTACTGGCAATGGAAGCGACGAGGGAGATGAGAATGGATCCTGGGATGGCCATCAGGGAGATAGGCCCGATCTCTTGATTCCGCTGCACATTGAATCGGATCCGAATTTCCACCTCCCTCATGGCACCAGGCAACTGCGTGCCAGGGCAACTATCGACTACTCCAATTTCGATGGGAATCAAGACAGGAGCTCAGAGGAGCGGGTGTTCCTCCAGATTTACAGATGGACCGACGAAGACGGCGACGGGACCTATGTCGAGGATTTCGATAACGACTCGACAGTGGACTCGGTTGACTGGACTGAATCTGACGAGCTAGAAGAGGTGACCAATTGGTGGTCTAATGGACCCAATGCAGAGGTACGTGTCGGCAACCCCTTCGAAGACTCCCGAGACGGCCTTCTACTCGGAGTTTGGAACTACAATGGGCAACTTTCTGACGAGGAGGTAAGGATAGAGATTGACTGGACCTCCTTCGGGAGCGAGGAAGAGGAATGGATTTCCATGCCATCGACCAGAAATGTCCCATCGAACAGTACGAGCATTGTCCCGATGACGATCACCGTGCCATTGGATGCCGACCCCGGCCTGCACCAGCATGGGGTGCTCGTTGAGACCCATTTTGTGAATCAGACCACGGGGCAGATATACCCATCACACCGTAATTGGACGCTGCCAATTGTGACTAACGTTCCATGGATTGGCCCCTTCACACTCGAGGCGGCCCCTCTGGATGGAAACGTCTCCAACCAGACACTATACACCGAAGAGTGGATTTCGGGCGCCACACGGTGGAACTGGAGATCGGAGAGTGGTGATTGGAGGTTCCTATCGGTCGAATGGCCCCCTGAGTGGGATACCGGGGGGACCGCAGTTTTGGATGTCGACTGGGAAGACAACCAGTATACAGACGTAGACGTCCTGTGGATGTCTGAGATGGCACATGGCTATGCGGACGATGATCCTGGCCCCTATGGCAACTCCACCTTCTTCATAGACGAGAGGTCCACAAACAACCACGTCTCATCGGGTTCCCACAACTGGGGGACATTCACAGGAACATCACGTGAGGTTTTCGCCGTTCCCGTTTCCCCGGGAGTGCACCAGATGGCGCTCCACACAGCACTTCATGGGGTGAATTCGAATGATAACGCCCTCAACATCTCCGTTGGATACATTGCTGCCGAGGAGTCGGGCTTCGAGAGGGTAGTGACTGATTGGTCGGAGGGCAGTGGTGTCGACGCCGTCCATGTGGTCTCAACTATCCCTCTACCGGTATCAAACGTCTCCGCATACGGATGGTCCCAGCCAATGTACATGGGCAATGAGACAGCTTCACAAGATACTTCTTCGAACAAAATGACCGCTTCATGGTGGCATAACCTCACCGTCCAGAATGCCTCTGAGATTTCCATAGAGATGAACGCGCACGGTGATGCCGATCTTGACCTATTCCTGTTCAGAGACTCCAACGAAGACGGTGAGTTCTCTTCCGGCGAAGAGGTAAGCCGCTCGTGGTCCGCATCCTCTTCCGAGTCCATAGAAATAATCAATCCAGAAGACGGTCAATACTCCGTAGCAGTTCACGGATACTCCGTCCCCAGTGGCACTGTCGAGTTCTGGATTGACATAGACGTGGTTGGGGGTGGCGATCTAAGGATAACAGATCAGATGGGCCTCAGTGACTCTGAGATATCGTCAATCTGGCCAACTGGCTCCGAGACCCTCGCAGGCGAGGTGCCCCATTCTGCGATTCAGGTGAATCTGGAGTTCGATAGACCAGAATCAGCAGGAACATGGTCCGGATTCATCGATATCGAACTAGAGGGGGGAATCAGCCTAAGGCTCCCATACGCCTACGAATTAGTCGAACTGGAGCCAGAGGTGTCCTTTTCAGTCCCCCTCAATATGACTCAGACAAACGAGACAGTCCCAATAGAGATCCATGCCATAGACACCGGAATAGGTTTCAGGCTAGATGACCTGAATTGGTATGCCGCGAATAACGGCACCTCCGTCCCTCCCGCCAATCTTGTTGAGGCCATAGAGACAACAGGGGCGCACCATAACCTGACAATGCTGTGGAACAGTGGAAATCACTTCGCCATCCCTGAGAACGTCACATTCAGGGAGGTTTGGATAAACGCGACTCTGCCCGAGGTCGAGCAATGGCACGATTATGCAGTCAATATCACGGATATATCCGGATTTTCCGATGAAGCATTCCTATCTGTTGCCTTCGACGAAACTGCACCAAACCTCGCTGTCAGCCACATACCCTGGATTACCAATGATGAGATTCTGACTTACCAGATTCAGACCGAGCCGGGTGCTTCCGCGCATCACTCGGGAGGGCAGATAGAGATTGACGAGTCAGGCAATGCCGAGGTGTCTTTCCAACTTTCACAAGCAGAGGTTGGCTACAATCCCTCAACCGGCGAATCATACTACTACATAGATGGTCCAAGCATCTTCGACATCACCGTCAGCGATGCAGCCGGCAACTCAGTATCCAGACACTATGAGGTAATTTTCGATCCCGAGTTGCCATCCAACCCATCCTTGCATGCACTGGTTGACCAAGACGGCCGACTTTACTCCCCCTCTGATATCTCTACTCCCGTAAACCTGACTCATGGGACTCTGACGATGTCTGTCCCATCTGATGTCAGGTCATGGTGTATGACCGTCCTCTCCGAAGTCTCGGAACACAGCGCACAAGACTGTGGAGAGGTTCAGATGATACCCGATGTATACAACCCGTCATCAGGACATCCGGATCCGTCCAGTCAAGGCGGCTCACAGGACTACTCGCCGGCATCATACTCATTCAGTACAGAAGGCCTACCGGATGGCGATTATGAAATTATTCTGGAGCTATACGACTGGGCCAACAACACTGCTCTAGAAACATGGCCCCTGTCGATAGATAATACCGTCCCAGTCGTGGAATGGGCCCTGAGCCCCTCCGACAGCAACAAATCGTTCTTCGATCACAGACAGGGCCTCTCTTGGTCCTCCAGCGAATACGTTCACCTCACCTTCACTATCGATGGACTGTTGGTAAGTGAGAGGAACTCTACTACTGGAGGCGCGATATTCGAATTGAACCGGACTGGCCTCCACGAGGTATGCATCATCGCGGTTGATGGAACTGAGCCACAGGATAACGACAATAGGTTCGTCGATTGCAGAGAGATGACACTTGAAGACTCAATTTACGACTCGGTGGTGATAGCCAACTGGAATGGCGGCCTTGTTTCATCAGATTCCGTACAGGCAACGATCCAGAGGGGGCCAGATCAGGAGATATGGTGGAATCTAGCTGGATCTAGCGAGATGAACTTAATCACACCGGGGATGGATGTCGTCACTATCGACTTCGAACTTGTCGAGGGCGACAACCAGTTCCAGGTCAGCATCGAGTCACTCCATGAGGTGGACTCGTACTCATTATCCGTAGTCAGGGACACAACAGCGCCCGAGCTCACTTTGTGGGAGATAACCAACAGGACATCAAACCTCGAGGTAGAACGAGTGGTTTCTGGGACATGCGAGAGAGGCTCAAATGTCATGATATGGAGCGATGTCGATAGCCACCAGTTCGTTTGTCCCGTATCCGAGGAGTTCAGCATCCCGGTCGAGATCCTGAAATCGGCAGGGGAGCACCAAATCTACGCTCTTTCCACGGACAGTGCGAACAATGAGGTGAGGATGTCCATAACAGTGCTGAATCAAGTATGGTCTGACTGGGCCATAGAGGACGCCCGGGCGGGAGGGCCCATGATGTGGTGGTTCTCCCTCGGATTCATCGGACTGCTAGCTGCAGTGCTGATTCCATCCGTGACTCTGGCGAGGAGGAGATCACGTAGCAGGGGGATACTCAAACACGGCCCCGATCTAGATGAGATAATGGCTGAGATTGAGGCAGCAGCGGATATCCAGATATCCCAAATGGAAGAGGAATGAGACTCTCACTGGGCAATACTAATTTCCGCCTAGCTCCCGCCACGTGCATGGAGATAGCGAAGATAGCGGTTCTGGGGGCCGGTCAGATGGGGGCAGGAATAGCGCAGGTCTCTGCATGCGCTGGATATGAAGTAGTGATGATAGATATCAGCCAGGAGTTCGTAGATAGGGGCATGGAAACTATCTCCTCATCATTGGGCAAACTCGTCTCCAAGGGAAGGATGTCCGAGGAAGAGTCATCAAGCGCCCTTTCATTGATTTCCTCATCTACAGACAGGGCTTCGGCATCCAATGCCGACTTAGTGGTCGAGGCTATACCCGAAATCCCCGATCTAAAGTTCTCAACGTTCTCGGAGCTCGACTCCATCTGCAAGCAGGACGCCATACTGGCTAGCAACACATCGAGCATCTCGATAAACGAGATAGCAAGCCACACAAGCAGACCAGATAGGGTAATCGGGATGCATTTCATGAACCCCGTACCAATAATGAAACTCATCGAGATCATCAACGGGAGTGAGACGGACCCCGAAGTTACCGCCGCAGTCCTGGGGGCATCGGAGAGGATGGGCAAGACCCCACTCGAGTGCAATGATTCGCCAGGCTTCGTCAGCAACAGGATTCTCTGCCCCATGATCAACGAAGCAATACTGACCCTGCAGGAGGGGGTCGCCGAGCCCGAGGCGATTGATGGAATAATGAAATTGGGGATGAACCACCCAATCGGCCCCCTAGCTCTGGCCGACCTGATAGGACTTGACACCGTGCTCCATATCATGGGGGTACTGCATGAGGGCCTCGGAGATGAGAAGTACGCCCCAGCACCACTTCTCGTCGAAATGGTCGAATCGGGGCGCCTCGGTCGTAAATCGGGCAACGGCTTCTACGAATACTAGCCCTAAGGGGCTAAACCCGTATTTTCTGGCCTCGGCCAACCTTCAAGGGTGCCGGACCCCACGGGTGCCCATGTCCAACCGCACCTCAGCCACCGCTCTGGCTGCAATGATGATCGTCTCGATGTTCGCAGGGTTCGCCCTTGCAAACGATGCAAACACCGGAGGGGATGCAGGCGGGTCAACATCCACAGCAGCTTGGCTGCCTAGCAACAGCTCGACGTACTACGGCAACCTTTCCTCATCGGACACCAATGACTACTACGGCTTCAACATGAGCAACTCAACCGCCATTACCGTGGGACTAACCTCTCCCTCGGGAGCCGATTACGATCTCTGGCTATACAGCTCATCCGGGTCCCAGTTGGATACAAGCTTCACTACTGGATATGACGAGGTGACATCTAATGGCACCAGTGTAGGGGGCACCACGGTATACGTCCGAGTCGAGCAGTTCTCTGGCTCTGGCCAGTACACCATGCAGGTCTGGATTTCAAACACCAGCACCGGGGGCGGCGGCGGGGGAGGAAACAACTCCACCGGGTCAGGACACGACGCAGGGACCGGTACGGATGCAGGCGGCTCCACTGCCAACGCAATGCAGATCAACGCCACTAACGTGACCTTCTGGGGCAACGTCCACTCCTCGAACGACGCCGATGACTACTACTCGATATCAATACCCTCGAACTACGGAATAAACGCATCACTAGACTGGAATGGCACGTCCACTTCACCCGATATGGACCTCCTAATGTACGACAGCTCAGGATCAATCATCACGTACAGCTACTATGCCAAGCCTGAGAACGTCTCCTCGGCCGGACACGGCGGGACGACCGTCTTCCTGAGGGTCAACGCATACCTGTCGTTCGGCGGCTCTGCATACTCCTCTGACTACTCCCTCCGCCTCGACTTCAGCAATATGTCAACCTCGCCCATCAACAATCAGAACGATTCTGGGAGCGGGGGGGACGCGGGTAACGACGTCTACAACTCAACTGCAATCCAGACGAGCCCTGGCGTCAATGACTTCACGGGCTGGATGTCCGTGAACGGAGACTCTGACGACTTCTACGTATTCTCAGTGCCCAATGACCACGGAATCGCAATCAACCTCAGCTCGAACCCGTCCGACTTGGTCGCTTACATCATCATCGGCTACGAGTCGAACCTCTCGACTATCGACTACTCTACCAATCTGAACGGCAACGAGGACGTGACATCCAACGGCTCTGTGGTTCAGGGAGAGAGCATCCTCCTGAGGGTCGTCGCCTACACGGGCGAGGGATTCTACAACTTCACAGTCAACATGTTCTCTCTGGATGCCGACGGCGACGGCTGGTGGGACTCAGTCGAGGTCAACTGCGGCACAGACCCGAACGACTACAATGACGTCCCCATGGACACGGACGCTGACGGTATCTGCGACGGCATGGACGCCGATGACGATGCCGACGGCTACGATGACTACAACGACACCTTCCCCCTCGATCCAAACGAGTGGACCGACACCGACTCCGACGGAGTCGGCGACAACGCCGACGAAGACGACGACGGAGACGGGTGGTCTGACAGTATGGAGTACCAGTGCAACTCCGATCCACTATATGCTTCCAGTGTGCCGTCCGACATAGACTCGGACGGAACTTGCGACGTCCTTGACGACGATGACGACGCGGATGGCTACCTCGACACCGAAGACGCATTCCCTCTAGACCCATCGGAGTGGTTAGATACCGATTCAGACGGTATCGGCGACAACTCCGATGAGGATGACGACGGAGATGGCTTCGCTGATGCGACTGAGGTCACGTGCGGGTCTGAACCTCTCCTTTCCAACTCAGTCCCCACGGACACCGACCTGGACGGTTCCTGCGACGCTGTAGACGGCGATGACGACAACGACGGCTTCCCGGACTCACAGGACCAGTTCCCGCTCGACCCCAGTGAATGGGTCGATACAGATGGCGACTCCATCGGCGACAATACCGATGAAGACGACGATGGGGACGGATGGATCGACTCCTCAGACGCGTTCCCCCTCGATAACACGGAGTGGGTGGACAACGACAACGACGGCATGGGGGACAACTCCGATGAAGACGACGACAACGACGGCTGGTCAGACTCCGACGAGCAGACTTGCGGAAGTGACCAGTACTCCCAGTTCAGTCAGCCCGATGACTTCGACTCGGACCAAACATGCGATGTTATGGACGCCGATGACGACAATGACGGTGTTCCCGATGCCGATGACATGTTCCAATTCGACGTAACCGAATGGACCGACACCGATTTCGACTCAATAGGTGATAACGCAGATGACGACGATGACGGAGACGGATGGTCGGACACCATCGAGCCAAACTGCGGAACTGATCCGATGGATGCCAACTCAATCCCACTAGACACCGACGCTGACAACGCCTGCGACCCACTGGACCCAGACGACGACAACGACATGGTGCCGGACGTAGATGACGCATTCCCCCTGGACACATCAGAGTCCATGGACACCGACGGTGACGGCATTGGTAACAACGCGGACAACGACGACGATGGAGACACATGGACAGATTCCAGCGAGGTAATATGCCTCACCGAACCCCTATCTGCCTCGTCCGTACCCATTGACACCGACTCCAATGGCGCCTGCGACGTAATAGACCCAGACAACGATGGAGACGGAGTCGTAGACGAGTCCGACGCCTTCCCCCTGGATCCCAATGAGTGGGAAGACAGGAACAAGGACGGGCTCGGAGATAACGCCTACCCACTAACCCTGGGTGACAAGATGAAACTCAATCCGGGCCTCACAGCACTGGGATTGATCGTGGTCCTAGCCGCAGTAGGGGGGGCCGTAGCAATGGTCCTCGCAAGGAACAAGAAAGATGAGGTTTGGAAGGATGACTCCTATGATAGGTACGAGAAGCAGGAAGCGGCGTTCGATACCCCTACCATCCCGGACCCGCCCGAGAGGCCGCCCGACCTGGCACCAGCCGTCGAGGAGCCATCGGAGCCCGAGATGCCTCCGATGCCAGAGGCCGCCCCATCACCCCCTCCCGAAAAGTCCCCGCCGCCACCGCCCCCTGGATTCGAGGATGTCGCCCCCGAGCCGCCCCAGATGGTCGCAGCTACATGGGAGGAGCTTCCAGATGGTGGTGACTACGTGATGACAGAGCCCATGACTTACGTCGGTGAGGAGTGCGGTACATGGGAGCAGCAGCCCGATGAGAGCTGGCTCAGATTGTAGGTGAGAAGCCCTAGAAACAATCGAGGAGAAACAAAAACCTCCAGATTTAGATAATTTTTCTATTTTCGCAGCGAAAATACAGGGATTGGCCATATATCAATACAAATCAATACCTTGCACCCCTATAGGGGTGTGAGAGCATCTTACGACATCATTATATCATTTACATCGTCTCATTCACGCCAGTGACGCCCATGCGAAGCAACACAGCCCGTTCGATTGCCCTAGCACTACTAATGATTGTCTCGGTACAACTACCGATGTTCGATGCCGAACCAGAGAGACTTGATCTCGAAGATACTGCATTGAAGGAGGAAGCCCCTCCGAGCCCCTGTCAGGGCCATGACGCTTGTCGCGGTTCGGATGCGGGAAGGGACAAGACGACAGCCATCGATCTGACTTCGGACTTCGACTGGACGGGCGCCAACGAGACGAACGTCTACTACGGAACGAGCGAGGCTACGTCCTACTCCGCATCGGCCGATGCTAACTACGACATGTACCTAGTCGACCCCCCAATGGGCTATGGGGTCTTGTACGAGCTAGAGTGGAACCACTCCACACCGGGCAGCTACTCGTACGGCGACACCTACGCTTACAGGATGTCAATCGGGCCAGGAGACGGGAACATGGTCGGATGGTCTTACAGCACTAGCGCAACCTACGGCGGCGCTTGGGGCTACTGCTACTACAGCAACACTGGTTACATGGCAATGAGCACCACAGCGGGCGAGGAGACGTCAAGTAACCCACCATACTGCTACTTCGCTTCGACGGGCAGCAGCTACTACCCCCATGCGGTAGACTTCCCTCATGACCTAGCCGGGGACCCGGTTATGGCCAGCATCTACTGCTACCGATGCTATCAGAACGCATACGACGACTACAAGTTGACAGTCACTGTTTACCCAGGTGACGCAGGCGGAATCGGAGACGAGACCGCCCCAATCGCTGGCCCCGACCAGCCATGGAACTCAGGATCCACACAGATCGGTTCCGGATGGTGGTCCAGCACTTCTGACTCGTTCACACTGGCTGCAGGCGACTCGATAGCAATCAGCTACTCCTGTGACTACTGGTGCGCATCAGAGACCTCGATGACTGTCTCCGGACCGGGAGGGGCATCTTACTCATACCCCGTTGGGACCTTCGGATCCTACTCGACTGGCACAGTCGGACCTTACTCCGGAGCAGGAACATGGACAGTTACCATGGCTGACTCCTATGGGGATGGAGGTATGCAACTCACACTAAACTCCGTACTGGGCTCGGCCACAGGCATGCTCACGGGGTCCTTGCTTGATATGGAAGACATTAGCGGTGGAATTGTCGGCTCGACCGACACCTCCGACATTTGGGCGATAGTGATACCGGACGGCTTCAGTGCGAATATCACACTGGACTGGGACCAGAACGCCGATCTGGACCTCTACGTCTGGACGACGTCATCCGGATCAGGCCTGATAGACTACTCATGGTATGACCAGCCCGAGTTCATCGACCTGGGCGCGGCATATGCAAACTCGACCGTTTGGGTCGAGGTTGAGTACTACTCGTGGTACAGCGTCTCGTCCTTCTCTGGATACTCTCTGTGGCTGCAGCTAGCGCCATCCGAGAACCCGCCCTGCTACGAGCAGAATGACGGCGGCGGAGGGGATGACGCTGCGGACGCCAGCTCAGGTGACGACGTGGACCCACTCAACATGTCCTCGCTCGGATCCTCTGGCACGTTCACTGGAATGGCCTGCAAGGACTATGACGACAACGACTGGTACGCCTTTGACCTACAGCCATACGAGGGCATGTGGGCAAGGCTGGACTGGCCCAAGGAAACCGGCGAGGAGACGATGTACTTCTACCAGTACTTCTCCCACCCGATCTACGGCTACCAGTACACAGCCTCCTCGAGTACCAGCACGACCTTCCAGACGCACGCTGTATCGACAAACGAGTCGTTCTACTTCACTTCCAGCAGCTACGCGGCCTACTCCAGGACCGTATGGCTGAACGTGAGGGTCAATGACCTACCTGACGACTACGAGCTGAACTACACTGTCGAGTTCTCGATATACAACCAGTCCGCGTTCACAGAGCCTACTCAGGACGATGCTGGCTCAGGCGGCGACGCCGGAGACAGCACCTCGGGCTATGACGCAACGACCATTGTCTCGATGAACAACACGTACTCCGGATGGGGTCACGACTACCTCGATAGGTACGACTACTACAAGGTATACGTGCCTGAGAATTACGGGCTGACGCTTACGTTATCTTTCCCCGTACAGGATGACTACGAGCTGTACACGTACTACCAGCACCCTGTGTACGGCTACCTATACTCAATATCAGGAGGGTCCTCGTACAACTACAACCCCGAGGTCGTGAACATCAACTTCGGATATGGCGGACAGGACATCTACATACGCGTGTATGCAGATAGGGGAGGCGGAAACTACGACTTGGATGTCGTGATGCTAACCGCTGACAACGCCCCAGGCTCCAACCAGGACGACTGTGGAATAGGAATTGACGCCGCAGACTCTCTCTGGACGATGCCGGAGGAGGACACATGGATGAATGGCAGCACAGCGATAGACGCCAACGGTGACGCAAATGACACCGGTGGCTCTTGCACGGGATGGGTTAGCTACGTCTGGGACAAGATGGACGTCTACAAGATCCTAGTTCCAGCTGGCAAGTACATCATGGTCAACATATCCACGCCAGAGAGCCCGTCCACCACAATGCTGGAGGGGCGACTCTACCAGGCAGGAAACTTCTCAGCGGTACAGGGAGGAGGTACAGCGTTCTACGTTGACTACGACTACTACTGCGCAACCAGCGCCTACAATGGAGACGGATGCGAGCTGAGCTCCGGGCTCTATCCCGTGGGCGGCAACTGGGTATGGCTGGAAGTCGACTCGTACACGAGCTCGAACTCCAACGTCACCTACACCATGGACATAGTTTTCGACGATCTGGCCAACCTGCCAGGCGGGATACAGAACGACGCCGGCTCAGGACAGGACGCCGGATCCGGTGGTGTTGGCAACGCAGTCGACGTCAACCTCTACAACAACATGACGAACAACACCATGTACTGGGAGGGATGGAACCACGCCTCGATCGATGACCAGGACTGGTACAGCGTCTACGTGCCAAACAACATGGGCTTCGAGGTAACGCTCTCGCATGGCTACGCATACCCCAGCGTGTGGATGATCCTCTACGTCTGGACCGAAGCCGGGCAGCAGATCACCTTCCAGGGATACAACAACCCCAACGGGTGGAACTCGTCCATGTCGACCCACGACTGGTCGGACAGCCGCACGATACTGATCGTCAGGAACTACTACTACGACAACACCGGTACCGACTACAACGTGACTGTGAACTTCTACTCGCTAGACACAGACGGCGACGGCTGGAGAGACACGATGGAGGACCAGTGCCAGACTGATCCACTGAATGCATCTTCCGTGCCTGCCGACACAGACGCAGACGGAATTTGCGACTACCTGGATGACGACGACGACGGTGACGGCATCGCCGACAACGACGACGCGTTCCCAACAGACCCAGACGAGCAGTACGACGACGACGGTGACGGTGTGGGCAACAACAACGACACCGACCTAGATGGCGACAACTGGACCAACGACGACGAGATACTGTGCCTCACGGACATGTATGACCCATACTCGGTCCCACTGGACACGGATGGCGACACAGTCTGCGACGTGATTGACACAGACGACGACAACGACGGAGTCATGGACGAGGACGACATGTTCCCGCTGAACGCCTCAGAGTGGGGCGACAACGACTTCGACGGAATCGGCGACAACGCGGACACGGATGACGACAACGACGGCTTCGACGACGCTACCGAGATAGAGTGCCTGTCAGACCCATTCAACGTTGGCGACATCCCGATGGACCAGGACCTAGACGGTACCTGCGACGCGATAGATTCCGATGTCGATGGCGACGGGTACGACAACGACATGGACGCCTTCCCTCTTGACCCCAACGAGTGGATCGACACCGACGGCGACGGCGTGGGAGACAACGCTGACACGGACGACGACAACGACCTCGTCCTGGATGTCAACGACGCCTTCCCGCTAGACGCCTACGAGTGGATCGACACCGACGGCGACGGCGTGGGCAACAACGCAGACCTCAACGACGACGGCGATGCATGGACCGACGCAGAGGAGGCCGCTTGCGGCTCCGACTCTCTGCTCTCGCAGTCAGTGCCACCGGACTACGACGGCGACGGCCTGTGCGACAAGGTCGACACCGACGACGACGGCGACGGGGTCGAGGACGCCAACGACGCGTTCCCCTTCGATGCCACTGAGTACACCGATCTCGATGGGGATGGGATAGGCGACTTCAGCGACACCGACGACGACAACGACGGATGGCTGGACATCGACGAGCCCAACTGCGGGACTGACCCGATGGACGCCCTCTCGGTGCCTGCCGACAACGACAGGGACTGGCAGTGCGATCCAGTGGACCAGGACGACGACAACGACGGCACGATCGACGTCGACGACGACTTCCCGATGAACCCCGACGAGCAGAACGATCTCGACGGCGACGGCGTCGGTGACAACACCGACAACGACGACGACGGCGACGGCTGGCTGGACATCACCGAGAACCTCTGCGCAGCAGCTGGCGGCCAGGGAGACCCGAGGAACGCCAACATGATGCCAGTCGACAACGAGACGAACCCCGGCGCTGACGGCGAGATGGGAACTGAGGATGACTTCGCACAGCCCGATGGGCTCTGCAACGCCCTCGACCCAGACGACGACAACGACGGCGTCCCCGACGCAGCGGTGTTCACACTGGATGCGAACGGCGTCTGCACGACATGCGAGGACTGGGAGGACCACTTCCCGTACGACCCAACCGAGGCCTTCGACGCGAACGGCGACGGCCAGGGAGACAACGGAGCAGTACCCTCATTCCTTGACAACGTGAAGGCAGACACCATGCCATTCGCAGCGGCAGGAGTCGGGCTCCTCGCAGCCCTCTACATGGTATCCAAGCAGATAGGCGGACGCGACGAGGACGACGAGTACGACGAGTACGACGAGACCGATCAGTTCGAGGACGACGACATCGACGACCTCATGGAAGAGGAGGACTCCGACGAGGAGTCCGACGAAGACGAGGACTGATCCTCCTAACGAAACCGGCCCGTCGGGCCCCGCTGAGGGGCCTGGCGGGACCGGCAAAAAGTACCTCAGGAGACCCGGATGAGCTCCGTACCCTGGCCGGATAACTATTGATTATCAGTCTCACAGCAATTCCCCAATACAGCCTGAAAGTTGGTATTTACCCCTGCTTCGAGGCGTTTTTCTACCAATTAACCCTCATTTTCAGACATTTCATTTATAAATGAAAATTGATATTTTTTATTCATTCGATATATACTGATTGACGGGTTTCACACAATGTCGACCTCGATTTCTAAGTTCTCCAGATCACAGGTACTTTCAGATCCTAAATCCCTGGCAGAAGAGGAAAATGCCCTGCCCCACTTGCATGTAGCTGACAGAATATTGGCGTTGAGCATTCTGAGTAGAAAACCGCTGCACTGAATCCACAACTAGGCATCTAATTATCAGCCAAAATAACCATGAAAATAACGGAATTCGCCGAATATCGCACATTTCCACTGTGTTTATCGGTACTTGTTTTGTGACCATACCCTATAGGGTATGTTCCGCAACCCTCTAAAGCCCCGCATGTCCTCACAACCGACATGGTTGCAGCCATGCCGCACGAAGTTGCGAAGACGACAAGCAAGAAGACGATAACGACAACCGACCTAAGGAACGTAGCAATCGGCCTAACAGCCGCCATTGCGATTGTCATGCTTGCAGGTGCTTTGAGCAGCGATAGCGGTAGCGTTAGCGCTACAGCTCTGGATGATACAGCGGAGAAGAGATTCGCCGCTGGATTCACCAGCGTAGCTGCAACTGACGGCACATACGGAATCGGTGACGCATTGACGATCACCGCCACTTGGGACTCTGCTGTCAGCGTTTCAGGCATTCCAACACTGACACTTTCCAACGGAGACGCTGCAACCTACTTCTCCGGCTCTGGATCCGTGACACTGAGTTTCATCACCACCGTTGCCGAGGGTGACAGCGACTCATCAGACCTCTCAGTTTCGGGATATACCGGATCTATCACCGCTGATGACGATAGCTCATCAGCAGGCGCCGCTTCCGGCGACCTGGGTTCCGTTATCATAGACGGCGACACTCCTGACATCACAGGCTGCGACGCAACCGACGGCGACTACAAGATCGGCGACCAAATATCAATCACTTGCATCTTCGACCAGGTCGTCACAGTTACTGGTACGCCACAAATCACACTCTCAAACAACGATGTGGTCGGCTATTCCAGCGGCTCTGGATCCGATGACATCGTATTCGTATACACCGTCGGCTCCGGCGACACCGACTCGTCCGACCTCTCCGTTTCGTCGATTGCAGCCAATGGAGGCACAATCACGGACGCTGCCGGCAACGGCTTCTCCACGACCGTCACTGGTGGCGACCTCGGTGACGTATCAGTAGATGCGAACGTACCGGCGTTCGCCAGCGTCGCCGCAACAAACGGCGCATACGGTGTCGGAGAATTACTGACAATCACGGTCACTTGGGGCGAAGCAGTCGTTGTGACCGGCACACCCACTCTCACACTCGACAACAACGATGTCGCTAGCTACGTAAGCGGTTCTGCAAGCACTGCTCTGGTCTTCACGACGACAGTCGCAGAGGGCGACACTGCCTCGAATGACCTGTCGGTCAGCTCATTCAGCGCGACCATCGCCGATGCGGCAGGAAACGCAGCTTGCGCAGCTTCCGGGGATCTCGGATCCGTCACCATTGACGGCGACGCACCCGACTGCGTCAGCGTCGCCGCAACAGACGGCGACTACGGCGTCGGAGAAGTAATC
>Ga0114933_10000081_pt1 | contig 112819 bp, 81 predicted proteins | sample 4SBtaG_FD_89691 | JGI IMG/M metagenome (GOLD analysis project Ga0114933, IMG submission 89691) | Deep subsurface microbial communities from Kolumbo volcano to uncover new lineages of life (NeLLi) - 4SBTROV12_W25 metaG | ecosystem: Environmental > Aquatic > Marine > Volcanic | place: Kolumbo...
CGTCTCTCCGAAGTGGTGGATGATCTCGTCGCCCTCCTTCCACAGAATACTACCGGGGTGGTAATGTGGATTGATCTGGAAAGGTACGATGCCAAAGCCATGGAAGGAACTAGGCAATACCACTGGCATATCATTGGTGGTCATCATCGTCGGGCATGCCACGTTTGACCCAGCACTAATTCCGACATAGGGGGTGCCATGCAAAACCTTGTCCCTTATGGCTTCAACTAGCCCCTTCTCGTGGAGATCCCTCACTAGGAGGAAGGAATTACCTCCTCCGACATAGATTCCCTCAGCCTCCTTTATCGCATCTAACTCGTCTTCAGCATCATGGATCCCAACTAAGTCGAATGGCGCGCCTGAGGTGAACCTCCTGGCTCCTTCCAAGTAGGAATCATGATCATTGGATGCGTATGGGATGAAAAGGACCTTGGAAACACCCTCAAAAGTTCTGCTCATCTCATCCATGCAAAGCTTCCTTCGCTCTTCCGTACCTATCCCTCCACTTCCAAGTAGAACTTTCATGCCATCACCCAATCATGCATAGAAATCTCTGTGGGAGTCACTCTCATCAACTCCCATGGCCTCTTCCAATGTCCCTCCCACTTCGTAAGTTTCGAGCAGCTTCCTCGCTATCTCCTCAGTCGAGTCTAGATCCAAGTCAAGCTTCAGATCGAAAGCTTCCTCTATCCAGGAAGCAAGCCTATTTGCCGCTAGTACATCCGCGCTGGCCCCGATTGTATCCGCCACTAGACCTATGGAGCGAACGCCGATGATGGGTGAGAGAGAAACCAAGAGCCCCGCGATTCCAATCATGCCAGACTCCGGCTGTTCACGGCTAACCAGGATGTCATCGGCCTCTAAGGAAGAACGAACGGTTTCGTCCGCGCAAATCACATGAACACCCCTACTTTCAGCCTCTGTTGCGAGACCTGCTAGCACTAGGACCTGGTAAGTAGAGCTCTCTTTGGCCAAATTAAGGATGGCCTCGGCTACCTCATGCTGCCCACCGGGTGTCATGGGCTGAAGCTCACCGCTGATCGTTACAATGGTCTTGCCATCTGGGAGCATGACCGAGCTAATCTCGAGTCTCGGCGGCCTCAGGAGCCCCTTCTCGTCCAGAGTCGAGTGCGGGGGGAGATCGTGATTCAGGATCCAACCAAGGGTCCTAGAGGGGTGTTTAGAAATCAATGAGTCAACAAGGACCTTTCCCACATTGCCCACTCCGGGGACTGCTTCCAGTATAGCAGAATGCTCGGGAAGGCCATCCCCGACAAGCCAGTGAATGGTGGTTCTGCTCAACTCTCTTCCTCCGAGTCTCCCTTTCCGGCAGAGGGCAATGATTCCGCCCATTCCTCGCTCCCCGCATCCTGCCTTTGCCTACGCCTAGCTCCCTGCGGGTCCTCAGGAGAATATTTGAGGGGGGAAGGAGGGGACATCGAAGACCCACATTCCTCACATTTCGGCCCAAGTCCATAGGTTTCGCACTCCGCACAGTACTGCAATTTTGATCTAACCATGGTATTCCCAACTCGACCTGCCCCGCGGAAGGGTCAATGAACCATACGGATGTTATTCGCCTTCAAGCACGTTCTATGGACAGTGAGCCATCGACCGAAGACATCCTCTTTTCGACAGCTCCCGTTGCTGCTTGCCAAACCGATTCGGCCGCTTGGTAGTCGGGAGCCCTAATGTCCACACGGTAATGCGGCGCCCCATCATAGTAGCAAGTAAGTGTGACCTCTTCCAGACCCTCGGCGCAAGCCTCGGCATCCATCAGAGCGTCCCTGATTGCATAGACTCCCTCTTCCCCCCAGACTTGGATGTCTAATGTCCCTCTGATCTCTACAAATGGGGGCACGATGTTTTCTATGGCAAGTCCGGTTACAACTCCAATCCAATCTCCCTCGAATCCAGAATCAGAGAGTGCGTTCTCGTTTATTGCGCACTCCTCTAATGCGCCATATAGGGTGCCAAAGACCTCTATCATTTCACCCGAAATAGCAGATGTCTTACCTTCGTCCCAGCCAATTCTTTCCGAGGCCACTCTCATGATCTGATTTGCCCGCTCCTCGTTTTTCCAGGACTGTACAGTCTCCCTTCTGCGTTCTTCTGATACGCTTTTGAGTGAAAGCTCAACCCTCCTCCTGTCCTTCTTGACCTGAATTACCTTGGCTACGACTCTTTGCCCCTCTCTGACATGGGCCCTGATGTTCTTAACCCATCCAGCTGCAATTTCACCCACGAACACAAAGCCCTCTTGGCCATCATACCCATCAAGAGTCAGGTATGCCCCATTTTGCTTAATGTCCTTGACAGTGCAAATTAGAAGATCCCCTTCTTCGGGCCAATCACCCTCTACATCTACTGCCAGTTCAATGCCCCCTTCACTCGAGGACTTCCACTATGGTGCTGCCTGACAGGTCAGCCTTTCCTCCAAGGGGCCTGGCTAGAGTGGCACCACACACTGAGCAAGATATCGCTGTTGAGGCCCTCTCGAAAATTTTGGTCTCCGCACCGCAGTCACGGCAACTAACTTTCAAGAACCTTCCAGCCATAATTTCCCCTCACTTGTCCACCAGTTCGAACTTCCTAGATCTCTTCCCTCTGGGTGAATGGGCCTTTCCTGTTTCGGTGCACCTGTAGACTAGGTTCACCCTCTTGGTCGGCTTATCTCCAGAAGGCTTAGGTCGAGGGAAACCCCTGTATCCGGATGTGACCTTCCTGAATCTCCTCTGGCCCCACTTCAGCTCGCTAGCGCGCCTCTTCTTGACGCGTTCCACTGTGTGTTCCGTGTGCTTGCCAGCAGAGGGGCTGTATCGCATTACCTTCCTCGGCATCTTGACCATATTTTGCACCTCTACGCAGTGTAGCGAGGCGGTCCACCGATGGCCCGTTTATGAAGTCTATCGAGCCTGATGTGTGTCTGCACACCTGCCAATTAGTACCCTTTCAAGAAAAAACGACTTGAATCAGCCCGCCCTCGCAGCGCTATGACTGAGTGGTGGCTGCAATGGTGGATCGGCCTTTTCATGGTAGTTTGCGGTTTCTCAATGGGTAGGATGGGTCCGGCATTCTCCAGATCTAAAATCGGTTACCCCCTGGCGCTTTTCGGACTAGCTCTGGCCTTTTTCTCGCCAGAGGGCCTCGTAGATAATGAGATAATGGCCTCAAGCACACTCAATCGTACGTTGTATTGGGCAATTCCCGGCTTAGTTGGGTGCTATACATTATCCAAAGGGGCGCCAATCTACAATGTGACCAAGCCCGCACTCCTGTTGGCCGGCTGGTCAATTGTGGCGATCTCTTGGTATGTCATGCTGAAGTATTCTGAACCATTTACTCACGAAATCACTTCGTCCCTAGTCACAATTTTCGGTCTGTTAATCGTCTTTGTAGTTCACATAATGGCAGTTAGATTTGTAGAGTCGCGCCCATTAAGCGATGAGACGGTAGAACCTCTTTCTGAAAGCGAGAAAACGTATGTCACTACCGTACTATCGAGGAACCTAAAGAACATGGAGGATCAGTAGATGGCTGAAATTATTCTGACCCTTTCAGGGGCCTTGGTACTCGGATCATTACTGGTTCTAATCAACATATTTTCCGCTACTCACCCCTATCACAAACCACTCCCTCTGGTCATCTCATCACTGCTGGTAATGAGCGTTGGATTGTATATTTCTATGGCGACGGGTCCAGAGGGCGCGACAGTACTTGATTCTATGAGGCAATCAACTTCTCTGGCAATCACGGGTTTGATCGCGTCCTCTCCAGTACTCTTTGCAATACTTACGTTGTTAATGGTCCGAATTTCATTTTGGAGAAACCACTAATTCGGTCAGCGAATCTTCCTTTCCCGTCTACAGCAATGGGGGGTCCCTTGGGGGAACGCTGATAACACCCCGGTCGGTCGCCGCGCTGTCTTAAGGGGTGATTAGGTTGTCCAAGGGTACTCCAAGCATGGGTAAGAGGCAAAAGTCCACCCACATTAGATGCAGGAGATGCGGTAAGCACTCTTTCCACAAGACAAAGTCGGTTTGCTCAAGTTGTGGGTACGGCCAGACTTCCAAGATGAGGAAGTACAGGTGGAGCAAGCGTAACAGGACCATGGGGAGCAAGTGAGCCACACCCCGGAAAGTGCTAAGTCCCTAGTCCCAGAGCGACATTCGGTAGACGATGTGCGGGATCGTCGGAATTATTGGCCACCCTCAATCCCAAGTGGCCCCTTCTCTGTACGATGGACTTCTTGTTCTGCAGCACAGGGGACAAGACGCAGCGGGAATAGTGACTAGTGACTCCAAAAATATATGCCACCGCAGGGCCAATGGATTGGTTCGTGATGTTTTCCGTCCAAAACACTCAGAGTCACTTCTTGGCTCGATGGGAATAGGTCACGTCAGATATCCAACCGCCGGGTCCAGCTCAGTATCCGAGGCACAGCCATTCTACACCAATACGCCATTTGGAGTCAGTCTCGCTCATAATGGTAATCTCAATAATACCCAAGATATCATCTCCAGCCTCCTAGAGTATGATCATAGGAGGATCAATACAAGTTCGGATTCCGAAGCCTTGCTAAATCTATTCGCTGCAGAGATTCAGAGGTCGCTGAATGGAAACCCGGGAGGGATAGAGTCATTGTCCGATGATGACATATTCAGAGCGGTTGAGAGGGTCCACCTTAGGGCCGAGGGTAGCTATAGCGTAGTCACGATGATCACGGGTTGGGGGATTATCGCCTTCAGGGATCCGAATGGAATCAGGCCTCTTTGCATAGGAAGCAATACTGTGGACGGATTTACTGAGAGGGTCGTGGCTTCAGAGAGTGTGGTTTGTAAGGCCCTGGGGTTCAACCATGACGGAGATGTCTCCCCCGGCGAAGCTGTGATAGTCAGGATGAATGGTGACCTGTCACGAAAGATCTGCTCCGATAAAGTGGACCATCACCCCTGCATTTTTGAGCATGTATATTTCGCTAGACCGGACTCTGTTATGGATGGCATTTCAGTCCACTCATCAAGGCTGAGGATGGGCGCTACTTTAGCGAGGAAAATATCTTCCGAACACCCAGATCATGGAATAGAAGCCGTTATTCCCGTACCGGATAGTGGAAGGATAGCCGCACTCGATTTGGCTAGGGAACTTGGAGTCCCATATAGGGAGGGCTTCGTAAAGAATAGGTACATTGGAAGAACCTTCATCATGCCAGGACAGACAATCAGAAAGGACTCTGTTAGGAAGAAACTCAATACAATCGAGGGAGAATTCCATGGGAAAACCGTACTTATAGTGGATGACAGTATCGTCAGAGGGAATACATCTCGAAGAATCGTCAACATGGCAAGGGAGGCCGGTGCGACAAGAGTTTACTTCGCATCTTGCTCCCCTCCCATTGTTCACCCAAATGTGTATGGCATAGACATGCCAGCTAAATCGGAGTATGTCGCACACGGTCGATCAGTGGAAGAGATCGGCGAAGCCATAGGTGCGGATTGGCTAGTCTACCAAGACCTGCAAGACCTAGTCAAGGCATGTCTCGGTGACGAATCAGAAGGGCCCGCCAATTTCGACTGCTCTTGCTTCGATGGGGTCTATGTCACAGGGGGCATCACAGAAGAGTACCTAGAAAGGATAGAGCGTCTCAGGAATGACGCCGTGAAAAACAAGGTACAGGTTTGAGCAGACATTCGCCAACATGAAGGCATGTATCGCCTTCACAACAAATGTGCAGCCGACTATCGGGCCAGTCATATCGGTACAAATCGATGAATATCCTAGTAGTTGGTGCACAATTAAAGACTCAATAATGTGCATCGGCTTCGAATCTGGGAGAATATCCTATCTCGACTCATCTGGAGAATTTCTGCAAGATATTTCCATAGAAGGGCCAGTAGTAGGTCTAGTTGCAACAGATGATGGACTCATCGCCGCTTCTGGCACGAAAGGCCTTTTTTCCATGGGTGGGATTGAGTGGGAACTAAAGCTGGATTCGGGCTGTGAATCAATTATTCCATCAAATAGCGGTGTTTTCGCTGTCGATGGTTCTGGGAATATCCTACATGTGTCGTCGGGGGGAGATGTCATGAATAGTAGGCACATTGGACCCGTAGACATAATCGAAGCTTCTGAAAACGGACTATTGATTGGCCTAGGTTTAATCGACGGAAGACTCATGATTCTGGATGAGGGCCTTCAGATCTTACACGAGTCACTCCCTGCGGATGATGACGTTGAAACTATTTCATGCATCCAATTCAGGACTGATGAGATATTGATAGTTGGGAGAAACTCACTCGGAATGACAGTAGATGATCGCCCAGAAAATAGGTTGGAGTGCTGGAGCCATGTCAATGGCATGATCAATACCTCTGAGATGCCATCTAAGCCAACTTCTTTCTGTGCCACGGAGGATGGGGTGATGGTGGGATGCTTCAATGGGGAATTGGTCTATTTGACCATCGGGATAGAAGGCCATGAGATTATTTCTCAGATGGATTACAAGATTAGCGACATTACACGGTGGGGAAATACGTTTCTCGTATCCTATTGGTTCGAGACGTCAAGAATTTCCTCAGATGGGGCCATATTATGGCAATTTGAGAACCATGGTATTGTGGAGGGCGTAATGCCCCTCGATAATGGATTAGTTGCAATTTTCGGCGACGATAAGAAGTCGAGAGGGCCATCGCCAATCCAATTAATCGACCCCGAATCCCCTCCAATAGTCGAGGATAACCTGGATTTCATGGAGTATGGCGTCAATCCCGGTGGTTCAGAATTCTCCGGTGGGCTGACAGAGGACGAACTAGATATCGTATCTAGGAGGCAGGATGACTCCAGTCATGGAGATGGGCTCATGGAGACTCTGAATGAGGAAATTGAAATCTCTCTCGATGACGATCGAGTAGAGGTGGACGCATTATCTGAGTTGATTGAGTCAGCCAAGTCTCTAAACATCCCTCCCGTAGCAGATGCAGGTGATGACAGAACCATCAACTCGGATGGGGATGGGAAGGCGACAATTCTCTTGGATGGCTCCAGGTCATACGATCCCGATGGCAATATCTCAGATTGGCTGTGGCTGGACAGGGATGGCAAGGAAATTGGAGATACCCCCCAATTGAGAGTAAGAATCTCAAGGGGCGTCCACAACTTTTCATTGCTTGTAATTGACGATGGCGGGGCGCAGTCAAGAGCCAGCATAACGATACAAGTTAGGTAACTACAATTTCGCGAACTCTTCTTTGAGAGAGGGAAGTGCATCCTCCCAAGTTGAGACTATCCCGTAGTCAGCCACACCAAATATGGGGGCGTCAGCATCCTTGTTGATTGCTACAATGTACTTGCTCGAACGCATCCCAGCCAAGTGCTGAATGGCGCCACTGATCCCCACTGCTATGTACAGGCTCGGATTCACGGTCTTCCCCGTTTGCCCAACTTGCATGCCATGTGGAATTTCGTCCCATGTATCTACTGCGGCCCTACTGGCCCCTACTGCAGCGCCGACGATATCGGCTATTTCGTACAGATGGGAGAAGTTGGATGGGTCCCCCATGCCCCTACCTCCCGAGATGATGATGTCAGCTTCGGCCACATCGAGCCTCTCGCTCGCCTTGGCAAGAGCTTCCTTCACGGCTACTCCAATGTCGGAGGAATTGTTCACCGTGGAAATACCAGCATTACCATCGGAACCAGGTGACTCAAATGCATTCTGTCTGACTGTAATCGCACAAGGTGGAGAAACAACGGAGGTCTCTATCGCCTTCCCCGAGTAGATCGGTCTAGTGACTCTTATCCCACTTTCAAGACCCGTGGCATCTTGAATTATCGGAATATTTCTAATTGCTGCAATCTGGGCGAGAACTTCTCTTCCGTGTGCAGATGAGGATGTCATAACAACTCCTTCGCATAGCGGAGAAAGTGCATCGGCCCATGCGCCGCTGTCGAATGTTCCAAAGCATTCCCCCTCGGCTGAAATCACCTTCGCGACACCACTAATGGTTGATGCTTCGGACGTACCTATTCCCCCTGGACAAATTACTGTGGGTGATCCTCCCATCGAGCAGGCAGCACCGACTAGTTGTGCAGTTACAGGGTGAAGGGCATCTCCAGTAGTTTCAGCGATTATCGTTACTTCCATTTTACCACCTCATATGACATTGGCCTCATCCCTCAACTTGGAAACTACAGTTGGGACGGATTCTGCGCCCTCGAATTTCTGCCCAGGCGGTTTCTCAGCAGGTGCAGAGTGCGATTCTAAAGAGACCCTGGGGCTATCGATTGTTACACCAAGATCCTCAGGTGTCCACGTCTCGACAGCCTTCTTCTTTGCCATCATTATGCCTCTGACATTAGGACGCCTCATTTCAGTGGCGGCCTTATCGAAGGCGAATAGACATGGCTTGGAAACTGAAACCTTCTCGTTGCCCGAGGGACTTGTCCTCATTGCCACGAAACCATCTCCCTCAGCGGAAACCTCGGAGACCATTCCGACGCATGTGAAATCGAGGATGCTAGCAACACCTGGGCCCGTAGAGCCTGCGTTTGTGTCAGCTGCCTGCTTGCCGCAGAGGACAACTTCCGCTCCCGTCCTTCGCACAGCAGAAGCAAGGAGGCTCTGAATGTTCGAGCTGTCAATTCCAGAATCGTCGGAAACGATGTGAACCAGTGAATCGGCCCCAACTGCAGCAGCGTCGGTAAGAATCTTGGATGCCCTGGCAGGACCACATGTAATCGCAACAAGATCCCCTCCTCCGGACTCTTTCAGCTGGAGGGCGTACTCAAGAGCATATTCATCGTACGGGCTCATCGACCACTTGCCAACAGCTGCCTCATCTACCCTGCCTCCGGAGACAGTAATCCTTGCAGTGGTATCTGGAACTTGCTTTAGTAGAACTGCTATTGTCATGATATCCCTGCGAGCCTACGACTGGCGCCCCCTCTATCAAGATTCACCCGTGGGAATTAGTATGGCGCCACCGACTATTCCAGAGTACGGGTGAATGCCTGGATACCGGTGATGTGTCTGCCAAGTATCAGATTGTGGATATCGTGTGTTCCCTCATAGGTTTTCACAGACTCCAGATTCGCCATGTGCCTCATTACTGGATACTCATCTAGAATCCCATTAGCACCGTGGATATCCCTGGCGACGCGAGCAATCTCTAGAGCGATATCGACATTATTCATCTTGGCTAAAGAGATATGTTCGGGAATCCATGTGCCCGCATCTTTCTTTTGCGAAAGGTGGTAGGCCAGAAGTTGGGCCTTTGTAATCTCCCTGAGCATCCATGATAGTTTGTTCTGGACTAATTGGTATGATGCGATCGGATAATCGAATTGAATCCTGCTCATTGCATACTCCTTGGCAGAGTCGAAGCAGGCTTGAGCAGAACCAATGGCCCCCCATGAGATTCCGTATCTAGCGTTATTTAGGCAAGAAAATGGTCCTCTGAGTCCCTTGACGCCGGGCAGAAGCCTATCCTTGGGTATTTTGCAGTCCTGGAAAACCAACTCACTGGTGACCGATGCCTTCAGTGAATGCTTCCCCTTCATTTCAGGTGCCGTGAAGCCCTCGTCGTCCTTCTCAACGATGAACCCTCTAATGACCCCATCGAGCTTGGCCCAAACGACTGCAACTTGGGCTATCGTGCCGTTTGTAATCCACATCTTCGCCCCGTTCAATAGATAGTGATCACCCATATCCTCGGCCTTGGTTATCATGTCACCGGGATTGGACCCATAGTCGGGCTCAGTCAGGCCAAAGCACCCAATCCACTCTCCGCTAGCCATCTTGGGGAGATAGTGATTTTTCTGCTCCTCCGAGCCAAAGTCCCAGATCGGATACATTGCGAGAGAGCCCTGAACTGATGCGAAAGAACGTAGTCCGCTATCCCCTCTCTCTAGCTCCCTGCATATCACTCCGTAGGCAGTGTATGAAAGGCCTGGGCAACCATATCCCTTCAAGGGGGCGCCAAGCACTCCCATGTTGCCTAACTCGACCCTCCATTCATCAGGAAACTCTCCGTCCCTGCAGGCCTGTTCGATCTTAGGCAAGACCTCGTTATCAACGAAGTCTCTTACCATGTCCCTGACCATTCTTTCCTCCTCTGTCAACAACGAGTCGACATCGTAGAAGTCTAGAGCGTCGTACGGCATGTTCTCGTGTCGCTGCGAACGCAGTTACCTCATCAAGGTATGGCAGTGGCAGTACCTTATTTCCTGCCTCTGCTTCTACGTCTAGAGTCTCTCTTGGAGAACTCCTTTTCCTCATCTGAGCCGATCTTCATAGTGACCCAGTGACTAAGACGTGGCGACATTGACATCAATATGCTGAGGACTACCCCAAAGATGACCAGGGGGAATGCAATCATGATCACTAGCCCCATCAGTCCGCCGATCCAAGAATCATCTGGGGGAGGGTGGAAGCTGAGGATCGTGCCCCTGTCGGTTAAGATCCATCCACTGTCCCTGTCAGTCGCCCAAGTCGCAACGATCCTCTCTCCCGATACCGTGGAGTCAAAATCAACCACATCCGAGTTTTCTAGCCATGGGAAAGATGCATTGAGCCCAGTATCGTGTTCAACAAGCGAGAATGGCGTTAGGGATATTATCGACCTATCTTCATGTTGATCTTCTATGCCGGTGAATACCCCTCCAGCACCTGTAATTTCGCTAATACTGACTGTGGATGAAGAAGGACTAGTCGCATCTAGGTCAACCATCCCTATGGCATCCTCAGAGGTAAATACGCAGACATCCGCCGTCATCGGACAAACTAATCCATTCCATGGGTATATGCCCCCTCCTACCCAGTGTACAGCGTGGTCCCTGTCGATAATCGCTATTCCGTCATAGGTTGTGCCGACAACACAAAGGAGAATTTCTCCATGACACTCGATTTCCGTTATCTTACTGCCCGTTCCAAGGCCCTCTAGGGTATGCACTTCGGCCCCTCCATCGCTGGAAGCCCTCATCCTCCATATTGTACCGTCGTCGGATCCAACGTAAGCCCAAGACCCCCCTTGGTTCCAAGCGACAGCAGTTAGGGTGGATTCACCGAACTCATCGTGACCCCCTGCATCGGTGACGGAGTGATCTTCAGTCGCGTACCTAAGGACCGCTCCCCCTTCTCCCACTACTAGTGCAGTAAGTCCACCCGGGTGGTAGTCAGCGTCATTTAGCACGGTCTCCCCTATCACCGGCATAGGCACCTGTATCGATGGATCGGCCGCATTGATCATTTTCATCATGGACTCTTCACCGTATGCAAGTACCCACCTCCCCGAGGGATCGAGAGTCGCACCATTGAGTCCCAAATCAGTAGAAGACAGACTATCCATCTCATCAAGCACTACGGCGGACTCAGCATACACCGGAGCAGCCGAGAATAAAGTTGCAGATAGCAGTATCAATGCCAAAGACGACGCTCTTGCCATAACCCTCCGACACGTAACAATGGTTTAGCCCGTTCGACCGACGACTTCAGGTACCGAAGTCAAGGCAGATTTGAAGAGTGACTCACCCGGCGCAAACCCATGGAGCGATTCGACGTCAGACGAGGACTAATCAAACAGGTGAGCAGTGAAGGGGGCCTTTCCGCCCTGGCGGAAGGGTATTTTGAACAAGTGGAGAGTACGGGGGAGAACTCGTTCCTGGGTTCCCATGGCATCATGACTTCCATCAGCGGGAGTTACGAAGGTAGCGCCCTATTGATCGACGTCACAAACGTACCCCCAAATTTCGACGACCCTGAAGAGGTCAAATCTGCAATGGATGCGAGGAAGAGGTGGACATTATTTCTTGACGATGCAACCGGTTATAATTCGAAGCAGAGAGGGGATAAGGCGAAAGAATGGGCCAAAAAGGCATCCAAGGCCAAATCGGCAATTAGCGCTACTCGGCATTTCATCGAGATGTCAGATTCCCTACCTGAGGATAAGATTTCAGAGGCAGAGTCAATTATAGCGGAGATTGAGCAGGCCCTGGAGTCGAATGACAACACGAAAGCGGCTGGACGCGCTGAGAAGCTAAACAAGTTGTTCAATTAGGTGATACGATGGACGAAAAGGAATCCCCATCCAATCCGGATAAGGGCTCCGCGGACGCAATACAATCCATGTTCTCTGGTTGCGAGGAGGTGGTGGGCGCGGAGCATGTCGCCTCCGTTCTCTCGGGCGCGCCTTCACATTCGGGCGACGACCAACTTGTAGCATACATTGGATTGGAGCCTAGTGGGAAGGCACATCTGGGCTGGGTCATCCTTTCGGACACTATTCGGAATCTACTTGATTCGGATGTTAATGTGATTGTTCTACTGGCAGACTGGCATGCATGGGTCAATGACAAGTTTGACAGGGACATGGACAAGATATCTCTTGCTGGTGACTACATGAAAGAGATCTTCAGGACCCTTCTGGGCAATCCCCCGGAGGGGGAAGGCCCCGGGCAGATCAGATTTATCCGAGCATCGGAGGTCATGGATTCTGGAAAATACTGGGAGAGGGTCTTGAGGTGCTCCAAGAATATTAGCCTTTCAAGAGTAAGGAGGACATTCAGCATAATGGGAAGGGCCGAGGATTCTTCTGATCACGATCTCTCTGCCTTCTATTACCCCGCTCTTCAGGCGGCCGATATTTTCGAATTGAAAGTCGATATTGCATTTGGGGGGATGGACCAAAGGAAGGCTCACATGTACATGAGAGAAGTAGCTGACCGGAATGGGTGGACCAAGGCTACGTGCATCCATACGCCAATGCTCTCGGGGCTCAAGGGATCCGGGGGTCGAATGGACTCATATGACCACAAAATGTCAAAGTCAGATCCAAATAATGCAATCTTGATGCATGACGATCTGGATTCTCTGAGGAAGAAGATGAAGAAAGCGTTCTTGGAAGTCGGAAATTCCTCATCTGCAGTATTCGAAATGGTCGAATACATCATTTTGCCCAGACTCGGGAAGGTCAAAGTCTCACCAGACCCAAAATACGGCGAACCGTCTGAGTTCAGCGACCTTGAATCCTTCTCAAATGCCGTATCGGATGGAACAGTTCACCCTCTAGATGCAAAAATGGCTGTGGCCGAAGGACTCTCCGAAGTACTGGCTCCCGTTTCTGAGCACTTCTCTTCCAGAACGGAACTAATGTCAGCAATTAATTCCATCACCGGCTCCCAGTAGGCCATTGAAATATTGACTCCGGCCGAATTTCTTCGGGGCAGATATCATAACCTCTCCTCGCCGGGAGGGAGCGAGGGAAACTATGTCAGAGGTAGGTATTGACGACATCGCGATTCACTTTCCACGCCTCTATTTCGATATGAAGGACTTCGCAGAGTTCAGGGGCGCGGATTTCAGTAAATTGAACAAGGGACTCGGCCTTTCGGCAATGGCAATACCGGATTTTCACGAAGATACTGCAACAATGGGCGCGAATGCCGCCTCAAGGCTGATTGATAGAAATGGAATAGATCCAAGCTCGATAGGTAGAATTTACCTGGGCACGGAGTCAGCGCTCGACGGTGCCAAGCCAACCGCCACATACATCATGGATATGCTTGAGCAGAAATACTCGCCCGAGTTCGGCTCGGAATGCTTCAGGAATTGTGATGTCGTGGACTTGACTTTCGCGTGCATCGGGGCAGTCGATGCGATGCATAATACATTAGATTGGGTGGCTCGAGGGGGTATCGATGAAGACCGAATTGGAATAGTGGTCTTTGCTGACAATGCCAAGTATGATCTCGGCTCTAGCGGAGAGTACACCCAAGGAGCAGGGGGAGGGGCAATACTGATCAGACATAATCCCAGACTTCTGGCTATTCCTGATATCTGGGGAGTTTCTACTATGCCAGTACATGATTTCTTCAAGCCGCGCAGGGAGGTCGAAACTAGGTCGATCATTGAGAATGTCCTGGAGTTGGCCGTCGAAAGTGGAGAGAAGATCAAGGATGGCCTCGTTGACAAAATCATGGATGTCCTCCCCTCGTCCAGTAAGAAGGACGAGTTGATTTTCGAGAATGAGAAGTTGATGGTCCACAAGGATATGCCAGTTTTCGATGGACAGTTCTCCAATAGGTGCTATTCTGAATCAGTAAAAACCGCATTCATTGATTTCAGGGAGAAGGCAGTAAGGGATGGCAGGTATAGCCCAGAAAAAGATGAGATCCTTACAGAGCAATGGATGAGGATAATCGTTCACTTGCCATATGCGTTCCAGGGAAAAAGGATGTTCCCCGACGTATTCAGACACGATAGGAGGAACCTCCCATTGTGGAAGCAGATCGAAGAGGAGATCGGCCCCGAGCCATTCCCCGAGGATTTCTCGGATTCCCCCGAGGGCTTAGAGGAATTTGAGAAGGCAAACGACCAGTACAGAAGGCTCATTTCAAAGACGGAGCAATTCAAGGAGTTCGCGGAGATGAGAATCGAAAAAACCCAGAGGGCGTCTAGCCTAATCGGCAATCAGTACACCGGCTCAATTTTCCTAGCTCTGATGTCTGCTATGGAAAGTGACTTTCTGGAGGAAGTTGACATGGGTGGAGAGAGAGTGGGTCTCTGTGGCTATGGGTCCGGAGCAAAGGCCAAGGTTTTCGAGGGCATAGTCCAGCCTGATTGGAGAGAAGTGACTGCGAGATTCGAACTATTCGAGAGGTTATCACAGCGTCACGCCATTGACAAATCCGAGTATGAGTCACTTCACCGTGGTAGTAGAAAGGAATCTGTCTTGCCGCCAAATGGTGAGTTCGCCCTAGTTGGAATAGGCGCTGAAGGGGATCTTGAAGGGCAGCGAAGATACTCGTGGTTCGAATGATTACTCGGGCCTGATTGACCGACTAATCACAATTCTTTGAACCTCTTGAGTCCCCTCATAGATTTGTGTAATCTTTGCATCTCTGAAGAACCTCTCAACAGGGAAGTCTGTCGTGTATCCGTATCCTCCGAGGACTTGAACCGCCCTTTCAGTTACCCACATTGCCGTATCCCCAGCAAAAAGCTTAGCCATACTGGCTTCCTTTGTGTGCCTCGGCGCGCCTTCTTCGTAGTGCTTCATCTTGGCCCATGCCGACCTGTATACCATCATTCTCGAAGCATCAATCCTTGTCGCCATTTCTGCTAGGTAGTTCCCAATACTCTGATGGAGTGCAATGGGCTTTCCAAACGCCTCCCTCTCATGAGCATAGTTTAGGGCGGACTCATAAGCCCCCTGGGAAATTCCCAATGCCTGTGCAGCAATCCCAATTCTCGAATTATCCAAGGCATTCATTGCTATCGGGAATCCCTTTCCGGAACCCTTCAGTACGTTCTCAATGGGAACCTTACAGTCTTCAAGGAGAAGGGAGCACGTGTCCGAGGACCTTATCCCAAGCTTATCCTCCTTCTTGCCAACAGAGAATCCCTCAAATGACTTCTCAACTATGAATGCGGTTGTCCCCCCATGCTTCTTAACTCCGAAGTCAGGATGGTCTACATCCTTCGCAAAAAGGACGTATATGTCAGCACTACTCCCATTGGTGACCCACATCTTCTCCCCATTGAGGATGTAGTGAGTCCCATCTTCACTTATCTTGGCCTTGCAGCTCATTGCTGCAGCATCAGTCCCCGCTCCAGCCTCAGACAATGAATAAGCACCAATTTCATTTTTAGCGAGTCTACCCAGGTACTCCTTCTTTTGCGCCTCATTTCCGTGCAATGCTATGGTTTTCGAGCATAGTCCAACATGGACGCAGTACATCACTGAGAATGAGGGATCGACCCTGGCAAGCTCTTCCACGATTATTGCCTCGGTGATATCGTCCACAGGGCTACCTCCATATTCCTCCGGAATTGTGATTCCCTGAAGGCCATATTCACAGAATGATTCCCACTCGTCAAGAGGAGCCCTCTGTTCCCTATCCCTCTCCAAGGTTGAAGGTGAGAGAACATCCTCTGCAAACCCTCTGACCATCTCTCGAATCATGCTCTGCTCTTCATTTTCAGCGAAATCCATGGGCATCTCCGACACTCCGAAAGGCCGGACATTGTTAACCTCTCGTGGGAGAAATTCTGAAATTCAATAAGCGAATAGTTGAAAACCGGTTTCGGTCGGCGGCCGGACGAACCACATGGCAGATGGCGACTACTCGGAGTTCAGCATAGCACATGACCGAATGTATACATTGGAGCATTTATGGCTTCAAGTCCTCGATGAAGACAAGGACGATGGCACTACAAGTATCAAGATAGGCATCAGCGAATTTCTGATGGCCGAGTACGGAGAAGTGATGCAGGCAGTGCTAGCGAGGCCTAGAGACGAAGGAGAATACGAGATAGAGGGCGATGCAGGACTTTCGGAAGATGACGAGATCGACGGGACCCCAGCCGCATCCTCCGATGGGGACCAAGTCGGAGTCGATGACCTACTGATCATTGTAACCACAAAGTTTGATGGCGAATTTGATAGAATTCTCATCAACGCCCCTTTCCCTTGTATGATTTCGGAATTGAATGGACATGTAGAAGATAACCCCGATCTACTGAATGAGGATGCATATGGGGATGGTTGGTGCATCATAGTCAAGACGCAATCGAGCGATTTTGATGAAGATCAATTCCTGAACAAGGACGAGTACATCGAGATGTTGAACGAGCTCCCCTAGGGCCACTCCATCTTCTTCCATTCCGTCGGATCCGAATCTTCCCAGTCAATTTCTCCGAGTAGCTGAATTACCTCATCGAATGTGACAAGATCATCTTCGACCTGTCTTCTGTGCAGCCAACCCTTCAGCATGCCCAGACGTGGGCCAGGGGGAAGCCCCGTTTCCCGAGTAAGGTCATCACCATTCACTAGTGGTGCGAGTCCAGCCCTTGGAACGCCAATAATTCTCAGTGCCTCCGAGAAGGCAATGGTGTCCCGCCCTAGTGCTCCCATGTATTCAACAACCCTAATTTTTCTTTGTTCGGGTAGTGCGGCTGCGAACCTTCTGAGGTAACCGCTCCCTGTACTCATCATTTCCTCTCTGCAATTGTGCAAAAAACAGACTTCATCCAGTATCGAGTTTTTGAGCATCAATTCCTTGCGTAGTGCCTTTCTTAATTGACCCCCATTGCCATCAAATTCCCTGCATAGAAGTGCTAGATTAACCTCTAGATCGTCGCATAGAATACATTCGGACTTCCTCAATAAAGATCCAGAAATATGTTCCAAAACCCCCAACTCCTCCATTTTGCCAACTATCTCGTTAACTCTATTTCCCGAGAGGATAATGGATAATTCAGAACATATCCTCTCATTCGAAATCATGTCTAGCATCTCTAGGCTAGAGGATATTGCATCGGACAAGGAGTCATCCATCTCACGTATCCCTTCACTTCCTCCGTCCATGAATCTGAATGCCCTCAGGATCCTCAAGCCATCCTCTGAGATTCTTTCACTGGGGTTCCCCACTGATGCCAGGACTCCCTTCAGAAGGTCCTCCCTGCCATTGAACGGATCTATAAGAGAATCATCCCCATAGGGGTATTCAAGGGCCATTGCGTTAATTGTAAAATCCCTTCTGGAAAGATCGCCCTCTATATCCGTCCCAAACTCGACGTCATCCGGCCTCCTGCCATCCCCGTATGACCCATCGCTCCTCAGCGTGGTAACTTCCCAAATTTGATTTCCCGAGACTTCCTCTTCTAGCCTCACGCAAACAGTGCCATATTTCGCACCCACCATGAGGGACCTAGGAAAAATTTTCTGCACTTCATCTGGATGGAGGGTGGTTGCAATGTCAACGTCAGTATCCCCTTTCCCAGAAATGGACTCTCTGACCCACCCTCCGACTATCCATGCCTGTCCCTTGCTCCTCAGCCCTTCGAGGACAATCAAATCCTCGGGCCGCAATAATGGATGCGCATGTCCCATGTTCCTTCCGGAGGCCATAGTAACATCACTTCTTCGGAAAGATTCTGCTATGGGACAAGGTCTTCATGGCCACCGAGCATTTCACTCCCATCGTCACCCGGTGCCCCGGGATTGGCAATATCGAAGCTGAACATCTCTCCAATCATCGGCCATAATGCCCCCATCCACTCCATTTCAGACATCAGAAGCTCGATCACCGGGTGCTCAAGGATCTCCTCCTCTGTCGAGTCTTCATCAATCTCCGGTATTCCGTCGGGAAGGCCCCTGAGTGAGTCAATCAATCCTTCTAGCCTGATCAGTGCCTCACTGTCGGTACCTACTGCACCGCCAATCATTTCGACAATATCTTCTAGGTGTTCGGCAAGTAATTTTGGTTCAAACGGATTCTTATCGGAATCGCTAATGTCAACAGGGCCGAATACAACGCCACCCAGATCAGTATCCATCCAAATTCCGCCTTGCCATTCTCTTTTCAGCAGTCGTTGGTTCAAGTGGCCACCAAACGGCCCGAGTATGAACCCACCTTCTTCCATGAGTAAATCTAGATATTCAGGAATACCTCTCACTGCGCCCGTGATGAGTACTCTGCTAACCTCCCTTTTCCACCCTGGGTCCTCCATTGATTCCGGACTGAGGACTCTGATTATACCGTTCGAATCAATTCTCTCGAGGCATCCAATTGTATGATTCCTCACCTCTTCATTCGGCTCAATAATAGTCACAGTCCCGCCCGGTCCAATAATCCAATCAATTAGCGATGCAATGTAGCCTCCCTTCGAACCAATAATGATGATATTCGAATTCTCCGAGATTTCAAGGTGGTGTAACAAAGTCACTACCATGTGAGGGGCAGAAATCGTCTTGGCATTCCCAGATTCTGTTAGCATGAAAGGGACGGGACTGTCATGCCAGAAATTTTCTAGCGAGTGTTCTGTGAAATTAGACGGATCAATCTCGGACATAGCACCAATAATCTCCGAATTCATGGGAATTCCCGCATTAATCAGTCTTTCAAGAAGGTCAGATATGTCCGTCAATGCTTGCTCCCCCGGGGGTTGTTGAGCCGCAGGCCATTTGAACACAACGCCCCCCCGAGCATAACGGGGTCCGTGGTCTAGGGGTTATGACGTTGCTCTTACAAAGCGAAGATCGCAGGTTCAATTCCTGCCGGACCCACCAATATTTCATCACTGAGGCATGGGATTTTCTATAATTTCAGACATTCCCCACTACTGAAAACGTCAAGAAGTGGTGGGGGTGCGGAAGGTCGTGGTCGAAGAGACCGCTGGTCTAGCCTCTCGCGTCGCAAGGAGGCTTCGCAAGAGGGAATGGACTATTTCCGTCGCGGAGTCATGTACCGGGGGGTTGCTCGCTTCGATTATCACCGATATTTCCGGCGCCTCAGCATGGTTTAACCAAGGTTGGGTTACTTATTCGAACGAATCTAAGATGCGTGAGCTGGGCGTGGAAAAATCCGCCTTTGATGAGGGGGATGCAGGCGCAGTTTCTCACGAGGTCGCAATCCAGATGGCCCGTGGCGCCAAGTACCAGTCGGGTTCCGACGTTTCGATTGCAATCACGGGAATAGCTGGACCAGGCGGTGCAACAGCAGAGAAAGAAGTTGGCAGGGTTCACGTCGCCGTTATGGCTGGAGACTACTACCTCTCCAGAAGGATGGACTTCGGGGATAATGACAGGTTGGATAACAAGAGATCATTCGTATCATTTGCCCTCAGGCTCTCGCTGGAGGCTTTGGATAGGGTCAAGGAGAACGAGGCTATCGTCGAACGTGCGATGAACGAAGGCTCTTCTGAGGCGGTTTTGGATACCTCGCAGCTAGACCCCTCCTCAGAGGAATGGGAAGGTAGCCTAGATTGGAATGTTGAGGACTACTCAAAAACAGTGGCGGAAGAGATAGGCAAGGTAGATCTTGCCTCATTGGCTGATTGGGACGAGTAACATTAGCCCCTTTTTCCGCCTTTTCATCGATATCATCATGAGCGTCCCGGCTGCTTATCGATATCATGGCTGAGGACGACTGGCCCGATAGGCAGCGAATACTCGCTTCCGCCGGTATTCTTGTGCTGGCATCGGCGAAAGATAGGATCCAGCAAATTCCAGATATACAGCCATTAATCGAAGCAGCCCGCTCTTCGGGATTGAGGATGCTGGACGCCAGGTCTGTTGAAGAGCTCCTGACTCTGGTCCCCGCCATTGAGCCAAAAAGTCCTATCAATGTGACATCCAGAACTGAGCAATCCACTTTACCCGACCCCAATAGCCATTCCTCGCATGGCCGAGTAGTCGCGCCTTCTACTGCCCTGGAGCTAGCTCCTTCTCCAAGGCCACACGGCCTAGCTCACTATGACTTGGCCGAATTCCCAATGCAGGCAAGAGACGTAGATGCGGAAATAGAAGTCCACTTCGACATTACCGGGCATTCTGTGACAGAGGGTAAAATGTCAGATATGAAGGCGTGCTTTACGGATAGGCTGAGAAGGATAAGGAGCATGATGGTCAGTTCCAATGTCCTGCCTAGAAGGCCGATATCTACATCCGAGGCATGGAGGAATAGGCAGAGGCACTCGACCAAGGACTATGAAATAACTATGGTGGGGCTAGCTAGTGATATGCGTTGGACTAAAAATAAAAATCTGATGTTTGTGATCGAGGACGAATCCAGTCAGATATCGTGCCTGGTCAAACCACCATCCGATGCATCAGAAGTCCATCCCGCTCTTGACGGACTCATGAATGATGACGTTATCGGGGTTAGTGGCTCCTTCCTAATAGGGGAAAGAGATCCAATCTTCTTTGTTCAGGATATCCATCTCCCGCCGCTGGGTAGGCATTCAAAGAACAGCGCCGGTGAGGATAGGGCGGTTTCTGCAGCATTCCTTTCCGACATGCATGTCGGTAGCATGACATTCCTTGGACCCCAGTGGGAGAAGATGATCAAGTGGTTTAAGACGGACCCCCTAGCTCGAACTATCAAGTATTTCGTCCTAAGTGGTGATGGGGTTGACGGCGTCGGAATATACCCTGGGCAGGACAGGCATCTAGCGATAAAAGACCTATTCCAGCAGTATGGGGAGCTGGCCAGACTTCTGGAGGACATACCCGATTGGGTTGATATCATCATCTTGCCGGGTAATCATGATGCTGTAAGGCCCGCTGAGCCACAACCAGCATTAGATCCAGAAGTACAGCAAGACTACTCTGATACTACCTTCGTAGGTAATCCATGTGACTTCAGCCTAAATGGCGTCAGGGTCCTTTCTTACCACGGCAAGAGCATTGATGATTTCGTCGCAACCTTGAGGTCTGTATCTTATTCTGAGCCTGAGAAGGCCATGCAGGCAATGCTGGAGAGAAGGCACCTAGCACCATCTTGGGGTGGCAAAACCCCGCTTTCACCCGAGCCAGAGGATAACCTGGTAATTTCCACGGTCCCAGATATTTTTGTCACTGGCCATGTCCATGGACACTTCGTTGGAGGGTACAAAGGGACCACGATGGTACATAGCTCGACATGGCAGAACCAGACTGATTTCCAGAGGATGTTGGGTTTCCAACCAAAGCCGTGTATTCTGACTGTAGTAAACCTGCACACCTTTGCAACGGCCTCTGTTCCATTCGCATAATCATTTTGGGAATTTCTCTCCGACAAAAATGTGAGGCCATATCTCTCTAAGGTCTTTACTTTCCACTATTGGTACTCCTTCTTCCCGGAAGGCGTTCAGGGCCCTTTCTCTGGCAGGATTGAAACCGATGAAAGATGATTCACCAATCATCATGGACAGATCGGTACTCGAGTCTCCGATGGAAACAATCTCCTCAGCATTGAAGCCATTTATCCTCGCAAGCTTCTCAACCATTAGCCCTTTATTGTGAGAGTAAACTCTGGTTGGAAGGCCCCTCTCTAGGAATCCATCCTCATCCCATTCGAAACCATTTGCGGCCCAATCGTCGACTTTCAGCATATTTGCAATTGCCCCAACGAATAGATCGACTCCGGATGAGACTATTGCAACATAAACGCCCCTTCTATGGAGTTCTTCAACAACGTCCCTAGCTCCCTCCATCAGACCTATTCCACTGTAACACCTCATTATGTCGTCTCTGTGGATCTGGGGCTTCACACCCTTCCATAGTCTGATGTCATGCTCAACGAATTCCTCTTCTGTTATTCCCCCCTCGAGAAACAGCTCGAGGGTTTTCTTATGGGATCCATCATCCGCAGTATCAGTGCCGAATTTCCTATGGATATTCTGCCACGAAGACCCATTATCAGTCAGTACGCCATCGCAATCGAATACGACAGCACTCACCCTATCCATGACACCCGCAATGTCTCTATCTTAATTTACTATAGTTTCCAAGCGATGACTTGATTCCTAAGTCCGGCAGCCGGTTCACATGGGCGAGCACTACCATGCCGGTGGTCCCGCAATCAAGGTCAGCATGCTATTCTTCGGCCCATTGGCTGAGAGAATTGGCCAGAAGAGGATTACGGTGTCAGTGGATGCTGGCACTTCAGCCTCACAATTGGCCGAGAGGTTCGAACTCAGCGATTTATTGGATATGGGGCTTAGAGTAGCTGTTGACGGGGAGATTGATGCAGATATGCACAAACCCCTTTCAGACTCATCAGAAGTAGCATTCCTTCCGCCTGTTTCCGGTGGCTAGGGACTTTATCTCCGAAGCATTCAACCGAGTAATCCCCCTCCAGAGGTACGGTAGACATGGCATTGGGAGCTCCAGAGGCAATAATCATCGTGATTTTCGGAATACTAGTTTTTGGAGCAGATAAGATTCCCAAACTTGCTAGGAATGTAGGTCGGGCCAAAGGAGAGTTCCAGCAAGGAATCATGGAAACTACTTCGAATTCCCCTGCAGAGGCCGATATGGACAGAGGGGGGATGACAGAAGAAGTCGCCTCCGAAAGCGAGTAATCAAGCCCTCTTCAATTTCAATTCAGAACCGCACTCAGGGCACTCTCCGAAGTCTGAACGCCTCGGATTTGGCGATTTTGGAGGTGGTTGTACGATTTTACACCCCAAACATCGCAACTCCCAATTCCAAGCTTGTGTAATTCCCGTTTCGCCTATGGGCCGCCACTCAATTCCTATAGCGGTAGAGACATTCTGCATTCTGTAGTCATCAGTGACTAATATTGCTGATTTTTCATACGCAAGAGCAACTAATGACAGATCCACATTCGAAAGGCCGGACATATCTCCAGTTTGTATCGCCGCATTTCTGGCTACGTCAAGACTAACCTCGTTTGGATCAATCATGATTGCCCCCATCGATCCCAGGATGGCCCCCCTGTCCGGAGATATCACCCGTAATTCTGTCTCCTGCGCAGGGATGATCAGAGAGCCGGAAATTTCCGAGATCGGCCACGCAATGAGGGCTGACGTGTCAAGTACCAAAACGTCCGCCATGCTATCCGCTGGCGGACTTCCCCTTTCATTACTGCCGATTGACGGACTTAAGTATCCTGAAACCATCAGTTCATTATAGCAATGCCTGCGACGGCTATGCATGAGTACCATTGTCTCACAAGAGATGATCGACTCGGCAATAGAGTGGGCTGACGGGCTTGGATTATTCGGTTTGGCAATACTTTCTTCCACCGAGGCTGCATTTCAGCCAATCCCACCCGACCCCCTCGTATGGAAGATGGCCCTTGATGCGGATTCAGGATTCGGTATTGCGGTAGTAGTTTCGGTTGCAGTCCTGTCTAGCGTCATGGGGGCCATTGCGGGGTATGCCATAGGGATGTATGCAGGGGGGTGGCTCCTGGAGAAACTCGTTCCTCAGTCAACTATGGCTAGGCTGACTGTATTGATGGAAAGGTATGGTGCGGCCGGGATTTTCATTGCTGCAGTTTCCCCAATTCCATACAAGGCCCTAGCTTGGATTGCCGGTGCTGGACGCATGGATATGCGCGTCTTCATCGCCGCTGGAATTTTCGGCAGAGGTCTTAGATTTGGAATTCCCGGATTACTGCTCAGTGTCTATGGTGAATCGGTGGTACAGTCTCTGAACTGGGTAAATTTCTCTTTAGTCTCAATTGCTGGACTGATCGTGGTAATCCCGGCTGCGAGATGGTGGCACTCACTACTCGAAGAATAGGATAAATGACAAATTTGGTCCCCGATTCGATTATGTGGTAGAAACATCTCGGAAGAGCACAGCTCGCGTGGTGTAGTGGCCCATCATACTGGGTTTTCGATCCGGCGACCCGGGTTCGAATCCCGGCGCGAGCACCATTTCAGTCTACTTCGTGGATATCCGTGTCTATATTCATGTCAGATGCCATGTCAATTACAATCCTAGTCCACTTGCTGGTCGGAGATGGCAAAGCCAAAACATGACTTGCAGAATTGAGAATCTTCCTGGTTAGCGAGTTCGGGGCCTCTGGCCTGCCCCTGTCTAGGAGACCAGTCTTGGGATCGCCCCACTCTTCAGAGAAGACTGCGATTGGGACGGAATTGTTGTCAGACCACCTCTCTGCCATGTAGTCAACCCCGCTCGCTCCACCCACTATGATCAAGTCAGGATAGCCGAAACTTTCTATCCAACCTTCAATGGCATCCTCAAATTTACGATAGTCATAGAATCTGCTCGAACCAACAATTGCTAGGTTGATTATCGACCCGTCTCTATTCAAGTCGCGACTGCCAAGGCGCTCGACGATATCTTGTCCCCGACTCCCTTCCATACTGGTTGCGGATGAGGGTACCCAACAATAAACCTCCCCCGGAGAATGGCGATTAATGCAATTTTTGATGGAGTAACTAACTCGTTGTAACCGCCATTAATCATGATGTCTTTGACTATTTTTTCAGTGAGTGAGTTGATATGTCTAATCCCAGCCCCTCGGCTCGGGGTGTCACCATAGCCTTTGATGTGGAGGAAATTCGTTCACATTTTCCCATCCTCCATAGAATTCTTCCCAATGGAAAGCCACTGGTCTATTTTGATAATGCGGCAACATCTCAGAAGCCCCTGGCCGTAATAGACGCAATGTCCGACTTCTACAAACAGTATCACGCAAATGCGCACAGGGCCAACCATACTTTGGCCGACGAATCAACAGCCGCTCTGGAGAGTGCCAGGGACCGGATAGCCAAGTTCTTCGGCACAAGTGAAGATCAGATGATTTACACCGGAAGTGCAACCGAAGCCATGAACCTGGTGGCATATGGTTGGGCTAGGTACAACCTCGAGGAGGGGGATGTGGTGGTCACCACTGAGATGGAGCATCATGCCAATATTGTCCCATGGCAGGAACTATCCAGGGAGAGAGGCATAGAACTCAGGTATGTCCCTATCGATACTGAGAAGTTCACTCTTGACTACGATGCAATGGAAGTTGCTATTCAAGGTGCATCGCTTGTCTGCGTTGGGCATGTTAGCAATGTATTGGGAGTTCGGAATGAGATTGAGAGGGTCATTGAGATGGCTCATTCAGTAGGTGCCAGAGTTGCATTGGATAGCGCCCAGGGCGCGCCACATGAGAAGATCAACTTTGATGAGCTGGGTGTCGATTTCTGCTCAATAGCGGCACACAAGATGGCAGGACCCACTGGAATCGGGTGTCTGCTTGTCAGATCCGATGCCCTCGGAGAGATGGGACCATTCTTGACAGGTGGTTCCATAGTGAAAAGAGTATCAAAAGAAGACACTCTCTTCCAAGAAGGATATGCAATGTTCGAGACCGGAACCCCTCGCATGGCAGAAGCAATCGGTTGGCACGCTGCCGTTGACTGGCTAGAGGAAAACATAGACTTTGACGAGGTACACGAATACGTCCATGGCATCGCTTCCTGGATGGCTACTCAGATGAGAGAAATTCCCGGAATTACTGTTTTCGGAAATCCTGAGATGGAAGAGTCTATCGGGGTCGTTTCGTTCCTGCATGAAACCATCCAAGCACAAGATCTAGGCTACCTTCTGGATGCAGGGGGTTTCGCAGTGAGGACGGGGCATCATTGCGCACAACCACTGATGGAGGCCATGGGGGTGGGCTCTACAAATCGGGCCTCGGTGTGGTTCTATAACACGATGGAAGAGGCAGAGGCATTCGTTTCTCACTTAGGAAATATCGTCGATAGGTTCTCCTGATTGCTAATCAGACTCTCGCAATGGTGAAATCCCTGCGCTGTCTAGGAGGCCCATGCCAGACGGGAGCGAGTGGTCCGACGAGATTGAAGAAATCGTCGATAGATTCCAGTCCTGCTTCGATGATATGGAAAGACTTGAGCTACTCTTTGAGTATGCTGAGAAGCACCCTTCGACACTCCCCATGGATCTTTGGGACGACGAAAATATGGTTCACGGCTGTCAATCTAGGGCCCATGTAGTATGCTCGCTCGATAATGGCGGGGGATTCATGGCAGAAGGCGGCGCCGATGCCCAAATTGTCCAAGGTCTAATGGCCATCACTGCAATAGCTGTAAATGGGCAATCCCCAGAAGACGTAGCGAATCATGACCCCTCCTACATCGAGGGAATGGGACTTAGTAGGATTCTCACACCCAGTAGGGCCAATGGATTCATGAATATGGTTAGGAAGGTCAAAGAAGAAGCCTCCACGATGATGTGATGATATGTCTGTAGAGTCAAATGTTAGGGATTCGCTTAGATCCGTAGAGGATCCAGAGATGAAAATCTCAGTCATCGAGCTAGGGTTGATTTATTCAATAAGCGCCGAGCAAAAAGAAGAAGGATCGCATGTGGAGATAGATATGACCCTGACAAGTCCCGGTTGTCCAATAGCCCCAGAGCTCATGGCAGCCGTACACAGAGCCGCAGAGCAGACCGTCGGGGTTTCCAGTGCGCACGTGAATTTGACTTTCTCACCAGTTTGGGATCCAAGGAAACACGCTTCAGAGGATGCATTGATAGATATGGGCATTTTCTGACTCAACAATAATTCCGATCACTGTTGCATCTCAGTCGCCCTAACGGTGTTTGACATCAGCATAGCTATGGTCATCGGTCCTACCCCTCCGGGAACGGGGGAAACCGCACTGGCTATTTCTCCAACGTCCGGGTGAACGTCCCCTGTCAGGTGATACCCCTTCTCAGAATTATCGTTAACACGGTTTACCCCCACATCTATCACGATTGATCCGGGTTTCACCCAATCAGAAGTCACCATATTCGATTTCCCTACTGCAGCGATGATAACATCGGCCTCACGACATAAAGCGGCCATGTCGGTACTTCTGGAATGTGCTATGGTTACCGTCGCATCCACCCCTTTCTGTGCTAGCAAGAGGGACTGCGGCATCCCCACAATTCTACTGCGCCCTATTACAATCGCCCGCTTACCGCTCAAATCCACATCCACCGATTCGAGCATACGCATGACTCCTGCTGGGGTGCAGGGCAGTAATCCACTATTATCCCCTTGGACCAAGCGGCCCAAGTTCTGTGCGTGGAACCCGTCGACATCCTTCACAGGGTCAATTAGGTCGGTGATTGCAATTTCATCCATACCATCAGGGAGGGGAGATTGAACCAATATTCCATTAATTTCCGGATCTGCATTAAGACGTTTTACAGTAGAAACAACTTCTCCATATCCCGCGTCTGCTGGAATGTCGACACGAATACTTCGGATGCCTAATCTTGCACATGCACGCTCCTTCGAACCGACATATACGTGAGAGGCCGGATCCTCCCCCACTATTACAACTGCAAGACATGGGGTGACGCCATTACCTGCTAAATTGCCAATCCGAACTTTCAGTTCCTCCTCTATTTCTCGGCCGATTTGTTTTCCGTCGAGAACTATCGCTGCCACATCAGTCCGTCTGGCTTCCGCCCTTTGACCTTGACGTATTGGAGCCCCAGGAGGGAGTCGAACCCCCGACCGTCTGATTACAAATCAGATGCTCTACCAGGCTGAGCTACTGAGGCCTGTACATCACAGGGGACTACTACACTTGAACCCTTTAGTCGAACAAACCCCAGTAGGGGTTGATGGGTGACTCCCCCTCGGACTACTGTGGCAATGGGTGGGCCGGACCACGGAAAGATCAACACGGTCATCTCTGCATGGCTGTGTATTGCCATAGGGAGTGCAATAGTACTTTATTCAGGCTCATCGCCATTCTCTCTGGCTTTGGCAGCACCCATTTCAATTGCAGGAGTCGTTCTTTTGGTAATCGGAATAGGGATGAAGAATGAGGATTCAGTCGATCAGAAAATAATCAATAATTGGGAACCAGAATCAGATTTACTGCCTGATGCCGGAGGCCCAATGTATCGAATCGACACCACACTGGTGGAACCAATCAGAACTTCGGTGCTCTGCGGAAGATGCGGGAACGTACATTGGTCAGAAGGTGGGAGGCCACATTCCTTTGTGTGCCCTATTTGCGAGATAGAATTGTGGAGGGACGAGGAAGAGTAATTATTCTCCTCCTCGGGAACCGTCAAGTGGTAAACTCTACTCGAGAGGACGGGGATAATCGTGGAAATGAGCAACAACGAGCGAACACTGCTCAAATTCATGCTATCCGAGCCTTCGAAAAATTGGCTCTTGGAAGAGCTTCTCGAGGGGACTGGTTGGGACGACCAAGTCCATGTTGCAGGCTCCGGCAAGGCACTTTCCGAATTAGGACTAGTGGAGGTAAAAGAAGAAACTGAATCGCTTGTTTCACTTGGGATAGAGGGGGAAAAGGCCCTCTCAGAAGGACTTCTAGAATTTAGAATTTGGAAATGCCTATCCTCGCTGCCCGAATCAGATAGGACGATGAATAGGCTGTTCGAAGAAGGGTTCGAGCGCCACGAAGCAGGTCCCGGAATGGGGCTCTTGAAGTCACTCGGACTCGCAATTGAGTCCGGAAAGCTAGTTTCCAAGGACGAATCATCAATTTCGAAGGAAATATCGATGAGGGCAGACTTCATCTCTTCCCTGTCAGAAGGGTCGACCCCCAAGTCACAACTTGATGGTGAAATGGTTAGTCACTTCCTTGGAAGGAAGGGGCTAATCATGGTCGACGACCAAGTCTCAAGATCATGGTCTCTAACCGATGCTGGTTCTTCGGTTGAGGAGGCAGATCTTGTGCATGTTGAGATGATTGGCGAGCTAACTCCCGAGTTGCTACAATCAGAAGCATGGAGGGGTGCGAAATTCAAGCCATTCGATGTCAACTCACCAGCGCCCATCCCCATGGGTGGGCGCCCACATCCGATGCAGGCATTGATTGAGAGGATAAGACAAGTCTTCCTGGAGATGGGGTTCTCCGAGATAGAGGGGGATTTTGTACAGTCAGCAGGGTGGAATATGGATGCATTATACATCCCGCAGTCACATCCAGCAAGGACAATGCAGGACACCTTCTACTTATCCGAGCCAAGCCAAATTGATGTCGAAGAAAAATATCTCGATCTTTGGTCAAAGGTCCACGAGCACGGGCATGACACTGGGAGCAAGGGATGGGGTGGCAATTTCGACAAGGACGAGTCGCGTAAGTCATTGTTGAGGACCCATACGACTGTGAACACTGTAAGGCATATCGCAGATAATCCAGATGAACCATCAAGGGTTTTTGGCATTGGAAGGGTTTTCCGCCAAGAGACAATAGATAGAACACATCTACCCGAATTTCATCAGATTGAGGGCATCATCCATGAGGAACAAGCCAGCCTCCCGATGCTCATCACGACTCTGAAGACATTCTACTCCAAGATGGGCTACCCAGACGTCCGGGTTCGTCCAGCATACTTCCCATACACGGAGCCGAGTGTCGAGGTAGATATCCTATGGAGGGGACAATGGCTTGAACTGGGCGGCGCCGGAATTTTCCGCCCAGAGGTGACCGAGCCCCTGGGATCAGAATGGCCAGTCTGTGCATGGGGCATGGGCCTGGAGAGGCTTGCTATGATTATACTGGATCTGGACGACATACGCCAGTTGTACCAACCAGATTTGGAGAGGCTGAGTCGGATGCCAATACTCTGACCAAGATTACCGCCAATATTAGTAATGACAGGATATTTCCCCCACCGGGTGGAACTATCCCTGATAGGGCCCCTATGGAATACGATACTTCTGACGACTGCCCAGGAGGGCCTCCTCCACAACCATCGGGAGGTGGCCCAATTCCGGGACCCCATGTCTCTCCATGACCCGAGCAGTCACTCCCTTCGCCCCCTCCTTCATTGCCATCGCCACCAAGGGAAACCTCTCCCCTGTAGCAGTTGATGAAGTAGGGGAAACCAATGCCGCCTTCCCCATTCTCCCAAGTGGTGTGATAGTGGTAGATTCCTTCAGGGTAGTCAGGCGTAGGCCCATATTCGCCATTACAAGAATCTAGGTCTCCAAGTCCAGGGACATACTCGTAATCATCTATTCCGTTGTATCCAGTTTCTCCTTCCTTGAGCCTGTAAGAGGATTTCATTTCAGTCAATCCACCTTCATCGTCCCAGCCAATGAATCCGTATATTGGGTATCCATCAAAAGCGAACCCAACAATCGGTGAGTGCTCCGTCACTGTCCGCGATGACTCAATACTGTACTCACTCCATGATTGATTTTCTTCCTCATCGGGATGCCAGTGAACGCAGTTGGCATCTGCATGATAGTGATATCCTCCTCCAGGGCCAGAGTGACCATGACAGATTCCTAGCCATATGTGCTGCCTGTCCTCTTCATACGCGCCCTCATGTCCTGCCACGGCGTCCCCCCCTGGTCCATCTTCTGGTCCGAATATTGGAACACCGTTTACTGCGAACGCAACAGCATCCCTCTCTGGGGCCATCGTACATCCTTCTGTGGAGGCAGATGGATCGCATCCTGTCTGATTATTTGGTACAAGAGGGATCGTCCATTCAAGCCCCTGTTCACTGGTACAGCAACCAGGACCAGACTCCAGGTCGTGATTTGGAAGTCCGTTGGCAGATATTTGTATATGGGTCTCGTTGGTACTGAAGCTGAGTTGACACATGTGATTGTCAATATCACTGGTGTTGTAATCATCCACTCCCTCAACTTGCTCAGTGGAGTCACACAACAGAACCCCTTCCCACCATTCCTGCGATCCAACTTCGATATCATCCGATGGATCATCATATTCGCACGACCCGTCATCCTCATCCGCTTCTGAGTCGTAGTTGTTGGCTCCCGGGTCCGTACAACCAGTGACAGGTTCCACCTCATCATATTCGCACGACCCGTCATCCTCATCCGCTTCTGAGTCGTAGTTGTTGGCTCCCGGGTCCGTACAACCAGTGACAGGCTCCGGCTCAGGTTCTAGTACGGTGATAACTACAGTTTGCTCACTCGAAGTCTCTGTCCAAGTGCCGCATGTTGCCTTCAGTGAAACAGTAGTGTTTTCTTGAATGTTGGAAAGCTCTAGCTCGTATGTTCCGTCTTCGCCCGTGGGTAAACCTAGGCTTGATTCCTCAATATCAGCGGTGCTCCATCTCAATTCACATGTAGAAACATCGTCATGCATTACGAGGCCAGAAAGAGGGGCGTCACCGCCCCGCTCGACTTGGTAGGTACTCTGTGAGACAGTGAGTTCCGTTTCACTTTCTGCCGGGTAATGGACAATGAAAGCTTTGGACCACGAGGTCTCCTGTCCAAGACTGTCTATAGCGACAACTTTCAGTGCATGGCTGCCTACCCCTAATTCTGAGATATCGATAGATATGGATCCTTCTTGATCGGGCAAAACAGAAATTTCATCGCCATCCAGGGTGATCAACAAGGAGAGATCAGAAATCTTCTCGTCGCTTATCGTGACGCTGATCGAATCAATTGTCCCTATCAGGATTGTATCAGGGAGGTCCGAGTCAACAGAAGGTGCGCGGTTAATTCCTTCATCCTCAACCCCGAAGAAAAGAACCCCTGCCATTACGCTGGTAATCATCAGCCCCGCTAGCATCAACGATCTCATGGCCCCGCCGTCTTCCATGTCCCAATGTGGAAGCAATGGCATATAATCAATTAAGTGAAAAAATCATGAAAAACTTGCAATGCCAAGAAAACTCTCATTCCTCAACGAGGGAGATGATGTCTTGAAGGAACTCCGAGGTGTCCCAAGTGATGCCCGAATAAGCGACTCTCTTTCTCATTTCCTTGTCAATGATGAATGTGGTTGTTGAGTGTCCTACCTCATACTCCCCCAGGGATTCATCATGAGGATCAACCGATTCACCGGATGAGTTACTCATTTCCGTTCCCTCGGCGATACATGATAACCAGTCGCCATCAGACCTCTCAAAACCTTCATCACACATGCAGTGAGCACTATATCCGGAGCCCATGATCCATCCATGGCTGTCGCAATCAGCACCTGCGGGAGCCAAACTCAGGTTAGCATTACTGGCCACCCATGCGAAGTGGGTATCAGACATCATATCTACCGAGTCCGGCTCCCCGGTAAATTCCACCCAGGTTTCGTTTGCCTTGTCCCATGAACGTAGCCCCCAGTCCCAAGTTTCATCAGCCTCCCAACTGCCGATTTTCTCACTAGAAAGGTCGTGACTAGTGTTGGTTTCCGAGAATACAAAATCCATGAATTCAGAACCACTCATGCCAAATCCCGCGGCATCATACACGAATGTGGAGTTATCCGGGAAAAGTACCACTAACCTGTTGAGATTATCTTCCGGTGGCTGACTGGCCGCTATATGCTCATTATCCACAATCACATTCCATGACCTGTATATCTCTTGGAGCTCAGAAACGGGACCAGTCAAGTGAAACCAGTCATAACCCCTCTGTCCGGTCCATTCAGATAGGTGCCCCATGGTATCTCTGGCTGGATCAATAGTAACTGAAACGAGAACAACCTCATCTGAGTTATTCCCAAGATTCTCTTCCACATAATCCAAATTTGACGATATGATGAGACAAATATCGGGACAAGCAGTATACACAAAAGCTACGACTATGACCTTGCCATCATGATCCGAGAGCCTGAAAATATCGCCATCCTGATCGAACAGGGTGAAGTCCGGAGCTTCAGGTGGATCCCTGTATTCAGTCCCAAGAATCTCGATTGACTCACCCGTATCACCCAGACAGCCCGGGATGATCATGAATGCCGCAATTATCAATACCTTGAACTTAGAAATGACATCATCCCCTATTCATCGACTAGTAGCATTATGTCCTCTAGGGCTAACTCAACATTCCAATCCATATCGCCCCACCAGACTCTCTGATTCATCTGCTTGTCCACGATAATTGTGCCAGTCGTGTGATCCACCCAGTAGTCTAGCGGGTGATGCTTAACCGAAACGTCCCCATCCCCTTCCTGCTGTGTCTCCACGCCACATCCTCTGTCGTCTACCTGCTCTCCCTCCGGAGTTTCAAGACAGGTGTCAAAACCATCTGCGACACCATCCCCGTCAGTATCTGTGTCATATGTCGTGAGGCCCACATCAAACTCCAACCACACATTCTCAAGGTCTTCTAACTCCCCCGTGAGGTGGGGCCACTCCAGGCCCCTTTGCTCCGAGTAATCCGACAAGACCGTGTGATTGTCCGTCCAGGGGTCGACAGTAATGCTCAGAATCTCCACTGTTTCACCGTATTCATCACCAAGCATCATTTGTAAGTAGTCCAGATTCGCACTCACAATCGGACAAATGTCCGGACAGCGGGTGAATAGGAAGGCAATCACAACGACCTTACCCTCGTACTGAGAGAATGAGAAGTACTCACCATCCTGGTCGATAAGGAGAAAGTCGGATACGGGTATCGGCGGATTGATGTCCTCGCCATAGAAAATGTCAGGCTCCTCGCTTCCAATACACCCTGGGAGGGCAATCAGTAGCATCACACAATACACCCAAAACTTACTCATCATGATCACCCTTATTTCGAACAAATATCACCACAGCCAACGCCAAAGCAAGCAATGCCAAAGCAAGCAAACCTGAATCTCCGTCCACCTCGCTCTCGCTCTGGTCGTTGTTGAAAGAGTATCCAGTCGGAGCTACATTCTCAGTGTGGTTATCCAACAATATGCTAAGGCTAAGGGTCTTCCAGAAACTGCCATTTGAGAAAATTTCGATCTCATAGTCCCCCGATGTCCAATTCGCTGGGTCCAACCAGACTCTGCACTCGTCCTCAATCCCAGGGGATGACGCCCCTGTGGTACAATTGATTTCGTAGATTCCGTCCGACTCAACATCTAGCATTATCCCCCTCTCGTAATCAACGACATTGTAGAAAATCAGTGTGTCATTCTGTAGTACTTGTGCTGATTCCGGTTGCAGACTCTCCCCCCTCATTACGAAGGCGAATGTGTTTGCACCATGAGCTGACACAGTTGGAGCGAGCATCGCCACAATCACCAATGAGACAAGTATTCTTCTCATTCGTCACTAGCCTCCGCTGACCAAAGCGGGGGGTAGTTGTATCGGGGGTCATAATCCTCGTCGAACTGTACAACGTAGATGCCGCTCACCATCTCTGAAATGAATACGAATCCTCGGGGGTCATACTGTAGCCCCCAGTCGAATGGAATCATGCACGAGGCCCAGCAATCCGCCATGTCATATCCCAATGTATTGGTCGGATCTTCAATCCACGTAGGCCCGGCTGGAAGGTAGTAGCCAAGAGTATGGGTGGGGGCTAACTCCTCAATGCATTGGAACCCACACTCCGGATTTGGGACTCCATCGGTCCACACTATTTCATCCCAAATTTTTCCGTGGTCAGTCAACCAGTTACCAGCATGGTAGTGAGTCCAATAGACATGCCCATTGATGCCCGTATCGCCATTGTGGGGGCTGAAGATGTATCCTCCCGGTATGTAGTGCTGTGGATGTTTCGAGCCATTGGCTAAGGTCCCCTCTCCGGGCAGCCTCCATTTGGATACCAGGAATGGCATAGTGGGGTCAGTGGTGTCGATCGTCCAAAGGAATCCAGTATGGCCTGCGTTGCTACCATACTCGGGAGCGATTATGGTGTAGTGTCGCCAATTCTCGCCATAGGTCGTGTCTTCTGGACCAGTTCCACACTCTGAAGGCCATTCGGACTGAGGGACGTACTCGCTAATCCCATTGCAGACCAGATGGTCGTATGGAACTGCATAGTGGATGTTGTCGTTGCCCTGCTCGGCATCTAGCCATTCCTCGGGAGTCATATTGGCGTGGCCTCCTCCCTCGGGGCCATACCATCCCGAATCATCAGTAGGGCACCCTAGCCATCTACCGACTTCCGGTGGCCATGCAACTCCAAGTGGGTCCGCTACAGATGGGGGGTCACTCACGTCAACAATTCGAAGACCTGCTCCCCAATAAGAGGCGACAAGCAACCTTTGCTTGGTAATCGGATGAACGAAGTAAACGTGATCGTGATTGAATATCGAGCCACCGCAAGTGGTGTAAGGCTCGGGGGTGTATCCGCCCCATCTGAGTATTTCCCTACTGGAGTTATCACCAGTGATCCAAGAGTCAAATCCGTTTGGAACATAGAATATCTGAGTTCCTTTGTAGAACGTTCCACTGCTCCCTTCAACCATTTCCGGATATGGATCGGCCCCGAAAAGGAACAGGCTGCATTCCTCATATGGATCAAAAGCACCATCCCAGCCACAATAAACCGATAGATCCTGGTTGTGGAAGCCAGCTGGGGGGTTGTTCCACTCGGCAACCTTCACAGGTCGAGTCTTGTCACTTACGTCGATAACGTCGAGTCTGTTGGTCCCGCTGTTAGCATCATCGTCGTTGGGTATTGGATCCAATTCGCTGTTTGTCAATTCGTGGTTAACAAGGACCCAGTTATTGTCCTCAGTGACCTTGATGTCAATCATCCTAGCTACCTCGGCATAGTAGGTAGACAGCAGAATGATGTTATTGGGGTTGCTTATGTCGAGGATCTCGAATTGGTTGTAGCTGGAAACATATGCAAAGCAGCCACCAGTTCCATCGCCATATATCTCGCAGTCCTCGTGGAAGTTTCCTTCGATGGCTATCTCGGAGTTATCCCCTGGGGTCGGTCCGACATTCTTGAATTCCTCACTACAGGGCCTGCCAGCGGTATCATCGAGCTCCGCAGGAGGCTTGACGTTGCCATCGCAATTCAGGTTGTGATAGTCGATAAGAACAGCATTGTCTGTCCATAGCCGATGGGAGAAGAGGTCGCTGTGTGAGTGATTCCCGTCCTCGATCTCAGTAACTGGGTCTATCCAGCCAGAACTGCCCCCTCCGTCACCCTCCGAATCACCCATAATCGACAAGCATCCTGAAAGCGGAGCTAACACCATCAATCCAACCATTACCAAGCACGGACTAACCCGCATGCACCGACGCGCGCGTCTAACGCCTATCAAATTCGCCATTGGCAGGGCTCGACCCTATGGGGTCGTCAGAATCCAGTAGCCTGCCCATATGGCCTGTCAATATCCAACTGTACGATGTATAGTCCACTTGTTATGCAGGACAAGTAAGTGTACCCTTCGTGATATTCTGCAGCCCAAAGGAAAGGCGTCCAACCGAAATCATAGAACGCGCTGTCCAGTGGCGTTCCATCGGCGCCATGCGGCAGATGGAAGCCCACCGTCGAGTCCAAATGGACGGCGGTTTTGTTTTCATCTGAGAGGCCAGCCAGCATAAGTGTCTCAATGTCAATTATCCATAATCCAGCGTGGTAGCTGGATAGGTAAATCCTACCGTCCCAAGCACCCCCGTGACTGTTATCGGGAAGTCCAGGTAGGCCGGTTTGGAATATCTGGGTGTCCGCATTATGTGGGCTGAAGAGCAACCACTCCTCGCCATCTGGAATATGGTGATCCCAGGCGAATGGAATCTCCCACCCATGAATCAATTGGGGCATGAATCTAATGTTCCCGTTGACCATTTCGTACCCGGTCGTATCTAGTAGGTAACCCATCCCAGTACCCACGCTTGTGCTCAGTACCTCTGTGGCGATAATGGTGAGGTGACGCTTGCCAACAGGGTACCCGAGGTGACTAGCATCCACCATATCGTCGATTGGCTCAGCGTAGTGTATGTAGGAGGCCCTGCCCCCGTTCTCATTGCTGGTGCATCCACAGTCTATCTCTCCGTCTCCGTCGAAGTCTTCGAACTCCATCCACTGCCCGACCTCAGGGGCCCTCCAAAGGCAACCAGCCTGGGATCCGCCAGAGACCCTGCATAGAGAGCCATGCCAGAGGTATTCCGCAAGATCCTTGCCGGGATGAGGGACATCCGATGTATCGAAAATCCTGAGTCCCGCTTCCCAATAAGCCCCGTAAACATATGTCCTACCAAAACGCGGATCATTAGAATCCTCTCCCGGCCAAGTTTGCACTGTCATGTCATGAATGTAGATCCACCCTCCAAGGGTGGATTCCCATGAGACTTCTGCCTCTCCAAGCTTCACAATTCTGGGAAGGTCACCATAGGCCGCGAAATTCAGGTGTGCAATGGTAATCCCGCCACATGCATCGCCTTGTCCGACATCACACGATTCATAGTCTGGATTTGCAACAAAAATGTACCATTCGTTGTCTATCATGTGGGTGTATAGATTGTGAGGGCCGCTGGGGTGATCAACATCATACCAAGAATCCACCCAGCTCGGATTTGTCTTGTCCGTGACGTCTACTAGTGTCACAGTTACCTGCGCCGGATCTTCCCAAGATCCAACATTAGGATCCGCCGCACCCGGGTCGACTAGCTGGTTCTGCACTATCACATACTCCCTGGCATTATATTGGAGATATTTCACATCTAGGACCTGCGTATTTGGGTCATAGTAAACCCCCGTCACAGTAGTATTTGCCGGATTAGTCACATCGACAATATGCATTTCAGACCACCCTGCAATGTACGCATACGTGTTCCCGTCAGGAGAATCTGCAACCTGTACCTCTGCATTCCCGGGGGCAGTTAGAGGATTATAGCTAACAGGCATTATGTTGTCCGTGTAAAGGACGTGCTGACTAGCATTCCTATGGTCGTGCCCCTCGACTTGTATCAGGGGATCGACTATGCCTTCGACAATAGTTGCACTCTCTCCGGATTCCTCAATCAGCATTACTGATGCTACAAGGGCGCCCAAAACACACGCTCCAAAGGCCAGTGCCAGAGCTACTTTCCCCTGCTCCATGTCCTACGGGACACTGGCGGTCATGTTGAAGCCATCGCACCCCTACGGGTGGCCATGAGGGTATCCGAGTCCGTGCTCGCCGTACTTATCGTCCTACTATTTGCAACTCCTACAGCGGCCCATGAGCCGAAGGAATACACAATGCTGCTGAAGGAAGAGGGAGTGACTCCAAATGGTGTGCAAGATGGAATTCTAGTTTCTACCGACTACCTGTTCTTCTACAACGTCGATAAAAGAGAGAATGCGTCCCACAGAATACTAATCGACGCCGATTCCGATGGAATTTTCAATGGTTCAGATGATATTTCGACTGCATGGCTACATCCATCTTGCGAACTAAATGAGACTGGCCAAAGAACCGATCCCGACTGCCAGGTGACAGAATTGGTACTCCTAGACCCCTCCAATGGGCTACTCCCGGGAAACATCTCGATGATGCACCAAGTATCGTACAATGGGTCAACTGATGACTCATCCTTCTTCGTGTCATTCTCTAATGATGAACATGCCACCCAACCAGCTCCCAATAATGGAATGGAGCAGGAAATTGAAGATGACTCAGCCGACACCACTCTGAAGGCAGTGCTCCTCCTCTCACTAATCGGTATTGTCGCGATATTGCCAAGACTCCTCTCAGAGGATTAGTGTAATCCCCTTCTATGCAATGGGTGCCCTCAAGAACTCATGACCTCCCGGAAGGCTCAGGGGCGCTTAGCTCAGCTTGGAAGAGCGCCTGGTTTGCAACCAGGCGGCCGGGGGTTCAAATCCCCCAGCGTCCACCATTATCTGTTCAGCTAGGTCTATCGGTTCCCTCTGGACTCTAGCATCTGATTCAGTATTTTCAGCAGCCCTCTGAGCGTCACTTCGCTAATTCCAGCCACTTTGCAGACATCGCTCTGAGTCCTTGGTGAGCTGCTATCTTGCGATGACTTGTACAGAATGACTCCTGCAATTCCCGAGGGCTTCTTCCCCTGCCAAGAAAGGTCGTCCTTCACCAATTCCCAAGTTTCTCTGACCTTTCCAAGTACGGAGGGGTGCAAGCCAAGATCCGAGTGGAACTTCTCAAAGTACTCTTCTGGGCCTGTGATGTGATGCGCTCCAAGCGTCCTTGCCACGAGCCTGATGGTCCTCTTGAGCTCCTTGACTTCAACCTCCTTGGTCATATCAAATGCCTCAGATATCTCTTCTATCTTCCTGGGAATCTCGGCCTCTCTAGCTGCAACATATACGCATGCAGCTGAAACCCCTCGAATACTCCTCCCGGTCACTAAGCCCCTGTCTACGGCATGCCTGTATAGCCCCGCAGCTTGTTGTTCAATTTGTGGAGGTAGGTCCCCCCTGTCCCTGATGAACTGCATAGCCTTCGAAAGATTCCGACTTCGACTGTCCCGAGTTTTACTTCTCTGGTCGATACGTTGCCTCCTCCTCCAGTCTCGAAGTGCCTTCCCCGACATTCCATGCCTCCTGGCCGAGCCAGAGGTTAGATCAGAACGCCTAATCTCGGTCGATAGGCCCTTATCGGAAAGTGTGAGCGTAGTTGGCGCACCAACCCTGCTTCTATCGTCCCCGCCTGAATGGTTAGTCCACTCGGCACCCGGGTCGATCATATTCTCCGCAGCAACGTAGCCGCAGTCCGAACAGGACGTCTCCCCTCGAATGTCATCATTATCCCAAGAGTTGGAGCCACAAATCTTGCAAGGTCCTGTAACCGACTCCGTACCTCGGCTCCTGGAAGGCCTTTGGGCCGGAACTATGGAGCGTCCACTAGTAGTCTTCCTAGAGGTGCTCTTATTCACTCCGGTCTGCCTCGCAGTCTCCTTTTCCATCTTCTCAACTCGCAGTTGTATAGTCTATACCGTATTATTTAAAGTTTACTATCATATGTTTACTCTACTATGAATGGTGCCAATTGGCAATTTCCAGTATGCGCCCAATCTGATTATGCACTTCCCGAAACTTATTGCCTCTCCTCTCCTTGCTAACGTCATGGGAAGTAAGCCCCCTGTACGAACCGCCCTTTTTGAGCAGCACATTGAGTCAGGGGCGAATATTGTCGACTTCCATGGTTTCGAACTTCCAATTTGGTACACTTCGATCCAAGAGGAGCACCTCGCAACTCGGAGCCATGCCGGTCTTTTCGATGTCTCACACATGGGCTTCTTCCGCTTTCATGGTAGTGATGTATTATCATGGCTACAGTCCATCGGTACTCAGGAGTTTATGAACTTCGCAAGCGGCAGGTGCGGCTACACGCATTTCCTAGATTTAGATGGCAATATCATCGATGATATGATTTTCGCAGTCAACACGGAAGATGAGGTATTCGGAGTTCCGAATGCATCGATGGTAGACACCATGTTTGATTGGCTCTCATCCCATTTACCATCAGACGGTTCTGTTTCATTGGAGGATTTGTCTAGCAAGACCAGCATCCTTGCATTACAGGGGCCTGAGTCATCGCAGATAGTTTCCGAAACCCTCGGGCCTGCAAACTCCGTGGGAAGGTTCCGCTGTCAGGAAATAGCAGCTAATGATTTAGGAGTTACAGGTTGGATTCAGGGAACTGGATACACCGGGGAGTCGGGAGTGGAGATTTTCGTTACCAACGAACACGCCCCAAAACTTTGGTCGGCCCTGCTAGAAATTGGTTCTGAAAACGGAATCGTCCCTGTTGGACTGGGTGCCCGTGATACTCTGAGGCTGGAGATGGGTTATCTCCTCTCAGGGCAGGACTTCCTGTGGCCGGGTCTCGGAGAAGCCCCTGACCCCACCCTTCCAGATACTTTCCTCGCCAGGGACACAGTCGAAACCGCAGTCCCCTTTGGTTTGAGCATGGATCATGATTTCATAGGTCGAGATAGATTAGTTTCTTCCCTAGAAAGCGAAGAAAGATGGCACGCACTGCTGTGTCAGGAAAGGGGGCCTTCTCCTAGGCCGGGGCACATGGTCCTAGACGGACCCGGAGAAGATGCTCGGCTAATCGGTTACGTGACTAGCGGGGCACCCGCACCATCACTGGGCGGAACGGGAATTGCCATGGCATATATCGACGGATCGGCCGTTGGCGATGAGGTATGGATTCAAGCCAGTCGTAGGCGCAGAGTCAGGGCAGAGATAGTTAGGCCACCATTCAATCTCAGTTAGCAACAGGGTGCAAAATTCGCATCCCGCCGCGACAAACCTCATTGCTGAATGCCCTCCGTCCTAGTCCGAGGCGTCAGCATGAGCGGTGGAATAGAAGCCATAGCAATAAAGAATCTACAGGTCCTTTTAATTTCCAAAGGACTGTCCGCAGAATCACTATTTTCTAAGTATGATATCGATGGAAATGGTTTCTTGAGTTATGAGGAGTTCTCGTCCGCACTCTCTTCTATCACAGGGCAGACGGCTCCTGAGGCAATTGTGAGGGCGATTATAGGGGCACTCGATTCAGATGGCGATGGCTCGTTGAGCCTTCCCGAAATAATCTCATTAGTCGATTCAGATACGTCAAATCAGCAATACTCTGCAGGCTCCGAGATCGTCATTAGAGACCATCCAAACCCCCTCTATAACGGACTTTACTCCCCGCAAGACGAGATTAATGGCAAACCCTCGTTTAGAAATGGGGACGGAGCGATCCTTTACTACTACAACGCTGGCTCCGGAGGGGCCCCATCGTGGAGCTTGGATGACAGAGAACAAGACGGCAGTAATGACTGGTACAGGGGAGGATGGACACGTGTCCCTGGCTCAGGGGGATTGCCCACCGGGACTAGGAGGTGGGTGGGCGTTGGAAAGATTACCATCTTTCCGTCTAGGGAACCAGCAACTCCGATATCGGGTAGCAGTGATGAAGCGGTGACCGAAGAGGTCACCGAGATAGAGATCGCCCTCGCGAAGTCTAGGTTCTTTCCCGATGAGGCCATTAGCTTCACGTTCACGACCCCCGAATTACCGCCTAGCGCATGGATAGGGATCGTACCCTCGGATATCTCCCACGGCGACGAGGCCCTCAACGATATGCACGATACTAGCTTCAGATATCTCGAAGGAAGAACAGGAGGCGGGTTCGACCTCCCCAATCCCGGTACCGGTGAATGGACACTGAGGTTGCATGATGACGACGAAAATGGCAGGGAGATCGCATATGTTCCCTTCTCAGTCAGTGGAATCGAAAACAGCCCTTCTCCAGATCCCGTCGAGGAAGTCACCTTGGACGGCGTCACCGGTCAATTCTCAGAGGTTCTTGCATTAATTGACCCCCGGTCCACCAGCGTCGAAGCCGTCGAGGCGGGGAGGTCCAAAGCGGATGCCGAGATCAGTTCACTGATTTCCAAGCTACCGTTCACCCTACAATCTACCGCAGGGAGGCTCTGGGATGCAAGGGCAGATGCTTACCAGGCAGTCGTCATTGCGAGGATACCTCCCGCTGAAACCTTAGCAGCTGGCCTAGCCGCTGCTGGGATAGCGGCCGCAGCTGCCTCGGCTATCTCGACAGAATCGGAAACCCCCTCCTCTCCACCTATGGCGGAGGAATCCGAACTCACCCCGGTGACCGAAACCCCTCAGTCACCCACAGAAACATCCCCGGAGGAATCCGAACTCACCCCGGTGACCGAAACCCCTCAGTCACCCACAGAAACATCCCCGGAGGTGTCGGATAAAGAATCACTATCCGGAGTAGTCCAATCATTCCTTGAAGCCAGATTGATGTCGGACCAGAGGCGTGTAGTAGAAACCCACAGGGGTACGCCCTACGCTTTGTCGATCAAGATCTCGTCATTGGAGAAGACCTTCGGAATCGGACTTCCCGATGAATACAGGGGAGGCAGCACGATAATCGCCGAAGTTTCGTCTGTTGATGATCCATCTTTCTCCTGCTGGTCGGAAATTAGACTTCCAGCTTCTGCTGATTTGGGCGATTTCAGAGTGGGATACGAGAGCACCATTGACGCCTCTGTCGAAGGTTGGAACTCAATCAGAAAGAGGATAATAATGGGCATTTAGAGGTCCGCGACCTCGAAAGCCTCTCCAATCATCTCCTCGAGGCTAATTTGTGGCCTAAATCCGCATCGATGTTCCAAGTACCAAGCATCCACTATCCCCCACACTTCGTTATCCGAGTTCTGGTTTAATTCAGCTGTTGCACCTGTCTTCTGATTGTAAATATCGGACAAGTCACTCATGGTAATGCCCTTGCCAGAGCCCACTGCAAAACTCTCTCTAGTCAGAGGTGGATCTTGCAACACTGTTTCAATGACTCGTACCAAATCTTCCACATGGATGAAGTCTTTGACGTCATCACCAGAACCAGGGACATTTACCCACCCCATCTGACTTTCAACAGCCCATCTGTGAAGTATCCCATTCCCCGGAGGTCCATCGAGTGGAACCCCTTGAACGTTTGATGCCCTGATTACGCTAACCGGCCTTCCGGCCTCCGCCCTCTCCAATGCGTTCTCTTCAATCCAGAGCTGACCTTCCGCAGCGGTGTCGCGAGGAGACAGGGTCGACTCAGGGCCGTAGTAGTCGTCACCAGGGTACCATTGGGGATGGACTCTGAGCGTGCCCAGGATGACCAAGTGCAACTCACCATGCCTGTCAACGGCGTCCAAAACTGGTCTAGCAGCCTCCCTCATCACGATCTTTGCCTCTCTCTCATTTCTGGCTACCGAAGTATCTAGGGGCCGTGAATTAATATGAATCAGAGCAGTGCAAGGGGTAAGCATAACGTCAATTGAAGTCTGGTCTTGCAGGGCCTCGTCCGGAATGACAACTGCTCTATCTCCAAGCGCTTCCACGATGTATGGAGCGACAAATGAATCAGATGCAGTAATCGCGACTCTCATGCTATCATGTGGCTCTCTGTCCGAAGCAATAAGAGTGTGTCGGTGGAATGTTAGACAATTTGCAGGCTTCCGACTGATGAAAATCATATACTCCCTCTACGGGCATTCATCCCGAGGGAGCATAATGGACCAACTTCCAAACCTTGGCAGAGAGCAGGAAATGCTCGAGGTGATCGGTCTAAAGACGATGGATGACTTATTTTCCGATATCCCCGAGGAGGTAAGAAGAAATGACCCTCTACCACTCCGCGGACCACAGTCCGAAGAGGAGATATGGGCCGATGCGCAGCATTTGCTAGGCTCCAATGTAAATCTTGACTCTCGCCCATCATTCCTTGCTGCAGGACTGGTTCGTAACTTCGTCCCCACAATGGTGCCCATGATTGCCACAAGAGGTGAATTCCTTACTTCCTACACTCCTTACCAGCCTGAGGTAAGCCAGGGGATGCTTCAGGCCATGTGGGAATTTCAGACAATGGTCTCAGAACTAGTCGGATTGCCAGTGTCAAACGTCTCAATGTACGATGCTAGTACGGCAGCAGCAGAGGCTATCACTTGTGCAGTAAGGGTGAAGGGGCGGAAGGCCACACAGAAGGGTGTTGTTTACGTCTCACAATTCGTTCCTCCCCACCGGCTTTCAGTTATCCAAAATTATGCCCAGGGTAGTGGAATAGAATTACGTGTTCTCAAACATGACTCGGATGGGAGGGTGGATCTCGAAGAGGCTACCTCTGCATCGGGTTCCTGCGCGGTCTATGTCGAGCAACCGAATGCATTTGGCGAACTAGATGAAGGAATAGTGAAATTGAAGCAGGTAATTGGTGAAAATACTGCTCTCATTGTAGGTGTTGATGCGGTTTCACTAGGAATGGTGGAGGCGCCAGGAAATTACGGAGCTGACATTGTCGTAGGAGAGGGGCAACCATTTGGAATCGGCCCTACCGCAGGCGGCCCAATCTACGGTCTATTCGCCTGTCAGAAAGAATATCTCCGTTTGATGCCGGGACGCATAGTCGGAAAGACCGTAGATGAAGATGGCCGTGATGCCTTCACACTCACTCTTTCTACCAGGGAGCAACACATACGCCGACACCGAGCAACATCAAACATCTGTTCCAATGAAACTCTCATAGCTCTGATGGGGGCTATGCACATGGCTCTCTTGGGCCCAGAGGGATTACAGAAGTTAGCACTTCGTGTAGCCGCCACCACCGAGGCAACCAAGCGAGTAATATGTCGTATGCCGGGTGTAGAACTAGTTAATCCAGAATCTCACAATTTCCGGGAATTCGCCGTAAAACTTCCAGGTGAAGCAGCTGATGCTGTAGCTCATATGGATAGAGCAGGGGTGCTAGGCGGACTCCCTCTCGGAGAGTGGTGGGATGACATGTCAGATTGCCTGCTCATCGGCTGCGATGAGAGGACGAGTCATTCTGACATCGAAGCATTAGCTTCCTCCTTGAAATCATGGATTGCGGAGGTAGGGGAATGAGCGACATATTCGAGTTCAATGGCGCCGAAGGGACCGGCTGGTCCCAGCCCGGGCCGATCATTGGCGATGCACAGGACACCATCCCCAAATCATTGGTTCGAGCCGAACTACCGAAATGGCCCCGAGCAAGTGAGCCAGAGCTGGTCCGCCATTACACATGGCTCTCTCAGAGGAATTTTGGCATCGATACGGGATTCTATCCACTCGGATCTTGCACTATGAAGCACAATCCTAGGGTCAATGAACGCATTGTCCAGTTACCCGGAATAGACAGGATTCATCCACTACAGCCCGAGCACCAAATTCAAGGACTCCTCTCGATATTCTTTGAGATGCAAGAAATGCTTGAGATATGTTCAGGAATGGACCAGGTAACCCTCCAACCAGTCGCAGGAGCTCAGGGCGAATTCACCGCCATCAGGTGCATTCAGGAATATCACAGGGCCAATGGCGAGAGTCATCGGGACAAGGTAATCGTCCCAGACTCAGCTCATGGCACCAACCCGGCATCTGCAGCAATGTGCGGGTACGAAATAATTGAGATACCAAGCGGCGATGATGGCAGGCTCGACTTGGAGGCTCTCTCAGCAGCGGTCGGCAATGATACGGCTGCGATGATGATCACCAATCCCAGTACGCTGGGAATTTTTGAGCCAGAAATAGCAATGGCGGCAGAAATCGTACATGCCGCAGGCGGACAAATGTACTATGATGGCGCTAACTTCAATGCAATTCTTGGGAAGACCGACCCTGGAAGAATGGGATTCGATGCCGTTCATTACAATCTGCACAAGACGTTCAGCCAACCTCACGGAGGAGGGGGTCCAGGAAGCGGCCCCATAGGGGTCAAATCCCACCTCTCCGAGTTCCTTCCTGCCCCATTGGCCGATCGCGAACCCATAGAAGGGGGAGGGGGGGCTACCGGTGATGGCTATCGATACTTCTGGAGAACTCCCAGTAGGACAATCGGAAAGGTCCAGCAGTGGCACGGAAATGCTGGGGCAGTGGTCCGGGCATGGGCCTTCTACAGGCGCTATGGGCGTGAGTTAGAACTAATGAGCGAGCACGCAGTTCTAAACGCAAACTACCTACGCTATCGAATATTGAATCCAGATCCAGAATCCCACGACCTTCAGGATATTCATGCAATGCCTGTCGACGGTGCCCCAGCTGAGGTCGTCAAACATGAATTCACATTGAGTATGGCCCCTCTAAAGGAAGCTACAGGCGTAACCGGGAAAGATGTCGCTAAACGCCTACTGGACTATGGGTACATGTCCCCGACACTCTACTTCCCGATGATCGTCCCAGAATGCCTGATGATAGAGCCGACAGAGACTGAGAGCCGCGAGGTCCTCGATAAGTTCGCCAATGTCTTCTTAGACATCCTAGCAGAGGATCCCGAGCTAGTCTCGACCGCCCCTCATACTACCGACGTCAGGCGCGTCGATGAGGTTCAAGCTGCACGAAATCTTGTGTTACGCCATCCCTGCGAAGACTGAGTAAGCGGCCGAAGGCGATAATGCCAAGCGCCCCCTCCGAGGCCCATGGAGGCCACCGAAGACAGATTCTGGCTTGTAGGCAATCCAGCTTGGTGGAAAATGGGTGAAGGGGAGACTCCACCCGCTCTCAGGAGTGGCGAAACCCCCCTCCCGGAAGCATGGGCTAATTCAGGCTCTGGCATGGCAAACTGGTCGAGGCAAAGACTCAGGCCTCTGGCATGGGGCCTACTCAAGCCATCCGCCTGGGCCCCCTTCTTCCTGGTTTCCAGCTCCTTCCCCTTGGCATTCCCTGGCAAGACTCCCGATGATCAAGCCGTGGCTTCTATCCTATTCCTGGTCTCATGGACCCTATTGATAATCCCTCAAATGTTGGAGAGAAATTCTCAGCCATCGTCAGGGGGCTCCCTTCTTTCCCTTCCAATAGACTGGAAACTCCTTCTGGCGGGAATGGTCATTTTTCCGCTTCATATTGAGGTAGATCCGAGAATTGGATGGATCTCTTACTCACTCTTCATCGCCTCAATGGTGAGGTCTATCCGATTGATGTCTGAATCCATTGCAATCCCGCCTGCTAGGATAGTGGCCCCAGTGAATGCCAAGGCATTGGATGGATTCGTGATCGACGGACAGTGGACAGTTTTGTCAGACAGGTGGCGTAGAGGCCCAATAGCCACTCTTGGCACCGAGAAAGGATCTCTTCTGATTAGCGGGAACAGCCGTTCTGGATTCGATTTTATCTCATTGGCATATAGGCACCAAACCGGATTTGTTCAGGACTGTTTCTTTGAGGGCCACCCAGAATCGGAGGCTCTATCCGAAATCCTATCGTCCCCTCCTATCTTATTCGAGGGAGCGGAATGGCCAAGCACATTCATTCCCCCTGTTGTGGAAGAGTAATTTTAGACGGCAGGCATTTGAACCTCCTTCCTTCCCGATGTGCATGGACATATGCGTCGTATTGGGTTCTAAGTCAGACCTACCAGTTGCCGAGAAATGCAAAACAGTACTAGACATGTTCGATGTTTCATACGAAATCAGGGTTGCCTCGGCACACAGGGCGCCGAAGTATCTCGAAGGAATCATTGAATCCGCTGAACAGTCGGGTTGCAAGGTATTCATCGGTATGGCAGGAGTTGCAGCAGCACTTCCTGGTGTCATCGCATCCATGACCACCATGCCAGTGATAGGTGTCCCAGTCGGTGGAAGGGTCCCTCTAGACTCGCTACTGTCGATAGTGCAGATGCCCCCGGGGATGCCTGTCGCTACAGTCGGAGTCGACAGAGGCGATAACGCCGGTGCACTGGCTGTACAGATTCTCGCTACAACCGATGAGGGACTCGCCTCCGCATACTCCGACTATCGTTCGGCCATGACTGCAAAGGTCATCGCCGATGACGAGTCGATACAGGGGTGAGTCCTTTGATGAATACCCAGATGCTGGTCGATGAGGCAGTAGAGGCCCTCCAGTCTCAGATTGATGATACGGCCATAATCGCTTGTTCGGGTGGGATAGATAGCACAGTAGCCGCTATTCTCGCCCACCGCGCAGTTGGAAGCCTACTACATTGCGTGTATGTCGATACTGGTTTCATGCGCAAGCATGAGACCGAGGAAGTCACGGAAATGTTCTCCGAGATGGGAATTGACTTGAAAGTTGTAGACGCCTCAGAACGCTTCTTCAAGAATTTGGAAGGAGTCACTGATCCAGAGCATAAGCGCAAGGTGATAGGAGAGCAATTCATCAGGGTCTTCGAGGAAGAGCAATCATCATGCGGAGCGAGGTATCTTGTCCAAGGCACCATAGCACCGGATTGGATAGAATCCGGAGGAGGGGATAGAGATGTCATCAAGAGTCATCACAACGTCGGTGGCTTACCTGAAGATGTTGATTTAGAAATCGTTGAGCCCCTGCACGAGTTCTACAAGGACGAAGTCAGGTCAATAGCGAGAGAGCTTGGAATCAAATCTAGCGAGAGACAACCTTTCCCCGGCCCGGGCCTGGCAGTTCGTGTTCTGGGGGAGCTCACCCCTGAGAGGGTCGAAGCATGCAGAGAAGCATGCCACATAGTCGAGACACGACTCATGGAAGCGGCCGAGAATGGGGAGTGTGACATCCCATGGCAATACTTCGCAGCTCTGTTACCAGTTAGGAGCGTGGGGGTGCACGGCGATGCACGTGTTCACGGAGAGACTGTAGTCGTCCGAGCTGTGACCAGCCTCGATGGAATGAGCGCGAAGTACTCCCCTATACCGCATGACATCCTCTCTTTAATTAGCACTGAAATAACAAACACCCTGAAGGGACACGTAAACCGTGTTGTTTACGATATTACCCACAAGCCACCAGGCACAATAGAGTGGGAATGATTCCGATTAATTGATGAATGGGTGAGCCAGCGGGCCACTAAGGCCGACATAGCTTAGTTGGTGGAGCGGTGGACTGTTAATCCACAGGTCGCAGGTTCAAGTCCTGCTGTCGGCGCCATCAATCCCTTCGTGCGAATGCTGCTATAGCGAGCATCGCAAGGGCCGAAATGAGGCCAAAACCAGGAGTTTCATCGTTTTCCGCTATGTCATTGAAGTCATCTAGTGGATCACAAATGTCATCGGAGTCGATATCGCTTGGTATGGAATCGGGATCGAGAGAGTCGCTCTCACACTCTAGTTCGAAGTCATCGGAGAATTGGTCGCCATCATCGTCTGTGTCGACATTGTTCCCGACGCCATCCCCATCGGTGTCAATCCATTCCGTGCCATCTTCCGGGAATGCGTCATCGGCATCTGCCACGCCGTCCCCATCGTCATCTGGGTCCAAGTCGTCGCAGGCACCGTCGGAGTCAATATCGCTAGGCATAGAATCGTCATCCATTGGATCGGTACCGCAGTCTCCTTCCGTGCTGTCAGACCAGCCATCTCCGTCATCATCGATATCATAGTTATCGCCAATTCCATCTCCATCGGTGTCATACCACTCAGCAGGATTTTCAGGGAATGCATCGTCCACATCATCCACGCCGTCCCCATCATCATCCGAATCAATGCCGTCGCATTCGCCATCCCCGTCCAAGTCTACAGGAACAGAAGCTGCATCCATCCCGTCGCTACCGCAATCGCCCTCTTCGTTATCAGACCAGCCATCACCATCATCGTCGGTATCGGCTACGTCTCCGATTCCGTCATCGTCGGTGTCTAACCACTCGGAGTTATCGTCAGGAAATGCATCCTCGTCATCGTTGACTCCGTCATTATCAGAGTCATTGTCCATGATGTCGCAATCTCCATCGCCATCTGAATCAATAGGTATCGAATCGACATCTAGTGGGTCGGAACCGCACCAACCTTCCACTTGATCCGTGTATCCATCGCCATCGTCATCGTAGTCTATTGGATCACAATCCCCGTCACCATCGGTATCCGTTGGCAATGAGAGTGGATCCAGAGGGTCGGAGAAGCACCTCTCCTCCATAAGGTCGGGAACCCCATCGTTGTCATCATCGTCATCTACATTGTCTCCCTTGCCATCTCCATCAGCATCACTCCACTCTGTGGGGTCATTGGGGAACGCGTCATCAGCATCCGCCACTCCATCTCCATCTGTATCCTCATCAAGTGCATCGCAGACCCCATCTGAATCGGCATCAATCGGCACCGAGGAGGGATCGAGTGGGTCCGAGCTGCAATCAATCTCTACCGTGTCCGACCAACCATCGTTGTCGTCGTCCTCGTCGGCATTGTCTCCAGTCCCGTCCATGTCCGTGTCTGTGGTCTCATTCGGATTTAGCGGGAAGTCATCATCCACATCCTCTACTCCATCGTTGTCATCATCGGAGTCTGTGTCATTTGGGACCCCATCGCCATCGAAATCGTCCCCTTCCAGGGCATCACAGATGCCGTTAGAGTCAGCGTCAATTGGATAATCCGACGAGTCTAGGTGATTGGTTCCGCATGAAGCTTCATCAGAGTCCGACCAACCATCGTTGTCGTCATCGTCATCCTCAACGAGCTGTGACGATGAGGTAAACTGAATATTGTCGAGGTATAGCGCCTCCATCGCCGAGTTCGAACTGAACTCCACCTCTAGGAACCCCTGTCCCGCTGCGGAAATGCTTACGGTGGTAGAAGTCCAAGCCCCCAGGTACGATGAGTAAGATGAATCGATGTCATATCCAGTCGTGTTCAATATTGAGATATCTGAGTTAGAGCCCCTGAATGTGATGATTAGATAATCCACTGGCGTGGAGGTCTCATACGCGGTATCTTGCAGGAACATGTCGAAGGTAAGTAACTCGGCTGTTACGTTGTCCAATTGTAGAGTCGTGATGCCGTCTACATCCGACATCTGGTAGCCATTTTCCCCGTCAGTGAAGTTTCCAACCGTGCCGTTATAATTTATGGTTCCAAAGTAGTCTCCGTCAGTGAGTCCAACCCCTCCATTAGATTCGTAGTACAGTGAGAAACCCATCTCTGAGCCAGTGGTTTGGTTATGCGCCACATGTGGCTCATTGGCGTTATTCCACAGGTACCTGTCAACACTCTCATTTCCGGTGTCAGTATACTTGACACTAGAAATGGTGAATGGATCCTCGAATGAGGTATAGGCAACGACGTAATCCCCAGAGCAGCCGCTAGCCAGAGTGTCCGGCATCCCGTCACCATCTGTATCTGTATCCGCACAAGGATCGTTCGGGAACGCATCATTCGCGTCATCGGTCCCGTCTCCGTCGGAATCTGTCGCTGACACGTTGTATGTCGAGGTTAGCATCAGTATGGCAATCAGTAGTGGAGTCAGCACTCGGTGGCGGCTCATGAAGCGCAGAGGGGGAACGATTCAATTAACGCTTGGGTGGAATTCCCAAGTGATCTTCCAATGCCATACTCTCCGTTAACATCTTTGACCTGTTTTCGATGTATCGTCATGAGTCCAAGAGGAGCCGCCGAACGGGTTCTCGATGCTGTCGCTGAATCTGGTCGACACTATCGAGACAGCCTACCGATGATAGCCAGTGAGAACATACTCAGTCCATTAGTGCGCAAAGCATGTGATTCTGATCTACACGGGAGGTATGCAGAGGGGCTCCCAGGAAAGAGGTACTACCAGGGGTGCGATGATTTCGATACCATCGAGGAGATAGGGATAACTCTGGCCAAGAGGGTTTTCAATTGCGACTTCGCCAACATCCAGTCTACCTCGGGCACAGTCTCCAACATAGGCGCCTTGAAGGCACTAGCCAAGCCAGGCGATAAGATCACAGCAGTGTCAACAGCTGACGGAGGGCACATCTCCCACGCAAGGATGGGAGCAGTTGGCTTGAGGGGCCTAGATCTAGTAACATACCCATGGGACGAGGAAAGAATGGAGCCGGATATAGACGCATCATGCGCGCTGATACGCGAGACGGAACCAGAACTAGCACTCTTCGGGCAGTCCGTCTTCCTGTTTCCGACTCCCCTTTCTGAACTCTCAGATGCAGCACATGAGGTTGGAGCTAGGGTGATGTACGATGGTGCACATGTCTTGGGCCTGATTGCAGGTGGCCTGTTCCAAGACCCCCTCCAAGAGGGTGCAGACGTAATGACAGGGTCCAGCCACAAGACGTTCCCTGGTCCTCAAGGGGGTTTCCTCCTCTCAAATTCTGAAGATATGTCACTACAGAAGAAACTCAACAACTCAATTTTCCCGGGGACCTGCTCATCATACCACTTGCATCATGTCGCTGGAAAGGTAGTTGCTTTGGCAGAGTTTGAGCAGTTTGGCGAAGACTATGCCCGGGATATCGTATCAAATGCCCAGGCATTAGGGGCAGCCCTCTCGTCTGAGGGGTTCGACGTCCTCGCGGAGGAGAGGGGTTTCACGGAGAGCCACCAGGTCCTCACTCGTCATGGAGGTCCTGATTCTGGAGCGGGAATGAGAGCTGCCCAGACTCTCGAGGATTGTGGAATAATCACCAACATGAACATGCTGCCGGGCGATACAAAGGCGATGTCCGGCCCCAGTGGCCTAAGGTTGGGAGTTCCGGAATTGACTCGTGTGGGAATGGGCGTCGACGAGATGCAGGACGTAGCACGCTTCTTCGCAAGAGCACTAATCCGCCAGGAAGACCCATCGACCGTATGTTCAGAAGTATCCATCTTCAAGTCTGATTTCCAGACTGTCAAATACTGCTTCGAGGAAGGGCCCGCATATCCCGGGATATGACAAGTTATTCACGTCCCCCCTCTATCGAACTACATGCGCAGCGCGCGAGCATCATCCCTGGTGCTAACCTTTCTGATGCTATCATCAGGCTGCCTCGGTATCTTTGAACAAGGGGGGGAATCGGAAATAGCCGTTGACTGCGATGAGCAGCCCTCCCATCAGGATTGCTTCGTCCCAGTCATCACCGAGGACGACTGTACCTACACTCAGGTTTTCACAGGCGATTACTGCAGGGCCATGGTGATGCCGTCTTCGCTCTCTTACGGTGTCGAAGAAATGATCGTGATCGTGGGTGAAGAAATTCAGCCACTGACTCCTAGCTTCCTTGGTGACGGGCCGCAGAATTGGCTGGTCAACCCTCGTCTGCCAGATGGACTTTCATTGGATCCTCAATCAGGTGTAATAAGCGGAACTCCAGAGTTACAGAAAATTCTCACTGGCTATACCATCATTGCCTCTAATGCCGCTGGGCAGTCTACCTCGCTAATTGAAATCGAGGTCATCCCGCCCGGACCATCCTCCGTCCAGTATCAAGCTGAGGTTCTATCGTGTGAGATGGGGTCTCATTGCGAGATTTATGCCCCTCTGGTACTAGGTGGGAATGCGGATTCTTGGGGGGTCGAGCCCCCGCTTCCCGTTGGTTTCCAAATTCTTGAGGACGGGTCAATATTGGGGAATCCATCATCATTGGGAGACTCGAACCATACAATCACAGCCTCGAATATCGGAGGAGAGGCATCCACCCAGATTCGCATTATTACTTTGCACGAGCCACCCAATAGCCTCCATTACCCGGGCCAACCATTCTTCTGGCTCACTGGGGAAATGGTGGAGGTCACACCCACTGTTGATGGGGGCGAGCATCTCTCTTGGTCAGTTTCCCCATCACTCCCCGAGGGGCTGTCCATCGAGCAGTCGGACGGCTCAATCACGGGAATCTCTTACTTTCCTCAACAATTAGCCCAGTACACTGTAACTGCATACAATACCGGGGGATCCTTATCTGTCAATATTCTGATTCAGTTATCTGAGGAATCCCCTACTGGTCTGGTCTACGAGCCATCCCAATTTGACCTTAGGATCGAAGAGGGAATTGGCACTGTGTTGCCATCCATCGAAGGCGGCACCCCTTCTTCCTGGGAGGTTAGTCCGGCCCTACCAGACGGCTTCTCTTTGGATTCACAGTCAGGCTCAATTAGTGGCAACTCAACATCATTACAGCCATGGACCCACCATAGGATTTGGGCCAATAACTCCGGAGGATCATCATCCGCTGAGGTCGGATTCAGAGTCACTAGTATGCCTCCTGACGCTATTCATTGGCCGGCCAATGAGTTTGCACTAAAGTCAAACGAAAGCATCGCCATTATAGCCACTAACGACGGCCCCGATATTGAATCTTGGGAAGTTTACCCGCCTTTGCCAGATGGGTTGGAAATACTCCAGAATGGAACAATTTCCGGATCTCCAATAGCGAGGTCAGACTGGCAGCAGTACACCATCTGGGCGAATAACACCGGAGGCTCCGTTGGACTCAATATATGGATTGCAGTACACGATCTGCGAGCGGACCAATCTGATTTACTGCGAGGCATGGGCGAGACCAATTGGGGAGGATGGCCCTCTCCGATATTGCCAATAGGTGAGTGGTCCTTCCCGATAGGCTTCACCCAGGAGGGCTATGGCTCGACCATTCCGGTAATCTCAGCCAGTCACGTAGGCCGAGGAAAGATGATCGGATACGGGCACGAGAGCTGGGTAGATGGGGCCGGAGAGGAGGAGACCGAGTTCTCACTGCGAGCGGTTGAGTGGGTCTGTGGTGAGAATGCGGATGTAGGGCTCGCCTATGGCGCGGGGTTCGATAACTTCGAGGATGAACTGCAGGCCGAGGGGCACACTGTGCATCTATCGGTAACCCCAGCGGACCTTTCTGGGATCGATTGCTTGTTGGACGAGTTCTGGAACGGTCATGACGACCAGGACAACCAGAATTTAATCGACTTCATGCTCGAAGGCGGAGGAATCGTCATGGGCGGCCACGCATGGTACTGGTCATACTCCAATTCCGATGTCGCGCATAACTATCCGGGTAACAAGATCGCCAAGACGTCCGGATTGTTTGTCTCACACGCATGGGGCTACAACGATGTCGACATGTCCGACATGCCGGATGAGTTAGCGCGCCCTCATGCCGCCATTGAGGCAATCAGATCTGATAGGCTCAACAACCAGGCGCTCTCGACGGATGATGCAGCCATCGCAGATGCGACCCTTTCAGTTTGTACCGGCGTTGTAACACTTGACTTCCATGGATTCTGGTCACCTCTGAGGGAGACTGTGAACTCCACTGGATGGACTATCATAGAATACGGCACTCTGTGGCAGGATGTCGGTCACAATATGGGGGCCGATCCTGTAGCTGACACCCTTCTCAGAGTAGAGGCCGCTCTCACTCAGGGACTTCCGGCCAATGAGCTACCCATACACCCCAGTCACGTTGAGTTCCCGGGAGAGGTGCCAGCCAACGCGACCAGAGTCTCCCGCACCGTCACAATAGATGGAAATCAGAGCGGCCTCCCGAGCAACTTCGGCTACTCTCAAGCCAGATCTCACGTCAGGATGTCTACAGGCTTGTACGCGGCCCCTGGCGAGGTAGTTACCGTAACACTCCCTTCTGAACTAGCCGACTCCGGAATTTGGGTACTCGTTGGTGCGCACAGCGATAGCCTATGGTCCAAGAGTCAGTTACATCGACATCCGCAGATAGTAAGATGGTGGTATATGGGCGATGCCACAATGGAAGTAGGGAATGCTTTCGGCGGTCCGATATACATAGCAATTGAGCCAGGCTCAACATTGGGCGACTTCCAAGCTACTATTTCCAATGCCGTAAGGGCCCCAATGTTCGTTTTGGGTGAGACATCCGATTTTGAGTGGATTTACTCAGAGAGCGAGAACCCAGCTCCATGGGCCGAATTAGTTTCTAATGAATTCATAATGACAGTACCAAGCCATGAGATTCGCGATCTCGTAAATCCCACAGAGCTGATGGAGTGGTGGGACGTGGCTCTGGAGATGGAGCATGAGCTCTATGGATTCCTTCCTTGGCCAAGGACCGAGAGAGCAGTATTCGATGCACAGATATCAGCCGGGTGGATGCACTCTGGATACCCGTTCATGGCTCATGACCTCAGCGTTTCTGGAGTGGTAAACTCCTCCTACATGTCTGAGAACGGTGATTGGGGGATGTTCCACGAGTTAGGGCACAATCACCAGTGGATGCCGTCAACATTGCCGGGGACAACAGAGACAGGGTGTAATTTCGCTAGTGTCTACCTGATGGAAGAACTGGTCGGTATCGAGGGGCACGGGGCTGTTGACCCTGCTCAGAGGGCATCGCGAATGAGCAGCTACTTCGACGATGGCTCGAACATCTCAAACTGGTCGGTATGGGTTGCTCTAGATACCTACCTGATCATCAAGGAAGAGTGGGGATGGGGGCCGATTACCGAGGCCCTCAGTGTCTACTATACCCTCCCTGCAGCAGAGGTCCCAACCAATGGAGAAGAAGAGTTCAACGCGTGGGTCATGCACCTCTCGAATGCTACAGGTTACAATCTGGCTCCATATCATGAAGCATGGGGGTTCCCTCTGACCCAAGCAACATCTGATGATTTGGAACACCTTCCCATATGGGTCGACGACCCATTGCGCGGAGAGTATCACGCCTATTCCGCCATTATCCGCAATCTGAGCACAGCTAATGTGACCAGCAGCACTGCAGACGTCATCTGGGATGTCTACGACAACGGTACCAATACTACACTCACCGTATACTACGGTCAGGCCGACATGGGCAACAACTCCCAACTCTGGCCGAATAGTGTGAGTGTCACCGCACCATCCGTGGGCTCTGGGTCAGTAGAGATGACCTTCATGGGGGACAGTACTCACTACATTCGAATCAAGGCGTTCAATGAGGAAGGTGAGACTTGGTTTGGCCCAATTTCTGTGACGCCTAACTGACTCTTCTGAGTATCGATTCGAGAGATATTTCAGGCATATTCTTCTGGTGCCAGATTGCCAATGGTATCCAGATCAGGGTATGCCCTATCGTAACAGCGAATGCAGGTAAAAGCTCCAAATCTGACTCACCATGCATCAGAGAAGCCACGACTCCAAGAACTGCGAAGTGAGCGACATAGACAGTCAGCGTAATCTTCCCCAGTGGTTCGAGGAAGGAAAGCCGCTCTCCCTGCCATGGCTCTCCCCCACTACCCTCGCTCCCCTCTAGTATTCTGTGTGCAAGAAGGGCGAACGTGCCTGAAACCACCAAGAATGCAGTACTTGCAGGGAAGAATGTCAGCACTGCATCCCCTTCTGTGAGCGCCCAAGGGATTTTCTCCATCACAGAAATTACAATAGTGACTGCAGAAAATACCAGTCCTATGGCGATATTACGCTGACGCACTCCTCGTTCCTCCGATAGGTCATAGACGAGAGTCCCCAGGAAAACGAAGAACAACCAAGGTAAAGCTGGGTAGGTTCCGTTCCACAGCAGTCTGGCTACCCACTCGGAGGGTCCTTCTGAAGCAACTCTCTCCCACCACGACCAGTCGGGTCCAGAAGCATCGCCCAGCAACATGGGGGACGCTGCAATGACTAGCATCAGGAAGACTCTGAATCGCATCCCAAGTCTCACCAGGACTGGCGCCAACAGTGCCGCTATTGCGAGTAGACTTAGGACACCAGGGGTGTGCCATTCGAACCTACCCCCCCTCTCGACATTAAGAAGGACGTTGACCAAGAGCTGACACGAGAGAAGGAGGACTACCCTGGGAATCAGCCAGGCAATCCAGTCGGTTGCCATCATCCGTCCACTGTTGGCCCTGCGAGTCGCACCCATGTGGATACCCCATCCTGAGATCATAACGAACATAGGGGCAGCCATTCCTCCAAAGGCAGCGGCCACGAAGGCAGCAGGGTCGCCAACCGTCATCCCCCTTGGAGGGACGATAGCGGCGGTGTGAACCTGCACCATGCACAGTACTGCGATTGCACGCATCCTATCTATGTGAGCAAGCCTCACCAAATCACCTCGGATATCCGTGACTCGACGATAGGTTTAGTTTCGGAAATTCGGATTGCTCCGCTCAGTGTTTCGAAGAGCCCCTCGACGAACTCCTCACGATGATAGACTGTAGCCCATATTTCTCCCTCCTCTAGGTAGTCCCCAACCTGAACTTCCAGAACTACTCCGACTCTCCTGTCTATCGCGTCATTAAGCGACTTCCTACCTGCTCCTAGATCAAGGCAAACCTCAGCCACAGACATCGCATCAATATCCGATACCCAACCTCCTACCCTCGTCTCCAAGGTTGTCGAGAATAGATCCCCATCGAATATTCCGAGGCCCCTCATTAGAGAAGAGTCGCTATCGAAAATCCGCGTGTCCCCGCCCTGCCTATCCACCATTTCTAGGAATTTTTCGAAGGCTGTTCCATCATACAGACTATCCTGAATCCTAGATGCCCCTTCGTCTAAATCATCGGACAGGCCTGATGACTTCAGGAGCATCCCCCCCAAGACACAAACCAACTCCTCTAGATCCGCAGGCCCTCTTCCGCATAGAGTTTCGACACTCTCCACAATCTCTAGCGAGTTACCGATTGAGTAACCAATTGGCTGATCCATAGTCGAGAGTATCGCCGAAGCAGAAATCCCCATCCCCTTTGAAACACTGACCATGGATCTCGCTAAGTCTACCGCTGTGTCTCTGCTTTCCATGAATGCCCCCCTTCCAAACTTTACATCCAGAACTAATGAGGAAATTCCCTCCGCCGCTTTCTTCGAAACTATTGACGATGTAATCAGAGGGAGAGATGCGACAGTTCCCGTCACGTCACGCAGAGCGTATAACTTCCTATCCGCAGGAACCAATCCTTCGGTCTGACCAACCATCGCCAAACCTATGTCATTAACTTGGTCGAATATCTCGCTTGCCTCGAGAGTGACCCTCAGGCCGGGAATCGCCTCTAGCTTGTCCAGGGTGCCCCCTGTGTGCCCCAAACCCCTTCCCGAAATCATAGGCACTCTGAGTCCACAGGCGGCTAGGGCAGGAGCGAGAGGTATCGACACCTTGTCCCCCACTCCTCCCGTGGAGTGCTTGTCTACGTAGAGTTCCGGGGACGCCCAACTAAGGACCTCTCCCGAGTCCCTCATAGCCTCTGTAAGAATCACGATTTCTTCTGTTTCAAGGCCTTTTTTGAAAACCTTCTCCAACCATGAAATGACCTCTTCGTCAGGTATCGAACCATCTACGACCCCATCGATGAACTCACCGATGGACAACGATCACTCCTCCTCTCCGAGCTCTTCCTTGATTTGACCCATGCTCTGACCGCTGTCTAGGCGCCATTGCACCTCGTCCCTGGTAGTTTTCTCCCTATCGAACCCGAATCCATCCAAGACTATCCTTCCGTGGGATCCGTCATCCTTTCCCTTGGTCAGGGCTCTGACATCCTCGGAATCTTCATCAAAACTTGTTCCCTTTAGTATCGCTAGCTCTGACGAGGTATTGTCGAATCTGTAGCCAGAGTCGTCAACTAAAACCTCATCCGTACCACTTTTGGGTTTTCTGAATGCGGTAATTCCGGCAACAAGGAGGGAGATTGCTGAAATGGCCATCAGGCCGAATAGTAAATTGGCTCCGGGCCTAGACATGGCATCCTCCCTTATGTTGATGAGGCCCTCATCTTCCCCCTCTCCTTCCTCGGGCTCTGTTTCATCCGTCTCGTTTCCTTCTGGGGCATCTACTCCCACAGGTTCCTCGCACCCCCATTGCTCCCCGTCAGGGATGCCGTTCTCATCCACATCTCCGGATGTCATCGACAGAGTGGGTGAGCGAAGTACGCTCTGAGCGAAGGACTCCTCCTCGCCGTCAGGTATGCAGTCGCCATCAGTGTCATAATCGAGCGGATCGCCTCCTAACTGGAACTCCCTAAGATTATCCAAGCCGTCTTCATCCAAGTCAAGTGACTGCTCACTCAGGGCAGTACCGAGAACGGCTGCTGAGTGCCTATTTAGGCCATACTGGAGCTCCCACGAGTCAGGCATGAGATCACCGTCAGAGTCCGTACTGGAGTCAAGTCTAGACCAGTCTTCGTTGAACGATGATAGGTAAACCTCAGCAACTTCCTGTTGGTGTATCAGGACGCCCATTTCCCTGTTTCTCAGAGTGGCACTAGAGCCCCAATTCATGCTACTGACCAATACACTCTCGCCATCAATTATGGCACCCTTATTGTGTAGCTTCACAATGTCGTCTGATGACGCCATTAACCTAGCTGTGGCATCCAATCCTTCAGTGGCGTTCCAATTAGTGTTGAACATGTGAATTGTGTCCCTTATCTCTTCGTCCCATTCAGCGTAGAACCCGTTTAGCATGATTCTCAACTTGACCCCCCTGTTGGCGGCATCATAGAGCGAACCAATGATTGGATTGTCTCCGAACCCCCAATACCAATCTAAGTCGAGATACTGTACTGAAAGATCAATGGAATGATCGGCAGACTCAATCATACTGATCACCCCATCCACACAATCATCGGGACATGTCATCAGCTGCGCATCGAATGCCCCTGCTATCTCAGGGGGGGCAGTCACGCTACCATTGTAACTCGCCTCCTCCATGGACCATCCATTCGAGGGGGAGTGACTCGACGAATGTTCGGAGATGTGGAGGTGGTTTGGGTTCTCGTCCCAAGACAGCCTCGAGAGGACCAGCTCCGCTGCCTCTGCAGAGTTCAGAATTACCGACCACTCGCGATTGCCTACTCCATCTGCAGGGACACTTGTTTCCTTCCAGTTACCAGACGAAATCCAAACACTCTCTGAGTCCCTGACCGCCACTTTGCTGTGGATGTATGCGTACGGCGAGCTGATTTGTGTCGGATCCTCCATCCAGAAGACTGTAGCACCGGCATCGTGCAGTGTTTGTGCGTGCCCCCTCTGATTGTCTATTGTGCTAGACCCATCCAATATCCCCTCCTCCAACAAAATGGTCACCTCTACCCCCCTATCTATGGCATCTAGAAGTGAGTGTGAAAGGTCAGGACTCATGAATTGATAGATGTGTAAGTGAATGGACTCATCTGCCAGTCCTATCCAATGGTACAAATCATTGAATGCGCTATCGGGACCTATCGAAGGGGAAATGCTAGAGGAATCTTCTCCACTGAACTGGCCCCCATCGCAGAACGTAGAAGCGCCAATCCTGATCCAACGCTCTTCCCAGTCTGATCCAGTATCGGTGTCAGGGTAATCCCCACAACCCGAGCCCCTCATCAGAATTAGTCCGGGAGACCCATCCCCGGGGACTGAAATAGCGGGGCCTCCCCAACCATCAATCTCGGCTATGCCGCCCCCATACACTATCGAGTCCACCACGGTTCCATTGGGTTCAACTAGCATAAATGAACTACCAGAGTTGACTAGCCAAGGCATATTGTTGAGGGCCACATTCCCGTCTTGAGCCACTATCCCTCCATCTTGGAGAAGGTTGAACGGGTTGTCTGTTAATACCACCGATGATCCGGCGCCAATGGTCAGCGAGATTATTGTCGAATGCCAGAGGCCACTCGCACGGACTCTTGTGATGTTCCATCCATCGAGACTCACTTCCTCTGAACCGAGATTAGTAATCTCCAACCAGTCGTTACTTCTGTCCGGGACTTCACCGGGCATAATCCTAGTGAACTTGACATTGAACTCGCCATCCCACCAGGATGGTTCGACATCCACTGGGCCGCCTGAGTTTTGTTCACCCTGGTTCTCGGCACCCGGACTCGGCATCAGCGAGTCTACCCATGCACCGCCAGGGGACGAAGGATCGACTACCATCGATACTCCGTTGGACGCCTCTCCAGTAATCACCTCATGGACGGTGGCATTATCTTGATTCTTGAGGTAGATCGTCTCTCCTCCGTTGTTCAGCCTGAGAGTCCCTACTTCATTCTCGGCTATTACGGCGTATTCTCCAGATTTCAGTATGAATGGGGTCTCCAATTTGCCGAATTCTACCCATGTTTCAGAGTTTATTGGATGGTACCATCCCCCGATATCGACTATCGCCCAGCCTTCTAGATTTTCATCTGAAGTTCCAGAGTTGAACAGCTCCACCCATTCGCCACTGGGGTAAACTCCTTGGTCAGATCCATCGGCATTTGGCATCACTTCGTTGATACACACTCCGGTACAGGCAGCATCCCGTCCCGACACATTGCGCGCTTCATCGGATAGCGACTCCGGGGCAATGTTGCATAACGGACTCAAGAGGATGGCAACCAGCGTCGCCAAAACAAGGCCCCTACGGTCCCTCATGGCCCCCCGTCGCGTCGACGGGGTTCAAACCCTTCGCGGAAACGTTCCACATTGTGTTACGTATCATTCGTCCTTCTTCGACATCCCGTATCCTATCAGGCCTATCCCCATGACGTAGAAAGCGAGTTGTGCGTAGGCGATGATCGCAAGAGTGCCTCCGACGCTTCCGCCGAAGTTAGTCCATCCAGTGGGTCCAAGGTTATCGCTAACCGCCGCTCTGAAGTCCGATGCTTGGTCATCCTCGATCTCGGAGAACGTGTTGATTACGAAAACAGGGTGGACATCGGTGGAATCGAAGTCCGGATTCATGCTACCTACTCCTCTCAAATCTAGGTAGAAGGTGACTTCAACATCTCCGTACATCAATGCGTTCGACAACGGCTCGACCTTCATATCAATGTCCGCTCCCAGGTAAACTGGAAGCGCGCCTGGCATGGCATCGACGAACGTTGCAGAGCCAATCAGCTTGCCCTGAATCTGATTTGATGCAGGATCAGCGGTGACTCTGTGCTCGATCATCTCGATGCCCTTGTGAGTCACCGTGTTGCCAACCTCCGAGTTGGCAACTGTATACCCGATCAGGTTAACATCGAAGGACTCGTCAGCATCAGCAATTCCGCCTACAGTGCCACTCAGAGATGTAACTGGGTTTCCTACGTGGTCAGAAAGAAGGCCCAGAGCGCTATCCTCTCTGTGAGGTGCCCTCCATGGCAGGTGCTCAGTCATCCCATAGGTCTGGTTCTCAGCGCACTCTAAGTCGTAACCTAGGAAGGCTCCATCAGAATCATAGTCGTAGTCGCACATTCCGTTGCCATCAGAGTTGATGTATCCCTGCATCAGTTGCTGCCCGACGCCATCCCCAGATGTGCTGACCATGTAGACAGAGCGGTCTCCAGTGCTGACCCCGTCAGAGCCGTAGTATGTGTCATTGGTCTCAAGGCTAACCCAGGGGAAGAATCCGAAGTAGGTGTTCACAGCATCATTCCATCCGTACAGCCAGTTACTGATCGGCATCGTGACTACGGGCTCATTACCCGTCACGAAATTCAGTAGAACTGGCATCACCGTGTCGAAGTAGAAGTTTCCGACCCAGTCCCTTAGGGCCTTCGCGGCATCTTCCGAGATGCCATACAGATTCGATACGTACGCATCGTCCCAAACGACCTGCTCCCCATTTTCGTCAGGAAGGGTCATTCCGGAGAGCTCCCCGTACATGAAGGCTGCTGGGAATGAAGATTTGAGTCCGATGACGGGATCATTGAGAATGAAGTCCGCCTTCTCTGCGCTCAGAGCAGACATTCCGCCGAAGTCACCGCGGTTGAGCCCTATCTCGATGTAGGTCCCTCCCAATGGGTCGTAGTCTCCGAAGGAAGCTAGCCACCAGTCGTTGGCCACCATCGTCCCCTGCCCTCCAGTGAGGATTAGCTCGAACTCAGTCGGCTCCCCTAGGAGTCCAAGTCCGACCCATGGCTCCGCGTACTCGGCTATGGCAACTACTGTGAGTAGTCCGACGTTGTAAGTCTCCATAGCTTCGAAGTATGATCCAGATTGCAGTGGCAGTAGTAGCCCTACTACCATTCCCGGGAGCGGGATTCCAGAAATCTCGAACGAACCCATCAGTCCGACATTAGGGTCGAAAAGAAGAGTATTGAGGGTATCTGGATTGATTATATTGACTCCGCTGACCTCTTGGAACCTCTCTCTGAGCTGTGGAGTCTCATTATTGACCTCAGCGCCGCCACCATGCTCGACGAACTTGCTCGCTGCAAGTCCGAAAACAGTCGCGTCTATCGCGGCTACCGTGGCTTCGTCGGCACCTGCATATCCATAGAGGGCCGCTCGTGTAGCAGTGACCTGGCCACCATCAGGTGCGCCCATCCCAGTGACGAGAACGGGCCCTATGTCGCAGGTCAACGCGATGCATATCCCACCATTTCCATTTTCGTCAACTGTCGATGGGTCGACTGCGTCGTACAGTATCCCATCGGTGTAGTCGAAGAAAATATCCGTGTTGTTCAGGATGTCGCTGACAGTTGCGTCGGCACCCGAGTAGACGCCAGAAAGAACTCCGGATGGTGCCAATATGGATGCATTCACTTCATCCATGCCCATGGCTTGCAGACTTCCCGAGAAGACATCAACCATTCCGTCAATATCTTCGGAGGCCCAGATGCTAGGTGCTCTGTTCGAGATGTCGAACTCAATCATCTGCGCGGCGAACATCCCCTTTGCGAAGATTTCGCCGTACTCTATCCCACTGCCCATTCCACCGATTCTCTGGGTGTTCCAAAGGATGTTGACCTGGGTGATGTCGGTGTCTCCCGACATCGAAGGCATCCCTTCGTGGGTACAATCCTCGCACCACTCGAAGACATCATACTCTGAGTAGGTCATTGTGCCCGCATCGTAGTCGAAGTCAAGGATCTCCCTTGTGGTCGTCACTTCATAGATGAACGGCCCCATTTTCTCATGGCAAGCAGCCCCGCAAATATCGTCGGATGCTGCTGCTGCTTCCACATCTAGGTTGTAGGCATAGTAAACTCTCTCGGCGGTGGAAACGTGCCAATCTTCGTCGTAGTCTATGCTCCAGTCTTGATTGCCATCTTCATCCAGTCCATCGTAACCCTCTGCGACTTGGGTCTGAACCCCACTCTCGATCTGGCTGTCCACGAATCCCGTCACAGCTAGGCCTATGTTCACTAGAAGGAGCAGCGCTCCGATTGCAATTGCCTTGGTTGATTTGTCGTTCATTGTTGTCACTCTCCCTCCGTCCCACACATGTACAAGACATAAGCGTTACACTCGCTGAAATCTCGGATTACCCACATTAATTGTCTAAATGAATCCGAAGCTGTCGAACGTTTGTGCGAACGTGTAGAGCATTATGGGGACTAGAATTATCCCCATAGCATGACTTCTCCTAATGCCAATTCTGGGCGGCATTAGGCCAAGTCCCGTTCCAACAATTAGGACTCCTACCCCGACCCATCCAGTCGAAAGCCATACTAGGACGCTCACGAAAGCCGCAACCGAGAATACAAGCGTCCTGAGGGGAACTATTTCGTGCACCTTCAGCATCCCCTTGCCGACCTCTATCATCACGGGAACCGCAAATAGTCCAGCGGCAATCGTTATTCCAAGAAGCCTTACGAAATCAGCAGGCGGCTCAACCGCGTTCCACCCGTCTATGGGGTACATCATGTTCAATGCCAAAGCAGCCCCGCTTCGGGGTCTGCCTACCATATATAGGAATCCAAGCACCATCACAGTTACTGCGGTATTTACTGACGATAGAACGGCTATGACCTCCAAATCCTGTTGCTGGCTCTGGGCACTCAGGTCCAAATCTGGACTAGTCTCGCCAGCTTCCTCCAGTGCAGCCCCGAATAGCTCCATCTCATCCTCGGATAGCCCCTCCATGTCCGAAGCTTCTACAGTCGCTGGCCTCGGGTTGAATCCGGGTTGAATCCCGTGTTCGAAATCTGCTGGAATGTAGTTTGGATCGGTCATCCTGCCCCACAGGTTCCTCGCACTCATCACTACCACAGTGGCCTGCGCAGCAGTCATCCCGGGGAGTATCGCCATTACTGACGATACTACCGCTGAAAGGAACGTGGGGACTGCCAGTGGCTTCATTGCTGGCATTTCCCAGTTCTGTTTCTGAGGGGGAATTTCAGAAGTCGTCACATAGATGTCTATGAGGTTAGCAATCCCAAACAGTCCTGCCAGTCCGGGGAAGAGGAGAGTCGCAGATGGCATACCTACGGGCGATCTTCCCGGTAGTTCGAAAACAGCCCAACCGTAGAATCCAGTAAGCAGGAAGAATGCGCTAGCAACCAGAATCCCCGCAACTCTCGAACTAGGTCCAAGGCTCAAGTTGAGATTCTCCCAATTCCTCTTGAATCGAAACTTTCCAAATGGTATGTTGATGTTGATGGGCCTCGGAAGTGGGAACACGAGACCACTCGTCGCGCGTTGCATCCAGTAGGGCCAAGGTAACCTAGTGGTCTCAGTTAGTATTAGGAAAATCGAGATAATCAGAAGTAGCCAGGGAAGGAAGTCCCTGCTAGATTCGTAAAGCCCGAGTCCCGGATTTTCCCCGAACATCAGCCTAGCCACGATCAGCAGAGGAATCGACATCAGCATTCCCATTTGTGAACCTCTGGCCGAGTAAGCAACCCCTTGGGCAGCCTGCCCAGATATCAGCATCCTATGCCCAGGTAGGAGTGCCAGTGCCATGTTATCGTCGGGAGCGCCAACAAGAGCGCTTGGGATGTAATTGAGGAATGTATGGACAGTTCCACAAGCGACGATAATTCCGGCTACCGCATCTAGTGGTATTCCTATTCCTACTGCCACAGGTGAGAGGCTAAGTGCGATCAGTGCCACATTGTTAACGTGGAAGCCCGGAATCAGCCCCGTCAGACAGCCTAGCCCAACTCCAAATACAAATGAGCCAATTAGCCATGCAAAATCGACTACTACAGGATCCATCTTCCCACCTCAACGGATATCAATACAGAACATCGCTGCACTATCGGAACCGATTTCTTCCATGCTTAACCTTCCTACCCATTCAACGGGCTCACCAATCGATAGCTGGTCGAGATATTCCGTTCCATCGCCAAGTAGACAAACCCGCTCATCCGAACCCGACCTGGAAATCCACTGGGCCCCATCTTCGTCAGCGATGACTTCCCCTGTCAGCTGAACCATCTTTCCGAGATCCCACCTCCATGAGTTGTACCCGTCTCCCCAGTTCAATAATGAGGGAGCGGGGGCTTCTCCAAGCGTCCATGACCTAGCTTCCAGAACTACACGCCCATCCGCTGCAGACCACAGAACCGTCGCGTTGAATCTTATTTCCTGATTCGCCTCGATAAATTCGGAATGCTCACCCACTAACTCAATCCTAAGCTTCGTATTCCTTGTGTAGTAGTCCTCTCCGTCTCCGACATACCCCTTGTCATAGTCTGGGGAGATTGGGTCAGTGATCCAGCCCTGGAACGTGTAGTTCCCACCAATGTAAGAGAATGGGTCCATTGACACATCTCTCAATTCAGTGTAATCGTCCCCGAATCCCCCAGTTTCTCGCCCTGAGCTTGTATTGAACCCCCTGTCTAGGCATACTGCGGCCTCGTCGAGGGCCCAGACTAGCCTGCCCCCCCAGTCCCCAGTTCTTCCTTCGAATGTGGTATCCGAGAGGTCACTATCAGAAGGCAGTAGGCATAATCTATCGGTCGGAGCGGGGCCCTTGACGTACCATTCACCATTGTCCAAACCAACAGTTCCTGTTACGATGACTAACTTTCCAACGTCATAGGTCAATGCGTGCGCCTCTGCCTCCCAGTCAATGTATGCGACCTCACCCTGATTCAGAACTTCAACCTCGCTAGCCTGAACTAGCAACCTCCATCGGTAACTACGCTCATCAAACTGTAGCCAGCCCTTCATCCTCACGTGACTTCCGGACTCTACCCATTCTATCACTCTCCCCTCGACCTGGATGTAAAGAAGGTGATCGGCCCCCCCATACACCTGATTGTCCATCAGATAAAGTGAGTGGTAGGTCACATCAGGCGCCAGAGATTCGCTCAGCCATCCGTCAATCAAAAGCGACGAATTAGAGAAACTCTCTGGATTTTGTCCGACCTCTACCAGTTTGGTTTCAGTGAACTCAATTGACTCGCCTTGAGCGATCACCGCACCATAACCATTGGATTGTAACCAAATTCTACCATTCCACTCGGATACCTCCCCTTCAACAGTTACAACAGTCCCTATCGGGGGCACCTCATTGTTCCAATCGATATTCCATCTGATTTTAGCAACAGAGTGACCGCCGATTTCCTGTACCTGAAGATCAATCCGGTCTGCACCCTCCCCATACGGGTCTCGAACATAACTGGTCAACACCCCCTCTATTTTCACAGTCTCCCTCGGGAAGTTCCTTATCTCATCAATCTCAATCATATCTGGCTCTCTTATCACGGCGTAGAAATTCATCGCCGAGACAAGAAGAAGCGACGTGAAGAACATCACCCACAGCTTCGTCATGTCCCGCGAAGGGAGGGGGCGACGCTTGATGGTTGTGCGTGAGCGTAATCTGACACTGGGGGCTTCGGCAAGGTTCATGACTCGGATGCGGGCCAGCCTGATGCAGGACCCGTAGCTCAGTTGGTTAGAGCGCTCGGCTCATAACCGAGTGGTCATCGGTTCAAATCCGGTCGGGTCCACCAAACCGCCTGCTAATTTGCCCCACTAACCGTGATTATTGCAGTACTAGTTGGGCGAAGTCTCAAATACGGTCTTTGTGGGCATCGTTACGATGGCCACGCGTAGAAGTGTTAGAACCAGTATGCTGATTCTGATGGTTTACTTCCTCAGCACATGGGCTGGGGCTGCTTCGGTGCAGGCACAGACTAACCCTACTCCCGACATCACGCTTACCTGCGACAACCCCCAAGCAATCGAGGTTTACCCGGGTGCGACCAGGACTTCCATAGTGTATTGCGTCCTCCAAAATCCAACCATACACAGTGAGAAGGTGAACATACAGATACAGTCAGGGTCTCTAATCTCGGCGGGACCGGCATCTATGACCGTTGGTTCGGGTGCGGATGTTAGCTTCCAGGTTATTCTCAGAGCGGATCTGAGGATGCCCGAGGGACAGCATCAGATTTCAGTTACCGCTGAAGTAGTTCAGGCTAATGGAATAACAGTAGTTGGGACTCCAACTACCTACAAGGTCCTCGCGGTGATAAAGCAGTTCAGCCGACTTAGGGTGGCTTCCGATGTTGCCTTCATGCAATTGAGGCCCAGGGTGGACATGCTTCTGACCTTCGATGTTTACAATGACGGTAACGCCATGGATAGGTTCAATGTTGAGATAGTAAACTACGATGAGCTAAACGACGAGGGATTCCAACTCAGCATCCCTCTAGTTTCTGTCGAGATTGAGTCCCTGGCCCCTGCTGAGAAGGTGAGGATTCAGATGAGGACACCCAAGAACCAAGGTTGGACTGACAAATACTTCAACCTACAATTCAAGGCGACTTCAGAGTATTCGGTAAGGACTGAGGGCATCCCAAATTACATGATTCAGTCGATGACCATCTACATCCGTGGAGTCTACCTTCCTGGATTCGGCGCTTTGGGGTCAATGATGATGACCGCTCTGGCCGCTGCCGCTATAGCGGGAAGGAACCGTCTGGAGGATGATCCAGTAATCATTGATAGTGACGGGGAAATCACTCCCTTGGACTCTAGATTATTCTAAATGCACGGGCTCGGCCCTCTTTGGCAACGGGTTGATAACTGCGATGCCCGACCACTCTACCGAAATAGGAGGTGCTCGAATGGGTAATGGAGGTCTACTTGAGAAGGCAAAGGAGCAGCAAATGGTCGATGAAGTGGTCGCTGAGGCAGTGCCTGGCACCGCTGTTAACATCCCTGAAAGGGATGTTGGTTCCGTTGATATTCTCAAAACTCTCCTCCTCTTCGCAATAGTTCCATTTGCCCTAATAATGTGGTTCGGCATATACCTGGATTTCATTCCCCTCAGCATTCTGGTCCCCGTCACAATAATCGCCTCTTTTGCCGTGGTTTGGTGGAGGTTACGGATAGGCCTTCCCGGCAAAGATGGATTCAGTCAGATTAGGGCTGCAATAGTGGTCGGGGCTTACCTTGTTTTACTGGGATTCCCCCTGATTCTTGGTACGGTTCTGCAGGGCGAGATGTCCATGGGCGAGATCGAATTCAGCGATGACGGAGATACAATGGTAGTCAAGATCAGACAGAACTCACTCACAAGCCCCACCATAGATGCTGATGTCACCATAGAGCAATCTGGAGGCGTAGTATGGTCGACAACGTCATCTTTCTCGATAAGCAAGAGTGATGGGAAGGGCGATTACGGTTCAATTTCATTGGCTGTTTCAGATTTCTATGCCGACAATGCTCTGCCGGACTCCCCCTACACAATACAAATTATCGCCGGCTCATCTACAATGATGGCAACTCTCGACTCCGCATCCCTTTCTAGGACAGTTACGGGCGTTCAAGGCTCGACTAGCGGAGCTATTTCGACCAACTCCGACAATTGTGAGGGCAACAAGAACAGCTGCCTGATGGGTGTCGCCTTGACCGCTTGGGCCGGTTTGGAAACGTTAGGCGGACTTCCACCAGCTGGCCTGGTTGAGGCTGACTACACTCTTGATGCCAGAATGGAGTATGCAGGGAATAGTGTGGTGACTTACCCAACTGTTACGGTAGTAAATGGGCAGGCATCGTGGGATAGTAGTTCTGGAGAGTACGGAACTGGCTCGGCAATGGTTGGCTCAGAGGGCTCTCAGCTACCATTGGCAGGATCAGTTCAGAATGCTGCTCTGAACACACTTTACATTCCCAAAGAAGACTGGCAGGAAAATGACTACGGATGCTATCACTTCATCGTAGAGGTTACCCAGACATCTCCATGGTCGGATGGAAGCGTCGTATCCCACACATCATACTATGAATATTCGGAAGAAGGTGCTGATGATGAGGGAAATCCTGCTACGGACGAGGCATGGACGGTCGTCTCGAGCTGCTAGTGAGTCACTAGTATTCGTCTAAATCATCATCCTCGAAAGACTCTAATCCACTCTCTTTGGCCCGTCTGTAAGCCCAAATCATGACTATGCCAATGCCAATCGTTAGTGCAACCAATATTGGAAGAATGTCAAGCCCCTCTTCATCCGCAGGCTCACTCCAAATCACGGATCCAGTCGTCATTGTGCCTCCTCCGAATGCGCTATCATCAACTAGCTGAGTAGGCGTCAGTATCTCGCAGTCCAGACTGAATGTCCCTACCTCGCCACCCCTCCATCCGAATTGGAGATCCATCGACTCTCCAGCTCCTACGACTACCCCCTGGAATCCTCCAATGTCGGCCTGAACCCCAGTCTCAGCTATGTCGCAGGTAATGTAGAAGCTAGCAGAAGCAGTCCCTCTGTTTGCAAATTCAGCCAAGACAGCTACTGACTGCGATGTCGAGGCCTCACCTTCACCAACTATGGTAATGGACCCCCACTCTATCTCAGGAGTGAACTGGTCAATTACCTGCTCTTGCCCCCAATTAAGTGGAATGGCGCTACCACCATAGTTGTCAATTCCAGAAGCCTCCGGATTCCATCCAGTTCTGTAAGATACAATGTTGATGGTAGCAGACTCGTTCCACCAAGTTCCGTCCGACCACCTAATCTGCACGACCCTTTCTCCGCCCCCATCTACAATTCCAATCCCCTCGGAGTCACTGGATGACTGGAATGAAGTACCTCCTTCAACACCCATTCCATCGACTTCAAAGATAACACCAACAGAATCGAAGATAAGCCTCTGGTCCACGACTCTTCTTTCCCACCTGTCAGTGAGACCCCCGCTTCTCTCTGAGTCTCCAGAGCCTAGCACAGAGTCACCCCAGCTAATCTCGCAGAATGAGGTCCCTCTGATGTCATGATCGTCCAAGCTATCGACAAAGACAGACTCCCCGTATATGTCGATCGAAGAATCATCGCTTGAAAGGACAATCGGGCCAACTCTGTCAAATGTACCGCTATCAGAATCCAGTGTTCCATCGCCCTCTATCGTGATCCCTCCTCCTAAAATTACAGAATTATCCACTTCCATATTTCCAGCAATAAAAATCTGGAATCCATGGTTTCCAGCCGCCATCATGTTGACACTGTCCAAGTCTACTCCCTCAATAGAGGTCTGAGAATTTCCCGTGTCAAGAGTGACGCTTGAGACAGACACAGAAGAATATCCGTAACCGACCAGCCCGATCCAAACATCATCGCCTCCCAGATCGGAAAAATGGAATGTATGCTCTGTACCGTTCAAAGAAACTGGATCGGAATCGCCCACATATGCCTGTCCGCCATAGTAGCTGGCCCCCCCCACTGAGTGCATAGTAAGGGAGAAATCACCATCAATTCCATCAGAAGGCACTCTGAAAGAACCCCTTCTTTCCTCATCCCAGTAACCAAAACTAGTAATCCCAGTGGGAGGAGTGGTCGAAGCAAGGGAGGAACCGTCCAAAATTAGTGAGCCACCCTTCTCTACAACTATGGTAGAGCCGGAAGAAACGCTGACATCTGTTTCTAGGAGGTTTAGAGTCCCGCCATCAGCAATTCTGATCACCCCGTCGATTACCTCTTCGGAGCCCCAAGTTACGTCAGTGTCAATCACCAGGTCTGGATCCTCAGCTGATGCCTGAATACAAGAAATGCAAATCGATGCCATCAGAAGAAAGGTCATTGTCGTTGCCGAGCGTATACTCATGAACCGAGCCGACCCCATAGGCAAATCAATGATTTCCCTGTTATTGCGCATCCGGGCACATTGTTCGATGGAACCAAATCACTCATACACCAATTAACGGTGGGCGAGTCGTGGATGCAGTACAAACGTTAGCCGACTCATTCGAATCATCCGGGGGATTCTTGTTGAATGTGATTACCGTTCTAATGATGTATGGGCCATTCTATCTAGCAAATACCGGTGCCATGCTTTTTGGAAAATGGATTCCAGAAAAGTTCGATTTTGATAGTTTAGTGATTGATGGCGGGAAGACCCTCGGCGATGGCTATCGAATACTGGGCGATGGGAAGTCTTGGAATGGCTTCTTCGGGGGCGCTCTTTTCAGTGGCTTCCTTACAATGGTAACACATCACTGGTGGGGAGGAAGGTCTCAACCTAGTAGTAGGCCATTTATTGACCCAATATTGTGGGCCACTCCAGATGACTGGTTTTGGTTTGGGAACGAATGGGGCGCTGCGTTTGTCATGGGATTCACCCTGGGGGCAGCCTGTATGGCTGGAGACACCATCGGATCTTTCTTCAAGAGGAGGAAGGGACACAAGAGAGAGGGCTCAGAAAGCTCCCAGGCCCCGCTGCTAGATACGATGACTTTCGCACTAGCCATTTTCGCAGCTTCATTCATATTATTCGATGGTCAGGTAATTACGCAACCCGGGCTAACTAACGAGATACTGGCCTTATTGGTTCTGACACCAGTAATTCATAGGGCTACAAATATCATTGGCTACAGACTGGGATTGAAGTCAGTCCCCTATTGAAATCCCTCATCAGTATACATTATGCCCTATCGGCGGTGCGCATGAGCGTGGTAGGGATGAGGGTCCTCATTGTAGGCGGGGGCGGAAGGGAGCACGCCATTGCAATAGGATTGTCAAGAAGCCCTTCCGTGGGGTCGATACATACTTCCCCAGGGAATGCAGGTACACGGTCATTGGGGGTCAACCACGATATTGGTCCAAGTGAAATAGACGGACTCGTCGAACTAGCCATTGAGATTCAAGCAGACTTAGTTGTAATTGGTCCCGAGGCGCCATTAGTTTTGGGCCTCGCCGACAAATTGAGGGAGCATGGAATTCCTTGCTTCGGCCCGCATTCCGAAGGAGCGATGTTGGAGGGGTCGAAATTGCATGCAAAGAATACTATGTTGGAATTGGGTGTCCCCACTGGTAGTTGTCAAGTAATCAAAGACGTCGAAGACATCCCCAAATCCCTAGACTCGTTTCATAGTCCTTGGGTAATCAAGAGGGACGTTCTCGCAGGAGGCAAGGGAGTCACCGTAACATCCGATAGGATTGCAGCGGAACACGCTCTTTCTTCTGCTTTGGGGGAGGATGGCATTGTTCTGATGGAGGAGCATCTCGATGGCGAGGAAGCCTCGGTGCTGGTGGTCATGGACGAAACTGGTTTTGTATGCCTTCCCCCGAGTCAGGATCACAAGAGGGCCTTCGATGATGATATGGGTCCGAATACTGGCGGAATGGGTGCTTACGCACCCGCACCGGTCGTCTCTCCATCGGTGATGAAGAGAGTGATAGATGAGGTAGTGGGGCCAATGCACCATCACCTGAGGAATCAGGAAATTCCCTACAGGGGATGCCTATATGCGGGACTTATGATAGACAAAGACGGAGCTCCGCGAGTGATCGAATTCAATGTGAGATTTGGAGACCCCGAGACTCAAGTCACAGTGCCGTTAATTGAAAGCGATCTCGGGCAACTCCTATTGGCCGCTGCAGAGGGGAGTCTCAGTTCCATCGAACCCTCCTTCTCTGGGATGTCGGCTGCGACTGTAGTTCTGGCTTCGGAAGGCTATCCTGAATCGCCTAAATTAGGGGGCTTAATATCGGGAAGCGAGGCTTCCATAGACGAAGGTGAAACAAGTGGCATTGTGCACTATGCAGGGACTTCCATGAGAGAGGGGGCACTCGTCTCTTCAGGAGGCAGGGTTCTAGCTGCCACAGGTATAGCCCCAACACTCGAGGACGCTGTTTCGACAGCATACGAAATTATCGAAAATGTCAATTTAGAAGGTTCGCATTATCGGTCCGACATAGGACATAGGGCCCTGAGGCGCTAGAATCGACGTTTTCGACTGTTCATTTCACAACCGTTCTAAGAACGGTTATAACAGTAAGTAAAATCGCGGCGACGCTAGCCTTCGGGCTGTAGCAGACGGTGAATACCAATGAACGGAAAAGAAGACGCGACAAGAGTCGGAATCCCGCTGATGGGACTGGCCCCTGTGACGGTGGTTTTTGCCACCCTAATGGTGCTGTTCCTCGGAGTCGACTATATCGCAAACGGAGCAATGGAGAATGATGGATATCTGAGAATCCTGACCCTCCCTCTCGCAGCCACTTTCGGAGCTGCGCTAGGAAGGGTCGCATCATCCACTTCTGCCTCCCTGGAATTCGACGGTTCGTATTCAAAATCAGATGATTCTCCCGACTATAGATTCGGAATCTTCATGATGTCATTCTTTGCAATATTGGTAATTCCAATGCTGGTGCCTTCGATATCCGCATCGATAGAGAACATTACAATTTTCACAATTTCCTTCATGGCAATTTCGACCCTATTCCTAACTAGCTTGAGAAGGAATGAGGAGGCTAATTTACTCTTAGCTTTGGTAGTAGGTTTCCACTTTGCCGTCTCTCATGCGGCGCATTCCCAATTCGACTCTTCCGCCTGGGTTGGTACGGAAGCAGAACTAATTGACGCCTCCAGATCTGCTACAGCTTCCATATTGTTCGCTTTCTGGGCATCAGCATGTGCCCTCGGGGCAATACTTTCTGTTGCTATGAGGGGCACACTCGATCATCGGGGAGTGGGGCCACTTTTCTCAGATTTACCGACTTTCGAAGCTTCGGACAAATCTTCAAGGATTACCATGGGAATCATGTCTCTGATTCTTGCTGTCCAACTTCTTCCCCTTCTCTGGGTGGGTAGTTTGGAAACTCTGACCGAATATACTGAGCACATCTATCTGGGTTCAGTCTGGGCACTTTTCACAACATTCGTAATCTTGTTTTGGGCCTTCTGCAGGGCAGAGGGTTGGCAGGTTTGGGGTGCATTAGTTGCCGTAAACTGGATTCTATACACTCTTGCTAGAATGGTAGAGATCGGTAGCGATTTACTTGGATCTACCCTCTCCTCAGACGATGGCTTGTCTGGTGTTGCATGGGTTTTCCTGATATTCTGGCTTAACGTAGCGGCTGTAATTTTCTCTTCCAGGGGTTATTTCGGAGATACGGCGCCCCGTAGAGAGAATAGTCAGATCAGGGCTTGGTGGAATAAAAACTACTACGGAATTATGGTAGGGCTGGCATTATTCGTCGCCTTGGCAGTAAGGACAGGGTGGAATGTCCTTCCAGCAATGAACGCATCAGGAACTCAGTTATGGGACATGACCGGAGGTTCTGACCCATGGTACATGAAGAGGGTCATCGATTATGTCGTCGCAGAAAGAAGCCACTACATTTTTGATGCAGATAGGGCATATCCGATGGGCTCAATTAATCCACGACCACCACTATTCTCATGGTCTATCGCCCTTGGAGGAATCGGCCTCTCTTGGATCACCGGGGCCCCTTCCAGCGAGGAGGCAACAATGGTTTGGTGGAGCGTCGCCTCCATGCCAGCCATCTATGGTGCTTTGATTGTCCTGCCCGTCGCTGCAATAGCAAGGAGGGTACACAGTAACTTGGCAGGAATCTTCGCTGCTTGGCTGATAGCACTGATGCCAGGGCACATAGGACATTCGACCTTCGCTCTTGCAGACCACGACTCATTCGCTTTGCTATTCATCTCCATGGCGTTCTACTTCTGGGTCAAGGCCATGGAAGGCCTGAGTACAGAGAGGATTTTTGAGAACCCAAGCAAGAACCCCCTATACCTAATTGCAGGAATAAGGGAGATGTGGTCCCGTAATCCAGTGGTAATGTCCAATGCCACCCTTTCAGGCATATCATTCGCGACAGCGGCGCTGGGATGGAAAGGATTCGTCTATGGCCCAGGAATCTTATTCCTAGCATTTGGCGCGCAGGTCGTCATGAATCTATTCAGGGGCAGGGATAGCCTACCAATTACTGCAGCATCCCTACAGATGCTATTCACATCATTCCTAATCCCTCTTCCATTCTACATGTGGCCTGGAATGGACCTTCTTTTCGACCCTAGTGGTTTCCAGCCAATGTTCTACATCATAGGTTTCACAATGGCACTAGGGTGGGTCACATGCTCATTCAGGGACAGGCCTTGGCTACTTGTAATTGGGAGCGGAGCGGCTTTATTCACAGGAATTCTGGGTACTCTATACCTATTGCAGACCATGGAGCTATACAATGGATGGGATATTCTTTTCACTGGCGGATTCTACTTCTCTAAGAACAAGATATTCGGCACAATCGGCGAGGCTCAAGCACCCAGCAGAGGAGTTTTGTTCGCATCCTATGGCCCTATCGTTACACTGATCGCAGTCTCATGCGCAATGTATCTGATTTGGAGGGGTTCAAGGAAGGAAAGCCAGAGCCAACTACTCCTGGGCACATGGGTAATTGTAGCTGCATACATGGCATGGAGTGCCGGTCGTTTCATCTTCAACGCGACTCCAGCAATGGCGGTAGTAGGGGGACTAGGCATGGCAATGCTCTGGAAATCCGCGGATCCAGTGGGCTTCGTCAAGGAATGGAGGAGATCAGGAATAGGCTCTCCCTCTGCTAGGAGGAAGTCTACATGGACAGCTACAAAGAAGCACCCGGGAATTCCAGCCCTGATTCTGGTCTTCATGCTGGTTGCAAGCCAGCACATGACTTACGGAATAGACTCCGGAATTCCAAGGGGCCAGGCCGCGGCTTCGGATGTTGACCAGACTATATACGAGATATCCCCTGACTTCCTCAGGGATCTTTCGATATTGAACGGCGCTGAGTATGACTCAGAATCAGGCCAGCTCTGGTACATGGGGACCTTCGGGCCCGGGTTCAATGGAGCGGACTGGAACACAGCATACGAATGGCTGTCGGAGCAAGACACAGATGTTGGATTCAGCGAAAGGCCGGCGTTCGTTTCATGGTGGGACTATGGTTTCCAGGCATTGGCCCAAGGTCAGCACCCAACCGTGGCTGACAACTTCCAGTCTGGAATTCCGAACAGTGGCGGGATGCTCCTTTCACAAGGTCAAGATGACACCCTGGCTCTCTTCATAATGACTCTATCTCAAGGCGACAGGAGATCGAATAACGGCGATTTCACTACTGATTTCTCCGAAGCTATCGATGACTACATGGACACATCCCAGATGCAGGAATTCGACTCGATTCTCTCGATCGATGTTGGCGACTCCTCCTTTGTCGTTCAGCGTTCTATGGAAATCATAGCCACTGACGGCGTCGTAGAGCTCCTTAGGGGCCATTCCCTTGAGGAAAGCGGAATTCCGTCAGATGACGAGTCATGGATGGTATATTTCGATGGCGAGCCGTATGGCGAGCCAATGAACGAGACAGAAGCTAGAGCATCCTTCGATGAAGCTAGGGGCAGGACCTCAGAATTCGACGAGTCCACCACTCACTACATGATTGGAAACTACAGGTACACAAACGACCTGATAGAGGATTTCGATGACGTCTCCACGGGCCTCCACAGGGCGAACTCGAAACTCGCAATGGGGAGGGCCTTCCTTCTGACCGCATTCGACTCTTCACAACTAGTCGACATGTATCACTCGATCACATCATCGGTAACTTACGAAGTTCAGGACTACGAGGAAGGTCTGGGCGTTACCGTGGAGAGGAACAACGATATCCGGTATTTCGCCGTCGACAACCGACTTTACCCCCTCGGGGGATCCTATTATGAGGACTATTCTTACCACCGGGGTCAAACCACTGGAATCTTCCACGCCCCAACTGCACTCTCGGGACTTGACCTGGACAACTATATCTCCACAAATTATCTGACACAGAGGGGGGCAGATGGGCCGGTTATTCCTAGGACCTCCGAAGAATACGAGCAGGAATACCTCAATGATGTCGTGAGACAACAGTCAGGGGCCGCTCAGGATGCCACTGAGGTTATTCAGATGATCGACATCGACTATCAGCATCAAGACGCGTTCTTTGAGACAATGGTTGCGAGAGTGTATGTGGGATATGGATCATCGACTCTCGGACTACCAGGCGATGCTTCTCAACCAGCACCGCACTTCTACACCACTGGAACACCTGGCTCACCTCTGGAGTCGGCAATCCCTATGCCTGGAGCTATGATGAACCACTTCGTTCTGGCAAATTGGTACGATCTGCCTTGTGAGTTGGACGAGTCTGGGGAAAAGCTGGATTCGGAATGCACGGACCCAGTAGTAGGAAATGCCAACACACAAGTCAAGATTCTCAAGTATTACAGTGGAGCTACCATCTCAGGGACTGTTGAACTAGATGGAATAGGCCCTGTGCCAAACGCTAGGATCCTCATCGAGCGAGACGCATTCAGCGGCGAAGAGACTGCCGATGAAAACGGACACGTAGTTGATAGGGACGGGAGGACATACTGGATTCCTATTGGGACTACGGATGCAGATGAGGATGGGGCCTTCTCTTTCGTGGCGCCAGCAGGTAAGATCAGAGTGTCGGCCTTCTTCGGAGAGCCAGACCTAGATTCTGCTAGAGCCACCTTAATGTCTGGTAGCTATGGCATGACAGAAATCCTCTCCGAGTCCAACTCGAATCGCAATATCAACCCGATTTCAGGCATCCTAGGCAATGTCTCAGGTTCGACATGGCTAGCAGAGCACACAGTAAACATCTCGGGTTCCGATGGGCACTCTAACGGAGTCTCAAATATTGATGTCACGATCAACGTCGACCCCACTCATGCTACAGGGCAACTGGCTTGGTCCGGCGCACCAGAATTCGAGGATGAGCCAATCATCGGAGTCGACATGGAACTATCTCCCATGTGGGACGCAATACAGATGGATCCTTACACGGTAACGACATCGAACGGGACTGTAACTGGAACGGACCTAGTCTTCAACGGCATAGGGCAGGTAACCTTCACCGGCGAGGGCTCCGTTCTTTCAACATCCGTGGTCACAGTCTCAGATTTCACTGGTAATTTCTCTCAGGAGATAATGAACAACCATAGCCTGACTGGAGATGGTCGTTTCGACGGTCGTGGCACCCTAAGTGGAACCATTTCTGAGGACCTTGGAGGAGACCTCCAGATTCAGGTCTGCGGCGAGAATGGCACAATGCCTGAGAACCTCTCCTTCTGCGAACTCTCTTCCGGAGACTTCCTGATTGACGGGCAGGTCAACGCCTCGGGTAGATTCACATCCAACGGGTCAACAATTTTCACCCAGTACATGTATCACGCATCAATGGTTGCGTCCGGTAAATTCGATGTCGACACATCGGAGGAAATGGATACATACGGCACTATCAATGGTACTGGGACATTCTCCGGCGCAGGGTCATTCAGTGGTCCAATGGTCAAGCCAGGGACTTTCCACCTGATGGATGCAATCCCGGGCGAATATGAAGTTACAGTGATCTTCGAGGATGGCTCAAGAGCTACTCTGGACGAGGCATTCATTGTTTCATCAAATCCCGGGTCCCAGGTATCCGAGGTCCAGATAATGGGCAGTACGATAGGAGGCAAACTCGTGGACGAAACCGATCAGGTCATCGAAGGAGGGGTGGCCCTGTATCAAGAGGGGGATGGCTTCTCAGATGCAGTAGATGACTGCGAGGTCGTGCACTTCGCTCCCTGTATGATTTTGCCTGAAGAAGACGGCAAGCTAAACTTCGGCCCCGTTCTCCCTGGGAACTACACAGTGGAGATAGACATCGACAATGACGGCTTCCCCGAGTTCTTGGAAGACTATATTTTCGATGCGAATGAGGCAACTGATATACAGATCCCATTCCCAATTTCCCAGACCTTTGACGTATCTTTCGAACTCCTAGATGCTGACGAGAACGTTCCGGACTTGAATGTCTCATTCAAGGCGAACGACGGTTCGGACGGTATGGTCGACGCGATCTTCGATAATGCGACAGGCACATACTACGTCGAACTGGCACCGGGCGAGTGGCTGTTGGACTACACCCTAGGTGATACCAAGCAGATATGGGAGGTCATCGACGTAGACGCCGACTCCTTCGAGACATTCGAGTTCAGAACAAGCCTACTAGTTTCGGGGATAGTCTACTACGAGGAAAATGTATCAGCAGAGTTCAATCCAGATGATAACAAACTCATAGGCTCCGATGTTGCAGTTGAATTCCATTGGGATGGTTTCAGCACTTCGGCAGTAACCAATGAGTCGAGCGAATTCAGCATCTCCCTGCCAGAGGGTGCGGTTGTTGATGCTACTGTGGAGGGCATTGTGGCCTCCTTGGTCGCAGGGGACAGCTTCACTGTGTCAGAGGACATGGATGCCGTAGTAATGGTCGCCAGGCCGGGGATTTCAATTTCAGGCATGGTCAGTATTAACAGAGCCAATAACCTGTACTCTCCTTCATTTGCCGGTTGGGAGCAGATTACTGTGACAGCTGACAGCGAAGAGCACGACGTAACATGGAGGGAGCAGATACCTGTCGACGGTCTATTCGACATGGTTCTTCCAGAGGGCAACTGGACCTTTGACATAGAGGGCCCGGAGTTCCTAGGAGCCACTCCAATTCAGAAGAATATCGATGACAAGAACACCTCTCTCGAAATAATACTTCATCCAAGTAATGGAACCCTATCTGTAACCATGTTCATAGATCACTCGAACGATGGAAACTCTTCGAATGGGACACTCGTATCATACGACTTCGAGATTGTTTCGATGATGGCGGCAGGAGCTGGCGAGAGCATTGCAGCTAATGGGACAGAGTGGGTCCAGGAGGGTATAGCAGAGGTATCTCTGGAACCAGGGTCATATTCAGTAGTGAATCTCATTTCTGACCCAAATAATGGGGATCTATTCGGAACAAGAATCCTGAGCCCAGTCCAGTCCTTTGAGATAGGTCTTGATGGGGGGCTTGTAGAGAGGACCGTCTCATTCGATCCAGAGTGGAGGGTTAGCCTCTCATTGACCAATGAGAGTGGCGGACCACTGGCCGACCAGATGTTCAGAATGATTAATTCGGATAATGGTTGGACATCGACATATTACACCGATTCTAACGGCACATGGATCGAACATGTGGAGGAGGGAAGCTGGGTTCTATGGGTGGAGCCATTCCCAAGTCCAGGAGGAGTTTCAGAGACTCTGAGGGAGGCAGTGAACGTATCATACGAGAATGCCGCAGAAGAACTGAGTTTCTCAACCACCGAGATAGCTACGGTATCTCTGAACCTAACCGAGGACCTTTCCGGTGAGCCACTAAGCGGATTCACGATTGTAATGGAGTCAGTAGATGGACTGGGCTCCATCGAACTAGGGGAGACCGACTCAGATGGGCTTGTCACCGCTTTGATATCGCCCGGAACATGGTCAGCAGAGATGAGCATGATGGAGGGTGGCGTGATGTGGGAACTAGATTCTACCGAATTGACGCTGTCTTCGGGCTCCAATCCCGAGATCTCACTCATTGCGAACAGATCATCGGAGCTCAGAGGAAACGTGTATTGGGACTTCAATGACGACGATGACTCAGATGTAGGCGAGGGAGTAGAGGGAGTAATAGTCACAATCAGGCAGTCCTGTGACGACGAAATTTCAGACTCGGAGCCGGACTCGAAGCTATTCACTGGAAACCTGACGACAGATCCAAATGGCGATTGGTCCGTATTCCAGCCCTCCGGAACCACATGGTGCATAACCACTCACATGGAAGGGTTCGGTCAAGAGGAAATCACAGTCTCGCTTGACACCTCATCCAACGATGTCGAGATCGAGCTCACAGCAGGATTAGTGGACGTAGGGGGAATCGTTTCTTACATAGACGAGATACAATTCTCAGAAATTTCCGACTCACTGATTCTCGAGCTATTCCCTGCCGAGGGCCTAGTGAGGGACCCAGTAACTCCAACAAAGAATCTGGAGGATGGCGTCTGGAAAGGAAACTGGTCCGCGCAAGTTGAGCCTGGCGAGTGGATCATACGTGCTAGCGTAGAGGAGGACGGCCTAATCGCGATGGCCAATATAGAGGCCGACGTCATAGAGGGCGGTTTCGAGGACATGGGACTTATCTCCGGAGGATGGCTCATCCTTGAGACGCTGTGGCTGGACTATGACGGAGTTTCCAGAACTCTTGCAGATGTGGATAGCCCCGAGTTGGTAATCAACATAGGTGCTGGGATATCATGGGTCGCTCAATTGGACGATGACGGAGGCCTGAGGATGCTACTTCCCGGGGGAATGGCAGAGACTTCCAGCGAATTCGTGGTCAACCAAATGGATCGTAACATGACTTACTCGGGCGGGCGCACGGTGGGAATGCAGGCTGGACAGGAGACGCCGCCTACTGTAATTTCACACACCAGGGTTTCGAATCATGAAGTGACTCTGCGAGTAATCTCCAGCAGTGGAGGCGACCCTTCTCATGATGGGGGAGTTGCTGACCTATTGGCGCAGTTAGACGAGAACAATTCCGAATTCCAACCACTGGAGTTCGTCATGGGTGTAGATTATCTTGGACACGAACCATTCGATACGTTCTCCGCCCAGGCTTTGGTTCCTGGGACGGACGGTGGAGATTGGTTGGTCGAGTTCCACAACGGCTCAGGGGAATGGAACGCCACGGTAAGCTTCGACGTAGGTCTTGAGAATACGCTAAACTTCACTGACCTCCACGTGAGGATCAGTCCTGCAAACAAGTCTGTGGCCCACTCTCTGTCAAATGGTCACTCAGTCAACATAGACGTCTTCACAGCTGATGGTTATTACGCCGAAGAGACGGTCGTTGTCAGGATTCCACAGATACATGGTTTCTCAGCAGAGGCGATGGATGCAGTTTACGGAGTGTCATCGGGCGAAACGATCCAAATTGGAATTGACATCACCAACACAGGTAACGGCGATGAGAAATTCGAGTTCTCATTCGACGACTCAGAACTTCCCGAGGGATGGGAGAGGACCGGGGCCACAAGCCACACTCTCGGTGCCTTTGTCTCAACGACCCACTCAATTTCGGTGATTACACCCGAGAATGCGACTGGCGGACCTTACACCATTTACGCCTCTGTAACTGACAAGGTGGGTGGCACCTACCCCGATATAGAAATCAATGTGGAAGTATCGAATCCGGTCATCAGCATTACCGGACATCAGTCCTACACGGGCGGAGATCCCGTTGCATTCACGACGAATGGCTGGGCAGTAACCGTGTTCAATGAGGGATTAGTCGATGCACCTGGAGTTACTCTGAACGGTACAATATGTGGGGATAGCACCTGCAGCAGCGAGATAGCATTCGATATGGATACTCGTGATGTGCCCTCAATGTCCGAAGTCACATTCGACATTTCGTTAGATCTTACTGATTACGGGCCCGACTCATACTACCTTCGGTTTGTAGTGGTTGAGGAGACTGTCGATGGCGAGGTATTGCCGTACCTTAGTGAGCAGGGAGGTGTTTCGAACGTTGATGTCCGATCGCCCCCAGTCGAGGGTACGACAGACTGGATTGGTTGGATACTTGGGGCACTAATTGTACTGGCCATCGGGATGCTGACAAGGCCCCGCTCAAGAAGGCCTAATGCACCCTTCTGATACATTGGTATTTATGCCCGTTCAGACGGGAACCGGTTATGCCTGCAATAGAGCATCTTGAGTTGATGCCCGAGCCAGAGGAGCCTAGGCTATTGACTACAGTGGACCCTGCTGCTCCCGGCTACCCCGGGGAGGCATACGGCCTCTCGGACGAAGAGGCCCGTAGACTCAGGTGGCCATTGGGTCCCATCAAGGAGGCACTTTGGCCGTGGGGGGCTGTCGTATTTTCATTAGGCACAATTCTCTTACTTCTGTCATGGCCATTCATCAATGCATACCTGACTCCCATTCTACCGAACTCAGAGTGGGCATACGAAGACACTGGAATCAGACAATTGCAGAGTTCTGGACTCACAGGTGAGGGGGTTTCCGTCTGTATCGTGGACACGGGAGCAGACTCCTCCCATCCAGATCTGGCTGGAATGAGTTTGGTTGGATTCAGAGACTTCTATGAAGAAAACAACGACGAAGTAAGGGATGTAGGGGATGAGTATCACGGGACCATGATGACAGGCCTTCTTGCGGCCAATGGGACGTTTCTTGGAGCGGCTCCGGGAGTTTCACTCTCAATAGCTCTAGCATTGGGTCCAGAAGGCTCCTCGGGACAGCAAGATAGGGTCGCGTTGGCCATCAGGTGGTGTAGGATCACTCAGGAAGCGGACATCATCAGTCTAAGCCTGGGGTCGAATCCAGGAGTGGGCATGGGAACAGAATCGGAAACTGTTTCTGCAGTCAATGAGGCACTAGACTCGGGGATTTTCGTAGTCGCCGCTGCCGGTAACACCGGATTGGATGACTCAATATCCGATGTCTCTGTTCCTGCGAACATCCCGGGAGTGATAGCAGTGGGGGCCACATACAGGAGCGGCATCTCATGGCAAGACAGCGCTTCAGGCTCCGACATTGATCCATATGGCGGAGAGCCCAGGGATTTCCCGAATCAGAAACCAGAGATTTCTGCCCCGGGGGTAAACATATTCTCCACAGCAACTACCGAATTATCTCCTCCGTATGCATACTCATCAGGCACTAGCGACTCTACTGTTTTCGTAACCGGAGCGCTATCGCTTATCTTGGAGCTCTATGGCGGAGAACTGGCCAATGAAGATGGCCAGATAGACCCGGAAGGTATGGAACTGGTGAAGAGGGCGCTTGCCAACTCAGCAGTCAGCGAAGACGGGTCTGACGGTGCTCATGACAGTAAATTGGGGTATGGGAAACTAGACGCCTTTGAATGGGCCTCACAGGTCGCCTTTGAGCTCAATTTGAACTAGAAATGCATTCTGAGGGCGCATTTTTCAACGCTCCCAGCATACTCATTTCGACCCTATGGTTAAATCCGCTCCCGACACCCCGCGTGCATGGCCCGCGGAGATAGAACACGAAGCTCCCTATTGGTATTCCTAATGCTAACAAGCGTATTCGTTTCTCTCGTGGGTCCGGCGACCACTGTGGTTGCGGCAAATGATACCACCTCAGGCACGATTTCGGGAACCGAGGTATGGCAAGGAAGTCACGCCTTGACCGGTGACGTGGTAGTCTCATCTGGAGCGAAGCTGATAATCCAGCCGGGCACTACCGTGACATTCCCTAATGGTACTCACTTGGATGCCAGAGGCAGCATCTGCATAGGGGCATCTTCATGCGGAGCCAGTGGCAATGCAAATACGGCCCAAAAAATTACATTCAGGTGGACTGAACCATCGAATTCTAGTGCTAGAGGCGAGTGCTATGGGATGTCAAACGGTAATGAGGAAATATTCATTGAAGACCCATCTTGCTTCGAAGGAGTTCTCATTAGGGACTCAATAGACCTCTCCCAAACCGCGATCAGATACCTAACCATAGATGGGGCATGGGGGATACCCTACTACATAGATACCCTGAATGAGTTCAGATACGGTGCCTTGGTTCTAGATGGTGCCAGCCCGACCCTCAGGGAGATGGAGTTCACAGATGTCAATACTAGCAGCGTCTTGACCACCAACCTCGCTCAGCCCAGATTCATTGGAGGCGAGTATGTGGTAGGGAATGACGACGAAAGTGGCGTAGACGGTTCGGCTGTCCAGATATACAGCTCAGGAACCCCAGTTACTCCCCTGATTATGGATTCACCTACCCTCGTTGGTACAGACAGGGGGTGCGGACAGAGGGATGGAGGAAGGCCAACTGTCTGGGTCCAAGACGCTTTCATTGAGATTGATGACGCCGATATTTCAGTAGGGGACTTCGGTATTTCACTCAGATACTCGTCTGGCTCGGTCACCAACTCTTCAATTAATGTAAATTGCAATGGGGTTGACATATACAGCCTCAAGAGCGTCGGAACGTCTGATTACTACAACATAGTTGCTAGCAATGAGATAACCACCGGCGAAGGGACCCCGGTAACCGCCTATGGGGGTGCCCATGCCGATATTTACGATAACGAACTATCGGGGGCTTCTGGCGGCTCCGGAATTGCGGTGTACTCTAGTTATGCGAATATCCAGGATAACGATATTGGCCCAATTGGCGGTTGGAACGGGCTTTGGATGCTCGGATCATTCGACGTAATAGCCGAGAACAATACCATACATGACGTAGCCAAGGAGGTTGTCTTAGCTGGCGAGTATGGTAGTAATGCCCCCGCGCCATCTGCGGCCAGGGCATATCTCGCAAACAACACACTCTCGACAGATGGGACTGGTGCATGCTCCAGCATGACTCACTTCGATGGCGAATTCACTTGTCCCGCGGTAATGGCTTTCAGGTCAGGCTTGACGATGTATGACAATGTAATCAATGCCGCAGGCGATGCTGATGGGATCAGAGCAGTCGGGGCTCTTCTGGATATCAGGAGAAACACCTGGAATGTCCCGTCCACTGGTGCAGTGATCAAGCACTTCAATACCGGAAACGCGGGTTCACAGCAGTATGGAACCCTTGGATTCTTCACAGAGAACTCCTGGAATGGCGTGGACATGACCTACAATGTCACCAAGAGCGCAGTAACAGTACAGTCTGAGACAATCCCAAGTGCTTCGGCAGGAGGGGATCCCGTAATCCTGTCATGGCCCGACCAGGAAGCCTGGCCAGCTAACCAGTTCCAGAACGCAATAGTTCCCACGGAGGTTCAGGAGTGCGCACTGTGCGACAATCTGACTCCAAGGAACTTCCCTCTTGCGATAAGTATGGACAACAACTCCACCGTATTCACCTTCGCAGCACTAGCAAATCTTGACCTTTCATCGGTATTTATCGAGACTCAGCCAACTCCCTATGCAGTCCAAGTTCGCAGGGCTGAGCTGGTCCGTTACCAGGTATTGGTGGAGGGCGAAAGAGTCGCAGGGGCCGGAGTCCTTGTAGAGGATGCCCTTGGAAACGATCTTTACGACATCGAAACCCTCGATGACGGATACACCCCTTGGTTCTCACTGCCCTCTGATTTCCATCTGGATTTCAGGGGCTTGGGAGGGGGGGACAATCCCGATGGATATGCGAATGATGAATTCGAAGACTCTTGCACGGACGGGATTGACAACGATGGCGATCTCGTCACGGACACCGATGATCCAGATTGCGACTATGCCGCGGGAACTCGTGAACTTTCACTATACAGGTACACAGCCTACAAGTTCGGCTCAGGCTTGGATAGAGGGGAGTTCACACTTGAGGACTCTTCCTATCAAGGGACCGCAGAACTGCTGAATCTTGCTCCCTCTGTATCTGTGACACAAAATGAGGGGCACTCGTTCAGAAAGATCGTCAATATCACCGGCAATGCCCATGATGGCGTCCTCGCAGCATTCTATCAGACCGATGAGTTAGCTCAGTGGGATCAGAAGGGCTACGTCCACTCCGTCCAGGTCAAGGACCCATTCACTGGTGACTGGGACAATGCTCTTGTGGCGACCGACTCCTCTGGGGCAGGAATGGGTGAAGTCACTCGTAACAATCATCCGTTCAAAACGTGGTTCTACGAATTAGATATGTCCAGCATGGCAGAAGGGGACTACACATTCGAGTTCAGATCCTTTGATGGAATCACCCATAGCCCCATAGTTGGGATTACGATAAAGCTCAACACACAGGCTCCTACCATTTCCGTCACCTCTCCAAGCTCTATGTCAACACACTCAGACGATAGTGTCACATTCGAAGGCACTGCTTACGATTTCTATGGCTGTCCGGAGCAGTGCAGTATGGATGTGGAGGACATATATTTCCAGATTGTGGGTCCAAACTTCCAGGTTATCACACCCGTAAGCGGCGGACCCGACTGGTCATGGACTTGGGATTTCGGCGGGCAGCCAAGGGTCAATGCTCAGTACACCTTCACAATCTGGGCTTCAGATTCAGATTTCTGCATAGGGGTCATCGACGAATGCGAGGCAACTGTCCTAACATTGAATATTGACAATTCGAACACGGCTCCATTCCTTAGTGTGACCTCTCCTCAAAATGGGGACAGACTAGCGGTCTCCGAGACTTCAGTCTTCGAAGGGGTCGCTAGAGACTCGGACGGCACCATTACCAGGGTCGATGTTGAGGTTCTCGATATAGCGAATGGCTACATCAACGTCCACTCGGACGCAATTACCGATTTCGCATCCAATGGGGCATTCAGCCAGGAGTGGAACTCGATGGCCCTCAGGCATAATGCAGAATACCAAATCAGGATGAGGTCATACGACGGATTCGACTACAGTGAGTGGATTGAATTTCAGATAACTGCGGACAATCCTCCCGATGCCGGCAACAACCAACCAGTATTCGACTCAAGTGACTGGGTTGATGAGATCACACTCTATTGTGAATTGGACTCACAGTCCCAAGATAGGTGTACGCTGGCGGAGATTGATCTGATGCAATACTTCAGTGACGCAGACCAGAATCAAGAACTGATGCTTTCCGTTTACGACAACGAGGAGCTGACAAGTGATGATGAGTATGGGGTAGTGTTCAGTATCGCTTCAAATGGGATGGCAACCTACAATCCGATAACCATGTCATTCTACGATCCAGAGATATCTGGATGGTCCTTGGATGGAGTTATTTTCGTAGCCTCTGATCCATTCGGGTCCAAGGCAAACTCACTACCTGTTTCGATAAATGTGATTGGATTATCTTTCGTCGTAAACGAGCCCGAAGATAGCAGGATTGGCGATGATGAGATTGCAATCTTCACTGGTACTGGACTCCCTGGCAAAACTGTCACAGCTACCATCGGAGGAAATCCGGTAAACAACACAGTAATCTCAAGCGACTCAACTTGGCAGATGGGGATACCCGGATCTAGGATCTCTGGCTCTGCAACCCCGCAGTTCAAGTATGGAGGGGAGACTTACGATCCCGGATTCAAAATCACCGTGAGCGATGATGAAGGCACTGGCATCGGTGTAATGCTCATCCTAGGCGTGGTAATTTTACTTGGCGCGATAGCTGCCTTTGCCTACTTTTTCGTGGAAATTGAAGAGGAGGATGAGGCAGAGGACTCAACACAAGTAGTTGATTCGGAAGAAAAGGAGGAAGACCCCTATTCCCGGGCCAAGTCCGAACAGGAAGCTCCATCTACACAGAATGAACGCTTCCAGAGTCATGCCGATCACCCCGGATGGCTGTGGGATACAGTCGATGAAGAGTGGGTCCCAGAGGACTCTCAAGCATGAATCATCCATAGGTCGTTAATCACGAACATTCTTGAATGAAACTTGTCGCTAGTGACACCATGACTTCCGTGCCTGCATCCAAACCAGGGGTTCAGGAACGCATCCTACTGCACCTCAGAGACTACGTTGATCACGCCGAAAAGGTAGAGGTCCCGTTCGCACTTTCCCAGATGGGAATAGCAAATGCTGTCTCAATAGCAAGGTCAAACGTCCCTCGTGCAATTTCCGGACTAAGGGACCAGGGATACCTAATTGAAAGGCAGGCGCACGTCACTGGGGTCTCGAGAAAGAGAAAGGCGTATTTCCTCACTGATGATGGTGCCAAATTGGCTGATGACATATGGTCAAAGGTCGGCATGCAGATAGTCAGGGTCATCGGACACGACGGTAGGTCATCCACAATGGAACTTCAGAAGGCGCTTGAGTCGACAGAACTCCCCCTTAGGCACGTCGATGTAATTAGGTATCTAGACGACTCTGGGACGATCGATTTCTCCTCCCTATCATCGGATTTGATTGAAAGAGATCTTTCAAAACACATAGAGAAACAATTGGTTACATCTCTAGGCGACCTACCGAGGACTAGGAAGTTCTACGGTAGGGAAAAGGAACTAGAGAACATGGTCAACTTATTGGAACATCAGTCAGGATCAATTTTGGTCCCGGGCATTGCCGGAATAGGGAAGACCGCCCTTTCCGCTAAACTGATTGAGAGGTTCACCCATAGGAGGAATCTGCTATACCACAGATGCCAGGATTGGGATGGGGCTAGGGCATTCCTCGAAGCAATGGGGGAGTGGATGTCCGCAATGGGCAGTGACGACCTTTCGGATTATCTGGCATCGACCCCTGTCCCTCAACCACAGATGGCGGTCAATTTGATCGCTGAGGGTTTGGATAGCGCACCGTCGCTAATTGTCATTGATGACTTGCACAAAGTCGGCGACGAGACGCTTATCTCAGTACTTAGGTCATTATCTGTAAGAATTCCAGAAATCGATGATGTCGGACTAGTGATGTTCTCTAGGTCATACAGAATGGTAGTTCCTGAGGCTGACTCCTCTGGCAGGATTGTAACTCTGGTAATGCCTCTAGATGGCCTCGACCAGGAAGCAAGCAGGCAGATACTGACGGCCATGAAAGATCTTGAGATGCCCCAATTCCTTCACATCCATAATCTCTCCAGGGGTCACCCTTTAGTCCTCGAACTGATTAACAGAGGAAGTGTTGGAGGGACATTCCACGAGACTCTCGAGACCTTCGTAGAAAAGGAGATTTTCAGCAGACTCTCAGGGGCAGAAAAAAGAGTTCTGGGTGCAATTTCCGTTTTCAGGGAGCCGATGCCACTGGAGGCAATTAGCGGCGTTGATGCCGAGACTGATCTACTCGATGACCTTGTTGAGAAAGGTCTTGCTAGACAGGCGGACAGTGACAACTACGATGTTCACGACCTAGTCAGAGAATTCCTAACTAGGTCCATGGACAACTCCCTAAGTCAGATTCTCCATGCAAATGCTGTAGAGTGGTACAGGACTAGACGCGAGACTCCCTCTCAAAGTATCGAGTACATCCACCATCTTCACATGTCGGGCGACACAGAAGGTTTGGCTGCTGCACTATCGGAAGAGGGGCATGCATTGGTCAACTCGGGACACATCGAACTTCTGGGTATCCTGAGATCCTTAGAAGTCTCAAATTTCGGCCCTAGGACAAGCTTCGTGATACACGAGCTCAGGGGGGATATCCTGTCCATTCAAGGGAAGTGGGAGCAGGCGGTGGAGGAGTATGACCTTGCTATGCCACTTGCATTGAAGCACAAGATGACATCACCACTGGCAAGGCTCCTCTCATCCAGAGCGGATCTTGCTGTCAAGAGGGGGCAGATGGATGAGGCACTTTCCCTTCATAGAAAGGCACTCGAGATTCAGATTTCAGTAAGGGATGCCATGGGTGCCGCGAGGTCTTACAACAATATGGGATTCATTTTCAGACGTCAGCGTGATAACAAGAAGGCGCTCGAGGTATATGGGAACGTCGAAGAGCTCCTGGGAGCAGAGGATTCTCCTGATTTGACTGAGGCTAGAATCAGGCTTGCTTCTGCATTCCTCGAGATGGGCGAGATGGACAGGGCCAGGGATCATGCAATGATCGCCCATGACGAGACCGAGGAGAACGAGCAAGTCAGGTTACATGCCAGATCTAGAGCGGTTTTGGGTAGATACTATGCAAAAATAAAAGATAACGATTTGGCCATGCACCATTATTCAGGGGCACTCGAGATTCTTTCGGACCAGTCAGACCCCCATAGCGCAGTAGAGGTCGAGATGCTACTAGGACAGGTTCTAAGTGACGCTGGTAGATCGGAAGAGGCTGCAGAACACTATCTCGATGGTCTCGCACTAGCAGAGGCTAATGATTTCAGAATGATGCAGGGCGAGATACTGTCGAGACTCGGCGAGGTGGAAAGCAATAGGTCACAGAGAATGGACTATCTTCAGAGGTCATTAGTCGTATTCAGAGAATTGGGCGCTGTCCATAGAATGAGAGACGTCCAGAATGCGGTACACAGGGTCGTCATGGGACATTAGGATAGCCCAGTTATCCTTTCAGGCTCACTTTGCCCCAACCAATGAGTAAATTCAGGACCACTCTGTTTTGAAATTGAGAGATCCCCTGTAAATGAGTCACAAATCCTCATCAGTACCTCACTTTCCGCCAAATGTGGCCTATTGTTATTCTCGGAAAGGTGACAGAGAACCACGCTCTCAAGTCCCTCATGCATCACCTCATTCAGAATCTGTCCAGTTTGGGCATTGGAAAGGTGACCCCCTCTCCCTGTTATTCTTCTCTTAAGAGAATCCGGATATGGCCCGCCCACAAGTCTCGAATACTCATAGTTCGCCTCTATCGAAATATGTGAGCATGCAGATAAGTGCTTCTTGAGCTCGTCTGTAGCCTCTCCAAGATCAGTGACTATTGAAGCCCTTTTGCCCTCCGATGAACGCGCGATTATTGCAACATTGTCAGCGTCATCATGCGGTACAGGAATAGGCAGGAGGCTCAAATCCCCTCCTGCCTCGATCCTCTCTAGATCAGAGAATTCAGTGAAATTCTCATGATTGTCCCACTCCATTCTTCGGGCGGTCTCGGCATTGCTCATTAGGGTCGATGCCCATTTTTTGGAGGCACGAGCCGCAGACCCCGAGTGATCGGAGTGATGGTGTGTCACTACAATGGCATCAATTTCTGTGGACTTAACCCCAATCATATCCAATCGCGACTCCATTCTCTTCAATGAGAAACCACAGTCTACTAGGACCTTCGATTCATCCGTTGACAGGAGTACTGAGTTACCACGACTCCCGCTACCAAGGTGAGTAATCTCCATCGCTATTACCTAGTCCGCCCGAGGTAAATAGACCTTTGAACAAATCCGTCAAAGACAGCCCATAATCAGTAATTCAGGACATTACTGGCGCCACCATCGATCAAAATATCCGACCTTCCGTCCGAACGACGCTCCATCACCATGATAAGTCAGTCAAGAACGCTCAAAGCCGTCTAGATGGGGCTATGTCATGAGGCGAAAGCAGACTGCGGCATTCATCACGCTACTTCTACTCAGCAGCCTCGCCTTTGTATCGCAGACTCGACCACAGTCTCCGGTCTCTTCCACAGACCCCACAGAGGCATTGGGTGGAGCCCCTCCAGCCACTGACGCGGATGAAGATCAGATACCCGATCAGTATGAATCAATACATGGCATCGTAGTCGTAATCGACACGCCTGAAGGCAGTGTGAATGTCAAGGGCTTAGACATGAATAATGGTACTGACAATATGACGGATCACGATAGGGATGGCGCGCCTGCACTTTTGGAGTATTGCTGGCCCTACACTCTGGACAAGTGCTTCACAGATCGGCTCTCTCTGACAGGCAAACCCCCTGAGTTAACCGAATCTGGAAAGAGGGAGTATCTCGATCCCACTAACTCGGATTCTGATGGTGATGGCCTTCCAGATGGATATGAAATTCACATGTGTACGGAAGGGGGATTGGGATACATCAACGCTTCGAACGCGTGGACTTGTCTTTGGTTCGACCCACTGGATCCCTCTGATGAGGTAGAGGATATTGATCGCTGCCAGGATTTCACCTTTGGATGCGGGGATGGATTCGACGTAAATCGAGATGGCTCTATCGACGTCACGGAGAGCTATACCAACTCTGAGGAGTACTCCTTTGGAATTCCCGAAGGTTGGGTTACGGAGAGAGATGGCTTGTGGTGTGCAGGGGAGATTCCAGGGCTTAGTCCAGACTCCTGTCAGGTAGGGGAACAAAGGCCCACAGGTGACAGCGGATGGCTGGGAAGCGATCCCACGGACCCAGACTCCGATCACTATACTTGGTCGGAAATTATTGCGACCGGACTAGTAGTCCCGGGGGACGGCATCCCTGATGGATGGGAAGTTCACTATGGGCTAGACCCGAGAAATGCGAGCGACGCCATTGAAGACTCAGACAGCGATGGCTGGGATTTGGATCGTGACGGTTTCGTAATTCCGGATACGTCCACCTCTACTGCTCAATGGGGAGAGGCATTCAGTAACTACGAGGAATACATGACTTACTTTGACGATGGAGCATGGGTTACTCCGGGTCTCAGAGGGACTCCGATGTCTGACCATGAGGGAGATGTAATTACCTTCGATCAATCTACATCCCCTGGTCTGGTTGACGGATCCGTACATTCGCTGATCAGCGATTCGGGAAGGGACCGACTACTGGTCGGCTCAAAATTTGGAATCACTGCAATAGATCCATTCGGAGGATCAGTCTCCCGTCATAACCTCCCCTCCGGAATGGAGATGAATACTATGATGAGGTGGACAGTTGGCGACTCACAATTCCTGATTGTCGGGACCAACTCGGGTATTCACTGCCTTTCCATGGATAGTGGTTTACCAGTAATTTCTTCACTATCGGACTCCAATATTGGTTCAGTACATTCGATTCTCAAGTTAGAAACCGGAAGTAGCGACTTAGACCTGCTGGCATTCGGAAAAAACTCTGCATGGTCTCTGTCATTCACCCAAGATGGCGATTCCGAGAATGGACACTGCCTTGGCGATGGCATCTCAATTTCCATTACTGAACCAGCTCCTGTTATTGCATTGAATGAAGTTTTTGAAGAATCCAAGACATCTGCAAATACGGCCATCCACGTCCCAGTCTCTGGCAGAGGCCCCCTTCTTCTTGTTGGAACTGATTTCGGACTGATCGGATGGAATACCACTGATACATTGACATCTGCAGGGGATCCTTGGTGGGTCTTCGATCAGGAGAATGCGGAGGACTTCGTCCAACGTGCGGATCTATTGAATGAATCAAAGTCTGCTATAGTCAACACAATGGAGGTTGCTGGACCAAGACAGCCAGGAGGGGGCGTGGAAGAGGTGACTGGAATATGGCTTGGCACCGCAGGAGGTCTGCATTTGGTGGACCTCAGTACGTTTTTCCAAATGCCGTATTCTTCGATCAGCAGTGAAAGAATGTACAACCTTGATAGATGGGCGGAGGGAGCAAATGACGTTCACTCTGTACTTTCTTACAATGGGATGGTCGTAATTGGTTCTAGGGACGGCACTTGGTGCCTTGAGGGCGGACATACGGGCGTTCTGGGGCTATACATGAACCAGACCAGAGTCCCTGGTTTGGTAACATCACTTGTAACGATGGAGTACGATGGAAAAAATTGGCTATTCGCTGGAGTCTCCCCGGGGAGATACATGAACATAATGCCCATTGACCCACAGTCTGCAGACTCCGACCTAGATGGGATGCCAGATGGTTGGGAGTTTGCCTATGGGTTAGATCCGACCGACCCATATGACAGGGACAGAGATGCCGACGCTGATGGGGTCAGCTACGAATTAGCCGATGGCACCGAATTTACAAGAGATTGGTCTAATCTGGAGGAATATAGATACATCAGTACTTCCGAATTAGGATTCAATGGTACTGATCCAAGAGATATAGATTCTGATTCGGACGGTCTTTCTGATGGAGAGGAGTATTGGGGCTGGTTCCTTGGCCCGACATCATTCGATTGTCATTACCTGAATGAAGAGTACATTTGCGATGAAGACTCAGGGGAACAGGCGGAAACCGTACACCTCGAAGGATGGCTGGGTTCTGGGGCTGGAGGGGGCACTGATGGCCCAACCGATCCAACAAACCACGATACTGACGGGGACGGTATGCCCGATGGCTGGGAGATTGAGCATAGAAGATGGATCGGGGACGTCTACACCGGTGGAAATTTGTGGACCCTCGATCCACGTAATCCGAATGATGCAGACGCAGACGCGGATGGAGACGGGCTGTCTAACCTCTGTGAGTATATGTGGGGGAATCTGTTGGAAACGGTCCTCAGGGAAGGCCTCCCCTCTCACGGCGAATCAAACGAGTCAGCCTCATCATGGGTAAAGACTGACCCTAACAACATCGACTCGGACGGAGACAGCCTTCCAGATGGCTGGGAGGCTAGGTACACTTGTACATGGAACAAGGAAAACAAGGGCATCAATCCACTCAACGGATCCGACTACCTAAACAACCCAGATTCGGATGGATATGATGTCAATCACGATGGCGTCCTATCTCTCGATGAGCAGTTTGTAAACTGGCTCGAATATCACATCAAGTCAGAAATCATGTACGGCTCGATGACATCCTCGGGTATCGCCTATCCGGAGAACTTCACCACTTCACTTTGGAATGAGACTTGGCAGGATCTTGCAGAGGGCTCTTTCGGGGATTTTACAAGCCCTTCTTATCAGAGCCTCGTGAATGGAACGACTACCCGGGATGTCGGCTCTGCAAATCCACTTTCTGCTGATTCAGACAGGGACGGAATGCCTGACGGCTGGGAATTCTTCCACTCTCGATGGAGCCTGTTCGATGAAGAGTGGACGTTGAACCCAGTCGATGAGAGAGATCAGACTGGAGATCCAGATGGAGATGGCATGAATAACTGGGAAGAATACAACTCAATCGATGGAAATCTCAGTGAGACCGACAATCTAGTAACCTCGCCTCAATTTTATCTCCTATCTGTGGGAGGTGAATTGCTTGCCACCCCATGGCTTTCAGCAGAGTCGTCCCTCTCTTTCGGGACATTCATCTCGGACGAGCAGAGGAACCTTACTGGCTTGACCGCGGACCCTAATGATCCAGACACAGATAACGATGGCCTACTCGACGGTATTGAGCTGATTTTCACTAGATGGAACTCAACAGATTCCGTGTGGACCCTCAACCCCCTGGTGGCAGGGGATGGAAATTACGACTCAGACATGGATGGGATAACGGATCTTGTCGAACTCAATTTGACTAACAACAATCCCGCAAATGGCGGTCTATCCCCTCCTGATGCACCTAGGATGTGGGAGGAAGCGCAACAGCTAGACCCCTCCGAGGCGAACAATAGAATATACAGGATTCTATTCAACAAAGAAGGTAAAGCGCAGCTAGCAATGCAACAGTACCAGGAGTGGCTTTCTGGTGAACCGGCAGGACCACTATTGACATACCTTCTCGGAATATCTGATCCGAATGACGAGGATACGGATAGGGACGGTATGAGTGACGGATACGAGTATTGGTTTACTGAATGGAATCTGGAAGATAACATATGGGAGATGAACCCTCTTACAGGTACTGACGTATTCAGGGATACAGACGACGACTCCTTTGACTGCGATGGCAATGGCTTTATTTCAGACTCAGAATCATTCGACAACCTCGCCGAGTATGAATCAAGAGTTTATGGAAAGAAGATAGCCGTAGATACGATACCGAATGAGACTGGTTTGGTTTCATATGGCGCAGATGCGATCAATGCTCAGATCGAGGAGAACGGTCTTTCATACCAAGCAGCCTTCGGCTACCTCTACTCGTCATTCATCAGCAAGAGCATAAAGTCCTCAGAGAGGATGGGGCTGATTAATTCAGTCGATTATAACAATTTCAATACAAGTCTGGCCGGAGTCAGCGACCCAACAGACGGAGACTCCGACAGGGATGGGATGCCAGACGGTTGGGAATTCTGTTACTCAATATATGGTGAATTCCTGCCTGTTAACTCATTCAGGTGGTCAATGAATCCAGTAAACTCGCTGGATGTCGACTATGACCCTGATGCGGATGGCTGGTATGATAGAACATTGTCAGATCTGCCGGCCGAGCAGGGTACATGGGAGGGAAGGCAGTTCACGCCCTCGTCGATAGATAGCCAGCTAGGACAAGGCGCCCAACCTCTCTACTTCTCCAACATAATGGAGTTTGAGAATGGAACACACCCACTCGATCAAGATAGTGACGACGACTCCACGGTGATGATCCCGTTCTTCCAAGATGGCTCAGTTGTGGCATATGTCCAAGACTCCAATCTTTCAGATGGTAGAGAGGTTTTCAAGTATGGAACTAACCCTCTCGATAATGACACCGATGGAGATATGATGCCAGACTTCTATGAGTACTACAGGGGATGGAATGAGACAAATGATAATTGGTCTTCATACTTGCAAATTTCAGTTGTCTGGTATCAGGTTACTCCCGTTGTGTGGAAGCCTGTCGACGTTTCGTCCGGAATAATTTCCAGACCCCAATTGGATTGGGCGTGGTTTACCCATGACCCCACTGACCCCTCCGACGCAGGCCAGGATGCAGATAATGACGGAGGTTGGGATTGCTCTAGTGGAAGTTGCGTGTACCAGCCATACAATAACTTCCAAGAGTACTTCGGAGTGGTGAACGCCTCCCTTTCGTCGCCTTCATTGGTCCGTGAATCTAATTTGTATGACTGTTCAGGAAACTTGGTGATGGAGTGGTGGCAACTCAGGGAGGCCCTATTGGGGACATGCTCCGGAAGTGCCGCTATTTCAACAAACTACTTCCGAATGTACAAGATCAATAACGACGACCAACTCTACGCCTTTATCGTGGATGACAACGATATCGACTACGAGGAAGTCGACAGTAGCGACGATGTTGTTATCCTAAACGGAGCTTGGGCTGACGAATTCAATAGATTTGCTGGCGACCAGTACCACCTGCCAAATACTGGGCTTGGGGAGTATGTATTCGGATGGTGGGCTATCGATATCGATGGAGATCAGATAGCAGACGGGACCGATCCAACAAATTGGGATACAGATGGCGACTGGCTCAACGACCACTTCGAGATAGAGGATGACTTACTTGATGGCATAAGGGGCAATAGCGGATCACCGATAAGATATGACGACCGTTCAACCTAGAACTCTTGAGTGTACACCTCCTGGAGCTGCCATGGAAGACCCTAGTGGGATGTTGCCTGGCCCTAGTGAACCCCTTGAAGACAGGCTCCTTTTCTTGCAAGAGAACATGGTCAATTTCGTCAATCAGTACGGTCTACCAGTCGTCGAAGTAGCTCTAGTAGTTTCTAAATTCATTAGGATAATTACGGAGAAACTCGAAAACACGGCTAAAGAATCTGGCGAGGAACTACCCAAATCAATTCTAGAACCATGGCCAATAGATTCAGACGAAGACGCTCCGGCCATCGATTCTTTCCCATTGGACAGGGTTCTCGATTCAGTAGATCAAGATAGGATGGATATTTTTGATACAATCATCCGAACAATACTGAATCAAGCCGAAATCCCCTTTGCATCAGCAATTACAGTATTGAGGGACTGGGAATCCAAGATCAGAACCCAACTAAGTGAATCAACCAGCCCGGGCCACTTATTCAGCCCCCTGAAGTTGCCAGAAGGGTTCTAACTGCCCTGGGATTTAGCTACAATCCCGCTAGATACCCACCAAGCGTCAATAATTGACCAAATGAATATAATTGGCCAGAGAACAACTGATAGAATTAGTGGTAATTGGATCAAGAACCATCCGAGACCCTTGCGATGTTGCCGATTGAAATGCTGTCCAAGAAAAAGAAACGGGACTAGTGATAGGATAATTGTAAAAATAGGCCTCAAAGCCCCCCAAGCCCCTATTCCACCGCTCAACTCAGACCAAATTACCCCAAAAACCCCAATCGCACTAACTTCGTCATCCTCGTCCTCGCTAGGCAGAATAACGACGTAATCGTGGTCAGACACGAGTGTTGGAAGGGGCAGGGTGGAATGAATATGACGTTCCCGAGATGCGAAAATGACAACTTACCACACCCTCTCGCATACTCCATGGCTCTGCCTAGGGTGCTGTTAACGGGATTCCAGCCATTCCATAATAATGAGGAAAACATATCCGAAGAAGTAGTCAGGAGATTCAGCCGGACCGGACTTAATGGAGTCGATCTTTCGACCATGGTTCTAAGCGTCGATGAGAGAGGATCTAGGAAATGCTCGGAAATTCTGGGAATTGACGACTCCCTTGATGCCATAATTCATCTTGGACTTTCAGAGAGCAGAGATAAAGTCAGCTTGGAGGTAATCGCAAAAAACCTTCTTGAAATGTCCAAGCCTGATAACTCGGGCAGGATGGTTCGCGGATCAAAAATTGTACACGGTGCCCCCGACTCACTAAAGATTACAGCCCCAATACACGTTTTGGATGAGGAGTTTGAGCATGATGAAAGAGTTGCATGGAGTGAGGATGCCGGAGGATTCGTCTGTAACGAGACCCTCTTCAGAACCCTAGAGGCCAAAGGTAATGGTGGAACGAAGGTAATTTTCGTCCATTTACCAAAAAAAACTCACATCAGAATGAGTGACCAAATTGATATTGTAAGTAGGGTAATTAGGTGCCTCTCGATAAAGCCACTGTATAGGGTCGTAGGCGCATTACTCAACGAACCCGGGGGGAAAATTCTGGCTTGTAGAAGACCTGAGGGAGACGCATGGGCCGGTTGGTGGGAATTCCCGGGGGGAAAGATCGAGGAAGGAGAGTCCCAAGAACAAGCCGTGGTCAGGGAAATCGAAGAGGAATTGGGAATTTCCGTCACCCCTCAATCATGTGTGGCCCAAATCTCCCATGACTATGGCGACAGAGATGTTGAATTATTCATTTGGAAGTGTGCGGCTGTTGACCCTGGTGCAATTTCTCCTTCGGAACATGATGAAACACAATGGGTCTCTCAAGATGAATTGATGAATCTAAAATGGCTTCCTGCGGACCTACCACTCGTACAAGAATGGGCCTCATCAGGAATTCCCTAATCCTCTTCACCAATTGTTGGACGTCCCCTTTTGTCGAACCACTCACTTGGCGTACCATCCTCGGACATCGAAAGGTCATCACCAGCCCTCCTTGGAATTGAAGACCGCCCATGGTGCCATGTAATGTCCTCTATCCAATGGTCGATATCTTTCCCTCGAATCGATATCTCAATAGTTCCGCCCGTAGTTCGTTCACCCAAGGAGAATGATATCTTTCCAACTAGCGCTGCCTGTCTGGAAATCGAGAAATCAGTGAGATTTCCTCCTTCCATGTCAAGAGTCATGGCATCGAGTGCGGTATCCAAAATTCTCTGTTCAGATATCGCTTCTAGGAACTTGTCCAAAGACTGGGAATTGCCAAACAATACATCCGCCGAACCTTCGTGAGGAAAACTCCTCTTCCCTATCTCATTGGTTGGAGACCAGTCTGGAAATATATTCCTCACAGACAAAATTACCTTCTTGGGATCTTCATGGGGCTGGACGATGGTTGACACCCTGATATCAGGCTCCATGGTTCTTCGAGTCCACTGCTGCTCATGAGTTCTCTCCAAAGAACTCAACCAAGAGCGCGAATGATTGAAACAGTAATCGAACGGGGGAGGGCTATGACTGAGCGCTCCTCGTCCATGAGTGTGGCATTATTGCTCGCCCCAACTCTGTGCGTCGCTTCAGTAAGATTCGGGCTTCCGACCCTTGACGAGGTGATTTCCGAAGACTCGTTATTGGAGATTGGAATACATTCTGCAGCCGTAATATTAGGGCTGCTGATGTTCCTTAGGTATAGGAGGGTCGAAGATCATGAATACCACAGGTCTAGGGTCATCAAGGGCCTTTCAAGGACATACAAGAGTGAGGACAGGGGGCTTTGGGAGGATAAGGCAGATCGTGCACTGGAGAGGCTAGAATCTGGCTCCGTAGCAAAATCTAGGAAATCATCTATGAGATCAAGGGAAAGGATGTCAGGCACTGTGGGGTCCCTAAACTCCGAGATGACAGAAACTGAGATAGGCGACGATTTCGAGGCAGATGTCAGGGTTTCTGGAGTTCAGACAATTGTCGATGAGGACAAGGTCAAGGAGGAGTCAAAACCAAGGGGGCCGTCATTTTCTTCCAGAATAGGATCAATCATGGACTCGTCAGCTAGGAGGAGAATCGAGAAGAATAAGGCCAAGCAGGAAAAGAGGAAGGCCAAAATCGAGGCTAAGAAATCTTCCTCAAATAGCGAGTGGGATACGCCCGTCCCGTCCACTATGGCTAGATCGGTTGTTTCATGCAGACAATGTGGAAACCTGAATAATAGCGGCGTTCAGTACTGCTCTTCCTGTGGGGATTTCTTGGTCTAGTGGGGAACGGTTGAAAGCACCCAGTAATGAGCCCGTGGTCGATAACATGCCGGAGAAGAGGGACTACTATGATGTCCTGGGTCTTTCTAGGGGCGCTAGTAAGGGAGAAATTCGCAAAGCTTACAGATCCCTTGCTAGGAAGCACCACCCGGATAAGAACCCAGAAGATCCCGAAGCTGAAAGTAGGTTCAAGGAACTCTCAGAAGCTTTCGCCATACTTTCCGATGACGATGAAAGAAGGAAGTATGATACATTTGGGCATAATTCCCCCGGTGGTTCGCCATTTGGACCAGGGGGATTCCAAGGGGTCAATATCAGTATAGATGACCTATTTGGAGGTGACCTAGGGGGTATTTTCAGTCAATTTTTCGGCTCTTCATCTGGAAATAGAAGACCCAAGGGATCCGATTTGATGGTCAGACATTCTGTCCCCTTTCAAACAGCAATGGATGGCTGCGAGGAAGAAATAGAATTTGAAGCACTCAGAACATGTGACGACTGTGAAGGGAAGGGGTCGAAAGACCCCTCTTCAGTGAGGCCATGCCCGGCCTGTGATGGAAGGGGCAGGATAGAGAGGGTAGAGAGAATCGGTCCGTTTACCCAGAGAGTTGTCTCAGACTGCCCCTCGTGTGATGGCGATGGAAGGATCATCCAGAATCCTTGTGATTCTTGCGGAGGTTCTGGACGCTCAAATCAAACAAAGAAAGTAAGGTTCACCGTCCCTGCTGGAGTATCTTCCGGAGTCAGGCTGAGGATGAGGGGTCACGGCGAGGCTGCAAGGAATGGGAGAGGGGACTCCGGCGATTTGTACATCGAGATAGATGTAGAGGGCCATGAATGGTTTGAGAGGGATGGTTCTGATTTACTCATGGCTCTCCCAATTGGCTTTGCAGATCTACTCCTTGGAACTTCTGTAAAGATACCTCACGTAGACGGTACCGATATCACAGTAAAGATTCCAGCAGGATCAAACCCAGGCGATACTATTTCCATACCGGGAAGAGGTCTTCCGAGACAAGGATCTAGGGTCAGAGGGGAGGTTTCAGTGGTATTGAAATTAGACATCCCATCGAGTGTTTCCCGTGCAGACAAGAAGAGGATTTCCGAAATGTATGATATCCTCGGCACGAACGAAGATGATATTGAGCAGAAAATAAGGGATGAAGCGTATAGACGCAGGAATTCAAGGATTAGATAGTTTCTATTCCTCTTCTAGGCTCTTCCAATCCACAGCACTTCTTGGAGTCGCAGCAACCGGCTCTCCTCCTACCAGTCCCGATAAATGGAAGCTTAGTACACTGGGATTCCCATCTATTTTGACCCGAATGAACGTCTTACTCTCGGACTCTAAGGTATCCAGGAAAACCTCATCACCGCCAAATAGTCGATTGGGCGAGACTTCAGAAATATCGGCTACAGCACCCTCCGGAGAGTGGAATCGTATCGCTGCTAACTTCCAATCCTCAGGCCCAACTCTAATTCCAAGAATCAGTGAGCTGCCCCCTTCTACACCCCATGCGCATACTTCGATCTGCTCCGTCATATGACGAATTACAGGATCGCCCCACTCAGAGATTATTCCAGCCCATGGGCTATCTCCAAGCTGATGGAGTGCAGATTCTACAACTTGCTCGTTCGTCTCACTCTCGGAAACGTCCTTAGAGAGCCTCTCTCGAAGCCTCCTAAGTCTCCTTCTTTCGTGAATCTCAATTATTTCAGCTCCTTTAGTGCCATAGAACAACCTCTTCCTTTCCCACCAAATTACAATTATTAGCGGTACTATCATCAACGCTCCAAGGAATAAATAAAGATCCTTGAATAGGTATGATAGGTCACTTAATTGCGCATCATCTGGGATATCTTCACCAGCATAGATCAGTGTGAATCGATATTCAACTTCAACGTCTGAGGAAGCCAACTTTTCTATTCTGAGGGCGTGAGTCCCCATCGGCATACTGATTATTGACCCATTCGTGGAATTCAAAATAATCCAGCTCCCCTGGTCGAGAGATTGAATTTGGAAATTCACCGGTGACGCCCCCTCGTCTCTGATGTAAACTCTGGAGCCATTTTGATCCTCGATTTCTATGGGATGAACATCTACGTTATCATCTGGGCCCAATGTCCCAGATAGCACCTTTGGACCGGGGAAAATCGGTTCATAGTAGTCAACTGTATCGCCCCCGCTCCAGAGGTAGTCAGGAGCATCCCCGATCATATTTCCATCATTACCGGAGTCTGATGAGATTCCTATGGTCCAAGAAGAAGGGCCACTCGAAGTGATTCTGAACTCTATCGAATGTACATCGGCGAGCGTTACTATATTGTCCGGGCATGAAGGCCCCTGTTCCTGTATCACCGCCTCACCATTCGATGATTTCAGGTGTATTCCAACAGAAACCTCCCCTCTGAATGTGCAGTCCGGATTAATTTCCATTTTACCCCCGACCTGAAGCAATAGAGAATCTCCATCAGTATCGAATCCAGAAACATGTCCGGTGTATGACACTGAACGAAATTCCAAGTGTTCACCATGACCCCATTCACCCTCCAAATCCCCTCCACCAGGGGCTTCTAGATTATTGTCAAATCTCGAAACCTCGATTTTGTACGGGGTCAATCCCGAATCAATCGAATGAACAACTCTCAGCCATAGGCTCGAATTCATCGGATAGTCGAGGATAATTGGAAAACTACCCTCGCTCTCATAAATTTCTAGTAGCGATTTAGAACCCATGCCACTTTCCCAAATTTCCAAATCAGCAACTCCCCCTGACTTGAAATCCTCTATGACTACGACATCACCATTGCCTCCTGGTATCCTGATTGAATCCTTATCATCCTGATTTTCCAGAGAACCAATAATAATCGCACCTTCCTTAACAGCCCCCTGATCTCCCGATTGGCCGTTCAACTCACACCTATCCAGTTGACAGATGGAAGTAGCATCAATCTCGAATTCTACACCCTGGTTCCCGGGGACAGGGACAGTACTGGGCAAATCTCCCGGCTCGACCAAATTGGTTTCACTTGGGAGTATCGAATCGTACCCTATGTCGTCAATATCGAAGCCCTCTCCCAAATTCACCCTCCAAGATAGATTATTGTCAACGATTCCAGACCATTGGACTAGATGAGTGTCAGAAATCGTATATTCTTCCCCGTCTACTTGGATGACTAACTCCAGTTCCGAGCAACTAATTTGCAGGCATTCAAACTCCAACCAAGCTGGACCATGTCCTTCCACATGCCCTTCAACGATGCCAATCCCTCCCTCTTCAGCTATTGATGTGGGCAAAGTGAAGGCAAAAGTTGAGGCCAGAATCAGTGAAAGAATCGCCGCCCTCGCCTGACTCATGCAATCCCGAGTAGCAATCAGCCTTAGAATCCTTCAAGCGAAGTTTCTCATTCGAGGCACTATGGAGGACAGGCCACTAGCACGAGATGTCATAGCTAGACAACGAGTCTCTAGGCTTTTTTCACTAGGAGACAGGGCGAATCCTGCATCTTGGGCACCAGCTATAATTATTTCAGAAGATGATCCAGAATTACCCATTTCAATGTCCCCACTGTCATTCAGAAGGGACAACTCTGATTTTCCTTCAAAACTCACCATGTTCACCAGAGCAGATATTTGTTTTCCATTCGATGGCCTCGATGCATGGGAGGCTAACGAAGGCCTCATTTTGCCCCCTAGTCTCGAAGAATCCGACTCAGGAAGTTTTGGCACTGGTCTCAATCTGCTCCCGGTCTCCTGGCAGTCATTGCATCATGACAACACACTTTCCGATGAATCACTGGAGCCTTCGGTCGTCGTGCTTACCGATGCCCCACAGCTAGCCAACAATCGTGGAAAACTCGTACAGGCCTTGGACGTTGTTAGGAGGAGATTCCCTACTTCTCTAATTTGGACTCCAGGGATTTCAGGTCCCGATAATTGCCATCTACTTTCATGGCTAGGTGTGGATTTATTTGACCTTTCCAGATCGAGAAACGCATCTGCGGCCGGTATCATTCTTTCCCAGAGTGGACCTCGCGAACCAGAGGTCACCTTGGGGGAAAATGCTGATATTGACACTCAGATCAATCATTGGGTGTCTGCACTTTCAGACCTGAGGCAGTCAATCAGAACAGGTACACTCAGGGAATCAGTGGAGAAATGCATCGTCTCTAGCCCCCGCTCTGTCGAGAGGTTGAGGGTACACGACGCATTAATGAGTGGCAATACAGCTAATGCGGGACTATCAAGCACAGTGGAGGGCAAGAGAAGACTCCGATGCAACTCGCCAATTAGTCGAGATGACCCACTCATTCAAGATTGGAGGGAGAGGGTCTCGGAAACTCATGCCCCTCCCTCTCATCAGGCCGACATACTTCTCCTGCTCCCATGTTCGGCCACTAAGCCGTACAGGCTCTCTCCAAGCCATCATAGATTTATGAAGAATATTTCAAGTAACAGAATCCACCAAGTCATGGTTACAGCACCTCTTGGACTAGTGCCAAGGGAGCTTGAAGATCTATGGCCTGCAGCACATTATGACATCCCAGTCACCGGAGATTGGGATGAAGATGAAATAGCGATAATTACGAGAATGGTAAGTAGGATTGTTGAAAGGGTCGGATACAAACAAGTGATCAACCACTCCGGATTAGAATTTTGCATTGATGGAATTAATGTCCGTGACACTAGGAATGGTGAAACTGCTGGTTCTCAGAATTCGCTAAGCAAATTACAGGAAGCCAGTAGGGACATCCCCCTTTCGTTAAATTTGGAAGATGTCAAACAATCAGAGGAGAGGTTACGCACTATGGAGTCGAGATCCAGGTTTATTCATGGTACCGACAAATGGCTCGAAGGTACCGTAGTTTCAGGAAGGCCCCCGATTCTAACAATTTCAAAATCAGGAGATCAACTGGCTAGATGGAATCCAAGAGATGGAAGGTTCGCTTTCTCAAAAAAATCCCTGCCAATTATCGACGAAAGCGGAAAGTTTCCAAAAGCCCACTTAATTGAGAACCATGACTGGATTGGAGACATTTTCCCGACAAATATCGAAAACTTCGAGGGGGACATCAGAGTAGGTGACGAGATATTAGTCTATCAGGACGGCACTCTGGTAGGCTCTGCAAGGGCGGCGGCTCCTGTATGGGAATGGCCCAAAGGACCAGGTAGGCTGGCTCGTACTAGGCACAGGCTCTGAGGCCCACCAACTCTGGTGCCCCATCGCAGCGATTAAAGAGGGGGAGTAGGTCGCCCGCTCGCTGGAGGCACATGTATGGCACGAATGCATAGCAAGGGCAAGGGTGCAAGCGGTTCATCTAAGCCCAATTCTGGTAACCTGCCAGATTGGTCCGAGACCGACAAGAGTGCCATAGAAGAACTCATAATCAGTATGGCAAAGGACGGCCACACAACTGCAATGATTGGCATGGTCCTCAGAGATCAACATGCTGTCCCCGATGTCCGTCTCGCCACTGGGGAGAGAATTTCACAGATTCTTGAAAGGAATGGTATTTCTCCCAAGTTCCCAGAGGATATGATGAACCTAATGAGGAGGGCACTAGGACTGATAGATCATCTAAATGCCAATTCCAAAGACCTTCATAACCGCCGTCAGTTGGAACTGTGTGAGTCCAAGATTAGGAGGCTAGCTGAATATTACAAGGGTTCAGGAAAGCTAGATGGCGACTGGCAATACAAGAGAGACCAACTAAGGCTGATGGTCGAATAGTCAATAGTAGGGGATTTGAACGCACACCCCTTCGCGTTCCTGTGCGAACACTGGTTGATGAGGAAATTTTCTCGCCTGTCGCAGAAATACTGCGCTCAGTGGCCTCGATGGTTCGTTCTGGAAAAAGAATCACCCTTTCGTCTACAGATTCGACGCTCACTTCATCTCTCGCCATGGCACCTATCGAGGCGGCCCTTCTGGACGAGGGAATTCCCTACAGTAGGGTAATTACCAACAGACCCGAAGAAAAATCAGCAGGCTTGACACCCCCGTTCATTTTGTTCGACCCCTCGCTAGAAGAGTTCAGCTTCGATTCGAATATACCAGCAGTAGTTCTTGGAGCGGACGTACCAACTACTGCCCATATGGGGCAGCAGGGCAAGGGCCGGAATGGCACCCTAACCCCCGCAGCCATTTCACATGCACTCGCTCAGCTAATTTCCCCCACTGGTAAGAGAGTGAGGAGAATGAGGCCATGGTCAATTTCAGGAAATTGGATTCACCCCTCAATGGATACAACTTATGATCCAGTATTCACGACACTCAGGGACTTACTCGAGGACGAGGGTACAATCAGTGTCGTGCCCCTTCCTGAAGTCCCCCTGCTAGAACCATCGACTCGACCATGGATTGACGAAGGGGACCTCGTAGCAGTGAAGGAAAGATGGCCGCATTTGGACGCCGAAGGTAGAGCACGAGCGATTTCCCATCTCATGAGGCCGGGACTAACCTCTTCGACGCCTTCTACATCACGTTTCGAGGAATTGGGCTGGCATTGTATTCTTGCCCCATCATGGGATCACGATTTAGCTGACCAGATAAGAATGGCAACCCTGCTGTGGAAGGAAATGGATAACAATCTAGCAGCTGGGAAGGTAATTGATGCCCTGATCTCAAATGGCTCATTATTCCCTACTCTATCCGAATGATGCTATCACACTCAAAGCATGTAAGCCTAAGTGGCCTAACATCGGAATCAACCGATATGGAATTTCCACAGGATGGACAATTGACCTTCCCTCCTCCTTTACCATTTCTTTCAGCTCTCTCAATCTTAGGTGAAAGTAAGGAAATTGGGAATACTAGAAGTATACTGAAAAGGACTAATCCCAAGACCATCTGCATTGGGAGCCCCAGGAAGTAAATCGCGAAAGACATCAGTCCCATCGTTGCAACTGTTACCATCGTCGGGAATCTTGACCTTTTCCTAGTTGCATTCAATCCCATCCCGATAGCTGCACACAGTGCTAGAACCATTATTCCGGAACCAACTAGAACGCTGAACATAGGATTTCCAGTGGGCGTAAATTCAACACGGAAGTCTAAATTTAGATCAATCACCCCTTCGTTAATTGAAATTGTCTCTTGCACAATCCACCTCCTGTGAGAGTATTCTATGCCTTCCGAAGAAACCACGCCAACGTCCTGAAGCATCGATCCTTTCAACTCAACCGAGATGCCTATTGCTGTCCAGTATTCTTCCAGCGATGGACGGACAAAATCCTCGACCAATAACTGCCTTTCACCCTCACTTACGAGGTATGACGTCGAAATCGAAATTGATATTGTATCCGAACTGAAACCCCTCGTCCCGCCCATGTCGATATTTACTTCTGTTGGACCAAGATCAATTGGATCGACTCCAAGTATCGACTCAGCTTCGATAAACATCCCATTGGAAAGGAATGAGCGCATATCTGAGGTAGACCCCGTAAGATAGCCAGTTAGGGCCACTAACTCAGAGTCATCAACCATCCCATTATTGTAATCCGATTGTGGAATTGAACTTGAATATGACTTCAGATTCCTCCACCAGCTACTGGATTCCAAGCTAGAATTTCCAATGTTGTCCAGCCCCCACCTCATCCATTGAGACATGGCGCCACCGAACTCAAGAGTTACATCCCTTTCCGTACTGTCGCCTTTCCATTCAGCATTTATTTTCACAGATAAGTCAGTCCCGCCGGTCCTTAGCGGCTCATTGGCAGGATACCAGGTCCCGCCTCCTCCGCCGTCTTCTCCAACAGTAATTGAATGTGTCATATTGGCCTCTATCCTGAGTCCATCTTGTGGCTCAAGGTGAAAATCTACCCGGTAAGTCCCACCCTCTGTTCCTTCTGGGATGTTCCAAACGAATGTGACCTCAACTCCGTTCTCCACTAGCGTCGCCACTGGCTTCTCACTGACTTCGGAATTTTGTACAGAAATGCCACCCATTGATGCTGACCACATCTTATCATCAAATCCGGACGAAAGGAGTATTGGGAAGTAAACTAGAGTCCCACTAACACTGGCATCCCTCATTTGAACCTCAACTAGGGGCATTCTTACTGAGATACTGGATTTCTTATCCTCGGACCCCCACAGGAAGTTAACCCCTGCATTGTCACCCGGTTGATTGAATCCTAGTAGTTGCACATTCAAGGTAATCTCAACCAAATCTCCATCATTCACCTCTCCAGCCTCGACACCAACTGGTATCTGTAAATCACCTTCTCCGGTGATGTATGGATTGATTCCCTCCGAACTGCCCTGATAGAAAGAGCCCCCAATCCTCACTTCTAGAGTAGCATTGATGTTTACACCCACTGCTCCTTGGACCTCGTATGGGATCGTAAACTCCCAAGTTGAATCGGGATGACTTCCCTCAGAGCCCCATACAACTCCCCATTTTCCAACTTCTATTGGTTGGAAAACTTGTGTAACTAGGGCAGATTCAATCTCATCAAGTTCCGAATCGAAGGGAGTCAACGTTCCTATATCTGCTTCTCCAAGCAAAAACAACTCGAAATCGTCTGAGTTGCAGCAGGTGGATTGCTGTCCTGCCACTTGGGGAATGGGAGAGAGAACTGTGACCATCAGCGTCATACAAAGGAGAACAGCGTAGCGACCCCGTACATCCCCCATATGCCTACGTCCCATCTAAACAACTTGAATACAACCCCTGTGAGGGCACTATTTAGTCGATAATGTCAATTGTAAACATCGGCCACTATCTATGAAGCCATGACATCACTATGGCGCCGTTATTCGGAATCTCCCTTATTTTTGCAAAACCGATCCTTTCCAGTTGAACTACCATCCCTTCTACGAGTTCATAGTCCTCAATGACCCCGGAAACTTTCAGAATCTCATCCATCTGTGGAATTTCTAGAACAGCCTCCCTGGAAATTTCTAATGGTAGCCAGTGAGCAATTGTCCGCCTGTCGGTTCTTTCATTGGAAATCACTTCAGCGACTCCATCTACGATCTTCACATCTGCAAATCCCTTCAGTCTGATATCAACAACGTCAATATCATCCCCCTCTAGATAGATTCTTTCTGAGATTGCGCCCCATTCCCTCATCCCAGATATGGTACCATCGGGATGTTTTGGCACTGAAACTTCAGCGACGTAATTTTCAACCGCATCGGGAATTTTAATTTTCATCTCAATAGGCCCCCTAACGAAGCTTCGACGTTCAGAGCCCGAGTCTATTGTGCTGGAATTCTTAGCCTCTATGCTCTGCATCGGTATCGAGATGTCTTTCTGCGTAAGCCCAAGCTCCAACCAGAATTCCCTAATGGCCTCCGGTGAGAACCCTCTTTTCCTTAGAGAGGAGATAGTTGGCAGCCTTGGGTCGTCCCATCCTGAGTATTTCCCCTCCGAAATATCCATCCTCATTCCAGATGTCGAGAAGCCACCAAACTCCAGAACCTTGACCCTTCCCCAATAGAGAGTTTCTGGGTAGTCCCATCCAAAGTGACCATACAGAATTGTTTGCTTTCGAGTGCTATCCATTAGGTCCTTACCCCTGACGATGTGAGTGACTCCTTGGAGATGATCTTCAATAGCACTCTGGAAGTCTAGTAGAGGCCATACTTTGTACTTCTCTCCAACCATTGGGTGCGGTGTGTGTTGGATTCTCAATGCAGGCCAATCCCTTAGTGCGGGGTTGGGTAGGTCTAGGGAAGTTTTCACCCGAATAACTGCCTCTCCCTCGGGAATCTTGCCAGAGACCATCGATTTCCAGAGATCTAGATTCAATGATACATCATTATCCCTGCAGGGGCACTCATCCTTGTTATCTCGCAGAGTCTTGAAACTTTGTGCGGTACAACTACAGGAATACCCGAAGCCCTCGGAAATCATCTTCTCAGCATATTCGAGATAAATGGGCATCCTGTCACTAGCCCTGATGACTACATCGGCCTTCTTTCCCGAAATCCACTCGTACTCTTCCTCTATCTGAGCGTATGCGGTCGGTTCAGGGGGCTTGACTTTAGTATCCGTATCGTCAAATCTCAGAACCACCCGTCCCCCGTTTATTTTGGCTAGTTCAGAATTGATTACGACGCCCCGAGAATGCCCGAGTGTCAATGGCCCATTCGGATTGGGCGCGAATCTCAATGTTGCCTCCCCATCAAC